>Ga0058702_10000296_pt1 | contig 23462 bp, 29 predicted proteins | sample AgamicOrSfe_FD_83781 | JGI IMG/M metagenome (GOLD analysis project Ga0058702, IMG submission 83781) | Agave microbial communities from Guanajuato, Mexico - Or.Sf.e | ecosystem: Host-associated > Plants > Phyllosphere > Phylloplane/Leaf | place: Guanajuato, Mexico | collected 2012-05-30 | reverse complement strand
GTCTTAATGTCTTATGTCTTAATGTCTTATGTTTTAACGAAGAACTACAACAGATGTCTGTTTCCCCGCTCCTCGGTTGGTGTTTCGCATCGTGCCTCGGCTCTTCAATGGGAGGCTTTGTCAGAAAGTGGCAATTGACCCCAATGTGCCCCAGGTTTATATGTACTTTCGTCACATACCATAGCATCGCACCATACGGAGATTAGATGTGAGGTGTGTTTGGAAACCCTTCGAAGAGCGTCCTTGCGCCATTAAACCTGACCTTGTGCAGTGAGGAATTCCACTCGGGCTGAAATATACCACAGGGTGTCCTGCGCCTATGGACATGGATATAGTCGACGCCGTCGAGGCCGAAACCACTACCCTCGAACGATTTCGCCGCTTCCTCTTCACTCGCGCACCCCTCAAACAAATCTGGCTCATCGGCGCCATCGCCTTGAACCTCGTCCGCCTGCCATTCCTCTGCCTGTATTACCTGCCTGTCTCCACGCGACCATGTGCCAAATGGACATACGGCCAAGCCATCCGCGTGCGTCTGTTCAGGGCAGTCGTGTATAACCTTGCGTTCACGGAGCTGTCTCCAGCATTATCTCTCGAGCCTGCAAAGGAGGGAGATAGGTTCGTGTGCATGAAGCCCGCCGCGAAGGAAGTGTATCAAGTTGAGCCGCTGGGTGTTGATAACAGTGTGAAGTCGGTGGTGGTTGGCGGGACGTGGTATCCCAAGCGGCCGACGACGAAGGACGAGGTTAAATTGGTGGTCTTGCACTTCCATGGTATGTGAATCATGCTGCTGTAAGTGTGATTTCCTAGCTCAGTATTGACAACGAGCCGCGCAGGAGGTGCATTCATCGCGAATACAGGGCGTACTCAGGAAGGCGGTTCTGCTGCCAGCATGGTGCTGAAGCAAACTGCTGCATCTCATGTGTTCGTGCCACAGTACCGTCTGTCCAGCAAAGTCAATTGCCAGTTCCCAGCTGCTTTGCAAGACGCTATCACGTCGTACTGCTATGTGACGCAGGAGCTGGGAGTGCCCGGCAGCAGAGTCATCCTCAGTGGCGATAGCGCTGGAGGAAACCTGGTCTTAGCTCTCTTGAGATATCTAGCCGACTATGCAGAGCGATTGCAACTGCAGGTACCGAGAGCTGCGTGGCTATGGTATGTTGTAAATTCGAAGTCGTGGACGAGCGCTGATGTTGTTTCCAGGTCTCCGTGGGCTGATCCTACCAATTCTTACCGAAGCACCTCATATTACAACAGCTTCCCTACAGTACCGACGGACTATCTCACTAGCAGGTTCGGAACATGGGGCGCACGGGCGTATGCTCCGAACCCAGCCAAGACATCTCTCACCATCAGGCACCCTTATATCTCTTTCGTTGGTGCTGCTTTTCGAACGCCAGTGCCGCTGTTCATCCAGGCTGGTAGTTGCGAGGTCCTGTCGCTTGATATCGTCAAGCTGTACGAGGAGATGAGAGACATCAAGGGGAACCGTACAGAGCTGCATATTTTAGACGGACACCCGCATGATACTTTCTATCATGGTAAAGAGTTGGGTTTTCAGGATGACGTTGCTGTCGTGACGAGAAGAGCTTGGCAGTGGACTGAAGAAGTGACGCGAGGGCACTCGACATAGCTCGTGGAGGAATCGAGTTGCCAAGATCAGACACGATATGTTGATATCTGGCTGAACAACAAGTCCTGTAGCACAACACTTTCCAGATCGTCGGACTTCTTTGGATTGTCCTGTGCGACTTCCTGCTCTTCCTGCTTGGTAGCTGTTGTGGCGCTCCCCGCTTCCAACCATTTCCGTGCTCTCTCTTCGTCCTCGATCTCCTTGGCTTTCGCTTCTTCAGCATCGATGTTCTTCAACAAGAATGCTATACTCTTATCTTTGGCACCTTCGAGCCTTCTCATAGTTTCAAGCGGCATGCTATTGTAGTCCATGACTTTGCTCGGAGAGGCTGTTACCGCACCATCCGTTGCCTTCTTGCTCTTCTGGTTAAGCAAGGCTCTGAGTACAGCAATACTCCTGTCTCTCTCCGCCAACACCCCGGGCAATCTCAAGGTATCTTCATCATCTAGCTCCTTCTTCCTCTTCTCATCTTCAATCTTTCGTCTCTTGTTTCCCTCTTCATCTCGCCACGCTTTAATGGCATTCCTGGCACAAGTCTCCATATGCGTGAAGCGCACAGGTCCCAGCATGACGCCCCCGTACCACCGCGCGACTACAACACTCCCTGTGACCTGCATACTGTCTAGTAGCTTCTCAAGTGTTCTCCCACCATTCTTCTCGCCATCATCATCGTGTCCAGTTTCATAAAGGACCTTGGAAGTCGGCGCGATGGTACGTTGTGGTGATGGGAAACGCCATGCCGCTATGCGATGAGAAGCTTCTTCGAGCTCAGGAAGCTTTATTAGGAATTTCGCAGGTGAGGTAGGGCTGAAGTGACCTATGAAGGTGGATGTACGGTCGACGATGGCGTCGGAGATGAAGATTGCTGGTTCAGTCGTTGAGGCAGGGGATGGCGACGCGCTGCGTGGTCGCTTGTTGGACATGTTGAGCCCATCTTGTGAAGGGCGTGAAGGACTGTTGCTTGTTACTCATAGGTTGAATTCAAGGTTGATGGCTGAAAAGCGCGGGTTGAGCTCCGCATACTACTGGATACCCTGCCCATTCTCACCCCTACACACACCGTCATTCCATCTTGCATGGATTTCAACCCATAAAAGCTTCTACAAACGTGAACACCTTGCGCCTGAGATTGACAGTGACCGTGCTAGTGATTACGAACCAGGCGCCCGAGTGATACATTGGTCTTGCCGCCGCGGCAGTCACAATAATCACCAGCAGCATTAGGCGGAAAGTGCCGTGAACAATCCGCAACACGGAGAAGGAGCACTCGATACATGCTGCTCGTTCCTTATCAAGTAGACGTACAGTATGTCAGACCAGTGTCAGCGCATACAGGGGTCCGATGGGCAACGAGCGTGCCTGTCGTACCATATAAGTATATTTGATGTCCCTCCGTGCCCTGTGACGAGCAGTGCTCTTTCCATTGTGCCTCTTCGATCAGCTTGAGCTTGATGCCAGTGAAAGATTCACTAAACATGACTTCCCCAGCACATCCCCACTGAAATCACCAGACCCCACCTTTCCCTCGACGAGAAACATGATGCCCCAGCGGGCTCAGTCGTGAAGCTTGACGAAACCCTCGCCACGCTCGAAGTAGACGTCAAAGATGCAGACGAAGCTGTTGCCTTCCTGCGCGACCATCCTAATGCAGACAGCGTGACCCAGAAAGCACTGGTCATCTTGAAAGACTCTGTTCTTCTCAAGCAGCTGGTCAGGTAGATCAACTTCACCATCGTACCCTGCATGTTCTGCGTCTACTTTCTACAAGTCCTCGACAAGACCACCATTAGCTATGCTGCTGTCATGGGACTTCGTACGTACACCCATCCGAAGGGGCAGGACTACTCAAATGCTTCAGCGATGTTCTATGTCGGCTTCTTGGTTGCCGAGTTTCCCACGCAGTTCCTAGCACAACGCATCTAATTTCTTAGCCGATATCTGGGCGCCAATGTCTGTCTTTGGGGCATTGTCCTAACTTGCATGGCTTACGACGAACTCATTCGCTGGTCTCATGATCGTACGCACGCTCCTAGGCGTCTTCGAAGCTTACGTAGCTCCGATCTTGGTTCTTGTGATTGCTATATGGTACAAGAAGAGCGAGCAGGGCAGGAAAGTGTCGTACTTTGACGTGGCGAATAGCTTAACGGGCATTTTGGCGGGTGCGTGAGTTACGGCGCCAGCTTCCCACATCATTCCTTCCATTCCTGGAAGATCTTTGTGCTGGCAACCGGCTTGATGACGGTCGTCATTGGCGGTGTCATCTTCGTCGTCTTGCATGATTCACCAGTCAAGGCACGTCGATTCATGGATGCCGAGAAGATTGCGGCACTCCTCAGAGACAAGGAAAATCAAAGTGGGACTCAAGCAGTCTTCAAGTGGAACCAAGTCGGCCAAGCCTTGAAGGACGTCCGCGTCTGGCTTATAGCGATCGCCACCATGGCCACTTCGATTCTAAATGGCGGAATCAGCAACTTCTCAAGCATTCTTCTCACCACTTTCGGCTTTACGTCACAGCAAGCTCTCAATTCGAGCGCACCTGGAGGGTCTTTTCGGTATGGCGACAGTCCTGTTTTGTGGGTAATTGAGTGATCACCCGAGAGATCGATCTCTTGTCATGCTTGTTGCGCTGGTGCCGACGGTTGTGGCTGCTGCTATGATGACCGCTGCTTTTCGAGTCGTATCTTGCTCAGACTATTGGTGCTGCATTCATGCTGCTATTGCGTGGAACGCCTCGAACATCGCTGGGCATACGAAGAAAGTGACGGCGAATGCACTCACGTTTGTTGTTTTAGCTCTTGGTTCGTTGACCCAGTCGTCATTTGCCCATATCATGCCAGCTAATCATATATCAGGTAACATACTTGGGATACAGACCTTCCAAGCAAAGCAAGCACTAGGCTATATTGGCGGAAAGATCTCCATCATGGTCACGCTCTTGTTCACGATCTTGGTGCTCGTGGCAATGCGGATCTGCAACAGAAGATTGGACAAGAGAAACCAGGAAACGCATGCGGGGATGAGTGAGCAGAGAAGGGGACGATGAGAGAGACGATGGCGTTCGCCGACCAGGATGACAGAAGCAACCCGTTTTTCATTTATACAGATTAGATTAGCTAAGTCGAGTAGTACAGAAGAGAATTGGACAAATAGCATCGGAGAGTTCCGTCCAAATTGTCCCATGACATTCTTTGTGTTGAAGTGATATGGACCTCTGTCTGTAAATGTGATATTTTAGTGAGATTCAAAGGCACACAGACTGGAAGCGCTGTTACGACTGTGGCTACAACAAACCCAAATCTAGTAGGACGATGGCAGAATCGACAAGCGCCCACCGTCAACAACGATCGAGCATCCATCAAGATACCCTCCAGCCTTCGAAGCCAGATAGAGGATCGTTCCTGCCATTTCTTGTTCTTCACCAGCTCGCTCCGTAGGACAGAAATCGCGGTTGAAGCGCGTGGGATCGCCTGTTTGTGCCTTCGCAATGGCAGGCAGCATGTCTTCTGTCATCTCACTCTTGAAGAAGCCTTTACGGGTCTTGTTAGTTTTTGCCGACCTCAAAGCCCGCGCGATCTTAGAAAAGAGGTCACCTACCTGGACAGATAGCATTACTTCTGATCTGAAATGGCGCCAAATACGTCGCCATCGCCTTCATCATCTGCACAACTCCCGCTTTCGAGCTCACATATGCGAAGCCGGACACCACCACACGGATATAGCTTGCTATACTCCCCGTAATCACAACCTGACTCAGCACGCCCTCTGCTCGATTCTCTTGTTTATTCCCTAGGTCCAGTAGCTCGAGGAACGCTATCACGGTGAAGAAGACCGCCGTGCAATTGACCTCGTACGTCCGTGTGAAGTCCTCCGTGCTCCACTTATCCCAGATGGCCTTCTGCAGACTCGCCGCGCCGTCCTTCGGTGTGACGCCCAGTTCGGACACAGGAGGTCCGACGATGCCGGAGTTGCATACGAGCAGATTTACGTGTCCGCTCTCCTCTTTTACTTTTGCGGCTAATGATGCGAGAGAATCTTTCGATGTGACGTCGCAGACGATGGGTATAATTGTTTCAGGGTGCGTTGAGGCTGCTTGTTCGAGCTTGTCGAGTCGTCGTCCGGCGATGTAGACGCGCTTGGCTCCGTTTGTGGCGAGGGCTCGAGCCATCATGAGACCGAGACCTGGGGATGGTGGACTTAGTCAGATCGAGCTGAGAAAGTACTGGAGATCGGGTTGCAGGTACCTGTACCCCCACCCGTGATTACTGCAACGAGCCCGGGGACTCGAAATAGACTGTTGGCGTCGACAGGTACAGATGCCATGATTGAATGCGGTCTGTATTGGTTTTTGGGTGATCGCAAGTGGTGCTGCTGTCGTGAGGATGGGAAAATTATGAAGGACTCAAGGCGGATTATGCTGACACTAGATACCTTCCAGTAATACACTAATCATGATCATGAGAGGCTCTTGATCGTGATTGATTACCGCATTGGACTTTCGGAGCCCGATCCGTACCCCGCACTCGGAGATGTTGAGCCTTAGAGCCGACAACAAACAGTCCGATCGGCACGACTCAGCACACCATGGCATCTCAAGGTGTCAAACGGGTCGCTGAGCTACTCGAGGACCTTCAAAGACTCATCAGTCTGGGGGTCGTTGGCAATGCTGTGCATCAAAAACGTGAGCCTTTGACAATCGCATATCAGTCTTTGATCGCAAACTGAGAAATGCAATAGAATGTTACGACATCCTCGCCGAATTGAAAGTACTTGGTCGCGATGTCGGTAATGCTGGTCCCATATTCCAGAAAGAAGTGAGCCGCTCTCTTGACTGTGCTGAGAGCCCGATCACTGAAATGGCCAGGGTATCCTCGTGCTTGGACAATGTGCATTTCGACTACGCAATGATACAACGAGCCTCGAGGCAATGCGGTGCTTGGCGAATGCGTTGTTGTTGAAGCCAGCGTCGAGACAGCTGTTTGTGGACTGCGGCTTCGCTCCAGATGTTGCGAATCGATTCGCGGTACGTCAAGTTGGTCAACCTCTCGAACTCAGTTCCCTGATCGTGCTGGAACAGAGTACCGATGGCGCAGAAGACGACACAACATTTGTGTCTGCGCGCTTGCTGTTTTTGCTGACATACGAGACCGCACTCGACTTTGTGCAGCTGGTGCGGAAGCATAAAATAGCTGACAGAATCCTCGGCGTGAGTTGTTTGCAGAGTGAGGTATAGTCATGAGCTTATTATGTCTTTTGCAGTATCTCGTCCTGGATGCATGTCAATCAGAATGCCAGGTTACGTCGGGAAATCGAAACTTGCAAAATACCCTTGTCTTACAGGAGGTGTTGAAGCTTCAGTTTAACCTTACACACCTATTCCCAGAACTCGCACCAGACTTTGCAAGCAGTGTAAAAGAGATCTTGAATCTCCTCTGCTGCCAAGACTACGACTCTGAAGCACTTCGTCGACCTCTCCAGCCTCCTGTCACACAACTGCTCAATGCTCTGACGAGCTTAGACTGGTCTGAAGTCTCGCTTCATGACCAATACGCCCGAGATGCACCCACCGGTACAATCAAAGTGCTTATGCACATACTTGACAAGTGTGTGAGAGCATATAGCGCGGAAGAAATGGAAAAAGAAGCCGCGTCATTACTTGTCGTCTTGAGGCAATACTACGCCGCAGGAGATCAGGACATCAAGCAGTGTATGCAAGCAGAACTTCTACCGCGCGAGCACGAACGTGAAAAGCCACTCGGTCAATCAGACACACTCTTCTCACGTCTGCTCCAGCTTTCAATGTCTCCATTCACACCGACATTACGCGACACAATCTCTGGCTTGATGTTTGAGCTTTCGAACAAGGATGTTGACACGTTCATCAAGAACGTGGGATATGGGTATGCAGCAGGCTTTTTGGCGAATCATAATATACCTCTTGGTGCACCACAAGCAGGAGGGATATCAGCAGTAGATGAATCATCGTCTCGACATATCAATCCTGTAACGGGACAATATGTCGACCAAGAGGAAGTGGACACTTCGCCACCAATGACAGAGGAAGAGAAGGAGAGGGAGGCAGAAAGACTGTTTGTTCTTTTCGAGAGGTAAGCGATGATTAGATATCAACAAATTTTCTACTGACAATGGCTACAGACTGAAGAAAAATGGCATGATATCTGCGCAGAATCCGGTCGAGGAAGCAATACAGTCTGGACGATTTGAAGAGCTTGAATGAATTCGTATCATCAGCACATATACCACGGCCTCTAACAGTAATCCCAGACTGTGCAAATTCAAACGAAAGGCCATAATCTGGCTCGCTCTATCGATTGTTACTCTATAGACACCATAATATGGTGATCTGTAATACACTATCGCTCCAGGCTCGTCCGAGTCATACATGGAATAATCTGTCTCTCGGAGTGTAGCTTATGGATCAGATGCAAGGACTCGCAAGTTACCAGAACGTCTTTGGAGGGAAATGGTGTCACGAGGCATGAGATGTTGTGAGAATCGTCCGAGACGGTAGTATGGCATAACCATACACAATAAAGGAGGCGCCACAAAGAGGCCAATAGATTTTGCACGTTTTGAGCGAAATTGTGGGTCCTGCATAAACATCACTTCCAATGCTTCAGCAGATTACATGCCTTAAATCAGCAGCCTCTAAGCTTTGCAATTCTCTTACATTCCCTACTCGTCGTGCTTTGAGCCTTCCCGCCATAGCAGGAATCATGTCGAACATTGCCACGTCGTACTCGGGTTTGTCTATTTCCCTCCCTATGCCTCACTTCTGTCGCTGAAAAAGACCCCAGAGCAAGTCCCCATCGCCGTCATCGGCGGCACCGGCCTCCAGCAACTCCCAGGCTTCACTCCCGTAGCCAACCTCGACATCTCCACGCCCTGGGGCAAGACCTCCTCGCCCATCTCAATCCTGCACCATCCCTCCCCTAGCACAGGCAAGCCCATCGCCATCGCCTTCCTCTCACGCCACGGCCTGCACCACGAGTACGCGCCCCATGAAGTCCCCGCTCGTGCCAATATTGCCGCGCTGCGCTCCATTGGTGTCCGAACCATCATTGCCTTTTCCGCAGTCGGTAGTCTGCAGGAGGAGATCAAGCCACGAGACTTTGTGGTACCGGATCAGGTGATTGATCGCACGAAGGGGATTAGGCCGTTCACGTACTTCGAGGGCGGGCTGGTGGGGCACGTCATGTTTGCGGATCCGTTCGATGGGAAGCTGGGAGAGGTGGTGAGGAAGTGCGGGCATAGTCTGAGTGGCGAGGGGGTCAGGTTGCATGATAAGGGCACGATTATCTGTATGGGTATGCTCATGTCCACTTATCGCCCCCTTCAATCCTCCCTAACTCTCCCGATCTGTCTTGCGAGGTATAGATGTTGCTAACCCGCTCGAACAGAGGGCCCCCAATTCAGCACGCGCGCCGAATCCCACATGTACCGCTCCTGGGGCGGTTCCGTCATCAACATGTCCGTCCTCCCCGAAGCCAAACTCGCCCGCGAAGCCGAAATCGGCTACCAGATGATCTGCATGTCCACAGACTACGACTGCTGGCATCCCAGCGGTGAGGACGTGACGGTCGAGATGGTCATGGGCAATATGAAGGCCAACAGCGAAAATGCGAGGAGGTTTGTCGGCGCCGTTTTGGATGAGCTGAGTAAGGAGGAGCATGCGGAGCTGATTCAGGGCAAGCATTTGGAGGGTGGGACGAGGTTTTCGGCGAGCATGACAGGAAAGGAGGGAAGGAGTGAGGAAGCGGTGAAAAAGTGCCAGTTTTTGTTCCCAGGGTATTGGAAGGATTGAGTTGGCATGATGGTGGTGTACGAGGTGAGTCAAGCCAAGGGTGGAGGCCTTGATATGACGACCACATGGTTAGGGTTGGATGCAGGAATCCCAGGACGAGGGCAGGGACTGCCTGAGATGCATAAGGAAGGGTAATTCTGATGACAAATAGTATCCCCAGCTCGAAGCAGTGAATTGCTTGTGGCATATATCACTTGGGTCCCAGGCATAGGGGGTTCGCTTAAAGCTGGACAACTGGGCGCGTTTCATATTCAGCACGCTATCCTCTGAAGTATTTACAATTGGAATTAAAACCTCCGCTTCCTCCTCAGTAATCGAGCTTGTCTTGACCGGCAAGCCTCATGCATCAAATCTGCCCAACTTGCGCCGCAAGATCGTAAGTCATAATCATACACCATCGAATCCAGCATCAATCTCTCATCCTACTCAATCATCCTCAATCTCATCATGCCGTCGTTTTATCGGCACTCCGCTCGACCTCGGCGCCCTCTGCACATCCCCATCCACATCGTCCACATCACTCACAATCTCCTCAACTTCCCTCCTTCCACCTCTTCCACCAGTCGTCGTATCACCTTCCTCCTCCGCTCTTGCTGCCGCTTTCTGCAATCTCTTGATCCTCCTCACCAATGCAACGTCATGCACCAGATCAGCAGCCGTGATCTGACAAGAGCACCCCGACACGGGACACTGCACATTCTTGACCCATGCCGCATCGCGCCGTCCGTGTCCCGTCGGCGGCCGCGACTGCGCTATCATTTCCTCTATCGCCTTGCTCTCATAGCTGTGGTTGCACTTAGCGCTGCGTACGGGCTTGTCGAATTCTGCCATTGTGATCGGGCACCGCGTGCTGATCTTTTCGCGGTCAATGGCTATGTCGTCGTCGTCGTCATCGTCACCGCCTGCACCAGTAGTGCCAGGCTCGGGCGGAGCGCCACCATCTTCGCCGGCAAACCAGGTCCGGGCGTGAGGTAGCGGTCTGGAGTCTTTCTGGTCGGCAGGATATTTCGCTTCGTGAACCGTCTGCTTGAAGCTGACGTATTCGTTGTTCGTGGAGTATCGCTTGGCAAGCGAGATGTTGGTGTAGCGATGCATGTGGCGGTCAAGTGCGGCTTGCAGAGCAGGTGTGAGGGGCGGCACATTGGGTGCGGTTGATCCTGGTAATGTGACATTGCTGCTGGGGGCTTGTGTTGCTTGCGTAGCGGCGATTTCGGATGTGCGGCGCAGGTCCGTGATGGCAGTTTCGAGCGCGCTGATGTGGGCGTTGGCATCGATGCCTTTTCGAAGCTCTCGTTCCATGCGAGATGTCATGCCTGACACCTTTTCTTCCAGCGTTTTCATCTTGTCATTCTCTTCCTTGCTGACCTCTGGTTCATCGTTCTCCTCGCCTTTGTCTGTCTTTTTTTCCTTCTTCTTTCCATGCAGTGTCTTCATATCGGTCATCCGCTCGTTAATATCACCGGCACATTCTATCAGTAAGGTGTGTGCAGCGCGAAGCTTCTCGTCAATGGCGCTTAGTGGGTACTGTCGCAAGAGCTTGATCAAGGCATCCTGACCTTGTGCATTGAGCGGTGCTTGCGGAGTAAGGTAGTCTGGCAAGCCTTGCGTCTGCGTAGAGAGTGCTTGTGTGCCCGTCTGGCGCCGCGATGGCGTGGCAACGATGGAAGGCATGATGTGGTTCGGATTGTGAAAGTCGCGGCAAAGAGGTGGACGCGTTTACGTGAATTTGCATGTGATCGACGGGTCATTTACGGCACGACCTAAGACATGCTCATACAGCAGCAACCCCAACCTGTTACACCAGTTCCGAACAAATAAATACCGCTGGTACTAATCAATTGCCTTGCCATCACTGCTTCACTTCGTTATAAAGCCAAGATAGTCCGCAACAATCAACGTAACCATGGCTATAATAGGATGTGTCAGTTCTTGGACCTGACATTGCTTCAGACTGAGACTTACCGTGAGGAGCTATGCGAATATAGTACGTGCCAAACCTGCAGTCAAAGTCAGTCATCGTCGAAACACATTGGACTCGTGAAGGCATACCCTCTATAAAACCTCATCAGACCCTCGTCCCTCGCCACTTTGGCAAAGCAGTCCATCATGCTCTTGTACGGCAGAGTGCCATCTGCTGCTTTCGTCTGTTTCTGCAGTCGGGTTTTCACAAAGTCGAATGGCAAGCTGAAGAAACTGGCGAAGAAGCCGGCAATAGCGGAGGCTTCGACGGTGTGTCAGCATCAATCTGCTATCGATGCACGTCCAGGAGCAAGTCTCGCTCATCACTCACCAGTCAACGTCTGCGTCCTGGCTCCCAGTCCAGAATCCTTTAGTCTAACCTTAGCCTCACTGAAGAAAGCCAGCTGCCCAAAATTCAAAGCCATGGCCCTCGCAACTGTAGGCGCAGCGCCGGCCCACAGCGCGCCAATCCCCTCCTGCCCAGAGATGCGGCTCAGCGCGTCAAACACGCTCTTGTAGTTCGCGCGTTCACCCATAGCCTTCAGACCATCACTCTGCATCCGAATCAGCGCCAAATCTGCCGGATTGCCTATCATAGCAGCAAGACCCCCAGCTGCCAGCCCGGCGCCTGCACGTTCCTTGAAGCCGATAGTGGAGCCTGTAGTGGCAGCGCGAGAGCTGAGGCTAGACATGAATGTGTCGAAGATGCCAAGGCGGGCGGTAGTATAGACGGCTTGTCGGAGCAGGCCGGCGGACAGGCCAGTGTAAAGGTCGAGGAACTTTCCGGTGCGGAGCAGCTCGCGGGTTATGCTGAGAGAGGTTGGCGCGGGGCCGGTACTGGTGCGTACGCCTTGGCCTGCGAGCTGGAGACGCACTTTTATCATGTCGATGGGTTGAATGGCGCATGTGGCGGTCATGCCTGAGGAGAGGTAAGTTCCGACATTGTGGAGATGGCGAGAGACACGCCACTGCAGATGACATTGCTTACCTGCCAGACCGCCGTTGATGAACGGCAGCGCAGCGCGAACTGCTGGAGTATGAAGCAGATCCTGCTTTGCCTGTGCTGGTGCGGCAGGCACGGCAGCAATAGTGCTGACCTGTGGCGTCGACATGTTGCGTGGCGGATGTGCTTACGGAAATCTAGTTCAGATACGTGTGTTCGCTAGGGCTATTTTCACAATCACGATATCGTGTGATTGTTCTGCTTATCGTGCTGAACGCCTCCGGTAGTGATGCAGCTGTGGAGCTATTAGAGGAATGTCACACTGAGAAGACTCGCAAGTAGAAGACTTCGTCGTATACGGTGGAGAGGCAGGTGTTGCAGGTCCTTCCACAGCTCCTCGAGATGAGATGTCGTACCACAAGACGACAAGGATCAATACCAGAATATACCGATCAAGGTATAGAATATAGAGTAGCGAGCTGGACCGGCGCAAGGAATAGCAGTACAGTACAGCACAGGTACGAAAGTGAGGTAGGGTATGTTAGCTATAGCTCTTCTGTTCCGTGAGCAGCATAGCATAGCGGGGTAGTATCAAAGTATAAATACAAAGATACATGAGATGACCCTAAACTGGGTTGGTTGGCACCGCACGCTTTGAGTGGTCAGCTGAGGAGCTCGTTGCTTTGCTGTGTCATGTACTGAGGTATTGCGGGGTGGCAGTCACCCCCGGCCACCCGAGTGGTGCATGTTGAGGTGGTACGGCACTCTCTTGCATGCCTTGTGTATATTCCATAGCTTACAGCAAGCCTGGCCGTTGGGCAAGCCGCTACCTACGCAAAATAATGCTTCGTCCGACATCTTCTAGGCTGCTCATGGTTTTATGAAGGTATTGGTTGTAGTGAACAGCACGCTATTGCGTCGGCAGCTGCTTTGGCTCGACATATATAGCTCGGACAACACGATATTGTAGCCTAACACGATATTATACCCTACCACGACTACAGAATCTACTGAGTCTACTGGGCCTGCTGACTGAGTACCGCGGCTCGTACATGTGCGCCTGGAGTCGGGTGAAACCGGGAGACGCGGAGGGACTCCTCCGCCGAGCCGAGCACGAAAAAAGTCCGAGCAAGAACAAAGTCCGAGCACGAAAACAGTCATAAGTCAGGTCGAGTCGGGTCATGTACCGTACTGTAGCCTTGCAGAGCATAAGCATGAGTCTGAGGAAACTGCTTACGACATACTCCTCAGGACGACTCGAGACTTGTGATATGGCACAGTGCGTGATATAGCAAGAGTATCTTACATCATGCTCGTTTTCTACGATGAGTCTTAAGCCTGCACGACCGCGGGCTTAGTAAGCTAGCATAGAAATCTACTACAGCTTCCCTCAGCCAAGGTCACCAGGACCGCTGACTTCGCATCAGCAACCATTACCACTTCCACCAGTCGTCTTTGCCTTGCCGCTTTTACAGCCGCCATGACCCCAGATCTCGCAAACTTGGTATCGAGTCCTGTAATGCCGGCATACCCCTTCGGCATCGTAGCCAACACCGCAACGGCAAGATCCGACAGACCAGAAGTAAACACTCCATCCTTCCCAGCGATTAGCTGCACATTAGTGCCCACGAACGAGAACGCCATAGGATCCGACCCGGTCAGCACCGTCAGATTCGTTTTCGCACCTCGTCCAACGCATGAAAACGTGACTGCCGCAGGAACAGTGGCCTCGAACGTGGTGTTGTACGTCGCGAACTTCATGATGTCGGAATTAGTGGTGTTCTCGTTGATACCAGCAGCCCTATACATAGGTCCTTCTGCTCTGCGTGAAGCGTGTCTCGGCAAGCAGCTTGACAGTATGCCAGCTCGTGCTAAGTACGGGCTTGCTTGTGTCTGCTTAAAAGTCAATCATATCCGGATCCCGCTCGTTGCAATTCACGTTCTTTAATGTAGATGCATAACTGGCGCCGAAGATCTCGTCGGCGTTGTTTTCGAGGCCAAGCAGAAATACAGTTTCGCCTACAGACCCGATTCAGGTGGGATGCTCATTCATTGCGCTCCAATTGACGCCGGCCAGGGCATTATTACCGACGACGGCGAACTCCCTGATCATGGTTGGGTTGACTGTACTTGTGCCAGTGAAGTTTGAGAACGGAGGATATGCTGCCGCGAAGTTGTCCGGCGTGCTGTCCATGTGCCAGTCATTGTATTTGCCTGATTTCTGTACGAGACCGTCGTGGGCGTTAGGAACCAGGTGAAGAAGAGGTAGCACCGAGATCATCTTGCCCAGCACTACCAGTCTGTTCAAGCAGTCCTTCCGCATGTGGCTATGAGATCGAGGAGATCTACAAGCATCAGCCTGTTTTGTGTAGATTGTGCTTTTCAAACCGATGAAGAGAAAGAGAGAAGAAGGGGAAATTTCCCGCACGAAGCAGCAAGAGTTCAAGACATTGTCGAAGACCATGAGGCCGGGTAAATACAGTAAGGTAGTAGTCTGCCAGTATTACTTCAGAATATCTTGTAAGACGTTTGGATACTTTGCGTAGTCTTCAGTCACGTCGATGGACTCACACTGTCCATAACATCCTTGGATTACATGAATCATCCCAGGCGATGGCCTGCCCTTGTCATGCAAATTCATGTGTCTCAGTAACGTGCCCGCCATTTCTATTTCGCATTCATGAGTGCCGTCATACTTTGCCATTTCTGTCTCATACCCTCGAGCTCACTGTTGATCTGTGTCTGATATCAGTACAGCTCACTGCGCACAACCAAATCATATAGACATACCTCAGCCCACTGCATCTTGGCAGATACCAACTCTTTTTCCATCTCCGTAGTGGACTCCTCCAGCGACCGATTCTCATTCTGCACCTCGATGTTTCGTGTCATGATTCGTTCCATTTCCTCTCGCAGTCGGCCCTCGACTTCCTTTGGTTGAGCATCCACAATAGTCTGCAACTGCTGGACTTGCATTTTCAGGCTCTCGTTCTCATCGGTGAGCTGCTGATTCTCGACTTTGACGCGGACAAGCTCGGACGCAGTCTGTTATATGTTAGATTGAAGCTTATGAAATCAGCATGGAGAACATACTTGGATGTGCTCTGTATCGGACTTCTCCGCGGCCACCTCAAGAGACCGCACTTTTGTAGTAAGTGTTACGTTGTTGGTACGTAGAGCCTCCGAGGATACTTCTTTCTCTTTCTCATCCTATATAAGTATCAGCATCTGTCCGTGCTAGTAGCCATAGAGAGGCGAAACACACTCGGACTTTGGCCTCCCACTCTTTCGTATAAGTCTTCAGCATTTCCGATGTGATCTGGATCGCGCAAGCGTCTTGCACAAGAGCATCGGCTTTGTACACTTCCTTGTCCACTCCACCAGCGCTTCCGAAGAAACCAGATTCAAGCAAAGAATTGGCCGATGGGGTTTTGTCGATGTATATGTCGAACAACCTGTCTTTCAGGAATGTCGTCAACTCCAACATATCCTTCATTTTGAGGAGCTGTTCTGCATTCTTCTGCATGAGGACAATTCCAAACTTCAAGATGGCACTCTCTAAGCCCTCGCTGAGGATGAGATCGTAAATTCGAAGGACCAACTGGAGGGGGAAACGATATGCAAAGAGAGTGAGGAACCATTGTGTGGCATAAAGTTGAGGCGAGACTCCTCTTCGATGGAGATGGCAGTAGATAGCTGGTTCCATGTCCTCCAGTAGTCTTTCGAACTGAAATAAGTGCAGATGTAGACCAGGCATGTCTCGTACAAACTGGTCGCGTAAGCGGTATTGGTTCATTAGTCGTACAAACAAGCAGAAAGCTTCATCCTCTGGCATCTACTATCAGATTAGAATAGGCAGAGCACGCTGGGTGACAACTCTCTCACATTGAACAGTAATGGCATAGCAATGAAGTTCCTAGGCACGTTAGTCAGTCTCTCGGACGAGTACGAACTCATAAGAAGACCGAATCCACCTACATTCCTTGAGCATATCCGACATCCTCATCATACAGCGCGTATGCTTTGCAAATACCAAACAGTCCTTCTTGGAGGCCTGCGCTCATCAAGTACTTCGAATAGCTGGTTCGTGTTCCCATATCTCGCCGTATAGCTCTCTCCAGCTTCTGTATAGTGAGTTTATCCATGACCTGTGCATCATCAATACCCAAAGGCTCTGGAACAGCTGAGTTAGCATCGTTTCCTTCCAAAGTATTCTCTGATGTTGTCCCATTGACATTGGAGTCTTCTGTGGTCTGCGAATCAGGAGTATCTGCTGAGGCATCTGCCAATATGATCGTCTCGGGCTGCTCAAGAGTCGTAGACTGTGCAGATTGCCGTCGACTAGTCTTGTCGAAGGGGCCCGATATTGCTTTTCTAGGTGGCAGCTTTGGCTTCGCCCTGTGATCTGTCGGCGGTATACCCTCTCCGCCTTGACGCGCTACCAAGCTCCGGTAAATTGCTTCGAGATTGTCATCCTTGCTTTGTGCGAGTACTTGCCATACAACGCCACGGATAGCACTGGGTATTCCATGTGTAATAGCTTCGCTCAACTCTTTTGAGCTACTCCGGGAAACCGCAGCGGGCCCTTCATACACAACGTCTTGCCAGAGATCCCAGTCTACCGGCTCTTCTGGTACTGCTTTGACCTTGACTGGGCTCGAAGGCCCTGCAAGGGAGTTGGCTCGCTGGCTTCGGACAGCTGTGGTCATTTGTGGCGATTGTGGAACTCCAACACTCTGTGGACGCCCTAGGAAATCGTCCAAACCTTCAATCTCAACACCAGCCTCTTCTCGCAATCGTGCCGTTTTGAAGCGATCTTGTAAACTGCTGCGCTTGTTTATAGGACTCTCTTGAGAAGGTGAGCGTGCTGGATCTTCCTCTGTGGTCGATAGTTGAGGTACAGGAGGAGGTCTGAATGGTAGTGAAGGTAGACGCATGCTTGCTTTGTCGCTACTGCTTGTCGTCCGTTGCAGCCAGCCAAAGAGTTTCCGCTTCGCAGGAGGGCTTGAAGGTATGCTGTCGTCTGCATCAGGCGACAAGACGGGCTGTAAGTGGGATAGTTGTACTTTTGTCACTAAGACCAAATTTAGTCGTGGATCTTAGACGTAGCTGGAATGCAGCTAACCCCCTTGATTCCCTTGATGGCTTGTTGTATACGCGAGCGCGCCATGATCCGTTGAGTTGGAGCCATCAACTTGCGTATGTGGTCCATCACCCAGTTTCGACTGATCAACCTCTTCCGTATCCCTCAGCGCTTCTGCTTCTTCGTCATCTAATGCCTTTGCGCTGTCCGCCTGGGACTGTCTTTTACTTGTGTTATCCTGCTCTTGCGATGTCTGAGATGTTTGAGATGCGCCAGCGCCTTCTTGCACCGTGCTGCCAGCGGAGTTCTCGTCATTGGCATCCTCGAATGTCTCCTTGAGTTTCAGATCAGTACAATGGTCCAGCACAATGTAATCGTTCTTATTTACATTGTGAGCATCGCCTGCCACTGGGACCTCCTTTACTTCAGACATGAGACCTGTTGAGCGACTATACTGGAATGAACCTAGATAAGTGACGCGAACCGCACTTGTGTTGATGGTGATGTGAGTCTGCAAACGGAAGTCTCCGAGTACGAGCTCAAGTCTGGGAAAGGTTGTTGACAGGGAGTGAGACAACAAGCGCGGAAGGAGCGACTACCTCCATCTCAGCGTCAGAGCATTACAGCAAGTGTAGAACGTCTTGTACTTGGGCGAAGGAGATATATGTGTCTTGGATCGAAAGCAGCTATCGGGCAGACATCTGTGAGGACAGACATGACAATGACGGGGATGTGGAGAGAGCAAGGGTCTTGTTTCAGATATAACATGACTCGTCGCTTTCACGCTTGTGTTTTAAAGTGCTAGATTTGATTCACTCATTTACTCGAGTCACAAACTCCACGACATGCATTTCCTACATTCCAGCGCCAGTGCTGTGCAATCCCTTCCTGTCATACCGAATCAGCATCCATCTAGAAGCGCAGATCCCAGCCGATCTGCGGTCCGATCTTTGGCAGCTCATCCGCAACACTTTGAACATCCTTGTCACCTCGTCCACTGAGGCATATGACAATGTTCTGCTCCTTCTTCATAGTCTTTGCCAGCTCCACGGCACCGAAGATAGCATGCGACGTCTCCAGCGCGGGAATGATACCCTCCAACTGCGAGAGTAGTCTGAAGCCAATGAACGCCTCCGCATCTGTTGCAGCAATGAATTTTGCTCGCTCAGAATCTTTCCACGAGGAGAGTTCGGGGCCAACACCAGGGTAGTCAAGGCCAGCAGACACCGAGTGCGTTTCCATGATCTGGCCGTGACTGTCTTGAAGAACGTATGTTCGCACACCATGCAGCACACCTTTGGTGCCACCGCTTAGTGTTGCGCTGTGTCTTCCAGTCTCGATACCATCGCCTCCTGCCTCGACACCGAGAAGCTTGACGCTTGGGTCGTCTGCGAATGGAAAGAACATGCCAGTTGCGTTACTGCCTCCGCCAACACAGGCGACGACCGCGTCAGGCAGTCTGCCGGTCTGTTCCTGCATCTGCTGTTTCGTCTCGTTGCCGATAACTGACTGAAATGTTCGGACAATGGTAGGGAATGGATGCGGCCCAATCGCTGATCCGATACAGTAGTGCGTCGTGTCCAGTCTTTCAACCCAAGCGCGCATAGCCTCGTTGACAGCGTCTCGCAAAGTCTTAGCACCAGCCTCAACAGCCACAACCTGTGCACCAAGGAGCTTGATCCGGAAGACGTTCAGCGCCTGCCGCCGCACATCCTCGGCTCCCATGTAGATTGTGCACTTCATGTTGAACTTTGCGCACACGGTAGCAGTGGCGACACCGTGCTGTCCAGCTCCAGTCTCGGCAATGATCTCAGTCTTGCCCAGCCTCCTTGCGACCATGACTTGCCCAAGTGCGTTGTTGATCTTGTGACTACCAGTGTGGTTGAGATCCTCTCTCTTCAACCAAATCTGTGCTCCTCCTGCATGCGCCGTAAGCCTGTCCGCAAGATGAAGATGCCCTGGACGACCCATCCACTCATAGTACGATCTGTACTCTTCCCAGAATTTCGGATCGTTCTTAGCGTCGTTGAAACCTTGCTCGAACTCGGACAAGCAGTCCATTAGCGATTCTGGCACATACTGTCCACCGAATTCTCCGAATCGTGCAGGAATTGCTGCAGGGTCCGCCTCACCCTCATCGGTGTTGAGCGCCTCCAGCTGCTGCACCAAGCCAGGCCCGTTTGGCACATCCTCTTCCTTGACAACGGCATCAACATGAACGATCGGGCGCTCTTTCGACTCAGTATTAGGGTCGTCAGTCTTGACTGGTAATGCGGTACCATCGTTGCTGGTGATGGTGACAGTTCTCAAGCTGATGGATGCACAGTATTCCTCCACCGCTTTGTACACATCGCCGCCCTCTGCGCCATCGATAGTCTTGATGATCTGACTGCCAATGACAACACCGTCTGCAATAGCACCGACATTTTCAAAGTGCTCTCTCGTGCTTACACCAAATCCAACAGCCGCGGGCACGTTACCAGACAACTTCTTGACGCGGTCGACCAGCTCAGGAATACCTTTACTCAACTCTTTCGAAGCGCCGGTGACACCCATACGAGACACAATGTAGATGAAGGAGTCAGCGATCTTGCAGAGTGTCTTCATGCGCTTCTCCGATGTCGATGGGGCGATCAAAGGAACATATGATAGCCTATCCTCGTGAGCTTGTGCCATAAAACTCGTCACGAGAAAACTCACCCAGCCTTGGTACAGAAGTTGCGGAACCTCACAGCCTCCTCTGGTGGTAGGTCGACAATAATGAAACCATTGACACCAGCCTCTTTTGCGTCTGTGAGCATCTTCTCCTCGCCGTAACTGAGAAGTGGGTTGTAGTAGCCCATTAGTAGCACTGGCGCTGTCAACCCACGCCGCCGGGCATCTCGCACCATCTGCAGTGTCATTGTAGTGTTGATGCCGTTCGCTAGTGCTTTCTGTACTCTTCATTAGGCTATGTTCCTTATTTTTGAGAAACCGAAACACACGGTATTTGACTTCTGAATGGTTGGGCCGTCCGCGATGGGATCTGTGAAGGGCATGCCGAGCTCGATGATATCTAGGTGCAGTCTTCAGCTTGACCTTTCCATAAGCGAATCTCCAAATGTACGAACCTGCACCTCCAGCCTCCATTCCTAACAAGATATCGGGCGTGCTGTCAGCATTTGGGTAGCCGGCTGTAACATATGTGACGAGTGCAGCCTAGAGATCGATCTTAGCATTGTCATACCACAGACATGCTTCTATCTGGGTTACCCTCTTCTCCTCCTTGCAGCGCGCGAAGGTCTTCTTAATGCCTTCCATTGTGGTGGTCGTATTCTGATCGCAATCGGGGAGGGCTAGGGATTGATTGAGACTTGGCTTCCGTGCCAGACAAGCTAATTGCTGGGTAATGCAAGATATAGAACGAAGCTATCAGACCAGAATAATTTGTGAAGATGAGTCAAGATGATTGAATCTGTAACTTCGCAAAGTGGACGAGCTAAGATGCGGCTCCGCAAAATCAGACAATGCAAATGCGGAGTCCAGATGCTTCCAATGAACGACACAGTTCACGCCACTCAAACTACTTTATTCCATCCAATAGACAACATCAACATCAGATTACTTATTGCGCTGGCACTCAAAGCACAGTATCATCACCCATTCTAAAGCTTTCAGGACCATCCCTCACTACAACCTGGACCTTTCTCAACGCAACATCATGCAGCGCATCATCAAACCAGCGTTCTCGTTCAGTCGCAGGACACTACACACCTCTCGACCTCTAGCTCTGGGTTCCTGGTCAGCTGGCCCATCACCACCGCGTCTGCCAAAGGATGAGCAGGAGATCTTCGAGCAACTACAAAAACAATCCACCGGCGCATTCAGTACACCCAGCGCTCGCCCCGAGATCAAGATCAACCAATCTCCTCAGTCCACAGAAAGCACAGAAAGCACAGTCCAGTCCACGGAAGCGAGCCTAGCCTCTGAGGTCAAGCTGCGAGCGAATGTCAAGGACGGCGAGGAACTGCACCCAAACATCAGACGTGGCGCTGCGCCCGAATTCCAGGGCGAAGTCAATCCGAAGACTGGCGAGGCTGGCGGACCGAAGAACGAGCCGCTGAGATGGGGACACAGTAGTGATTGGAGCTACAACGGGAGGGCGACCGATTTTTGAATTTTTGATACACGCAAAGGGACTGGATTGGGCTCCCGGTTGCGTCATGTTATTCTACAGTAATCCCGGCCGTGCGATGCCTGCCAACCACACAAGCCCTTCTCGAACGCCATACCCAGCACCGCAGCTACCATTATGCCGCCCGAGTCACTCACTGTCGCCGTAGCTAGGCTAAACTCTCTGGACTCTTCAGGGACGTTGTCACGGATTTGAGCAAACGTATTGACATATACTGTCCCGCCGAGAAGCCCTTCCCAGAAGATTATCCCAAAGACTATCCACACACTCGGAATGAAGTCGAACATGGCGTGGAGTGTAAGGAGCACAAGGTTGAGTATCTGTAACATGGATGGAAGGTACAGCGAACGAATGCGGACGAAGGAGATGCTTGATCTCGAAACGAAGACGCCAACCTGATAGAGTGCGTTGTAGACCGGGTAGAATTCTCTGAATGCATGAAAGGGTGTCGTTGCGAGCGGAAAGAGCAGGGTTGGTGCAATACCCTGGTTGATCGTATATTCAGCGACATAGACTAAGAACAATGGAAGCATACTAGTACAGATGTCAGTCAAGGTTCAGGATTGGCAGTCATCAATAAGCTTACTATGGAATCAGCAATGCTTTCGCATGTCCGAGATTCTCCCTTAGTGATTTCGTAACTTTCTTATCATCTCCTGTGGCGCCGAGTGCTGATGGGTGCTCGTACACAGGATCTGCTTGTTGATCTCGGACATCCTCGTTGTCCTCGTCAGCATCATCGACAGCCTGATAGCCGTGGCTCTTTGGTTCTTGACGAGCCGGAAGAAGCAAGAAGTAGCTCAGCAGCATAAATACTGGAAACAGAGAACATGCAAGCAGAGTTGCGCTTGAAGAGATACCAAAGGTGCTCGTTGCAAGAACATATAGCCATGCCCCCAGCAAGCCAGCACCACCAGTACCCGCACTCCATGCCGCGAGTGACTGTTGCCCGTAAAAGTGAGTTAACGCCAGAAAGCTGAGCTCTCCACCACCAGATGAAACTGAGGCTAAGGCAATCCCAATGAGCTTGGTTATCACAGAGACGTGATCCTGCCCAGCAGGAGACAGACCGATGATCAGCATTCCACTGGCCGACAACACAACAAAGGCGACAATCCGGACACCATACGACACTTTCGCGATGAAGTAAGGTGCGACGAGCTTTAAGAGGAACGATGGCACCACATCTGCCAGTAGGACCACACCCTTTGGAATGTTTATGCCGACAAGGTCCAGGGCTGCAGATAGGATGATCACGTAGAGGACATTATTGATGAGACCTGATTTTCATTCAACGTATAAGTATTGCTACAATGATATCCACCAGGACTGAATTCTAGCATAGCTCGTCGGGGACGTCCAGGAAGGTATTGCTGTCATGGCTTTTTATCACGCACCGAAGAGGAAGAAGGAAACGACGACGCAAACATCTGCGCGGGTCATAGCAGCAGCTCTTGACTTGAATGTGGCCAATGTGCTTGCTTGTTCCATCGTATACTATGCATGTAATAGTACATGTACCTCAAATCTGAGTCATAAGTGGCCCTTGGAGAGTGCTGTTGTGATTCGTCGCTCAACGCACGCTATGTTCGAGTACGGAGGAGTGCAGGTCTTGAGCCCAAGATTCGGCCAGACTATATCTCGGGCAGGCCCAGTGGATATGAGGGGTCGAGGCAGGTGGTGTTGGTGGTGTTGGTGGTGTTGGTGGTGTTGGTGGTGTTGGTGGTGTTGGTGGTGTTAGTGGTGTTGGTGGTGTTGGTAATGTTGGTGGTGGTGTTGATGGTGGTGTTGATGGTGGTGTTGATGGTGGTGTTGATGGTGGTGTTGATGGTGGTGTTGATGGTGGTG
>Ga0058702_10000294_pt1 | contig 23586 bp, 16 predicted proteins | sample AgamicOrSfe_FD_83781 | JGI IMG/M metagenome (GOLD analysis project Ga0058702, IMG submission 83781) | Agave microbial communities from Guanajuato, Mexico - Or.Sf.e | ecosystem: Host-associated > Plants > Phyllosphere > Phylloplane/Leaf | place: Guanajuato, Mexico | collected 2012-05-30 | reverse complement strand
GTGCGAAGCTATCGAATCTGTGCTTTTTCGACCAATCCGTCGAGTTTTGCATGAGCTTGAGAGACTCTTCGAACTGTAATAGATGTGCTTCCTTGCGAGCGATTAAGCGTATCTTTCTTTCGGCATTCTGCAATCTTAGGACGTGCTTCTGCGGATGACCTGCCTTGGCTTTAGTCAGGTGTGCGACCTCTTTCGCCGATGTCTGATCCCGCACTCGTGGTCGCCTCGCCTGAACCTCAAAGTCACTATCAACCAGAAATACGTCATAGATGTTCATCTCCTCCAAGGAGTCAACGCACACAAGATAACTATGTCGCACCATGAACCACATCGGACTGTGTCGTTGCAGGAGTAATGAGGGTTTCCACGCTTTTCGAAAGTCCAGACCTTTACCAGACTGTAGTGTGAGATAGCCCTCCTTACCATGATAAGTGCTTTCAGCTGCAAGCCTGACACCAAGAGCGGAGAGTTCCAGGAATTTACAAAGACGGTTGCTGCCTTCCCGAAAGCGTAGGAATCTGACAAGCTGCCGTAGGTACTCCTCGAGCTTCTTTCGCTGACGAGTGGCATAAGCTTTCCGCACATCATTCGGCATGATGCCATCTAGGGACGGTCCCGCCCCGTCAGAAAGTGCAATTCCACTGAGACCGCTATTTGCAGTTGATTGCCGATTTATGCGATTCAAGGATGATCCCCGACGTTTCTGTCTGGGCCTTCTGCCTGGTGTAGTGGCACCCTCCAGTCCAGCTTCATCGCCAGTCTCTTCTTCCTCCTCATCACTGTCAGCCACTAAGCCTCTCAAGCCTCTCATATATGGAAAAGCACTTCGCGGGAAATGTGGCATCTTGATTCGCTTTGGGTCGTGATTACCACCTCGAACGAAGTAGCGCTGTTTCTGAGAGAGGAATTTGCACTTGGTGTGTAAATTGATGAAGTCGCCCAAAGACCTGTAGATGACCCATTTCATTCGCATTAGGCCACTTCCGTATTCTAACTCTATCCTGAAAATGACGTGTCTCTCGCTTTGTGTTTCACCTTTTGGATTCGTCCCGTCTGTGATGTTTATCTTCAACTGCTCCAGAAGTACAGGTACCTTTTTCGAGTTCCCTTCGTCTCTCTGAAAATGACTAGCAAAGATCAGCGCAGCAGGACTTCCAGCAAGCAGTTCGGCCATGAGTTCTGCAGATTTTGCCTGGTCCATTTTGTTTTCCTCCCTTTTCCGCTGTTGTCCGATCATCTTCAGACTTGCTTTTATCTGTCGCCAACGCTGTGCTCCTGGACGTGTACCATCTGCGCTCGAGCCGCCCATGGTAGTGAGACGTCGAAGATGACCCGGCCTGCTGTCACTCCCCTCCAGGTTCGACTGTCGGCGTGTGACGTTTGGACTGGAACCGCGTCGTTTGACAACCCAGGCACTGCTTCTCTGCCGCCAACCTGGCTGACGAGACAATCTTTCACGCCCTTCATCTTCAGATAGTCCCGCTCCGTGATTTCCAATATCTGCCAGTGTGGCTGCTCTTCTTGGCGCAAACTTTCGGAACCGTGAAGGTGATTCACCAACAGCACCAGACGATCCTCTTGAATGTCTTTTGGGTCGGGCCGAAGTCGCCGTGGTTTCGATGGCACCATCATCTGAGGCATGTCTTCGTAGAGGTCGATTGCTAGCACTTCCATCCTCGGCTTGATTGTCTTCACTGATTACATCGCCCTCGCCTGCATAGCTACTTGGTCGATCTCGAACAATACTGCGGAAAGCATTTTCTCGACTTCGCTGTGGTGTCGAAGGATCCGGAGGCGGAGTCTCGCCTACAGGACCGCTGAGTCTCCTATTATGCCCCAATGCTTTCACACGCGTTATGAAGCTATCGGCCCGTCGTTGTGTGCCAGTATCACTGCTGCGGGTCCGGCCAGATGTGGTGAGCCCGTTTGGTATTTCCGTGTCCACAGGCGCGAACTGGACGTTGTTGCGACCTCGAGACATGATGTTTCCAACCTCATCAATTGTAGGCACTTCATCAATCGGAGACATCAGAGCGGGATCGAAGGCGGATCCCAGGATTGGGTTGGTCGGATCTTCAGCTGCGGCTCCAGGCGCGGCAAGGAAAGGGAAGCCACCATCTTCTGATAGTCTTGCAGGGGATTGTGTATCAATTGCTAATGGTGCCGGCTTGTCACCAAACGCAGAGTCCTCTTTTGGCTCGGCTGGTCTCCAGATATCCATTGCCCTGAGAAGAGGTCCTGATCTCGGCTCCTCAGACGAGCCATCTGAAATGGCATCTTTCGGATATGTATGCCGCGGTCTTGACAGCATCGACTCCATGATGTCGCGAGAGGGTCGCGGACCGGATTCGGTGATGGGACGAATTCCAGTGCCTTACTGCTGCCTCAAGCCGTGTTAGCAGTAGTCCATGAGGAAGCGATTGTCCCAGTGTTCAGCCACAGGAGGCTGCTGAAACCTGCCTTGGTCTGATCGACACTAGCGGTTTGACAACAACAGACCCAGACTTGAGGACACCCGTTGGAACTTGGCACTTTTTAGGGCGGAGGTTAGCTCCGTCACGTCACAATGACCTCAGCTCGTCTGATCCATACAACCTTCATACACCTTTCGATTTCCGATTCTCCTAATCCTTCTCCAAAATTGGATAGCTGTGATAGATAGAGCACCAGTATCTCTTCTACGACAATCTCCATACCATCACAATGGCCACACCCGATCCATTCGAAAAGACCTTCTCCAACTCTCCCAAGGTCTCGAAGCACGAGCACATCATCGCAGGCATTCTCTGCAATGTCTACGGCCTCGACGAGCTCCAATCCACCATTCGGCCCGTGACCTGTCTCTGGCTGCTTCATCCTCGTCTTCAAAGCATGTCCAACATGGAGCCTATTGGCGCTGCCGCAATCACAGCCTGGAACTCACAGCCGAACCGTGAACGAGGCCTGATCGCTGTGTCATTCGACCAGCGGAACCACGGCACACGAAAACAGGCAGATCGAGCGAACGAAGCTTGGAGATCTGGGAACCCATTACATGCTCAAGATATGTACTCGATCTTTCATGGGACGGCCACGGACACAAGCCATTTGATCAACTACATTCATGCATATGCCTTTCCCGAGGACGACCACGATATCACAGATAACATCGCTCTGGGTGTCTCGCTGGGCGGACATGCAACCTGGCGATGTATCCTGCACGACCCGCGCATCACCGCCGGCATAGTGATTATTGGTTGCGCCGATTACGCACGCTTGATGTTGGGGCGAGCAGACAAAAGCAAGCTAGAATCATGGCACAGCAGCTCAACGCCTGGTGAGAAGTTTTTGGGCTCAAAGGACTTTCCAAAGGGCCTGTTAGCTATCGTGGATAAGACAGATCCTGCCGCCCTGCTTACAAACGAAATGCTACCTCGAGATGTGACCGTCGAGGACGCGAAACGCGAGCCCACAGAACAGGAGAAGAAAAAGCTATGGCCACTGATGCGACAACATCTCCAGGGGAAGAGGATCTTCAACCTGGCTGGTGGTGCGGACAAGCTGGTGCCATACTCAGCAAGTGAACCCTTCTTGACGTGGCTAAAGAATGCTATCAAGCCCGGAGGATGGTATGCTGAGCAAGGTGTGGTGCTGAAAGATCAGGTGTATGATGGAGTAGGGCATGAGATGACACCAGAGATGATGAAGGACGCGATTGAGTTTATTGTTGAAACATTGCAGGCTGAGAAGGTGGTTGCGGCGAAGATGTGAAGCCTTCGTTCCATGAGATTGTTCGTCCGCGCTGGCCAAAGGGCTGTAACATTGAGCTAATGATTCATGATACACGAACCCCTCACCAGCCCAGTCTTAAGCGTACGTGGCTCCCCAAGAGTGCTCTCGGGTCAGCAACGTCGCAGCATGAATCATCGCCAAGGAATGTATCTCAGCAACGACTGACTAAAAGTGTGTTGTACGTGCTGTTCAGATAGCGTGGACGGTCGTTGTAGAGTATGTACAAATTATCAATTATTCGCATATCGCTGAGCCTGCAGCTTCTCTCGTCATACATGATCCCGTTGCGCCTCGACTCTGCTCACAAATAACAACTAGGTCTCCGATGAACGCTCGCCGTTGTGTCGTGTCTCGCCTCCATCTTAGCTTGCACCACCAGGATGTCTGTCCACGTCACCAGCCTGTCATTGTTCGAAGGCTTCCAGGTCACCAAAGCTGCTGACAAGTGCCCGGCAAGCGTGAGCCACCCAATCAGGTCATATTTCAGCCATGTTACTGCTGCGAACTTCTCTGGCATGCCATCTCTGATGTACTTGTTATGATCCAACCATCGTAGGCACTTCTCCAGATACGACTGCATGCGTCTTGCGTCGCCTTGGAGCTTCTGGCAAGTGCGCTCCGCGTTGTATTTCAGCATATCGTTCCGTAGATTCACTGAGTCTCGCGAATGTTTGGAGCGTGTCGTCGCTGACCGGCCTGGGAACTGCTCAATTGCTGGTTCTCTGTCGTCCACGGTAGTGGTGGTGATGGTGATGGTGGTTGTAGTGGTGGTGGCAGAGTTGATACCAGTTTGAGGAGTGTCGCCGCAGTTTGGTGGACCTTTCGTCGTCATATTGTGATTGCCACCGACGGCGACAGATGGTGCTGGCTCGGGCTGTTTTGCTGTGGTATCATGTAATCGTAGAGTGGCGGCACTCTCCACGACCACTTCTTGTTGCCTGGCAGCCATGGGCAGGATAGCTAGACGAGACAAGGCTTGAACCAGTTCGTCCATGTCATCGTCAATACTATGTTGAGATGATTGGGGTGTGAAGAGGACCATATTGCTAGACTGTAGTTAAACACCGATCATTGCTATGTTATCAGACTCAGCTACTTACAAGGTGCAATACTGAATTTCGCGTATATTCTCTATCTTAGATGCTCCGTGAAGAGTATCGACCGGATTCTAGGTGGAGGATTGGCTGGTCTGTATCGTAGAGTCCGAGGTGTTACTTTAACTGATGATAACTTGTATTATGAAACGCTATGAGTCCAGGAGACCTGTGAAGACTGCCATAATATATGTTGCAAGCCATTCTCAACAGCCAGCGCTCAGACTACCTACACTTTTCACACAAACTCTGGCCTATGCCCGAAGTACAACTTGTATCGCACAACATCAACAATCTCTAATTCATCACCCTGGCTCTGCCCTGCAATAGCATCATCACCGCCGTCATCTTCCCTGCGGCGCACCAAAGCCAAAGACTTCGCCAGCTTCCTTACTTCGTCGCTGCTGTCGTTCTCCCTGCGGCGTATCACCGCCAAAGGCTTCGCCAGCTTCCTTACTTCACCAGTAAGCTTTTGATTTGCGCCCACGAACAGCTGGACTTTCTTCATCCATTTCGTGTCGTCGGGTGCTGGTATCGTGCCTGCTGGGACAAGAGGGAATACAACGCGTCCGATAGGCTGGACTGTGTCTGGACCGGAGGCTTGTTGTGTGAAGTTCAGGCTGCCTTGGATTTCGAGGATAGCGATGCCCAGAGGTGTTTGGAGCAATTGCGGGAGCGGGCTAGTCGGACTTGTGGTCTCTTGCATCACAGGAGGGTATAGCGGGGTGGATGGCATTATGGAAGTGTGGTTGTTTGTTAGTTGTTTAAGGTAGAGACGTGGTTGAGATAGGATTTTGGGTGGCGAATCTGCAACGGTTATCGCGACAACCTCACCTCTTGATGCTTACGGCACTCTCCCTGTACCTCCTAGGTAACTCCTGATCCACCTTCTCTTCGTGAAACCGCGATGATTATACTTCAGAATTCTCGGTTTGTATGGTCATTTGCTACTTTTAAGACTACTACGATACTCTCCCTGTATTTCTCCAGATGACCCCTGATGCACTTTTTCTTCGTGAAACCGTGGAGGTAATACTGTAAGATACTCGGTTCTTATTGTTATTTGCTACGTTCGAGACTACCACGGCACTCCCCCTGTAATTATCAAGAATCAACATTCTCTATTTCAACTCTGTAACTGATGACTATATCTCTACGCATTTCCTATACATCCTTGGTATCTACCTGGTCTGGTGATAGAACGGCACTCTCCCCAGCATTCACGGGAGACACCCTATCCTTCCTCCAGATCGAGATACTAATCGTGCTCTAACATGTTTGAAACCTTATTTTTGATACCTGGATCATCCTAAGATTCAATGGCGACCCACACACCTAATGCAAACAGACCGGCGGTACGTCAACAGTGCGTTGCCGTGATATACAAGCCTGGTCTCCCTCTCCTCAATACCTAAGACACCCGCTCTGTCCTGCTCAAGTTTCCTGCAACCTGCACCTACACCATCACCACACTACCAGCACACCACTTGTCTACTTATACCACTACCACTACTTCCATTAGCTTCAGCATCCACGGTACTCTTCGCGACTATACTGTTAGCAAGACGATGCCTTCAGACACACCAAGATACATGATGCAGGCTGTCGAGCCAACCACCACTGTAAGTCTCCTGAATACCTCACGACACTCTCCCTGGCTCTCTCTAGTCCAGTCGCGTCAGGCGAGTATTACACGTTTACCATGCTAACCACCCGTTCCAGCAGATCAATCTCGAAGCCAACATTCCGCGCCATCTCACGGCGGTACTCCCCATGGCCAAGGCTCTTGCAGAGCAGATCGCCCAATTTGCAATGGAGGAAAAGAAAGAGCAGAGGAAGATCGAGGAGAGACGGCAGAAGGAGATGGAGGAGGCCGCTGCTAAGAAGAAAGTCGCTGATGAACAGCGTCGTCACTTGATGGCGCAGAGCGAGAGCGATGAAGACATGGAGATGTGGCAGGCGTTCGCACAGTTCAATGAGAAGGAGAATGAGATTATGGACGATTCGTGGTGGTCTTGAACGACTTCGGCACTCGCAGCACTGATTTGGCATGGTTTATGGGAAATGTACAGCACTAGCGTTATTGTTTTTGGCACAGCACCCAAGAGGAGTATACAGGAGGATCTAGCGAATGCCCAGAAGCTGGCAAAAGTCGCTTCAAATTGATTGTCTACACTACAACGTCTACTGTGCTCTCCTTGCGACACTACTCATCCTCGTCAGCTGTCCCCCAGAAGCCATGTGCCCACCCCTCGACGTCCTGCGCCGCGTGATCATCCTCGACGATTTGTCCCAAAGTCAACCGCGCCGTCTTGGCTTCCAAGTCTTTGAACTCCACCTGCGGCAAAGTCTCGTCAGTGTAGTAGTCGACCTGCGTATATCCCAGCACATCCAATCGCCAGGCCATACAGCAATCGTGACAACCCAGAATGTCGTCATCTGGCAATAGGGACATGGCCGTGAGGACAACATTGTTACAGCGGAAACAGACAACCTTTGCATCCGCGTGCGTGCGGATATGAGCTGGGATTCTTAACTTAGAGGTGCCATCATCGCCGCGCTCTTCTTCCGTTATGAAGGAGATCTCGTGCTCGAATTTACATTCGTACCCGGGACGATGACGGCGTTGCCACTGAAACCTGCGACTTTGGTGTCTCAGGAGGTCAGCATCAGGATCGTTGTTGTACGGGCCGCGGTAGTTGTGCCCTTGCACTGCTTGGCCGCGTGGAAAGCCGGATAGAGGCGCCATTTTCATCTCTTGTGTATAGAGCTTTGCCTGCGCCGCTTTGATGCCAGGGTCGGCCTCGGTATCGTCGGGAATGTTGTCAATTTTGAGGAACTCGTAGAGACTATCGAAGTCTTCCTGCTCTGCCTCCTTGTACGTGAACTTCTCTATCCTATTGTACTTCAGGGGCTCACAACTGTCGACCTCGGTACCTACGGTGAGCATTGTGACTGTACCGTCCTCCTCACCGAGAAGTAAGTTTGAGAAGTCGGGACTGAATGCGCCGGACATGACACCGGACCCAAGCTGTACGATGTTGCGTACATGAGCGTCTTCTGGTGCAACATACGGATCCCATAGTGCGACAACGCCATCAGAGGAGCCACTGAACAGCTTACGCCCACCTTCATCCCATGACACAAACCTGATCCCAGTGTCAAGACTTTCTGCTGTTTGGCCACTCGTCTGGTCGAGTTCAACGAGGGTTTTGCCGTGAGAGAAACAGTGTAATATGTTATCCGGTCGACGCAGATCCCATAAATATACTCTGCCATCTGTACAGCCAGTAGTGATCAAATTATTATCTTTGGAGTTGAAGATAATGTCGTTGACATCTACAGCTGGACACTCGAGCTCAACAACATGTTGTGGCTTCACATGGAGTCTTGACTTCTGGTTCAAGCGGTATGAGTCCATGATTCTCGCAACTGAATTGGTGCCTTTGTTGACAGACCCTGATGGCGAGCCTGCGATAGCCAAACGGCCGAAGATATTCGGTGACCAGGCGATGTCAAACACGCTGCCAGAACCGGTCTCGGCGAGTAGAGGCTCTTGCGCCTCGATATCCCAGATACATGTCTGGCCTTGTCCACCAGAATCTCGTAGTGTGGACGAAAAGCCAGCAACAAGGTATTTCTCCTGACCCATTGATGCAGGTCCCCAGCGCAGAACAGAGGGCATGATCTGCCATTCTGGATATTTCTTGGCTTTGGACGATTCGAACACGCTGACGACATGTGTTTGTTCTGGAAGGTTGACAGCGGTCCGCAGGACCTGGATGCTTCTCTCTGCTTTTCGAGATCCAGTGGCGAAAAACGTACCATTAGCATTGACTTCAAGCAGTTCCAAGGCTGACGTATGGCGGAACTGAGGTAATCTGAGATGCGGCAAGCCATTCTTCACATCCCAGATACGTGCCACGTTATCATAGCCAGCGGTGAAGAGTGTGGTTCTATTGGGAGCAAATTTGACGGCTGAGACAGTAGTGTACAAGAGCTGGTCTTGTGACATTGACATTGCTTGTGAGGCGTTGACTCCGGACGAAGTAGCGCGCTTGATCGCATGATGTGGCAATTCCTGTAGACTCCCTGCTGTAGCGTCTCCCAGGAGCAAGTTATTCCGGCGATTGTATTGCATGCTATGGTTGTCCATGAGTGCAGCTGATCCAACTGCGAAAGTGACTCCGTTAGGTGCCCACGCCACATTTGTAACGTCACTTGATGCTTTCTTGAAGACGTGAGAAGGTCCGAATGTGGTATTCAGCATCGCTGGTTTCAGTGATGATAGATGAGGCGCAAGACCCAGCTCTCGTTGCCGCAAGCTAGAAGAGACTTTTGACTGGGAAGAACTAGACGGCTTGGCAATGTCAATTCGCTTAGCAAGCGGTAGATCCGTTGTTTGTTCCGCTGCAAGATCTTCTAGATAGCTCTCAATACTGATTCGTGACCTTCCAGGCATATTCATTCCGCTATTTAAGTAACGCTGGTAAATTTCCGTGACATCTGCACTATTCGCTGTTGACATAACTTCGGAAACCCACTGTCGAAGGGATCTGTCTCGCTGGATGGACGTAGCAGGCGTGTGCAGAAGCATAACTTGTGTCATACATGGTTCAAGTATTCCAACTTCGATATCGTTGAAGTCGACATGAAGTGCCTTCCCAAACCAAGCGGTATCTGTAAGATCACACTCAGCAAGATTGCTGGTGCCAACATAATCACGTTCTGATTTCGTCAAGTATGGACGTAGAATTTCAGTACTTTGTCGCTTACGTAAAGTCTTCCGTTTCGTATGGGCTTGTATACTGATCAGAGGGCAACGAGATATCTTTTCTAGTAAGCCGGCCACTGCTGCGGAATCACGAGCATGCTCGTCTTCGAAACGATGCCGTTCGATGAGTATTTCGTGTTCCAGACAGGTAACATAATGATTACGCGCCGAGACTCTCGAGGTGTCTGTGACGATCTCGCTGTGCTCGCTATCTGAAGTGTGGCCGTAGAAACTGTCCCGAGTGATTGCGAAGCCCTTTTTACTTGCTGCTTCGGCTGCTGCCCGCTTTGATCTCTTACGAGTAAGATTGGCGTCAGAATAGGACTCATCGTCTGTTGACATTGTCTTGACTCTGGAGGCGAGCATCTTTGTGTTACGCATGGTCGTGGATCCGAGGACAGAATTTTGCTCGTGAGAGTGAGCTGACTTCTGAAGTAGTTTAGGTACTGAATTGTTTTCTGTCTCAGCTCTTGCTCTTTTCGCAATAGTTCGCTCGGAGTATCGATGCTGTAGTGGATGCCAGGAAGTACGATATGGAAAATGCTTTCCAAGTTCAGCCCAGGTCAGGCCAACGTACTGCTTCAGAAGGTCGACCAACTCGTCTTCCTCTGGAGTACATTTCCATTGATCCTGTACAGAAATGTCTGAATTCCGAGTGATAAAGGAATGCAGGTACCTGACGCGGTTGTCTTTGGTCGTGTTGCGTGAATCCAAGTCTTTTGGTACGAAAGTATCCAACTGGCCCGGATGCGAAACGTTTCGACTCTGGGTCGTAAGGTCAGACCCATATTGTGCAAGACGAGATGCAGCAGAAATCCCTTCCTTGCTGTAATATGTGCTTTCGTATGATGGCTTCGATATATTCTCGGGAGGCTTAACGTTGCCATCAGCACTTCTCTTGAAGCCTTGTGATTGTGCACGTTTGGCTTGTGAAGGCGCCGGCTGAGGCTGGGTGGTCTGTATGGGTACTTGAACAAAGTCTGAAGATTTTGGTGTAACAACGACTTCCATTTGCGTTGTAGTTGGTGGTACCCGGAAGACTGTTGGTGCTTGTCGAGTGTGAGGAAGCGGCCTGGACGCTTGAGCTACACTGCCTTGTGCATGTTGAGGTGGCGTATAGAGAACAAACTTTGTAGCTTGATTCACACGGCCTTGTGGAGGCGGCAGCGGGGTATTTGTGGTTTGTGCTTGTGCTTGTGCTTTAGGCTGTGGTTGTGGTGATGCTTGTGCATGTGTCTGTGCTTGCGATTGTGTTTTCGTTTGTGCTTGTGCTTGTCCTGGTTTACTGATACCAAGCTTTGCTAGAAACGCAATCATGTCAGTTCTCGTCGCGGGATGCGTGACGAAAATCTTACGCATGCGAAAAAGCGACGCAGCTGGCATGGGGTTCGCCAACATCTCCTGTGCAACAGGACAATCGAAATATGGGTCCAGGATCTCCCGTGTTTCGGCGATGGTAGCGTCGCGAGTTCGCGGATAAGAGCCTAGTGTTTCGGACAACGGAGGCCGTGCTGTGCCTTGTGGTATTACACTCTGGGTAATTGTGGCTGGCGTCCTATATTGAGATGATAGAGCTTGGGGTTTGGTACCAGGGTTCGCAGGTCCCGTCAAGTTCGCAGGTGTCATCGCACCTGGCCAGCGAACAGGTACTGACTCACCATGCGAGTATGGCTGCAGACTAGACTGACCCTGCGGAGTTGTCGGCATTGACGAAGTCGAAGATGTTGGGAAGGTATATAGTTGTGGAGTGACCATAGTCTTATCAGCATTTACGCTATGTTGTGCTCCTGTTGCAGCATGAAATTCGTTGTGCATAGCCACATTGCGTAACGGTGGCGTTACAGCCGGCAAATTGGCCAAAGGTATAGGAGCACCCTTGGTCGCTAACGTCGATCCTGGACCATTCCATGCAGCGCCAAACGAACGAGGGGAAGGTTGAGATGCGGCAAAAGCGATGTTGCATGATGATGGCTGTACGGTCGGTACATTGGCAGAGAGTGCAGATGCCACTTCGAATGTTGACGATCCCGAGCCGACTGTCGCTCGGCCAGTTGGCCGAGAGAAATGCTGCTTTGCGGCAGGCTGTGTAGCTTGACTCCTTGTAGGGGGTTGGCTGCTTGCTGGACCAGCGAGCGGCAAGGCACCGGCTTCGATTGATGGATGTGGTGCTAGTTCTCGAAGTGGTCCCGTGCTTCTGGTTGTAGGCTTCTTGTCTTGATCTTGTGAAGGTTGTACAGCGTTGTGGTAGCCATTGAGGGGTCGTGGGACCTGCCCGAGGAGAGGAACTGGTGTCGAGCTTGTGCCCACTACGGCGCTGTTCGGGGGTATTCCAGAGGATCCGGCAGGCTTCACCTTAGCTGGTTGTGGTCGGGCGCCCCAACTCTTCAGCAGAAATTCACTTCGTGCCTCATTGAGGATCTCTTCATCATCGTCGGAGAGTGTGAGGTCGATCTCTTCTCGCGCCATTGCCAACTACGGGCAAAGATTGTGCTGGGGAGGACGACATCGGCGAAATCTGGATCTCAGATCACGACCGCGCTCTGAAGTGTAAATACGTGACGAAGACCTTACTTCTGCGCTTTATGGTCTGGTGAGACAGGCGAAAATTCCACGTCTCTTGAAGGACACGACTGAGACCAAGATGGAGCGATCTCAAGAGTCAGTCACGTATGCGACTCTGCTGAACTGTTGCGACACGACTGAAACAGAAGTCAGAAGGTGTTTCGGACATACCCCGATCTCAACTTTGGTACATCTTCAAGTATCACATGATCATAATTGGCTAGTAAGGTTGGTACATAGTTCTCTCGCAATTCATGAGCTCATGACATTCTCAGATTTTCACGTAGTCTCTCCAATTATGTTCCTCCTTGAATCCGAGCTCCCTGAGCTTTCTGTTTGACAGTGGTGCCTCCCACTCGCCCAACTCCCTCGTGATCGGCACATTAGGACAGACCTTCTGGAGATGCTCCTTCGTTGGGACGGTGAGGGTGTTGGTGTCGTTCACAGCATTAAAAATCTGATAACCTAGCCCAGATTTCTTTATCAAGAAGTCACAGATGCCGCCCAAGTCTCGTGCGTCGATGTATGACCATGCGCTGCGCTTACGGCCTTCTGGCTTGGTGACGTAGCCCTTGAATGTTCCATCCTCGTAATCGCTGGGCTCAATGACGTTGCCAATGCGGAGGACGTAAATGTCTGTCCCGGGGTATCGTCGTGCGAATGAGCGCGCAGTCTTTTCGCCGCAAATTTTCGAAAGTGCATAGGAGTCCATCGGGTCGACATCGTAGTCCTCCTCGAGCGGATAGCTGTGGACGTCGACATCTCCTTCTGCGAAGCAATTCCCTGGAGAATGAAGGTTAGCTTAAGGTCCATGTAGTAGTCCGATGAGTGTTTGATGTCCGTCGGACGTTTCATTTGTGTCTGGTGATCGGCGGGTGTTTTTGACGGGTTCTGCAGTACGGCCTGCGAAGCTTTACGTACCGTACGTTGCTATAGATGTGTCAGCATGGTCACTCAGGCAGGATATTGAGAAAAATGTACTGACTCTCTGATGATGCGATCATGATCTTTTTCACCCCAAGTTTACACGCCGCCTCGATAACATTGTATGTGGAGATGGTGTTCGTGCGGAACGTCTCATTGTCGGGCACGATCATAACGCGAGAGTATGCTGCGAAGTGAATAACGACGTCTGGAGGACTCGGAGCTTTTCCCTCAGTGAATCCATCGAAGTCGTAGTGAGAAGTGAAGGCATTGAACACTTCGCCACTGTTTGTGAGATCGGTCTTGATATCGAATACGTCTGGGTGTCTATAACAATGTGAGCCTGCTGCTGCGAGACACTGGAAAGCTGAACGAACTTGAGCGGAATCAGGTCGAGATTGAGGAGCTTGTGACCGCGCTTGAGGAGTTCTGGGATGACATGCTTTCCAGCCTTGCCAGCGCCGCCAGTGAATGTGATTCTTGCCATGTTGCCTCTTCTTGTAGTCAAGAATGTACGTCTTGCGAAAGAGTAAAGATGATGTTGTTGCGCGGGCATTGCATGGCGGGGTCAACCCTCGATTGGCTAAATTGAAAATGTGGAGATAAGACGAAATGGCATGAAGACAAGCTTCGCGGGGTGCGAACCTCCGCTTCAAGATCGTCTCAAACAAGTGATGCAAGCTACAACACCATCTCGGGCAACCCTAATTTTTCCTCTATACCATCTTAGGCGCAGAAAAATGTAGGATGTTCCAGCCAGTGCCATAGAATGTCTCCCAGTCGAAAGCAGACTGTTGGTTCTCGATGCCGAAAGCCTTGATCATTGAGACGTTCAGCTCTTCATTGCCATTCACGACCTTTCCGCCTGTGCTCCTGCTCTTGCTACAGGCTCCTTGGCCCCAGATGAGACTCTCGTCACTCGACAAGAAAGTGCCGATATTGCGAAAAGTGAAGGATATGCGCTGCCCGTCGAAGGCAGCCTCTTCTGCCGCACGCTCTGTGGCTTGACGTTTGTCGGCATTGATTCCATGGAGCCACTCCTCATTCGTTTTCAGGCCTAGGACGAACACGGAGCCGTGAGGCATGGGCACAAGTTGTGGTTTCCTCGTCCCTTCGCCAGCAGATTTCTTCGTTTTGAGTCTCATTGTTCGTTGAGCGCCAAGACTGACATTCACGATACTCGAACCTTTGATAATGTCCAATGTTTTGTCAGAATGCTCGGAGATATAGTCCTCGCCACCTCGGTACAGTTGAATCAGGACGTGATTCATCGGATGTCCTACAATGTGCTCGACCCTCTTCCGAATGTTTTGAACACTTGAGGAGAAAGGCAGTAAAGGCAGACTTTGGTCACTTGGATGTCTATAAACAGGTTTTGTCCCGTCATCCTCAACCAGGCCTTGCACGCATACCAGTCGTGGTACTTCACCAGAAACGTGAAGCATTTTCTGCCATCTGATTTCATCCTTCAAAGTAGTGAAGCCTTCGGTATTCATGTCAGTAAACACATAGTAGACGATTCTCGTGTCACCAGAGCCAATCGTGTCGTTTGGACCGAGCACAGGATATGGTGATTTGTATTTCGATAGCTTGTCTCGCGGCTGGGAGGTGGCCATGGCGTGTATGTTAGTGGCAAGCTCAGATGTTAGATACTAATTCTAATTGTGCATAAATTGCAGCAGAAGAGGTTCTCGGAGCTTGATGAGAGTGGTGCTCATGCTGGTAAGATACTCAGAACTGGTAACTTTGCCGAGGCATAAGTCGTCTTTGTCGCGAGAACTGCTACGCGACCGCGTCGTCCATTTGCGCCATCCTTATGTTGGGTTGTGTTGTGAAGCCACAACACACATCATTGGGACTCAGGTTAACACCTGTGCTATTGTGCTCGAGGATGTCCGCCGTCTCCACCCCTGCCAGCTCGCCGATCAAGGCATCTAACGAGCTCATACTCACGCCAAGAAGCAAGATTCGAGCACTGCTGGCTGATTCGGACGAAGACTCGGAGAAAGAGAACGGTACTGTTCCCGCGAGAGCTGTGGCGAATGCGGCTGTTACGAAGAAGAGTCACAGATCCATACACAAGATCAGCAGCAAGACTACGGCGTTATTCGACAATGACTCTGACGATACTGAAGTGGTTCAACGAGCAGGACAGCACGATGGGGACAGTGCTGGTCGTACAGTCGAGGTAGCAGACGAAGAGCAAAATGCATACGAGAGAATCAAGAAACAGCTTCTGGTCAAGAACAATGGCCAGTCAAGCACCGTCCAGTCCAAGGATGTAGGCAAAAGTGGTTCATCCTCCGAGAGTGATGCCGTGGTAACGACGAAGACCTTGAAGAGGAAAAGAATACAACCAGTGACTGCACGCTCTACACCTTCGCGCAGTCCCAGTCCAGTCGCACACTCCTCACCAGGCCTGTTCATTTCTCCAGAAAAAGCAAGATCACCTTCAGCAGCATCACATCACGACTCTGATTCCGACAATCTTCCCACTGTCAGCAATCGACTGCAAGAACTTGTTGCCAAGAAACGCGAAGAGCGTGTAGCAAGAGAACAGGCGGCGGAAGCAGTTGCATCGTCACAAATTGGTTCTTCAGCAGTCAAGAAGAAGAAAAGTACTACCCGACGAGCAGTGGAGCTCGAGTCTGAGACCGACGAAGATCGAGACATGGCTAAGAAGCTAACCCAATCAGCACGTCCGACGAGGAAAGCAAGCAAGAAAGCACTCGAGGAGATGCACAAAGAAACACAACGGATGAGCAGGAATATGCAACTTGCTCACGAAGCCAAGACGAAGACCAAGTTTGCTACTGATGCGTTCCTGAAGAAGTTCAACTTTCGACAGCCCTCTGCGACTGTTGAGGAAGCACCAGGACCAAGCGCATCAAGCTCTATTCCCGGCACATTCGACAGTGAAAAGCAACAGACTCTCGCTACGCCGCCGTCCAGTCCTCCACTAATCGCCGATACATATGCATCAAAGATAGCGACGACAGAAGCATCACATAGCTCACCTCTACCTTTCGTAACTCTGCCGGAGGAGGAGGACGATGAGGATGAGCTTCCTGACATACACTCTGCATTATCCGAGTCAGCAGAACGAGCAACTACGACTGCCACGCAGAGGAAACCTTACTCATCTCCAGCTCCCCAATATATGTCCGTCAAGAAGTTTGGCAAACTCGTCCAGCAGCCGTCCACTATCGACGATGACGACGACGATGATCTCGTGATCATCAAAAACACAAAGCCGTCCGCTCTGGATCTTCTTAACTTTGCTCAACCAGCAAAGTCACGTCCTAGTGGAGACCTCCATGTAGCGCGCTCGCTTGGTCAGAATAAGGATCCACGGAAACGCGGACAGAAAGTCAAGCCGGGCATGAATGCGATAGAGCTTCAGATCAGCTTGCAACAACGTGCAAGAGAGCAGGCACAACGTGAGCGTGAAGAGAAGATCCAGAAACTGCGCGAAAAGGGTGTCTACGTCCAGACTGCTGAGGAGAAGGAGAAAGAGCAGATGCAGATAGAAGACATGCTGGAAAGAGCGAGACGGGAAGCAGATGAGCTAGCCAAGCGTGAGAAGGAGACTGCGAAGAAGGAAGGACGAGAAGACGAAGGAGCCATGCCTGATAGCGATGAAGACGATGATTGGGATGGCGAAGAAGCGGAGGTTATTGCATCAGGATCTGATGAAGAGGACGAGGACGAGGACGGAGAAGATGCGGCGGGTGATGGCGGAGACGAAGCTGTGCATCCAGAAACCTGGTCTGCTCTTGTCGATGCGGAAGCAGAAGACGCCGGATCCGAGGATGACGGAGCTTTGTCTGAAACCGAAGACATGGAAGGCGTCGAGCAACCGACGACTGTACTGGCTAGTCGTCGTCTGCGTAAGCAGATTGTCGACTCTGATGACGATGACGTTGAGGATAAGCAGCTCAACACAGACATCGTTCCTCTTGCGGCCATTACACCTGCTCGTCCAGTGGGGGTTACGTCCTCGCCTAGATCTGCACTGGCAAACGCTTTCGGATTCGCTCAACCTCAAGCAAACGTTGGTGGATTATCACAAATGTTCATGGGCACGATGGCTGAGAGTCAGACGTCGATCACGGGTGATACTCAAGCCTTCGACAGTGAACAGGATTCGCTGGCTTTCTTGCGAGACATGCCACAACCTACTCTGCCTGATTACCTTGCACAGTTCGCAGATGAGTCCCAAGACACTCTCGTGACAAACAGCCAAGCCGATCGGTCTCAGGAACAGTCAACGCAATCCCAACCCAAGCTATTCCATTTCGAGACTCAGACACAGATACCATACATCGAAAGCCAGTGCTCACAAATCCCCGAACCTACACAAGATGTTGGCTTCCAGCACTTCCCAACACCAGTCAAGCCGGCACAAGAATCGTTTGTGACTGTTGAGACACTCCCTTTGTCTCGTCCAGTATTCGAAGAAGATACTCCGTTCGCTGAGGTAGAAGACCAGCTTCCGAAGAGGAAAGGTCGCCTGGTCCGTCGTGGACAGCGTGCCGCCTCGGTGGAGAAAGACCAGGAGGATGCACTAGTTGCCGAATCTGTCATCGGGGATGGTGAGCCCCAGAGTGAGGCTAATGTCTTCCTCGTCATGCGCAGAGCAGCTGAGAAGGCTGCAGCGCCCACGTTTGACAAGAAACGTAGCGACGCTAAGGGCATGGTGCAAGAGCAAGCCGAGGAGTCTGACGATGAATATGCTGGTCTCGGAGGTGTCGATGAAGAGGATGACGGAGAGCTTGATGAGGAGACTCGGAAGATCATCGACGATGAGACCAATGAGAAGCTAAACGAACGCGCAGTGGCCAAGTTCCATGCCGACAAGGAGCGTGCTGAGGATGAACAACGTGTATCGAAACTCTTCAAGGATATTGCTAATGGAGGACTCCGCCGGAAACGTGGTGCAGAGATGGAGCTATGGGACTCGGATGACGAGGACGAGGCTGCACAACGCAGGCGTGCTGCGAAGCAACGAGAGTTTGCTAAGATGAGAAAAGCTCTTCTGGCTGATGAGAATCTTGGCAAAATCGGTAGGACTTGTTTGACCGTGCAACGTGCTCACATTTTACTGATTCTCTACAGCTGAAAACCCTAAGCAGCAGGCTTTTCTTGCAGCGATTGCGGATCAGGATGAAGGCGATGATGACATCGAACTCCTTGATGCTGCTGATGAGTCTCAGCCGACATTCTCGCAGTTCGAGGCAGAAAGTCAGGAAACAAATGTTGCTTCTGGCAGTCGCAACGTCGCGGCTCCTAGCACTCGTGACACTGATGCAGCTCAACCAAGACAACCGCCTCAAATGCGCCGCACGAACAAAGCCTTCAAGCCAAGCTCACTTGCCGATATCAGGAATACGTTGTCCGAAATGATTGGCGAGGACTCTTTCGTCGAAGCCGAGGCAGACGATGAAGAGCTTTACGACGATGAAATCTTAGACGACGCACTTGCGAACAATGAAGACGAGGACATGGACCTTGCCAACGACAGTCTGGCACTCAGCCGTTCCGAACTCATGCCCCCACCTGTACCTGTTCCGACGCTGGCACGTACCGTCACGATCGACCGCATGGCTGCTCGTCGTGCTGCGCACACCACGCGCGCGGCCGCCAGTGTGGCTGGAAACGCCGCATTCGAAGCGTCCACTTCTGGCACTATCCCGTCGTTCTTCCGCAAACCAAGCTTGCTTCGACGTGCGACCACTGCTGGCTCGACTGGAGCTGAGAGCACAGGTGGGAGGGGAGGACTAACGGTGGGCGAGAACGTGAAGCAGGGTGGCACGAAGAAGAGTAGTGTCAATTACTATGTCAGGGAGAAGGAGAAGATGGCCAGGGTTGAGAAGATCGAGAGGGAGCGGAAGGATGGGAGGGAGAAGGTGGGAAAGATGAGGAGGGAGGGGCTCGGTAGAGGTGGGCTAGGGAGTGTGGTGGGAGGACAATTTGAATAGGTTGTGAAAACTCTGTGAGCATAGGGTCTCGTTCTGGTAAGTTGAACAGATAGATAGTTCACGCTTGGATATTGATAGATTCTACGTACTCGAGGCCTCCCTAACGAGCATACACATAGCATGGAACTGATCATGTAATCCTCGGGATGCCCATATTGTCCCGGCAAACCTTAAAGTGATTCGGTGCGGGGTAGTGCGGGGGTTTCACCACATCTCGACGTCACCTGAAACACACCCTCTTCCTTGCAAGCACCTCACCAACAACAAAACATACCACCACAATGTCCTCCGCCCCTTCCTTCCGCAGCCTCGTTGGGGTCTCGCCCTCCACCGCCACTCCCAGCGACAGCACCCTTATCATAATCGACGCTCAAAACGAGTACGCGGACGGCAAGCTCGTCTGCTCCAACACCGCCACCTCTCGCAAAGCCATTGCCTCCCTTCTCGAGAAGTACCGCAATGCCAAGGGCTCTGTCGTTCACGTCACGCACACTGTTCCTGACGGCGCACCTGTCTTCACGCCGGGTACAGATTTGGCGGAGGAGTTTGCGGAGCTGAAGCCGAAGGAGGGAGAGCATATCGTGAAGAAGAACCATCCGAGTAGTTTTGCGGACACGGATTTGGATGAGTATCTGAAGGGGAAGGGTGATGCTGCATCGAAGAAGTTGGTGCTTACCGGATATATGGCGCATGTGTGTGTGAGCACGACGGCGAGGCAGGGGGCACAACTTGGATATGACATTCTTTTGGCCGAGGATGCGATCGGAGACAGAGATATCCCTGGGGCGAGTGCCGAGGAAGTGACAAAGAGCGCGCTGACTCAACTTGCGGGTATGTCTGCTGCTGAATGTGAATGAGCTGCGTGTGGTAATCTGAATGCTAACTATGGTTATGCAGATGCTTTTGGCACAGTGGTGCAGAGTAGTGACATCAAGTAGGCTCGTAATTAGGGCTCTTTGTTATAACGTGTCAGATGTCTTCCACTTGGACTTTAATGGTCTCTCCTGTGCAGCTATGTGCAACCTTTGCAGCTGCTGGGCCGGATGCGTTATGCGTACGCTGTGGGGCTATGAGGTCAGTCCTGGAGACAAGTTGCGAGCCAGGCGTACCATCGAGATGGCAGTTGATCCCCTGTGTTGATGTTGCAGCAAGTTGATGTCATGAGTCAGTGAGTAAACTCCTCGTCACTTGTCATCGTCCTAGCAATCTGCCTGCTTTGTAGCACCGTAGCTCCACTCCATGACCACCCAAGATTTTCTGCCAAAACCTTCATCGAACACGAGTTCGCTCTGCCTCACTTTGCAGCACTCTTATTCTGACACAACCTTAATCTTCGTCTTACAGTACTCTTCGTCTTTGTACGCATCACAACTCGTGCTACCGTAGCCATGGCATCATCATCATCATCATCATCATCATCATCATCATCATCATCATCATCATCATCAGTAACAGCTTCATTTGCGGAGTAGCTTGGCCAGCTCTTGATAGATGGCTTCTTCAACCTAGAGCCGTTTCCAAATCCATTCGACCTCGACAAGTTCTTTCGGTCATGTGCTGTGTACTACCACCTGCTAAGAAACGATCCTGAACGTGAGTTCCCGAAGATCTTGGAGATTAAGTCGTCAGGTTTTCATGCCTATAGCGGGTACGCGACGCTGATCTACTAGGCCGCTTTGACGAGATGTTCAACAACATGATGCTGCGAGGCACCATAATGAACGCATTGCCATTTATGGACCAAACGTCAGACATCAACACAGACTCGAACTCTCACTTCGCTCGCATCCTCCAGAACAGCCAGGTCATTCGTCCGATGCCCGTGGTGCCCACCCAGCCCAAGATGAAGGAGACTACATCCACATTCAAGCACGAGGCAGGTCCGCCATGTTCCTCATCGTCCTCAGGTTGCGATGACCGGACCCCTCCTTCATCGGGACCTCCGGGTACTGTCTCAACTCCAAAGCTCAACCTTCCTGTTAAAACCGTCCTATCACCCGGAGATTCAAGTCTCGATGGAGTGGGTTCGTCTTCGACCACTGATGGTCAGAAGTCGCGCATCTCAATCCCACCCGCAGATCCGAGCAATCTTATCCGTGTCGAGCACCCTAGCTCGAAAGTCCGGTGGCAACACCTCACCGACGCCGTACGAGCAGCCTGTTCAGTTCCGCCAAAACACCGCCGACTCAGCACCATCATGGATCAGTGCTTGCGTGATGTAATGCTGGCCGAGCGTATGCCCGAGCAGTTACTCAAGATCCTACCTGAAGACTCAGACGCGGTGCTGATGAAAGACGGGTCCAATCTGGCACAGCAGACTTCGCTCATCTGGACTTACGGAAAGAGGAGGACGCATTCGATTGTGAAGACTACACCATGGACGAGCTCAAGTCTAATTTGCCCAAGCTTTGTGCGGAACTGCACTTCCAGCTTGCCGGGAGTGTGCTTTAGCAGACCACATCATGCTCTGGAGGGGTTCTGGATCTAATCCTCCAAAATCAGACACAGATCGAACAGATTATCTACGTCTGGTTGGATCTCGCGATAACTGTGCAAGTGCTCATTGCGGTCACGAGAAACGAGCAGCTGGAATACCGAAGCATCAACAAATCGACCAGGCGTTGCAGCATCCCGCTAGGTCTCTTGGGTGCGTGCCGCAAGGCCCAAGCCGCACTGGAGTCGTTTGATCGCCTTACCGCCTGCCTTAATTTCCTTCTGGATCACAACAGTCACACGTTCGCACCTGACGACGAGGTCTTGCTGCCGAAAGATTGGATTGACGACGCGCTCGGAGCTCTAGCCAACGGCGTCTCCAGGTATGCTGTGTATATGCGGGGTATCGCCCAGCATGCTGCTGCCAATCTTGAGCGTCACGCTAGACTTAGGGTCATGGACTGAAGCCTAAAGGCAACGCCGGAATTGGTCAGTTGAGGAGGCTGGGTTGGGTGCCCTCTGTCAAAGAGTTGTAATTTTGATCAGCCCATCGGGATGCAGATGTGTTCTGATCGCCCCCACCGCCTCACAATGTCTGGTCAAATTCAGCCATGATCTTTCTGGTCCTCTGCTTCCTCTTGCTCCTTCTCAGCTTCTAGCTGTGACGTCTCCGTCCCATCACCCACATCAGTATAGGCACTGCAATGACAGGCATCCTGATGATAATTTCTCATTATCTTCCCGTCAGGAAGCTTTCTTCAGTCCTGGTTAGCTCGTGACCTGAGGCCTAGATAGGCTGTCCTTGGTTACTCAGCCTCTCGGTCACCAGGCTTTACTTGTACGTGCCTTTGGCTCAATACGTTTAATTTTGCTCGTATAGAACGCCCTGCCCGTCCTAAAAGATTGCCAATCTCCGCGATGGGCTTGTCACTTTTATACAATTTGACGAGTGTTTCCTCTTCTTCCCTTGTCCATCGTTGTTGGGAGCCACGTATCGGACAATTCGCACTGTCAACAACCTTCAGTGCTTTCAATCTGGACTCAACCGCTGTCAAAGTCCTCCCTGGCAGCTGTTCTAGGATGATATGTTTCGGCAACTTGTCTTCCGTGCCTCTGAGTACGATTTCGTCTTCTGCTTCCCTCCAATATCTTCGATTCACATTCCTCGATTTCTGCCGCGTATATGAAGCACCACGGATTTTAGCACGTTCGCGAATGTTGAGAATGGAAACATGTGGTACATGGATTTGGATTTCCTCGAGTGTCAATCCGCGCGCAGCTATTTTTGCAATCAGCTTCGTTTCCGGATGTTGAGGCCGGCGTTGCTGGCGTCCGACGTGGACGCCCTCTAACTGGTATAGACGCTACGTAGTTGTTTTCACGGTTCGTCCAGGAAGTAACATTGCGATCTCACGGTGTTTCATGCCGTTTGTGATGCCTTGTCGAAGCGTCTCTTTCTCCTCGTGCGTCCAAAGCCTGCGTGTGCTCAGCCCAAATTGGGGCTTCGTTTGGTAGGCATCGAACTCTACATTTCCTGGATCCTTAGACACATGCAGCACGCTGCTAGAGCTAGTGAAGCGTCATTGGTCAAAATTGGATTCGGTCTTCACCCAGGCTGATAGCTTCCGGCCGATGCGGGCTATGCTTGGTAGTATTGACATGACTTTTTTCGTTGACGAGTATCACGAAGCACGTCTTGTTGACTCGCGTCTGTTGTATCTTCGCTCTCACAGATAAACTCACCCGGAACCTTTCGACATAGTTAAGATAGCACGACACGTCCTCTTAGCAGCTGAAACAGTGGAGAATTGGTGGTGTTTCAGACTTTGACGAATCGTCGCGGGCCGCGCCAAGCTGGAGCAGGGTATTGCGCAGGGACATAAGCTGGACATGGTAAAATTGGGCCAGGCGACCACAACCGACCATACCTCGCCTCGTCCACCCTGGTTGAGCTATTCGACTGGCAGGTGGAGACGTCCACGAAGCTCTAGCCTCATCTATCTTGTTTTGTTCCTCCCAAGATACCTCGTCATGCAGTCAAATATAT
>Ga0058702_10000293_pt1 | contig 23605 bp, 31 predicted proteins | sample AgamicOrSfe_FD_83781 | JGI IMG/M metagenome (GOLD analysis project Ga0058702, IMG submission 83781) | Agave microbial communities from Guanajuato, Mexico - Or.Sf.e | ecosystem: Host-associated > Plants > Phyllosphere > Phylloplane/Leaf | place: Guanajuato, Mexico | collected 2012-05-30 | reverse complement strand
GAAATGGCGAGGGAGGAGTAAGTAACTAGACGGTATCTAGGCTATTACGTAATGGTAAACTATACCGTTCGTTAACGACTAACTATAAAGAGCCTTGCTGTTATCTACTTAAGATATATATGGTTGGCTACTAGCCGTTAATTAGAGAGCTAATTGAACTCCTAACCCTAACCTAAGCTTTAAGTATCAACCCTAACGAGATTTTTATTGTTGTTTCTTTGTGTCATTATTGAAGTACTGGGCTGAGAGTGCTCTTTAAAGGTGATGTACGAGCTGGCAGCGATACTCCGGCTTTGTATTCAATATATCGTTCCCTGGAAAAGCTCTTCAGACCTTTGTCCCAGCTTTGTCCTAACATTATGTCTTCTCTCAAAGAGAGACCTAAAATCAACAGCATACCTTTGTCTGGTATGACAATGAAGACCACCATGTTGGCTTAATGTATAGCGCATATAAGCCCACGTTCGCATCTTATGCAATCTTCTTTTCTTCTCTACCCTTCGGTCTTCCTCACACCTCATAGAACCCTGTTACTTGTTTCCGCACACATCCCTTCCCATCATTCGTCTATCAGGCAGGTCCTGCTCAAGACAAACGATGGTCTCTCCTCTTCATATACAGGCTTGCAAGCATGCTCAGAATATAGGCAATCTGGAAGCTTCAAAGACTCAGCTGGCTACGTTAAACATCTCGGAAGATGAGCGTGCCATTACAGGACTGACTACGGTGCAGGACGAAGTCGCATCAATGAACGCTCTATCTATCGACGAGACCAGCTCGCTTAGAATCACTCTCACGTCCGCTGAAACCTCCAGTGTATGCACCAACGTCAGTACTGCGGACCCGATAAAGACGCTGATCATGCTACAGACACAGACGACGCCCAATGAACGCATTTTTGCTGCAGCCCTGGCCAAGGCTCTTCGCCAGCTGGACGACAAAAAAGCTCAGCTTGCTGAAGGTTGGGGCTACGTGCGAGGCCTGAAGCGAAGGCTTGAATCGACCAAAGCTAAGTTGGAAGCAGCCAATTCTGAGCTCGACGTTGCTGAGGCAAATGAGATTGAGGCCGAAGAGCGCTTGGCTGCTGCAAAATCTCGCGCTGACCGCTACAAAGCTCGAGTTACTGAAATGCAGTGTCAACAGATAATGTCCGATGTGCAACTCGAAACAGCACATGTGTATTCCAGCAGTCTCAAAGCCGAGCTCCGCGAGGCCCGCAAGGAGCTGAAGGTAGCAGCTGTGAATCTCGAAGCTGAGAAGGCACTGCGCGAGTCCTCTGATGCCTTGCTTGTTGTATCTCGTGTGCGCACCAAGAGTCTCGAATCACAGCTCATTACTGCTCTTGCTCGGTCTGGAGAATATGAGGCCGGTCTCAACGGGAAGATGTGAGATAGCGCTTCGGTATCTTTAGTGAAGGCTGAGGGTGATAACAGAGTTTAGCGTTTAGGTACATATCAGATTGTAGACATTAATTTTCCCCTACTTTTCTCCTCTTCATGACCTTCGCCTTCTTTCCATGCTGCTCTTTCCATTGTAAGATTGATGTGCTTCACACGCCTTCATCTTGAGCCTACGATTCGGGAGGCGACGCCAGCATTATAAACATCAATGACAAGTATTCCTGTTTTGAAAATGTTGTCTAGATTAGACTGGGCAGGGTGAACAAAGAAGAGTGCCGTGCATACCAGGGAAGGAATGTGCTGTGCAGCAGGGTAGGGTGAAGTTGACATTTCCGTCAACGAAATGTAGAGCTTGATCACGTCGGCGGCGCGACCTCTCGCTCATTCCTTTTCTCGACCAATCACCGTCACCGTCATCAATCCTTGCCACTTGCGTGAGTTTACTAGGTATATTAGTTACTTCTGCACTCCGTGATACACATCACCAGTCTTTGCAATCTCGAAAGCCTTGTCCTTGCCCCTACCCTCCTTTTCCAGCCTCCTCACCAGCGGCAACACTTTCTCGCCGAAGAGCCTCAGCTCCTCATCATAGTGCAGGAAGCCGCACAGGATGATATTCATACCAATCGCTTTCAACAAGCATACTCGCTCAGCAACCTGCTCGTAGGTGCCGATGAGCTTGGTCTTGAAGCCGTCGTTGTACTGCACCAAGTCTTCCACCTTGCTGTCCGCCCACATGCCTTTCTTGTCCTTGCTGGCTGCACCCGCATTCTGAACTTGCTGACGGAATCCCTCGACTGCCTCGGTATCAGCTGCACCCTGTATAGCACGAAGTGTGTGAAGTGCTTCTTCTTCCGTTTCCCGTGCAATGACAAAGGCATTCACTGCAAACTGGATAGTACGACCTTCTTTCTTTGTTCGAGCACGAAGATCCTCAATCTGCGACTGGAAGCCCTCTAGTGTGTTTCCGTTCATAAAGTAGACGTCCGAGACGGCAGCAGCAGTCTCGCGCGCATCTTCCGAGTTACCTCCCTGGAAAATCTCGATTGGACTTCTACTCGGAACCTTCGGAGCTACTGATTCGTATGGCTTTGGCTTGAGAGGATAGTCGTGAAACTGGTAGAAGTCGCCGCGATAGCTAAACTTCTCCTCGGTCCAGATGCCACGAAGACACTCGATCATTTCTCTTCCTCGACGATACCGCTCGGCATGATCCAGCCACCACTGGCCAATGGCGGTGAATTCGGCCTTGAACCAGCCAAAGACTACCATGACAGCAATGCGACCTTCACTGTAGTGTGAGATGCTCGAAAGCTGTTTTGCCACGATTGTAGGATTCCAAGGTCCTGGGAGGATTGCCGCTATGACACGCAATCGCTTCGTGGCTTGCAGCAGGGCTTGCGAGAGGGATACAGATTCGTGCTGATTCTCTGCTCCATATCCAGCCATGAATCTGATCTGTGTCAAGGCCAGCTCAAAGCCGACACGTTCAGCAGTACGGGCGTAGAAGATGTTGGCCTTGTGCGACCAGTCCGTCTTTTGAGGAATCTTGCTGATCACAAGGCCTCCGGAGACATTTGGTACCCAGTAGGCAAAGCGTATTCGATCTGGAGATGAGTTCATTGCGTCGGCGTAGGCGAGCTCTGGAGTGCTGCCTTTGTCGTCTTCCAGAGTGAGATCGTCCAGTATTGGAGCGGCTGCAGGATCGGGATGGCTTTTTGTAGGTGTCTGCGATCCTGATGCTGATGGACTTGTTCGAAGCTGCGTCACGGGTACAACGATACGCTTTGCACCTAGCTCATTACGTCGCAGTCTGTCAAGGGCATCGTTGACACCAGCCAAGCCACCCTCAGCGATCTCAACATGTGGCAGCGACAGTGCTTCGGCTAGGAAGAGCTCCTCTAGCCATGACATGACACTCTCACCAATCTCAAGAACGTCATGGAAGATCTTGATCGGGAGGGTGTGCTGAATGACACCCTCTGCTTGTACTTTCGACGGTCCAGCCAAGCTCAACAGGTGCGAAGGAACATTCGAGGTATTGGAGGAAGAGAGCATAGTCTGGAGAGCCTGTGCACTCTCTGTGCTGTACGCATCAATGGCGAACCTGAGCCTGCCGCCAGTAATGCTTTTGATGATCGAGAGTGCTCGCTCCTGGTCAAGTCGATCGACGAGGATATCAGCCCCGAGGTCATACAAACGAGTGCCGTGCTTTGCACTATCGGCAACGCAGATCACGCGCAGTCCGGCTTTCTTGGCGAGCTGGAGTGCGAAAAGTGCTGTGGCTGAGGATGCTACTAGATGTCAACAGGGACTCTGATCACCTCTCGATATTTGACTAACCTCCCCAGATCACGAGCCACTCGCCCGGCTTTGGCCGTTCTGCCTTCGAAAGACGGTTGAGACACTCTTCTTGCACATCTTTTGGTATGCTCGAAGGGTTGATGCTTCGAATGATGCTGTACAGATCAGGCCCGGCAGGGATGTCCTTCAAGCTGGAGAAGTCCAAGCCCAGAGAAACCCCAAGTCCAATAGCTGTGGCCGCCCAAGCAACTCCAACTGCAGCACCAATCTTCACCGTTGTTGCCGCAGGGACTCTGGCGACATTATAGTCTGTACTTACAAGATACTCCTGATATGAAGCCTTCCGAACATCACGATAGTCTGTCGAAGGACCACACACAACATCACCGATACGTATTCTCGAAGATTGCTTGGGACCTCGTACAACAATACCTGCAAAGTCTCGACCATTGACCCAAGGGTAAGAAGGTTGCCCAAACCCAAAATCCGCACCTTTCCAGTCCACAGGGTTCAGTCCTACAGCTAGAACTTGAATGAGAATCTCTCGGTCATCTCGCAATTCTGGAATGTCTTGCGATTGCTCAAGCTTGTACTTCTGCCGAGGTCCATGGAGGAGAAGCACGTCTTGTTGAGGTGATGGTAGTTTGAGGAACTCATCTTCATGCTCATGCGAGCTGTCACTCCTCGCTGACCAAGGTGGGGTCACTTTATTATGCTCGCTGTCGTCGTTAAGAGCATTGCTATGCTTCGAATCGCAGCTCCGTAGAGACAAGTAAGGACTATTTGAGAGAGCAGAAGGCATTGCATCGATGTGTTCAGCAAAGCGAGAGTACCAGTATGGCCAAAAGATCATGGCATAGCTTCACGCATGATGGCGGGGCAGTCTTCAGCACGCTCGGGCGAGTGGCACGCGTCATTCCATGCTTGAGCAAACACAGCCGCATGACCAAAGCTATGCTTGATGACCCGCGATTGAGTCTCTTGGACATCGCGCCATGTTCATCGAATTGGGAGAATGTCTGATCGAGGTTGATGTCGTGCTCGACGCTAGCGAAGACCCGGGGTTCTTTATTAACACAGCCGTTTCTGACGTCGATAATGGTGGCAAGATCGCCATGTTCCCAAAAAGGAAAGTGCCCCTTGGTAACACATGAGACGAGACATATGCCAGGCCCCTTCATACCTTCACGACTTCAGTCCCTCAACCCAGCTGTGATCTTATTGGGTCAAGATGATCAGGCCTATCTACCACTGTCGCCGCGACAGGCTTCTCTGGAGTACGCCAGATATATGCTGAAGCGGGATGATCGGACCTAGGATGAGCTTGTCCTGGACTCTGTGATAGTGTCTCTCGATACGTGCCACCTTGCACCAAGTAGTCATCCCAAAACATCCCACGCCTTTGCAACTCCGGTATTAGCAGTTCGACAACGTCCTCAAAAGACTTCGGCAGGATTGCGTATGCCTATGAGCCAGTCAGTATATGCGTTCGATGTACACACCAGCCGGGTCCTCACAATATTGAAGCCATCGACATCAGCTTCAGTCATCCACTGCTCGAAAACATCAGCCACTTGCTCCACCGTGCCTACTGGAGTCGCACCAAGACCCCCAACCATGATATGTTCAGCCAAAGTCCTCTTTGTCCATTTGCCAATCTTTGGACCATGCTTCATCAATCCTTCCACATAAGAGCGTATAGCATTGCTCTCCACCAAGCGAAGCTCCTCATCATCACCATACTTTGACATGTCACAACCAGTCCAGCCACCAAAAAGTGCCAGAGCGCCATCATACGAACCGTAAGACATGTACTCTTTGTACTTTGCTTGTGCTTCCGCCTCGGTGCGACCAATGATGGGAGCAATCTTTGCTAGAAACTTAATGCTCTGAGGATCTCTACCATATTCCTTTGCGAGCGCTCGAATCTGCTTGACCGAGTTTGCAGATGCTGCGGGACTGTGACCTCCAATGAAGACAGCCTCGGCGTGACGGGCCGCGAAGCTCATCCCCGATTTTGACGTGCCAGCTTGTAGGATGACTGGCGTTCTTTGTGGGGATGGCGCGCAGATGTGAGGACCAGGTACATTGAAGTACTTTCCTTCGTGGTTGATCTCCCTGATTCGCGTGGGGTCTGTGAATGTCCGTGAAGCAGCATCAAGGACTACTGCATCTTCTCGCCAGCTGGAGTTCCACAGTTTGTATGTGACCTCAATGTACTCCTCACATACTCTATATCGCTCGTCATGCTCCAGCTGTTCTGTCATACCGAGATTTCGAGCTGCGGAGTCGAGGTAGCCTGTCACTACATTCCAGCCAATTCTAGGTCTGTCAATGACAACACACCAGCAAAGAGCGCTCGACTTACCTTCCCTTTGTTAAATGATCTACCGTCGACAGCCTCCTCGCAAGGTAATACGGCTGCTCATACGTTGTCGAGATCGTCACGCCAAAGCCAATGTTCTTCGTTGCTGCCGCCATCGCTGGCACCACTACTAGTGGCTCATTGACAGGCAATTGTGCCCCTGACCGTGCGGCGTGGGAGATATTTCGTGGTCCGTCATATACGTCGTAAGTTCCCATGACATCTGCAATGAACATGCCGTGAAACTTGCCCGACTCGAGTAGTCTGGCGAGTTTCACCCAGTGCTCGATGTCATTGAAGCGGTGAGATTCGTCGTCCGGATGTGCCCAAAGACCTGGAGATTGATGGCCACTGCACATCTCGACGAAGGCATTGAGGATGAGCTTCTTCTTGCGCGGCATCTTGCTATGTGCGATAATGGCGAAGTCAGTCTATAATGATCTCGTGCAAAGTCGACAGGCAAAGAGCTAGAGTCGGCATTCGCTTGTTTCAGAAAGGTGGAGAACTGTTAATAGCAGTCACGTGATTTCAGTATGGTGTGATTTCAGACCAGACACCCTGCATGGTTTAGGAATCTGGGCATTCGCCCCGGCTGAGATCAACCATGAAATCGAGCATGGTGTCAAGCTCTGGGACACTCCAGCCTCTAGATTTTGCTGATTCATGTCTTTGGACATGTAAGGGCTGTGAGTAGCCACTAGCCAGATCGAGGAGCCCTACGGAGTGGGAGCTGAAGACGAGCCGATATTGATTTTGCTCAGCAGCCCCCAAGGTAAGTAATATTGAACAACCATCGAAGCTCCTGAACCCAATCATTTTCTTCTTGTATGGCCACTTATGCGGTTAGCCGATTATCAGGCTTACGGCCCGAGCATGCAGAGTCGATCAAGACATGGCGACATCCCAACTTCTATTGCGGCAGCCAAGGCACATGTAAGCACGACGCAACCATTCCTTGATGGCATGATCTCTCGTCGGCGCGGTCATGTACAATATGATATGAGGCGTACATCTTGCCTCTGGCTTCGATCTTATCCGAATTTCGACTGTCAAATTTCAGACGAATCATCAGGATGGCAGATATCACAGCGATGTCTCTACTCGAGCGCCAAACACAAGGAGCGGACGTGGTTGTGCAACCTCCACTATCACAGGCAGTTGGCTATGTTGTTGTAGTTGGTACGCTGGCCTAGGCTTCACTGCTGGCATTCCAATACTGATTTCATTTCCAAGTCATCGGTTTGGTTATAGCCTTCGGCATGGCCATTGTCTCATGGGTCCTGAAGCGTACTGTCGGCGAGGACAACACGAAAACAGAAATGTTCTTCACTTCAAACCGCAGCGTGAGGACTGGCCTCACAGCTTCGGCGGTCATCTCTGGTTGGCTTTGGAGTACTGCCATGCTCGGAAGCAATCTAGTGGGGTACACGTATGGTGTTGCAGGACCATTCTGGTAAGCGGATGTAGCGGAGTGCCTGGGTCAATCTGCTGACGGGTTTTTGTAGGTTCGCTGCTGGCTGCAGTCCCATGATTGTGTTTTTCGCTGTTCTGGGTATCGCCAGCAAGATGAAGATTCCGGAAGCTCATACTTTGCTTGAGATTGTGCGTATCCGATATGGTAAGTCCTGTCGAGAGTGTCTAATGCCTAGTATCCTCAGGAATTACAGCTCAACACCTCAACAGCGGAGTCGATCACACTGACACACCACAGGCACTGCGGCGCATCTCATCTGGATCGTGCTCTGCCTTATCAATAACATTATAGCCTGCGCAAACATGCTGCTCGGTGCTTCTGCAGCCATCACAGCACTGACAGGAATGAATATTACTGCTGCAACGTTCCTCTTGCCATTCTCAGTCTGTATCTACACCAGCATCGGTGGCATTGTGAGCACATGATTCATCTCGTGTCGTAGGAAAGAGCTAACATCCGTACGTAGAAAGCAACGTTCCTCACGGGTAAGCTTTTGTGCTCGTGGTGGCCAGATGCGATATCACTTATATCAGTATCAAGCTGACTTCCGCTTAGACTACATCCATACTTTTACAATCTTGATCATCGCCTGCTTCTTCACTATCAAAGTCTTTACCATCAACGAAATCTCCTCGGTTGGAACTCTTTGGGAACTGCTGGTAGCAGCCGGAGAAAGGAATCCAGTATCTGGCAACCAAGCAGGCTCATACCTGACCATGACATCCAAAGGGGTAACGTTCAAGCCACCTTCGGCATATGACCATTCACCTAATACTGCTGCCAGGCTCTCGAATTTGGAATTATCCATATTGTGGCCAATTTCGGTCTCGTCATCATGGACACAAGCTACTTTATCAAGGCATTCTCAGCTTCACCACGAGCAGTAGTGCCAGGTTATGTGGTTGGTGGTATCGCATATTTTGCCATACCTTGGGGTCTTGGCACTTTGATGAGCTCAGTTGCTTTGGGACTTGAAAACAACCCGATCTTCCCTACATATCCTCGTGTAAGTATCACTCTCTACGTCGGAACGGAATGAGCTGATTTCCAAAGCGTATGACTGCCACCGAAGTTGGTAATGGTCTAGTCCTACCATATGCAGCCATCGCAGTAGCGGGGAAGGGAGGTGCTGGAGCGATCCTTGTCATAACATTCATGGCTGTCACATCGACACTATCCGCTCAAGTAATTGCTGTCAGCTCCATCATAAGCTTCGACATATACCGACAGTACTTCAATCGATATGCAACTGATGCAGATGTGATCCGTTGGAGTCATTACGGTGTGATGTTCTTCGGTCTGTTCGCCGCAGCGTTCTCCACTGGACTACATTATGGACAGGTTAATCTGCAATGGACATTGTACATGTTGGGAGTCCTCAGTAAGTCTTCTTCCATAACCACTTAGCGACATTACTGATTCCGGCCACAGCAACACCGGGTATCTTCCCAACCGTCTTCACGATCCTCTGGTCGCGCCAATCAAAGCTGGCCGCCCTCCTCTCACCCACACTCGGCATGGTCACCGGCATCGCAGTCTGGCTTGGCCTAGCCAAACACTGGTACGGCTCGGTCACAGTGGCCAGTAGCGGCGAAACACTGCCTTGTCTCTATGGCTCTGTAGCTTCAACCTTTTCCCCGGCATTATACAGTATTGTCATCACGCTGATCAAGCCCCAACGCTTCGACTGGGCTAGCGTCATGGAGGAGAAATCCAAACTCGCTTTCGAGGTACAAGATACCGCGATTGGCACTTCTCCGGAAGATGCAGCGCTTGATCTGGAGTTGCATAGCGCCGGTGTTGCGGAAAAAGCACATTTCAAGCGCTGGTTGAAGATTGCTTCTTGGTGGGCGGCAGCGACGTTTTTCGGACACTGGGTGATATGGCCTTTATCGATGTATGCCTCGAAGTATATGTTTGGGAAGGGCTTCTTCGCTGCTTGGCTTGTTGTCGCGATTGTTTGGCTCTGGGGGACGATGCTCATTGCAGGCTTCTATCCTATTGTCGATGGCAGGAAGCAGATATTGGCTATCTTTAAGTCTGGCGGTAAGCTCCGGAAGGTAGAAAAAGATACCCCATCGTCTCGAGACAACGAGAAGAAAGTGAGCACGGTGGTGAGCACGAGCAGTGGCAGCTCTTCATCTAGATAGGAGTGGTGCGAAGAGGTGTTCGAGGAGTGTGCTAGATGAGAGGAAGGTTTCTGCCAAAGACGCGACTATAGGATAGCAGGGATGGAGACAACAGACACGCGGACACGGAACATTGATACCCTGGTGATCTGTCTGGCAGCTCTCCTATGCTCCTTCTCCAATGACGAGGTCGCCCCAGTGAAAGCCATGCTTTGCGAAGTTCTCCGTAGGTCTTCTCTCCGAAAACACGGCTTGTTTTATATGGGTCAGAATCAGGAGAGTGGTTGGACAGGGGGGCGGATCTGTTGGTCAGGTACAAGGGGTACCCTAATGAGATAGCTTGAGCGAGTGGGAATCAGAAGGTGCCATTCGAAACCGCATTAGTCTAGTCTGTCATCTCGCATGATTGATCAGCCAACTTGTGGCTGTCGTGGCTGTCACCATCACGCCCATTTGGCAAGTAACGACATGATCCCAGCACCCAGCACGACACACGTCGCCATGAAACACAGCCTCCTCACATCCCTCTTCTTCTCAGGGTCAAATAGAAAGTCGCGCGCAAGCAGCTCTACAAGGCTGTTGTAGATCAGAATACCAGCACTGATAGCATTCGCTACGCCGCTCACAATGTCCTGCTGGCGTGATCAGGACCAATTCTATTTGCTCCAACGGATTGGAACCTCAGACAGAGAAGGGCACTCACCGACGTCGCACTTCCAGCATTGTACGTCCCCCTGACCGCAAGACCAACGCCAATGCTCACAGGCGTCGTGAGTCCATACGCCATGCACAACATCCACGGCAGCCATCGATCAAGGTCCGCCGGGAAAGGAATCACCGACATGCGTGCGCCAATGCCGAGACCTTCGAAAGACTGATGGAAGATGAGTACAACGAAGAGGACTTTCCATTCCTCGCCGGCAACGCCAAAGTTGAGGCCTGTCACGACTCTCTGTCAGACGAGTAAGAATACTGGAAGCTGAAAACGTACCAATGAACACGGAATGCAGAATAATTCCCGCCTCTAGTATAAAAAACGCCATAAATTGCTGCCGAAAGGCCGTCGAGTTGAGCCCTTCCAGCTGCTTCTGTTTCTGCACATCGGCAGCAGCATCATTTGCACACTCGCAATCGCAGCAGGCCTCTTGTGCCGCTGCCTGCAGTGCATTCATGGATTTGACAGCAGCATCCTCGGCAGTGACAGCCACGATAGCTTCTTCCACGCTCGTTGCAGTTTCGAATCCGTATTTCTGCTTCACGTACTCCTGGCACGCTACGTCGACCAAGAAGGTAACGAGACAGGAGAGGAGCACAAGGGCGGGTGTCCATGAGTAGGCGGACCACATCCCGGGTGTTTCGCCGATGCAGGTGAAGGGGCCGATGGATTGATATGCAGGATCGAGTCTACGAAGCCCTTGAAAGTCAGCGGAGCTGCGATGATGGACCAGGAAGCAGTAGTTGTAGACGTACAGGTGAACAAACCCTGTCGCGACAATGACGCCCGAGCCAAAGTTTCGCGCAAAGAGGTAGGCGTACAGTGGTATTCGCAGCCATTTGACACGCCTGGCTGCAACAGGGAAGAGTGTCGTGATCGTGGATACGAGCTGGAATGTGGCTGGTCAGATTTTACGTAGACGGTGTATTGATGCACAACTCACAAGGATGACAAACAAAGCCGCCACACGACCACCAATATCACCAGAGTACTCATTCGCCTGGCTCAGTTGTTGGTAGCAGGCGATGTCTCTAGGACTGGCTGTATCGAGGTCGACATTGTGCGGATCGAACATCGATGAGGACATTGTGAAAGATGGCCAAAGAAAGAACCTGGTTACTTGGAGGATCTAATGAGGGAGGAGATGATATCGAAGATCGATGCTGGAATATCAATTTAGTTATAGCCGGATTAGAGAACCTTGATGGTAGTGAGGACCTAGATGGCCGTTTCAGGTGTGTTATGAGTACCGTGATGGCTGGTACTGATTACAAGCTTTGATTATGTGCGTTGTCTAAAACGCAGAATGATTTTCTCTTGCCGTTACAGCAAAAGCGCATACGCCCAGCTAAAAGCCATCAGTCATGTCTCGAAATCCTGTGCTCGATTAGTTCGTGCAAGTACTACCACTACAACACGATCATGAGACTGCGAGTAACCGCAATGTGCACATATTCAGTGGCATAGTTCCTGCAATATGCAGCTCTACACGACTTTATTTTCCTCCTTTGGAGCGCCTTGATCGTGCGGTGCCAAGACGGGTTCGTTTGGCGAGCAGAAAAACTTGGCGAAGAGGAAGAAGTAGGAAGCAAGAAACGAGAGTGGGAAACGACGCGGTGATGAGCATGGAGCCAGATATTGGTGTTGTATTTGTGTTTGACTATGAGTGAAGTCGCGGAAGGAAAGAGCGAGGTGTCTCAGTACTCTACAATATCGATCGGCGCCAGCTCATCCTCGAAGTGATCTCGACCAGATGTCAGCCCACGTATGGTGGCTGAAGTGGCGATGACAAAGAGTGAAGCTTGGCCTGACTGACTCAAGGTCTTGTTACGAATTCACGGTCTGACGCGTGTGAGTGATAGTGCCGGACATGCACTCTGCCGCCCCTGCATAAACCTGTCACCATTGACGGTTGCTTTGTATGATGCCTGCCTCAAGATTCTCGAAGTCATTGTCGACACAGCAATCGTCTTGCTCAGCTCTGTATATCAACCCTCCACTTTCTTTAGCCCCTCCTTGTCTTGCTCCAAATCTCTCGCACCAAAGTCCTCGCTCGTCGGTAAATCCACCTTTAGATTCGTACAACATGACACTGCAACATCCAGCGCTCCTGCTGCCTCCAACGCCAGCACATGTCCGCCAAACGAGCGATCTTTCGAGATGAAGTGCACGTGCAATCCCGCAACACTGACATTTTCGGCCCATTGTGGCGATCTGAAGCCTACTATCACGCCTTCAACGTCTTTATACTCCTTGACTACCTGCCTCTTGCCTGCTTCCGTCAAAAGCTCGCCGGAATACTTCTGAGGCGGAACTGTCCGGCACGTGATGCTCGCAAAACGACCTTTCACCTGCATGGATACGAAATGATTCCTCGCATCCTTAAGCAATCCAGCTACACAGTCCAGTAAATCGTCTTTACTTGTGATGCGAGCCGTTGTCTGCTTCTGCGCCTCGAATTGTGTCACGGCAGCAAATGGAATATGTGCGTCGGAGGGGACAGAAGAAACAGAGCCATCGTGCTTGAGCTGGAATGGTTTGCCGTCCAGCACGACCATTTCACCGTCCAAGTGCTCGAAGGTGCCGAGACCAAGATTGCCATGGCTTAGCAGGTCTGATAAAGTGGTCGAGCTTGAAGCGGAAGCTAAGCCGGTCATAAGTGCAGCGATCACGCTGAACTGGTAGATCTCGTTTGGCGGCATGTTCGTGCTGTCGTTGTATGATGAGACGAGATGCAGAGTAGGAGTAATGTGTACGAGGTCTTTGATGCTTCTTGTGCTGTAGTCGTTGTTGTTGTGGTTGAGCAGGAGAGTGAAAATCAGTCGTGTATTGCCGGATAGCCGTTGATCGGGGTAGACGGATGTTGCGATGACGTGATGACGTAGCATCTCAATGTTCAAGGGCATTATTCACATTCATGCTCATCAATACCTCATCGTGTCCTATCATTACCACGCACTCTTCCTCCTAGGCTACGACCATGCCAGGCGACAAAGCCCAGACGACTCCTTCCATAGCAGTACAATCTTTGATCAATGCTGGAGTGAAACTGGCATTCGGTATACCAGGTCAGTTCCATTCACCCTCATCTCATCCCTGAACGTCTGCAGTCATAGCTAATCAACAATCAGGAGCCAAGATTGGTACGTAGCGTCAAGGGCTCGGCCTTCCTGAGCCTCCTCCGAATCCCTACTCTTCCACTAACCTTCACCAGACCCTCTTTTCAATGAGCTCCTAGACCACCCCGACATCAAGCTGGTGATCTGCAGGCACGAGCAGAATGCTGCCTTCATGGCTGCCGCAGTTGGCAGGCTCACAGGTCGTCCAGGAATCTGCATAGCCACGTCAGGTCCTGGCGGGCTGAATCTTACCACTGCTCTGAGCACAGCAAACTCCGAAGGTGATCCTGTGGTCGCAATCGTGGGCTCGGTTCCACGAGCACAGTCGCTCATTTCTACTCATCAATCTACTAATGTCATGAACGTGCTGGCGCCCATTGCGAAGAAGACATTCTCGCTCGAACATGAGGACCAAGTAGCTCCGGCCTTCTGCAATGCCATACGATTGGCAGGCATACATCCCCAAGGTGTCACTGCGATAGACTTACCATTAGACATCATGTCCAGCGGGAAGTCAACCGTGACTGCATTTGCGGCAAGCTCATTCCAATCTCCAGTATATGGACCACCGCCTCGTGAGCAGATCTTAGACTTGTGTGATAGACTGTCCAAGGCCAAACTCCCTGTCCTGCTGCTCGGCATGAGAGCATCATCCCCACGAGTAACTGCCGCGCTTCACCGCTTGTTGCGAAAGCACGAGATTCCGGTCCTAGAAACATTCCAAGGAGCTGGTGCGATATCACGTGAACTACTACACCTCTTCTACGGACGAGTTGGTCTGTTCCGGAACCAGCCAGGAGACAAGCTGTTAGCAGCGAGTGACTTGGTCATCACACTGGGGTACGAACCTGCTGAGTACGACCCGTTCCTCTTCAACCCAGACGGCAAGTGCAATATTATTCACATAGACAACAAACAGTGCGACAGGGAAGAGCTCTATCAACCACAATTGGAACTTCTCGGCAGTTTGATAGAAACATTAGATCAACTGAGTGAGCACTTGGGCTCCGTCAAGGCGGAGCTGAACACAGACTTCTGCAGGGACATCCAACGACAGCACTCTGAATGGAGAAATGAGAATAATGCAAAGTCTCCAGACGAGTCTTCACCACTTGTGCACCCGCTTCACTTCATCTCCACCCTGCAGGATCAGGTCAAAGACGAGACAGTCATCTGCTGTGACGTTGGCTCGGTGTATATTTGGACTGCACGCTTCCTCCGATCATTTCAGCCCAGGAAGTTGTTGTTCTCCAACGTGTCTCAAACCTTGGGTGTCGCTCTACCATGGGCAATTGCTGCCTCACTTGTCCAGAGCACCGACGATGCGTCGCAACGAAAGAAGGTCATATCCATCTCAGGTGACGGTGGCTTCATGTTCACAAGCATGGAGCTCAGCACCGCCGTTCAGGAAGGCTGCGACATCACCCACTTCATCTGGAACGACGAGCAATACAACATGGTCGCGTTCCAAGAAGAAGCCAAGTACGGCAGGGCAAGTGGTGTGACGCTCGGCGGTGTGGACTTCGTTAAGTTCGCAGAGGCATTTGGCGCGAAAGGCTTTAGGGTGAAGAAAGCAGGGAATCTGGAGGCTGTGATGAAAGAGGCACTGGCGTACAGGGGAGTCAGTATTGTGGAGATCATGATTGACTATTCGAGTAACTCGGAACTCATGGCCAATGTCCTGAAAGGTGCAATCGATTGAGTTAGGAGCAGGTGAATGGTTCAAGCTAGTGATGTCGATGGCGACCAAAGTGGAAAAGGGGTCGCGTGGTGGCTGAGCCCCGATATTTTGGGACGTCAGCTTCAGCCTCGTAGAGAAATGCGCCAAGCGGAGGCTGACAGAATCTGACATGCATAAGGTAGGAAAGTAAGCAGTCCCAGCTTAAGGCCATAGAGAAATGCATGCAGAGGTTCAGCCTGCTGATGTTATGAGCTGATCCGAGCTAATAACAAAACCAACATCATTTCCCTCCGTTGCCCTGTCCTTCTCCCTTCCTACATGGTCATCTCATCCACCCCCTCTTTCAATCCTCTTGCTTGCATCGTGCCACAGTGACATCTCCGAAACCATGGCCACCATCCAAGGCTTCACCGGCAAACAGATCCTCCCCACTTCATCCGACTACGCACAATGGCGCTACCAATACGCCACCTCCACCCACCTCGAAGACCACGACATGTCTCCCGGCCTCATCGTCCAGCCCCACAACAAAGAAGACATCAAACTTGTCATCGCCTACGCCAAAGCCCAGAATAAGGCCATTGCCATCAGGACCGGAGGTCATCAGTACAGCGGCGCTTCATCGACGGGAAAGGACAATGTTCAGCTGGATTTGAAGATGACGTTTCGGGGGGAGGAGGATCTGAGTTTTTTTGAGAAGGAGGGGAAGAGTTATGTGTATGCGAGTGTCAGCCATTCTTTGGGGGAGTTCAATGCTTTTTTGGGCAAGCATGGTAAGCACATTGTTCATGACTTCCGCGTTGTGTTCTCTCCTCATGCTGTGGTGGACACCGTACTTGTTTTTGTTCTTGCTGTTACGTAGATGCTCATGTCACGTAGGTGTCTTCGTCCCCCACGGCCAATGCACCGACGTCCATCTCGGCGGGCACATCCAGACCGGTGGATACGGTCAGCTCGGCCGCAGCTTCGGCCTGATCGGCGACCACGTCCGCTCTCTCGAGATCATTGATCATGCTTCTCAGGAATGGGAGATTACGAGAGAGATCAATCCCGAACAGTTCTATGCTTGGCTTGGAGGTAGCCCAGGAAACATGGGTGTCCTCGCTCATGTTACGATTGAGGTACATCGCGATAGCGACTATGTCGGCTCGATGGGGTTGAAGGTTGTGCATTTGTATGAGGAGGGGACGCTCAAGGTGGGTGACGAGTACCAAGAAGAGAAGTGCCTCCATGCTGCCGTGGTAGTAAGGACTGACAAAGTTCGATCTAGCGCATGATGCAAATCCTGGCAGACATGTCCGCCAACACCGAATTGTCACGGTCATACGACTACTGCGTCACCGTCCTCAGCACATCCTTTGACCTTCGAAACCTCTGGCCTGGCAACTCAATCGATAGACAGATGGAGGAAGCTCATCCAGAGATTTACGGAGACGACGGCGTACCTTTCTGGCCTCGTAGTATTGTGGTGTATGCGCAATTTGTGCCGTTCCCTGGGTCTGATGAGAAGCCCGATATGAAGTGGTTCGATTCGATCAGAGATGGTGCGTGGTTTGAGGAGGGAGTCATGAAGAAGCCTATGTCGGAACTCACTGCTCAATGGATCTTCAGGGATATCAGGGAGTATAACTTGCCATATGTATGATGCTTCCCTCTCTTCACAATTATCTTGCTGACACCTGGGAAAAGGTCAAACGCTCCTACCTCACAAACTCGACATCACTAGACAAGAGTGGCTGGGTGGACTGGGTCTCTGGTCGCATCAACAAAGCTGTCGCACCATTGGACAATGGTCTCTGGCTATCCGTGCAGATACAAGCTTTTGGTGGAAAACATTCACAGTTCGCGGTCAACGCCGATAATGGAACTTCTTACAGCGTAAGTCTCACCCTGTACCTCTTCCTCACAGCTTTTGCAACCTGCTGACGGCAACCTATCAGTGGAGAGATTCATCGATGGTGATGGTACTGGATTGTTTCCACGATCCCTCCGCCAAAGCAGCCGCCGAAGAGTGGCAAGCCGTGAATGACAAAGAAGCCATCGGGCCTACCAGCGTATTCAGCACGCAAGAGCGCCGCGTGCTCCGGGGTTCGTATGGGTCTTACGACCTCCATGCGAGCCGGCAGTACTATTATGAGGACGAGACAAAGTATGAGAGGCTGATGAAGGCGAGGCAGGTAGCTGATCCGGATGGAACGTTCACGGCTAACACGTTCTGCGTCAAGAGCGCTGGAGATGAGGGTCTTTTGGGAGGGATTATACGGAATGCTCATCTTTGAGTTGATGGCGCTGTATCGGCGTCGTTGGTCTGCAGGGAGGATGCTAAGTGGGAAATGAAGGGGAGCAAGGCTGGGTCATACTATAATAGGACGAAAGCTTGCAAGTATGCCAGGGAGAGTGCCGTAGGGATTCTGCTCGTTCAGACTTGTGTCCTAGTACGAGTGAAGGCCCGGGCGTTTCGAAGCTTCATGTCAGCCTAAGGATAGCTTCTTCCGTCTCGGACAGCAGGTTTCTGATCTTTCGTGAAACACATCTCTCGCTCTTCTTCGTTGGTAGTAGGGACTACTGTGCGGTATACAATGCAAAGCTAGGTCCATTGTGGGCATAGTATAGTAGTAGTAGTAGTGAACCTGGTCTTATGATGTCCCTCTTCCTCCACACATTTACCCGTCCGAACTCGGCCCTGAAACAGCCCAGCACGAGACCCTTGTACGACCTCGCACCGCACAACAACGATCATCAGCATCATCGTCGTTTCAGAGTTTGAGCTTCCTCTTTCAGCATCACCTCCCACCTGTGCCAAGTTTCCTGCAGGATCAGTTTCAGGCTAAACGTGGCTATTCAACGACAAGCTTTCTCATCGCGGGGAGAAACCGGGGACGGGGGCCTATCAACTTGATTACTCATACATCTCCGCACCGGCACTGCAGTCTCCGTCGTTCATGATGCTGGTACGCTGCCGGGACAGATGGGATAAGGTCAATGGGGACTGAAGACGGGTTAGATGATCTGATGGTGTCTGTATAAAGAGGGCAGCCTTCCCGGGCCGGGGTTCCAAGACGAAGAAGACACTCCTAGCTCCAGAATCACCTCAAACAGGTCTTTATCATGCTCCCCCACACCGCGGCTGTGCTTGCCTTTACCGGTGCTGTACTTGCATGCCCAACCCCCGCTCAGTTGGGCGATGTCAGCATCCTGGCCGCAGACACCCTGTTGAGTATGTATCACTTGTGCCAATCCAGTATACAGGACTAACCCATACTTTACAGCCAGCGACACCGAGACAACCAGTGCTGCTCTCCTCCTTAGCAAAGCTCAGCCACTGCTCGGAGCTCAGAGCGCCTGCAGCGACCTTGGCGAAGGTCTCTGGTCTCCTCAACTCGAGGACTTCTCTGCTGGACTCAACAGCTCGCTTGCTTATGAAGTATATGCTGGTATATGATCCGCTCCCATACCTCGAGGCAAGTTCACCACTGACACTCTCAGGCCGCGTGACCCAGGATCAACTCTTCTGGATCGCACAAAAAGGCAAAATCGCCACTTGCCGACCAACACTCGCTCAATGTCAAGCTATCGCAGTAAACGGCTCCGTCTACGCCGCCGACTGCAACTCCAATCTCCCCGCCCTGTGCACGCAAAGCGCACCGGCGTCGAACATCAGCTTCGCCGATACTGCGCCGCAGTTCCAAGTCCAGCAGACCGTGGGCAACCAGAGTCTTATTGGCTACAGAGACTTCCTCACCTTCAGGTTCCTAGGTATCAGGTTTGCGCCCGAGCCGGAGAGGTTCACGTATTCGACGCTTTATGACGGTACTGGCACCAATGAGGCGCTCATGCCCGCTCCTCAGTGCAAGCAGAACAGCCCCAACCCTAACCCGCTAGCTACATTTAACAACATGAGTGATAGCACGGATTGCTTATTTTTGAAGTGAGACTGTTCCTGGAGCATTCGGGAGCTGTGCTGATTGTGATACAGTGTATTTACGACCAAGTTGCCTGCCGCTCCGGTGCCTGCTGCGGAGGACTTGAAGCCTGTTATGGTTAGCACCAAACATTCTGCACGACAGACTCATTGCTAATGTATCTATAGGTTTATATCTATGGAGGAGGTGAGCAATGAGTCTGTCATATTGATCCAAGGTACTCACTATACCAGGCTTTGCAACTGGCTCCGCTTCCAACCCCACCAACGATGGAGGGAACCTCGCTGCCAGAGGAGAGTAAGTTTTGTGAATTCTCGACACACGATTTCATATTAACCACATCCCTCCTTCCAGCATCGTCACCGTCGACCTCGCCTACCGCCTCTCCACCCTGGGCTTCCTCGTCCTCGAAGACGGCATCCACAACGGCAACTACTGGCTCTCCGACGTGATTAACGGTCTCGAATGGGTGAAGGCCAACATTGCTCAATTCGGTGGCGACCCAAACAAGGTCACCATCTTCGGCGAATCCGCCGGCGCCACTGCTGTCATGGATATTCTCGCGTCTCCTAAGACTACTGGACTGTATCGCGCTGCCCTAATGCAGTCGAATGGCTTTGCTGTGCCGTATTTACCAATTTCGACGGTGTATAATAGCACGACATTGCCTATCTTGAATGCGACTGGATGTTTGGGTGCAGCGGATCAGCTTGCTTGTCTGCGGGCCTACAATGCTACTGAGCTGGTCAGCTTGTCGGCTGTTGCGACGTGAGTAGCATGACCAGTCATTTTTGTTCCAGCCCTGGCTAATTCGTGACAGCACGGTCGTCGAGGACGGCACATACCTAGTGACACCCGGCTTCAACCTCAACGGCTCCGACTGCAACAACCCTACGAACTCTGTACCTCTTCTGATCAGTTTCCTCCGTGATGAGGGTGGTATTGTCGATGCTCGTAAGTTTACATTATTCTGCTCTCTCCCTGGCATGACATAGCAGACTCACAAATCCCTACAGCTGAGCCAACCACCGACCTCAACACCGCCTTCCAAGAACTCCTCGCACCCAACACTACTCTTGCCAATGCTGTCATCAACTCTGGTCTCTTTCCCCTGGGTACCAGCATGGAGCCTGGCAATGAGACGTTGGCTGTATACAACACCACCACTGAGATAGTGACTGATCAGTTCGACCGGTGCTCGTCTCAGGCTGCTGCTTAGTATGTCTCCTCCCGCCTCCTATCCCGGAGTGGAATAGAATTGCTCGTGGTATGTGCTGCGGATGCTGACCTCTTACTAGTGCCGGAGTCTACAACGGCATCTTCCCCAGCGTGTATGTCGTCCAATGGAACAGATCGTACCAAGACCCCGGGTACAACAGCTACAATGTTTGCTTGCCATATCCAGTGCCAGGATACCCTTACGGCAACCCAACCCAGGACGAGTACTTCAAATGCCACGGTACGTCTCATCCTCACTTTCCCTCTATCCCCACCTTCCCACCATTTCTCCTCCTCCCATACTCCTCCCCATCAACCACAATACTTCCCTTCTCCCTTGCCCCTCATTGACTCTTGTCTTTGACTAACAACTTCCTCCTCCCACAGCCGGCGACCTCGCCTTCAACTTCGGCAACGTCGCTCGCGTCGGCTTCCCTGAGCGCGACGAGAACGACACGCCCTTCGCGCAGCTTACAGTCGACTACTGGAGTGCCTTTGCTCGATCCGGCGGAAACCCGAATCCGGATATGGGATACCTGCTGGCGAGGGGATATTGGAACACTATCAACCAAATTGGCGTTTCTGGACAGTGGGGTGAGTAATGCTTTCCATAATGTTCTTGGCCTTTGTCGTGCCGTCCTCCACCGACCCTGGCTGCCTGGAGGAGCAAGAACTGACGAGATATGTGAAACAGATCCCGTGGATGCGGAAACTCCACAGAGTCCGCGGTTGTTGCAGATGATGTGGAATTCGTACATGACGGAGTTTGTGCAGGTGGAACAGTGTGCGTTGGTGAGTCAGGCGCTGGATTACTTCATTGATTAGGTCTGGATGGAGCTATGACTGGAGGCCGCAACGTGAGAGGCAGGGCCGGGGTCGGGAAGAGAGCAAGGGTGGGAGCGAGAGGCGAGATGGAGCGGTGGGGAAAGTAGAAAGGATGAGATAGGAAGGGATTAATGTTAATGAGGGTATGAAGACGAGAGGCTAGCGCCGTATGTCCTTCCTTTGTCATCCGCGCTCCTGCCCTCGCTGCTCGTGCATCGCAGCAGAAAGGTATGTTGATCTGACTACACTAGCATCGGATGTGCTGGATCGACTCGGTTCGACTTAGCCGTGCTTTGTTATTTGTCATTTGTGTTTTCTTAGATAGCCCAGCCATCTGATCAGTGATGTATACGGCACTACTCTCCTGCATCTTCGTCCTCCAGACCACCGCCTAGGCACCGCGACCGCACCGTCCGGTCCCCTGCTATGCGATGCCGAGGTCGAGGCCAGGGCAAAGCTCCGCCATCAGCCTAGCCCACCTCCGCCCTTCCATGAGCTGAGAAAGACCAGGATACTGGCGGGTATGGTGTTGATATCCCCAGTGACGGATGTGTAGAACGTGTCGCTGTCGTGGATGCTAGTGTGGGTAGAGGAGGCGGTGGTAGAGGAAGAAGAAGATACGGGCGGAGGGCGTACAGTCTAGGCTGTGTTGTGTGCTGGAAGAGGTGGTGTTGGTATTGCTAGTGGCGGTGGCGGCGAGGTCCTGATCAATGCGGACCATCACAGCATCCTGGGCGGAATATGAGCGGTGCACTAGGGCGAGACAGTCCGTATGCACTCGCTGCTCCACGTCTAGTTCCTCATCTATGCTCATCATCACGTCCTTGGGCCCGCCTACCGCAACGTGACCAGCTCCAGTATACCCACGAGCGGATGTATAGGTGCGAGGAAACGCAACTTCCAGCTCTCCGTCGGACTTTAGAACGCCAGAATGCTTGGCCCAAGCAGAGACATCTGCCGACTGCCTTGCGCCAGTGCAGCAGCCGCGAACGTAGAATTGCCGCCTAGCTTCTACAGCGCCAGGATTTGAGGAGGTGAGGAAGATGTCTCTCATAAAGGCGATACTTTTAGCAACGCAGGGCGCCATGTAGACGAAGAGTGGGCGCATTCCAGCTTTTAGACCGGGCCAGTCGAAGTTCCACGGCCAGGTGGGCTGAAGAATGGATTTGCTGGTGGTATTGGTGGTTGTAGGAGTGCCTCCACGCATACTCGTGTCTCTATTGCGACATGCTGTCCTATCGTCACGGTCCTTTGCCGGCAGCGCACATCAGCATCACGTTCGCGTTCTTCTGTCCTAGCTTAGCCTATGGCGTACCTAGCAGACTCTGGTAGTCTTTTTATGCGATGGTCTGCTGGAGGAGGTGCTCCGTGATGCGATACTTAGTTACACCAGGTACCATGCAGCGGAGATGACATGCTGTGGGGGCGAGTTTAGCGTTACGAACCAGAGATGAGGATTGCGATGGCGTCGGCATAGTGGTGTTGAAGGAGTGCGGCATGCTGAGAATAGTTAGGGCATGGATCACGAGGTGCGAGAGCAGGTGCAAGGCGGACGTGCCTTGTTTGGCGAAGTGAAGGGTGAATGGCATGAGGGTTGTAGTGGCGAGGCGGTTCTGTGGACCGGAATCGACGCGCTCGTGGGAGTATAAGTGTCGGCGGTATTTGTGGAATTCATAGAGGACACTTCGTCGTTAGCACAGCACCGCCTGTTACGTAGACACCGCTTGCAACTCGGCTTAGGCTCGTCACACTTGAGGGACAGCTTAGCTTCGTCCTTGATGTTGGGACAGAGTTCGAGAAAAATGCTATGATACGCACTTTGAGTCGTTTAACACGACAAGCAAGGCGACCGCCCGGTCTTTATATATCTTTTGTGGTGCTTGTCAATTTCGGTCTCGCCGTCAAGAGTTTTCATCACGAGGACTTGGGGAAGGAAATCGACGGAGCTATGGGCGGCATGGCGTCAAGCTGTTGCTAAGGCAGGTGAGAAGGGCCGCAGGCGAGTAGAAGGCGAATATAGAGATATTACAGTATACCAAGTTGGACGTCAGGGAGAGGCAATCGACCACAGAGAAGGCAACACGTTATTGTCCAAGAGATGAATACTAGACGCCACAGTGTGATCGAGAGGGACTTGGAGTGGCAGACAAAGAGAAGAAGTCGTTGTTGTCTGCCAAGATTTTGATCTCTTATGTTTGAATACTGTAGGATTAGCGTGTTTTCATCGTCATCCGAGGGCTGCAAAGAAGGGAAGAGGGCTAGGGGGGTTGGAGGTGAGGTGGCTTGATGGGAGAACTTTGATATGGCCACAATAGTGCGTAGCTGCGACGCAGGCAACTGAATCACAGACCTGAACTAACGTCCCTGATCACCACCGTCCTCGCCTTGGCCACCAGCTCCCAGAGGTTGCAGGAGAAGGTGTGGAGGAAATTGGGGGCGCTGGTGGAGGGTG
>Ga0058702_10000292_pt1 | contig 23734 bp, 31 predicted proteins | sample AgamicOrSfe_FD_83781 | JGI IMG/M metagenome (GOLD analysis project Ga0058702, IMG submission 83781) | Agave microbial communities from Guanajuato, Mexico - Or.Sf.e | ecosystem: Host-associated > Plants > Phyllosphere > Phylloplane/Leaf | place: Guanajuato, Mexico | collected 2012-05-30 | reverse complement strand
CTCCTCCTCCTCCTCCTCCTCCTCCTCCTCCTCTGTCGTCCGTGGAGAATACAAGCACAGACATGGCGAGTGCAAAGGCGAAGGGTAACGTGAAGGTGACGAAGCCGACGCCACCACCCTCCGCATACGCAACGCTATGCTCAGCAGTGGCGCGGCTGGCGACGGAAGTCGGGTATCAGGCTGAAGAAGAGATCTTGCGGATTCCGAGCACGAGGAACACGGCGATTGTGGGAAGGCTGTGGAGAGTACAGGATGAACAGGCCGGTACAGAGGCTGGAGAAAAGCAAGATGGAGGGGCAGGCGCAGAGGACGGGGCCCGGCAGGAAGGGCTGCCAGGACGCGGGCAGAGTAGGGAAGATTGGGACGATAGGGAAGACACCGTCCGCCGAATCGTGAGGCAAGAGCTCGGTGGGCGAGCGATTGAGGATGTTGGACGAGAGTGGCGGGAGCGGGTCGCGAAGATCGCGGGGAGTAGGGGGACGAGGGATGTTGTTGGACATGAGCATAGATGAAATACATCACATTGTGCTCTCAACGAGTGTGATGGATCAATGCGTTCTCTGTCAAGTAATGGCGTAGTTTGCATGAGCACAGGGTAACACTTGGGGCCATGCTGTGTGATGTAGGAGGATTGTGTGTCATTCATCATAGCTTGCTTTGTTGCTGTGCATGCCCGCTTCATCGATCGCCCATATATACCATTACCGTCATCATTCATATCCCTCATCGTTCCCATTCCTGTTGCTTAATGTACATCTGACCCGCCGCGCATATCTTGAACTCCTTCTTGACTGTGCTATACATTGCTGCCTGTCCCAACCATCCATAATACAGCCCATCCGCCCAATGTTACAGGTCCCATTCCCAAAATCCCATTTTTGTATGTACCCGGGGTTGTCCTTGAAAGCAGAAACTCCACATGGAAGGTAAAAAAAGAAAAAGTCATGAATCGAAGATTGGGGTATCATGCTTGTCATATCCAGTATGATGGCCCTGACATAAGTACTCCAATCAAATGCAATCGTTGTTGTTACCATACGACCTGAAAGACACGCCGCGTGATTTGAGGGCTGGTGTCGATGAGTCTGGTCCGGTATTTAAGAAAAATGGATCGTTGAATAAAACGCAGGTGGCGTAGAGCGTCATCATGGATAAAGTGAGTGGTCTTGCCTGAAGACTCTACGTTCCATCACAGCTTTCGAGGATGGTTCAGGGCAGATACCATGTCGTTGTCAGCAGCACTGCGGACAGGTCCGAGATCGACAAGTCCAGCAATGCTCATAGGATTGATAGGCTTGCTGTCATGCTCACTGGACATCATGGGAGTGTGTGGAGTCGGCGGCGTCCGATTGTCCGTCGTGGTAGAAGTAGGCACGGAAGATCCGACCGAACTTGCGGTAGAGTGCTTCGAGATGAGGTGGGCCATGTGATGAGGGTGGCCATTGCCGTAATGTGCCTGTCCATTTGGTGATGATCCTTCGCTCGAAGAATGAGAAAGATTTGAAACGTGTTGGTGCTCGGTGGGGTATGGCGCCGAGTAGGGAGACGCTCGTCTGACAGGGGGAAACTGACTAGTGTAGTATGATGGATGAAAGGCGTGAGATGTGGTTGAGGAAGCCGGTGAGATGCCGGTGTTGCTTGTGTAGCTGACCTGCTCGGAAGATGTGTAGCTGTGATCAGTATCACGACGTGTCAAGAATGCTGCATGAGCAGGGTTCGGCGGCGCAATGGTGGAAGTATGTGGTTCATCATTCCTCCTGCGTCTGTTGGAAGGTATGCTATCAGGATGGGCAAAGTGTGAGTCTGGTGGAGGATAGCCTGGAGGGTACTGGCTGCCTTGAGGATATTGAGACGTGGGACTCGGAAGCGTGAAGGAAGTTGGCGCATTAGCTGTTCGGGAAGCAACACTTTGCCGGTGAGCGTGCTGCTCCGAACGTGGCAGCGGTTGCCCGTAAGATCCATAGAACTGTACCGGAGCCGCACTATTATCAGCAGCAGCGGCCTTTCCACAAGCATACTCGAGAGCTTGAGCAGACACAAAAGCTTGTGTCTGCGCTGACACGGGTGTGAAGATGCACTCTTGGCTGAACCTGACACAGTTCGTGCAGCGACCATCTTCGGAGTTTTCGAATCCTGAACAGCGGATCTAGCAGTTGTGTTAGTCCTTCCCCTTGATCATCATACTGTCTTGATATCTCTTTGCCCATACCTTTCTTCTCCTGCAATATTTGCATGCTATTGCTGTCCGCTGTCGTGGTCCTGATGTAGTGGCTGATTGGTGCTGTGGTTGTTGGTGCAATGCACCCGGGAGGACTACAGGTTGTGCTTCGTAGTATCGCGGAGGTTGCATTGGTGGTAGGCGATACTCGGGTCCTTGCTGTCGATGGTACTGTTGTTGGTGTTGATGAGGTTGGAGAGGCGCGACTTCGGAACGGTCTGTTCGTGGTTGTGTCGGGTGGACTAGCTGAGGAACATGCTGCGATATCTCGAGTCAGCTTTGCAACAATAGTAAGTCGGAAGTCTTGATCTTCAACTCACCTGTTGTGCAGGCGGTTGAGCATAGTGAGGGTTCGCGGCAGGACCTGGAGGCGGCATCGTAGGTGGCATCCGGTATTGATGTTGTGTGTGCTGTGCATGACTGTCCCAGTGTGTAGCCTGTTGAGGCTGGGGCATGGCGGCGTACATTGTAAGGTTGTTGTGAAAATATGCCGTGAATCGAAGAAAGTGATTGGCGTGTGAGTGACAGTCGATCGTAGGCTTCAGCTTCGACACAACAAAGTCTTGTCCGATGATGATCTCTCTTCGCCTCCTAGACGTGTTGTTGGCAGCTAGCCAGCTTGCACAGCTCGAGTCTCGAGGGGAGAAATCGGCCTCGAAGTGCACGCTTGGCGTGCGAAGGCAATGTCGTTTGAATCCCCGTCCACTGGAACGGTTGGCGTGACGTCTGGGACTTTTGTCAATGATTCGTGCCTGGATTTTAGTCGCCGCCGTTGCGCACTCCGAAGCACGAGTCTTTCAGTGGACGTGCTAGGAGAGTTTATGGTTAAATCCACGAGATGAGATGAAGTCGTGGTTGATGTAGACAGTGGCAAGCAGCGGGCTGACAGGATGGAGGAGAAGTTTGGCGGAGAGAAGTCGCAAAAGATCAGACCGGACGACTCGGTCTGGAGTGAGCCTTGGTAATGAGGTACGATGAAGACTAGAAACGGCGCTCCTTACATTTTACCGCGTGAGATCAGGTCAAGAATCAAGCACTTTGGAAAGCATGAGCTTGAGGACGTGGACATCATGCAGTGTTATAATGGGGACATGGAGACTACAATCCCGCCCATCACTCACGCTGAGACTATCTGCTATCTCGCGTTCGATCTCGCGAGGGTCAAGGATCTGACATGGTTACAATTGCTCAGCTGCATTAGTGATAAATGACGAGTCCTGCAGCTTACAAGGTTAGCCAAGGTACCAAGGGTACGAAAGAAGGAGCATGTTTTTCAATAATGCTTTCGAGGGGCACCCGCGCAAGCATTCTGATTCGTTGCGGAACAACACCCATGCGCGCCGTGCCGTGAAGTGGGACTTGGAAACAGCTGGGAACTACTCTAGGCCAGGTCATGGCCGCAACGTGGACGGAAGTGCCTCGAGTCCCTCCAGCGATGTTCCTCCAGTGATACTTTTCCAAAAACAAAAAACTACCTGTCAATTAGCAACAATTGATCATGCGATGACCATCGACTGTAGTGAGGCGTGATCATATATTTGCAAGCGGAGCTGAGAGCTCAATCGGGAAGTAGTCTCACAAACAGCTCGTCTCGTTTCGCCGAATCTAGCCTCCTGCGCTATGGTGTCAAGACGGGAGACATTGTGAGATCGTGGTAGATGGCTACCCTTCATCGCAATCCCAATCACGATCAGGCACGTTAGCTGCGGCACCTTGTCCGCGCCCTCATATCATTTGTACAATTGTATACAAGTATACTCTTACTCATACATACCCCTTGTCGCCGTTCACCGTTCGGCACGCGAAGACAGGTGAAGGAGGAGGATGAAAGCCTTAGCTCCAAACTTGACCAGAGGACTAGAGCAGTCGATGGTTGCTGTGATGCTTGTCTACGACAGGACCGACTTATCCACTGTACATCTACGCAACAATAACATCACTCGAAGCAAGTGTACAAGTTCATTTTGAAGGCATCAGATACTCATCCAAAACAAACGTGCTCCGGCAAGAGAGCCGCAAAGTTGTGTGTCTAGACTCGAGAAACTCCCCAACTTTGTCACTTGTCAACTTGTCAAACGACAAGACGTAAGCTTCAGGTGTAAGGTGTAAGCCGTGTGATGGCGTGTTGGGCACACTCTCAAACATGAAACAGGACATTCGATCCAGATGAGATTTCCACTCTTCCTTCCTCTCCGCTTCCGTCCCGTAGACTAGCCCATCTCGGAAACTTAGTCTATCGCGCCCCGCCCGTGCGCCCTGAGCCCTACGACGAAGAAAAAGAGATCTACAACGGCCGCCACTCCACTCAAACTGTCCGAAAGGAACTTGTTTCACCTGACTCGTGTATCCTCCATGATACATGACGAGCTTCGAGCTCGCATGCGCCCGGACGTTCCACGAAGATTTCCACTGGCTGCCCATCCGGCCTGAAATCGGCATGAAGAGCAAGGAGTAGAGTCTGGAAGGAAGACATTCGTAGTGTCTTAGTGTTCGTGCCTGTGCGTGTGACTGTAGGCGCGACAGCGAGCCGGAACACGGCATGTTGCCTCAAGCTAGCGAAGCGCATGTATACATCATACACGGATGCATTTCCAAGAGAAATTGTGGCAGCTGGCGGCTTGCGCAGTCTCGCACCAAGCAGAACAGAATCACACAGTTACCCCGTGGTATGCAGGGACTCTAGCAAACCTAATGTGCGGAGTTCTGTCTCTGTCTGGCACGAAGCCATAATGTAGATAAAAGTAGCCGTAGGACGTCAAAATTGGCTTGCGATAGTCGTGCTTGGATCAGCGATCAAGACTCGGCACTCTGGACCCAGAACAGTGTTTGGGCAAATGGTCTGGTCCTCTGGTCTACAGCGGACGGCACACCGTCTGACTAATGTACAAGACGCGGGATAGCCTCCGTAGTGTCATTCGACAGGACCGATTCATCAACCACTTTCAAACCTTACTCAGGCGTTTCCAGGCACATCCCTCCATCGGACTCTATCGTGAATCAATGATGTTGTCGAGGTGCTACTATCGAGTGTGACACCAAGGTACGACCAAGATCCATTACAAGCTGTGAACTATGGCACAAGCATGCAGCGCTCAAACCTAATACTGATGATGTGATGCAGTCGCTCTTTCCTTGTAGCCGCTTCGCATACGCTGTTAGTGTTCATTTCGACGGGCCGTCGCGGTGCGATAAGCATCGACGGTTCGCTTGTCAGATCTGTTTGTGATCTGGGGCGGGACCTATCTCGCGTCGGCTCGAAGAGACAACGACAAAATGTGATATTCAGGTCAGCCAACGGCACAGCTTCCGGTCCTCTGCATGAGCTGGACTGGGCTGTCTGCGCTTCATGTTTCATATGTGGCATCAAGATCGCAGGAATGCTCGCTTCCCGAGGCTCGGATGTGGTGTAGTCTGCGCCTGTCCAATCGAGGCTGGGAGTCAATGTGTGGTGATATGGTGTGATTGCGTTGTGATTTCTCAAATCCAGGACCTCGCATGGTCTCCATTACGATCGATCTGTCTTCTCACTCCTCGTTCTCTTCTTCTTCCACTACTCCGCTGGCTTCAGCTTCGGCCTCTTCTCCGTCTTGATCGTCTGAGTTATCGTTGTCGTCGTCATCACTATCACTATACTGCAGCGGCGTGTCTGGCATGACAATACTGTTTAGATATGTCACGAATGGTACTAGTGCTGCAATCACTTCTGCAATACGATCGATACCTCCATCGCCAACGACTTCCTCATCCTTGAGCTTCCTGCCGATGGTAAAGTTTCGTAGCCGCATGAGCTGGATATCTCTGTGGTCCCCTGGGTAGTCACGCGGCTTTGACTTCAGAGCATTGGCCTTATTGTGATCTGCAAAGGCTTTCACGGCCAGCTTCTCGTCCTTCTTGATGCCGCCAAAGAATTCCTTTCGTATAGTCTCACCAAGTAGGACGTTCTTCAGATTCATAGGCTTCTTATCTATGTCCTGGCGGAGAGCAGCGATGGCACTGGCTTCTGGCGCCCACAGTCCTCCGCCGATGAATGTTCCTCCATCAGGCTTGATCTGACAATAATATGCCGCAAATGGGCCTTTTCGCCCAGTTCGTGACCAGGCTACGCTGAAATGTGTTTTGTAGGGTGTCTGGTCTTTACTGAATCGCACGTCCCTGTATATCCTGAATATGACATCCTTGAGAGGAAGCTCAGGTATCGTTTCGTCAAGCTCGACGATCTTGGTTTGCAATGCTTCGAAGAATGAGTTCGAATCGTTCAGTGCTTGTCGATAATTTGGATCGTGCATCTTCAGCCACTCGCGGTCATTGTTCGCTGCCAGCTCCTGCAGGAAAAGCATCGTATGCGGATGTATGGTGTCATCTTTGTACGGCACTTTGCCTGCGAGTCTTGCTCTGGGTTTGTCGATGATGACTTGTGTGCCTGGTCCTAGTCCTGTCTTGACATCTGGGCGCCACAGTTCCTGTCCCTTGACTGTCTTCGTTGGCTGCGCAGTACCGTTAATCCTTGCTCCAGAAACCGGTGCACGTTTCTGTTTCTTCCGAGGCCGGGCAGACTCTTCGCTGTCATATTCCTCTGCGTCTTCTTCCTCCTCGAGTTGCTCCTCGTCGGATAGCTCAGATGCGCTCGCGTCTTCATCTTCGTAGCCAGAGGCCTCTCCATCTGAGCTCGACGGGTCGACTTCGTCTGGCTCTGACGTCACGTCCGCGTCGTCATCCTTTGCCATTGATTCTTCTGTATGAAAGTATTTGCTTTTTTGCGGTGAGGAAGTCTTCCTAGCAGAACGGGATCCATTGATGCTTGGTGTGGGAGATGCGCTTCGCTTTGCTGGTGTGGATGTGACCGAGCTTGCTCCGCGTAAAGAACGTCGTGGCGGCATACTTTTTGTCGAAATTTGCTGTTCTGTCCAAGAATCGTCACGAGAAGTCGCGTAAAGAGACGAGAGCGCGGGCTGCGCGGCGGCGAAAGTGCTTGGCAGGGTATGGAGCACGCGAGTAGGAACTTGTTAATTTCAGCATTATCCTGGTCGAGTCCGACAGGTCACACGTAAGGCAAATAACATTTTTTCAATGTCGCGAAGAGCACAATTTCCACAGAAGAAACAGACGATTCTGCGGCAACTCGCTGTCCCTGATACTGACTACAATGACCTCTCCCCAAAAGGCTCAGTAGACGCCGAGATCAGCGAGTTTGTGGATGAAATCAATGGGTATGAAGGTCTCGTGACCACAAGCAGCTGTTCCGGACGTATCAGCGTATTTCTGGAAGGTCAGAAAGCCGGGAACAGGTCAAGTGCTGCGAATGAGCTTGGGGAAGGCTCTGGTCAAGCACGTAATCTTGACCACGAGGGTACTGCAGAAGAAATAGGTGCAGAAGACGGCATATCATACGCCAGCAATGGAGGTAAAGGCGGAGGTGGCCGGTGGCTCTTCGTTTCTCATCAGCCGGTGCCTACCTCGCAAACGTCATATACTGAGCTGTTCGGACTGGAGAAGAGCCCCATGAAAGAGGTGAAGCATCATGCTGAGCAACGCTTTGTCCACCTCAAATTCGAGCCCATGATTTTGCACATACTTGCTGAATCGCTTGTCGAAGCGCAGAAGGTACTCTCGGCTGCCCAACAAGCTGGCTTTCGCGAAAGTGGCATTGGCAGTGTTCAGGGGCAAGATGGTGTTGTCATGGTGGCAATTCGCACCATGGGGTTGTCCTTCGACAACATCGTGGGTGTGCTGCACGGCGATACGAAGAGGGAGTCAGGCGTAGAAGAGTGTCCCAGACTGCTTGTGGACGAGGACTATCTACGTGTATTAGTTCAGCTGTCAAACGAGAAATTCAAGGTTAATGCAGATCGAACGCAAAAGTTCCGAGCTCTCTTAGCTGGAAGGTACGCCGCAAAGGTAGACGAAGAATGGGAGGATGCAACTGTCCGTCGAGAAAGGAAGCGCGCAGAGGGGTTGAGGAGGAAAGCAGCCTTGGCCCAGCGAGCCCAAGTTGATTCGAAACAGGAGGAAAATGTAGCTCTTCAAGATGTGTCTCAGCTTGAAAAGCAACAAAGTGCAATATGAAAGACTTGTGTTTCGGCACATCTTCTCTGCATCTGAATCAATACAATGTCGACGGCAATATTATCCTGCTTCCATTGGATGGCGACACCTTGATCCAAGCGTCACAAGCCAAGAAACACCACCATGCAAATGCCCTATATCCTTGGCCGAAGAAGAGACTCAAACTCCAGCCCATACCTCCACACGAAACGTGCCGATCATCTCAAATGTCTCATACCAGGACCACCAGCCTGTCCTGCCAGAACGGGTCTCGATCTTATCAGGAATGGACTAGGCATTTCGTCTCTTTCCGGATCCCAGATTGGTGCAGCCGCAAAGGCACTGGCACTTTTTGGCTTCTCATTCTCGAGACGGCTTAATCCTCGAGGCGCGTCTCGCACGCCGCTGCCATCAGACTTCGCCTTCGCATGTCTCAGGAAATCGTCGGCGTCGTCAGCACTGACGAGGTCGACATCAGACAACGTTCGTGCTTGAGCAAGCTCAACAAGTGTTCGGCCTTGTATAGCATTGTTACGCATTGCGGATTGCCTGACATCTTCAACCTTTGTTCGCGAAGATGGTCTCGAACCTCTGGTTGGTGAAGGTGGTGCGGGTGCTTTGCGACTTGGACTTCCGATATCACCGAGAGCGGATGATGATGCCATCTTCGTAAGCCTCGAGGCACCAGGAGACAACAGGCCACGTAGATTGTCACGCGATTTTGTGCTGCGAAGGTTTTCCCTTGACTTCGTGGCGGCTTTCTTGCCGAATAGTGTTGGCTTGGCCCCAATGTTTTGAGGAACACTTGTGTTGGCACGGTGTAAGCTTGGTCGTGCTGGACGAGATCCGAGGACCTTGAAAGGATCATTGCTGAAAGTCTTCGATTTTGTCGGTGACGGCAGAGTTGCAATGTCATCATTCTCTTCGCCATCATCGAAGTCTTCTTGCTCAAAGTCTCCGTTGCTCGACGGCGTCGATCTGTTGCTCTTTGCAATGTTGCTGAAAAGGTTGCGGCCTAAATTTGATGCTTTGCTGCTCGCTCTACGTGGTGATAGGCCCAAGGAGGCGATCGGGGCGGGAGACGGATCCGCCATCTGGATATCCATTGGTGAGTCCTTGGCCTCAAACATGGTATGTGCTCGTGCGAAGGGTGTACGTGAGCTTGGCTTTCTCGAAGGCTGGAGTCTTTGGACTGTCGGCGAATCCATAGAGAGCTCGCTCAGGTCAGGAGTTTCGTTGGCGTCACTATCGCCGAACATGACCTGTGATTGTCTGTAATCGGCCAGGAAAGGTACCTCGTCGGGGACATCGTCAAGATTTGGTGTCGAGGATCGTGGTGGCAGCTCGCTGATCTGGATTCTGGTAACCTCCTCTTGGACTCGTCGACTGACCTCTGATTCAAAGTCTTTCAGCAGTTTTTGCACTTCGACCTGTACTTGTCGATCGATCTCCAGTCTTGCCTTGACCTCCCACTCTCTCCGAAGTGATGCTTCGAGATCATTCCGAACCCTTTCCTTGTAGCTATCTTGCAGACTCAACTGCTGCTCAAGCTCCTTCATTTTGCGAATAGCTTGATCCTCTCTCGTCCTCAGCTGCTTCCCGAGTGTGACCACCTCCATCTCCTTGCGTTTCAGTTTCACCATTGGTAGATTTAGTAATTGGGCAGTATCGGGTCGACTTTGTGGGCTGACTCTGAGGCAGGAAGCAATGGTCTCTTGTAGATCGCGAGAGTATATCGATGAGAGGGGTCTCACTCGTCCGAGACGGATCTTCTGTATCAACTCCAGGTGCGTCTTGGCGTTGAAGGGTGGTTCTCGCGAACAGAGCTCATACATGATGCAGCCGAAAGCCCAAATGTCGGAGTACAGACTGTACTGCTCTGCAGCACAGATCTCGGGTGACATGTAGAAGGGAGTGCCGACATATGTGGAGGCAAAGTCGTGTGAAGCCATGATTTTGGAAAGTCCAAAGTCGCCAAGTTTTACAGAAGAGTCGGTGCTTAGAAAGACTTCAAAGGGTTAGTGTTGTCAGAAACAATATCTCCGTGCTCTTACTGTTCTCCGGCTTCAGGTCACGATGCAGGATCATCGTATGCGATCCCTTATTCCTCGCTGGTTTAACGTCACCACCCAGCCCCAAAGCGTTTTTGCCAACCTCTGGAGGGTCTTCACCATAGTGGCACCGGTACAATGCTGTGACAAGCTGCGCAAATACACTCCATACAAAGTCTTCTTCTGCCATAAGGTTGTTCTTTGCAAGATACTTGATTCTTTTTCCGAGGTCGCCATCTTCGCAGTACTCCATGTAGATGTGAAGATCCATTGACGATTTGATATGTTCTCTTTCATAGTACGCGACAATATTGGGGTGTCGTAGACCTTTCAGCACAGCCAGTTCTGCTTGTAGTTGCTCGCGCTCTTTCGTGGACATCTTGAGGTAATTGATCTCTTTTCGACAAAGGACCTAGAGGGTCATGATTAGAGACTAGGATGTGTTTTAACCTCCTTCGAGGACAACATACATGATTATCTGCCTTGCGCCTGACCTTCCGGATGATACCAAAGGAACCCTGTCCAATTTTCTCCATAACCTCATACTTGTCGGCCTGTGTCTCCGTCGCCATTGTGGTAAATGATTGTGAACTGTCGTTGGGTGTTGTTCTAAGTAGTCGTCAGAGAACATCCAGTGTTGTAACGAGTGACTAAAGGTAGGAATATGTCGCGCGCGCCGACCCTGTCGATACCGCGGCAGTCGCTCTGAGATCCTGCTTGGCTTCCTTGCGAACAATGTGCAGCAGTTCCTTTTCAAGATTCTTGTTGACCAAGCGCGCGTTGCTGCGACGACGTCCAACAGTCTCGAAAAGGGTCTTCGGCGAGTAATGCTTATCGCCGAAAATCTGACGTCACGTCTCTTCAGCTTCTTCAGAATAATCTCGTCTCGTCTCTTCATTATTACGGCTCTGATTTGTTCGGCGTAAGATTAAGCTTTCATCAGCCAGCATCGCAAGGCAAAGCATGGTAGTGGGAAAGCATGAGATCGAATCCGCCCTCCGCGCGGAGAAACAGGAGATCAATGCAGGGAGGCTAAGGGAGGACAGCCCGCTGGATGAAAGTCAGGGCTTCAAGGACTTGTGTATGGCGTGTCGGCGAGGAGACTTGAAAGCCTGCCAGGAGAAGATAGCAGAGGGTGTCAACGTGAATGCAAGAGACAGATTCGACTATACGCCGCTCAATCTCTCCAGCCTTTGTGGTCACTTCGAAGTCGTCCGCCTATTGCTCGAGTCTGGAGCACTATGCGAGCGAGATACTTTCGAAGGAGAACGTTGTCTGTGTAGGTAGGGATTCCTGCTAGTAATGACAATACAAAAGCTGATTCCGTGGTCACAAGACAATGCTCTTTCTGATCGCATACGTAATCTGCTGCTCTCCTATGACTACTCGAAGTCGCGAGATCCGCTGCAACCTCTTGCAGGCCATATCACATCCTTACTATACCGCGACGCTCCGCAGACTTCGGATATCACAATTATCACAGACTTCAAGGAGTTCCATCTGCACAAGTTCGTTCTCGCAGCAAGATCACCATACTTTGCAAAGAAGCTCGCGGCCGCTCCGGAAACGAAAACATGGAAAGTCCCGCCGGCTGTACCTACAGGATCACTGGAAATAGCCACACAGGCATTATACCTTAATGATAATCTAGACATGCATGAGGATCAGGCTGTACTGGAGGGTCTAGACAAGATTTGTCGCATACTAGATATTGGGGACATTCTAGCCATGGTCCTGGAGACAGATCGCAGGATCGCAAGACAACACAGATCAAAGGAGATAGAAAGAGCACGAGATCAGCTATCGACATGGTTTGAGAAGATGATTCTCAAGAATACAGTGCAAGTTAGCTTGGACAAAGCTGATGAGGTCAAATGGGATCGCCAGAATAGCATTTTCGCTGATGTGTTGTTATGTGCTGACGACTCTGACGCTGAAGACAGCCAAGAAACCTCCGTGAAGACGTCTGAGAAGACTACGGATATACAGTCGCAAGACGAAGCCACGCCTACATTGTCATTTACTGGAATACCAGCAGGAACAGCATCGCCCAATGTCGCCCCAATGAAGAAAGTAATTAAAAAGGTCACACTCTTCCCTGCACACCGAGCAATGTTACTACGCTCGGAGTTCTTCCTTGCCATGTTCGCTTCACCTTTCCGAGAAGCACAAGTAGAGGACCATCTACCGGTCATTCACCTAGACTGTTCACCTGCAGTGCTGCAAGTCATTCTTAACTACTTGTATACGGAGCAGTCTAATTTCAGTCTTGATGTGGCACTCGGAGTGCTGTTCGCTTCCGATCTGCTCTTCATCGAGAAGCTGAAGGTCAAGGCAGCTATGATTATCTCTACTTTGGGCAACGGCACAGCTTCGATCGTGGAGTCCGAAAATCCACGCGGAGAAACAGATACAGAAGATGCTATTGACATTTACGACGTCGTGCGAGCCGGCTGGGACACAAGAGTACCTCGTTTAGAGGAGTTCGGAGCCAGATATATTGCTTATAGATTAGAACGATACATAAATGAAGAAGAGTTCAAAGAGCTTGTACGAGAGTCGGCGGCGCGTATCAAACAACGACAAGAGACAGATACCGTGGAGATTATCGACGACATCAGATTCTACCTGTCTGAGCGGTTTCGTCTCCGATTCGAGGACGTTGGCTTTGACGAATTGGCTGAGGAAGCCGATAGCATAGATCCTGCTGCACCATCTCAATCTCAATCTCCAAACAATGACCTTACCAAAGCCGCTGAAGTAGGTTTCGGGCTCGAAGATCAGAACGCGAACGATCAACGACTAGCAAGAGAATTAGAGTCTAGTCATGACAACTCGACTAAGCAGGTCGTGATCAGGACTTTGGATGGACAGGTAGCAGGAGACGAGTTTGCGCAGGACGCATTAAATTACCAAATCCTGCTGGGCAAGATCGATACATTGCTTGATGAGCTTAAACTTGATGCTTAAAGGAAAATATACTAGAAGATGTATGAATATCAACGATACTCAACAGTGTAAAGAATAACATTCATAAAGGTTCAACAGGTTCATGCACTACCTAATGCCCGTGTTCATGCAGTAATCACAGCCTTCAGGCCAGTGTCCACATGTTTAGTATAGACGTACCATACGCCATGGAACTGGACAATCACTGCTACATGCTATCCTACACGCCTTGCCGCTTCAGCCCATACTTCCTGACAAGCCACACCGTACTCCAAGCTACACCAAGACCAGTAACGCCCAGCATTATCTTCACAAACTTGATGAACCAATCCATCTGTACAAAGAAGTTGATCCTCTCTCCACGTGGCTCCGGCTTCAGCGGCTTGATCAACTTCGTGTAGCGAGCTCTAATCTGTGCCACGCTCTTCGCAATAGCTACAGTTGAATGATTCTGGAAGCGGTACTTGCCGAAATAGGACGCTGGGTATACTGTTCCGTGACCATGAGGCCGACGAACTAGACAGGTCATCAGTATTGTGAAAGCGACGGTAAGTAAGAGCTGCTTACCGATAGGCGGTCTATCCACGATCTCGCCTACTGAGAAGATTTCGCTAGATGTAAAAGATCGAAAGTACTCGGTATTTGCACTGGAGTCAGCAAATATACTGATTTGTGAGAGGGCTCGACTGCCGCGCAGAGTCAAGAGGCAGTCGATGGAGTGATCCAGAGATGTTGTGGTGAATACTGGTACAGTGTGGTCCTTTGACGCTTGTGTGATCATTGTCTGGAGGTCCTTTGCCAGATTCGCCGGCGCCGAGTCTGACTGGAAGCGTGTTGATGCTGCACCTGCCTTGAGCAAATGGAGTAGCTTGTCTTTCACAGTTCCGTCCACCAGAATAGCATGGGTTTTGTTCTGTGGCAGACTCTCCTGAAGCTGGTTACGCGAAATACTTCGCACGACGGACTCGAGCTTCGAGAAGTCCCGGTCAACCACGACCACATTGAAGCCGGGTGTGATTGGTAGGTAGTGCCAATCATGAAGTGAGTCAAGCGTGGCTGCATTGTCGGAGATAACTAGAGCGTGGTCGACAGTGTCACATTCCGCAGCCTCTGCCAGGTATTGCGTGCCTTGAAGTATCCGTATGCCTGTAGGGTCCATGATTGGTTTAAACGCCTTCTGTAGGCTTCCAACGAAGGTCGATAGCGACGAGGACTGAATGACAAGAATGACAGTATTTCCAGCTGCGATACTGGCAGCCATCGCTAGCAAACCATGCCGAAAGGGGTCATCCGACTCCGAAACGATGACACTGACTCCGGCAGACTGCAGGCAGTACTTGACGGATTGTGTGTGCTTGATCGAGTCTATGAAGTCCAAATGCTCTTTGACATTGCAGACAAATGCTTCAATCTCAAGCTCGAATTGTAGAGGTGTGATTGATAGGGCTAGGATCGTAGTTAGTCGAAGTTCAAGGGTAGGGCTCGTCCTTGCACATACACTGGCTCAAGTTGTCGTACAATCGGTCGCGGTTCTCACAGACGATCTGGACAAGGCCATGGAGTTGCTTCTGCCGCCACTTCAATGTGCCTACATGCGTCTTGTACGCAATTTTGGCTGACTCGACTGCTTGTTGGAGTGACAGAGGCATCTGGAAAGGATATAATAGCTGCCAGCAGCAATGTCAGATGAACATGGGGAAGTGACGTTGAGGTTCTGCTCAGACTCGTTCCCAGTATGTCACGACCATACTGTGAATGGATATCAAGCAAGTGTTGTTGCTATAGCTGAGTCCGCACAGCCGGAACATCCGAGGTACTCTTTCTGTCTTACATTTAAGACTCGGGCCGTGTACCACCACTACCTCCAGGTACGGTATGTACCTTTAACGGACCACGCCCCATCTTCTCCAATCGCAGCTCGCCTGAGCCACGTCTCATAGGATCGTGCATTGTACCGACATTGATCGGCTCCGCCAGTCCGGAGGAAAGTCCAAATTCGCCACTTTCCCCATACCCCAGACCCCATACTCCGTACCTAGTGCCCGGATATCATCACGCAAGCTTGCTTCGAGTGCTACAATGTATCGACAGTGCTGTCGCATTCACAGGTGACCTGAAGCACGACCAGGTCACCAGAACCTCAGCGCGAAAGAATTTTACACTTCCGATCTCGACATCACCCAGCATGACGACACTACCTGTGTTATTTGTCTCGCATGGCTCACCTATGCTATGCGCCAAACCATCAGACTCGAGCAGATGGTGGCAGGAGGTGAGTACCGTCCTTCCGCTCTGACCAGTCATGGTCATGGAGAGTGCCTTGCTGATGCACTCTTATAGGCTGGCGAAATGGCACGAGCCTCCGGCAATGTCAAGGGGTTAATCTTCATCGGAGCTCATTGGGAAGAGCTTGATGACCGTATCAGGGTGGCATCCAAGGTCAAACCCAGAAAGGTCAGTCGTTGATGCTGTTCGTGATGCCTGTCGACTCGGATTGCAAATCAAGTATACTACGGAACCCTCCCCAAGACTCCTCTTCCTTCTTTGTGATACTCCGATTCCGCGAACGTGATTACCCACGCATACACAGACACAAATGGACATGGTCCCCCGCCAGCACTGGGCAGATTACAAAATCAACATCGATGTTGGACTTGCAAAGCGTGTCGTCTCTCTGCTACGGGACCAGGACTTTTCAGACGTCGAAGAAGACCCTGCATTCGACTGGCACGATGATACCGTCACGCCCGCGAAGTGGATGTTTCCAGAAGGAACACCTCCAGCCACCGTGATCAGTATGAATGCACGATTCGACCCTGTCTTTCACGTCCGCATCGGCCAGGCTATTTCTTCACTACGAAAGGAGGGTATCCTCATTATCGCTACAGGGTAATACCGATCTGATCATCCAAACAAGATACTACTAGCTAACCTATAATTGTAGAAGCACCGTCCACAATCTCTATCGTCAGTTCTCCTTCTTTCCTATCTTTGTTCCCTTTTTCCTCCTCATCGACTTTTCCCCTTGCTTTTCCTCCTTCTGGTTCTCTCTAACTGTTCATAGGGAACAATTGGCTGCCGATGAGATATGGTGGCGACAATTTCCAGGTTGGAAGCACTCCTGCGAAGTGGGCAACGGACTTCGAGAGGGCTCTATTCGATGTGATCCGCAACAACAAGGTATGACATAGTGGTGCCAGTGGGTATGATTTACATCACTGACTATGCAATCAGGGAGCCGATCTTGCAGGAGCTCTTGTTCGCCTGACTAAGCATCCTCGGTACTCCCTCGCACATCCTACGCCAGACCACTACTATCCAATGCTGGTCGCGGCCGGCGTCATGGCTGATTCCACTGATGACGCACCTTACGGCGAGAAGAAGGCTCAAACCAATGAATTGACCAACATGCTAAACGTCCAGTATATCTGGGGAACCTTCGAGAAAGGAAGAGATGGAGTCGTAGCGTAGTGAACTGGTGGTGGGGCAAATGCGGGGCTGACAACACATGAGGTGAGGCTATGAAGAGTACCGTTGACATACGCTTTGGATAGCGCAGGTCGCTCTATAGATTACGATTATGGTGTCTGTTCTCATCTACGAATATTCCCTGTATTATGTTTGTGGCAGTTTTCTGTGAGCATTTGACTGCCTTAAAAGACTTTTATGGTGCAAGTCAGAGCTCTGGGTACACATGACACTCTCCTCACCCATCACTTATCATTATGACTCGCTGAGTATCTTGCCGACCTGCCCAACTCCTCCCGACAATATCGCCCTTTCTACCATGAGCGGATTGCAACATTTCCTCTCCGGATGTGATGCGTTTCCCTGTTATCGAGTACCATATCAACCTCGCCCTTAAGGATGATACCGTAATCGAGCGACTGCGTTCTGTGCATTCGACCTGATAACCCTGGCCCAAAATTCACAATTTGCAGGACGATACCGTTGGCATTCACGAGGCCGAGCATTCCGCCTCCGATGAGATTGTCATGAGTGGTCACATCTTTGTCCTCGTTCAGATGGGCAGGAGACTCGGACGTGCTGAATAGGACGTTGAGGGCCATGAGGCTGCTGTTGTAATATGCCTATTATCCCTCGCCGGCGCGTGTGACGGTGGCAGTTCTGTTCGTTGTCGTGGCCGGTGAAGAAGTGGCGGATGGGAAGGAGGTCTGCGGCAAGCGTGTCTTTGTGGTAGACTGCTTTGAAGTTTGCGCGGGCCATGACTGTGATGCTGGTATGATGGTCATGTAGTAGGTGGAAAGTTTCGTGTTGATTATGACTGCAAGATTTCAATGGTTGGGCTTAACAAAAATCACGAGCTCATCTGCAAAAGCAACGATGATGATGCTACACCCATAGTGCTATACTGGTGAGGCAGACGAGACTGTGGAGCTACTAGGGAGCTCCAGGCCTCCAATGATTGGATGCTCAAACGTGGATGCACATATGAACTGCCCAATCGAGCATCGAACGATCTTTCGGACATTTTGCGATATCCACTACAACCTCCATTTCTCACTGCCATCCAGCTTGCAATAACCCCTTCGCTGTTTCGCAACCCTAGAGATCAAGTGTGAGGCCAGCAAGGCGTAGTGTGAAACAGTTGTTGTCTCTAGCATACAATGAGGTGCCCTAAGGTTCGAGTAAGAATCTCCATGACACTCCCAAGGATAGCACCCGACCTGTGTACCTAAAGGTCAGTGCTGACCTCGGACCTTCACCGTCGAGGACCGACCTGGGAGAGTATCGCGAAGTGACGTCCTTGAAACAGCTCGAGACTTTGCCTAACATGTACCGCAGCTTTTGGTAACTCATTATCACCATGGACTATCACGCTCGATGCGCTAGAGAGTTTCAATGTGCTTGGACCATGAACCATGCTGAGCAGACCTTTAGCCACTTGGCGCAGAGCGATGCAAGTACTGCAACGTCCGACATCAATCTGAGTGTTCACCTTGAGCGTATGCTTTCCACTACATATACACCTCTGACATGAATGCTGATTTCAGCAGGTGATGGCAAAGAATATCAAACAGCACAAAGCAATCTCAAACATTTATACTGGACACCAGCCCATCAGATGCCTCACCAGGGCTCAGCACACTGCGGGCTCGGTACTAGTAACCTCCTCAGCACGGGCACGATTTCGTGAGAGGTAACTTGTCGATACACAATATCACGTACTGGGTTTCAGTCTGATCAAATGACTAGGTCGTCAGCGGGACAGATCGCAAGTTCCAACTCAGCCGCCTTTTTGAGACATATAGGATAAAGTATGAGGCACAGACTTTACAGGATGAATCGAAGTTGGAGTTCTTGAAGATGGCAATAAAGTGGCATTCAGTGGCTGGTGTGGTGGAAACAGTGAGGATGATTGTGTTGTTGGCTTCGGGAAGTGCTCGAGGCTTATATTTGAGGCAGATAAGCTATGAGAGATATATAGTCGGATGGATTACTGCTGAGTTGAACTTTCGCATGTCGTATATCTTTGTTCTTGCTGAAGACAAGCCATCAGGAGACAGGACACTTTGCCACGGACAACACATCACAACGCGCGAGGAGAGCTTGCAGGCTTACGGAGGTTGATATAATGCTGGAGCGTACCAGGAGCAGTCAGGATGTCAGGTCGGCGCGAAAGACTTGGGGCATACATGAGGAAAGGGTGATGAAAATTTCGGACACCCAAACACAGGACGCCAGCCTGCCGCACCACACCACTAGCTGCCCTAACTCCAGTTACAGATATTTCTAGCAGATTATACCTTGGTGGCATGTCCATTCTTCTGCTCAATACCGGTCTCCTTGCTCAGCCACGATCTTGCATCATCCATCACGTTGTATGGAAACAAGAAGTTGTGGAATTCCACTTGATTTGCTATAATCATGATTAGCATGCTGACCACATCCAGCCTCCGTAATCAACCACACTCACAGGGAACCTTGCCACTACAATACTTGCTTGCCTCCGCTGCCATCTTATCGGCCTCGTCTTGGCCGTAGTTGGAGAAGATCTGTACAGCTGATGCTCTGTTGTATCTCATCTTCTGGAACGTCTCCAGACGCTGGGAGATCTGGTCTTTCGATGTGAGGTTCGCGAGGAGGACGCCGAGGGCGCCGGCGTCTTCGACGGACATGCCGCCGCCTTGTCCTTGGTCTGGTTGTCAAGGTTAGTCATGGCTGATGAGATGACATGAAGAGTACCATTGGACTCCAAGGCCAGCTAAAGAATGGTATAGAAGCAGGACTTACGTGGTAGCATTGGATGCGCTGCATCGCCAATCAAGCAGATATTGCCCTTAGTCCATGTTGTCATTGGCGGTCTGTATAGCAGTTTCCACAATTTCAGGTCTTCCATATCAGTCGCATGCCTGACCGCCATCAGTGTGATCTTACAGGCGGGGCGCGGATATGCTTACTTGCAAATTGCCTTGAACTTGGGATCAAAGGTTGAGTATGCCTCCAAGAGCTCGCTCAGTGGGGCGGTCTTGTTCCACTCTTGAGACAAAATCAGTATAAGCAATTGAGGCAATCTTGGGGATTGCTGACCTTCTGTGCTTCCCTCGTGAGGCATGTCTGGGTGGATCGCTACACAATTTACGAGCTCGCCTCTTCTGATCGTTAGCTTTGAGATTACCCGGAGCTATTTCTCCAAACCTTTTGCAAGGATATGCAACCAAGCGTCGGTCATCATTCTTGAAGATGTTCATTGTCGCCGGTTTGTCCTCCACAAGCCACCGAGTTTCTGGATCTTCCAGGAGACGTACTGTGGGTATCAAGAATCGGAAAGCGGATTGCCCAGTCTCATGAGCAGGAACGGCTTCACCCTCGACATACTGTGAAACCACAGACTGTGGGTGATTAGAACCTGGGGAGGCGTCTGAAGTGTATGGACTTACGTGAATGCCGTCGGCACCTATGACGACGTCTGCAGAGACGGTACTGCCGTCTGGGAAGTGTAGTTGGGAACCACTTGGATCCTGCGGTGATATCAGCGCTGTTTATGAGGTACTCGGACGATGGATGCCGTCGCCTTTCATTCGGTGGAGATGGGTAGTAGGAGGAGAGCTGATGGCGGGAGGGCGTCGTGAAGTGTGGCAAGAGCCGGACTTGTACCTGCAGCACTGGAACATGCGCCTGAGCGGGAACTCTACGGCACTCCCCATCGGAGTTCCAGAGTTTTATAACTGGTCATCGTTGAACTTACTACAGAGGTCACCTTGGACTGAAGTTTGAGCATAACAGGGGCGCCTTCGCCCTCTTCACCAAAGGCAAGCTCCTTGAGACCGTTATGCAAGTCGACACGATGGAAGAACAGCCACGGGTGACCGTATGTTGATGTCATGTGCGCGAGACTCAATGATCGCTGAACCTCTGCTGTTGTGCCATCTGCAAGGTAGCTCTAGCACCGTATTAACCATGACCTGGAGCCTTATATACTGACGTCGATCATACCCAGACACAGCTGACAGCTCCAGACTTCTCGAAGTCAAAGTTCAGCCAGTCTAGCACTCTAGTGGCGTTCGGTGCACAGTGAATTGCTGCTCCGATCTAGAGCATGTCAGCATGTCATCAGTCATATTTGGCCGCAATGATGTACCTCATTGGCGAAGCGAGACTGTTCATAGACCTTTTGAGGTGTCAGCTTAAGTTCTCTCTACCTATATATTAGCAACCTCACTGTGACTTTGTGACCAGTACGTCGAAAAGCGATGGCAGCAGCAAGGCCTGCGATACCACCTCCCACAACGGCAATATCAAGGACAACACGCTCGCCACCCTCAAGCACTTCGTTCTCAGCTTTCATGTAGGGCATGTTAGGTGAATCTACTATGATACCCTCTGTGGTCAGAAGCTATCGAACTAAGTGTGTCAGCTATACACTAGATGCTTACCTTGAGCTTACGTGGTCTGACATGAAAGCGTCGGGATGCTGAAGTCCGATGAGGCTGCTCATAAGTACCTAGGTATCAGAAGGGACTCATTGATGGACCCTGCGTCCATGCCTTCCTGCAAGTTGCCTGATGCTGCGGAGACCCCGTGGGGAAGACCTGTAGAAGAATGAGGTCCCATGGTCGGGTACGTATAGAATTGGAGAAATGCAGCCCGCATGGCTTGAGACAGGTGACCTCGTCGGAGCTTGAGATCACGCTCTGTGGAGAGGACTATACCATACCGTGGTGGATAAGAGGCTTGAGGTCGGATTGCCAGAGGCTTGCTGAACGCTGTAGAAACCCCGCATCTCCAACTGCCAAGCATGGATTTAAAGTGCCGTGGAGCCATTGGCAGCGAGATCCGAGGTACTTTGCACTTGCACGGAAGTTATTGCTTAAGTACATCACAGCATATCTGATTCGCCCTCGTAGAACTCAACAAGACGAAGATAATATACTGGCTATACGGCTCATCACAATGGCACCATCTCGAACCTCAGCTCAATGCAACAGACACGACCGATTTCTTCTTGTCCGAAAAGCATCGTGCTAGGTCAGTCTGGCATTCTCAGCAGTGTATCACGACTGTGAGCGAACTTCCACACGCTAAAAATTCGTCGACGGCAGAGTCCAATGCTAGAATCTGGGTGCTATTGCACTACGCATACGCAGTCTGCACTGCTATCTTGACTCTATGTCAAATGCACGGCTCCGAATTGTCCCAATCACCGCCATTAGAAGCCAAGAATTACACTTATTTGCCGAAAAGTCCTTGCAGATCATGCAACATTGACCTGAGTCTATAGTCCACGATGTGATAGGCATCAAAGGCTGTCGTCCCCATCACTGTGGGCATACTTGAGGCACGCTGGTTTGTGGTCTGCGAAGGTATACCCTTCGACCTGCTGCTATGATGATTGAGCTTGCCAGGTTGTCTAGGCTCTGTTTGTAGTATCATCGCATGCTCGTTGCATCTCTAATCCCTTCTTCGACGAGGACGTCTGTCTCGTCCAGGCAAGGCTCGAGCGAGTCAGAAGGTGATCACAGAGCATGACAATCTGGGACATAAGGGTTGTCGTGTTTGTGGCAGCGGGGTCAGTATTCGAGCGAAAAGCAGATAATTGTGGTAATATAAGACAGTTCATAACCTCTCTTAGAGGCACAATATTGGCAGTACTTGATGCATTGGACGATGTGCCGAATCGGATCGAGATCCGGAGTGACGTAGATGCAGTGCCCTCGGCATCGAGAAATGGCATTACCATATACTTTCCCATCCTATGCCATCACCTCGTCTTTCTGTCCTTCCACCTCTTTCAATCTAGATCTGCTCTACCCAACATACCCGTACTCGTTCAAGCCAGTCTACAGTATCAAGATGGTCGAGAAAGTCCTCCAGCTGAAATGCTCCTGCGACAACGTAAGTGCTTCATAATGCCACAAAGTCTCCAGCAGCTCATTCATATCTCTCCCACAGTACCCATGGGGAAAGAAAGGCAAAGAATCCCTAGCCGCAGTCCTTTGTGCCCAGACTCCTGGCACAGACTTCAAGATCGATGAGTCTAAAGACTATGCTGGTTCGTGGAATTCCCTATTAGCTAGCTCAACTATGACATCTAACACGACGAACAGAGATGTGGATGGGCACATACCCAGAGCTACCTTCCTACATCCTCTCCAGCGGCGAAGATCTGCAAGATTACATGGACAAGAATGCTGAGGAGCTGATTGGCAAGACTGTGATTAATAAGTTTGGACATACGAACCTGCCATTTCTGCCAAAGGTCCGTTCACGTCTCGCTACTCTGAAATGCTGCGGTCTAACTCGATGCCCAGGTTCTGTCGATTGCAAAAGCCCTGCCTCTACAGCTCCACCCAAACAAAGAGCTCGCTGCCAAGTTGCATAAGGAAGATCCTAACCAATTCACTGATCCTAACCACAAGGTGACTACTTCCTGCCCATTAAAATCCCCTTGGACCATGTCAACTGACCCATTCTTCTTCCCAGCCCGAAATCGCCGTCTCCCTCACCGACTTCGAAGCCTTCGTCGGCTGGCTCCCCAACCCCCAAGTCCAATCCCTCTTCTCCCTTCCCCCTCTCAAGCGCTACCTTCCCGCGAGCTCCAACAGCACCGATATAGACGACAGCACCCTCAAACACATCGTCCACGCCATCCTGACCGACTCCGAATCCAGCATCGCCTCCGTGCAATCCGAGCTGCTCAAGCTGCCAAAGGACAGTTTCGGAAAGCTGACGTACATCCCCAGCATGATCCCGCGCTTGCAGTCACAGTACGATAAGACTGACCCAGGCATCCTCATTGCGCTCTTGACGATGAATTTCCTAAGCTTGCCCCCCTCGAGCGCAATCTACATCCCCGCCGACGGCGTGCACGCCTACCTCTCCGGCTCCATCATCGAATGCATGGCCCGTTCCAACAACGTCCTCAACACCGGGTTCTGCCCCTCTGCCGACCGAAACTCGGCCGATCTCTTCGTGAACACCATGATCTACGACCCCCACGCGCCGCAGGATT
>Ga0058702_10000291_pt1 | contig 23753 bp, 24 predicted proteins | sample AgamicOrSfe_FD_83781 | JGI IMG/M metagenome (GOLD analysis project Ga0058702, IMG submission 83781) | Agave microbial communities from Guanajuato, Mexico - Or.Sf.e | ecosystem: Host-associated > Plants > Phyllosphere > Phylloplane/Leaf | place: Guanajuato, Mexico | collected 2012-05-30 | reverse complement strand
GGTGAGGGAAGGGGAGGTAAGGAGGTCGTCAGGGCGTGTGATGTGGGAAGAGGAAGAGGGAGAAGGAGGGAAGGTATGGTAAATTGCTGAGGCCATCATGTGATGCACAAAAGTTACGAATCTATACCACACAATCACTTGCTCCTTCCCTTCCCTTCCTCGAGGCTTTCAGCGTTCAGGTTCCTTCGCCCATGCATGCATGGACTTCACTTTTGCAACGACCAAACGAAAGTTATAACCATTGCCTTTTTCATTCTTCATTCTCGAATACTACCATCTATTTTATATCGCACGCGGTGGCCTCGTCGATGCATTTATACTGCCAGAATTCAGCTTCTCTGGTCCATTCACGGGACGGAGGTGTTCTCCTTGGGCAGCGGCGTGAATCGGAGGTATGGCTTGACGGCCTGGAAGTTGGGGAACAGCTTCCTGGCTTCCTCGTCCTTGACGACGGGGGCGATGATGACGTCGTCGCCTGGAACCCACTATTTTCGAAACTTGTGTTAGCTTTCTTCGTTCATCCAGCCATCCTAATTCGCTCATCTCCTGCACGTCCCTACACTACCAACACACAGCGCCAGAGCCCGAGGTGTAAGACAGTGCGGAGTGGAAGAAGAAATGAACATACATTAATAGGCGTGGCGATCTTGGCCTTGTCCGCCGTCTGCAGGGAGTCGACGATACGGAGGACTTCTGCGGTGTTGCGGCCGGTGGAGGCCGGGTAGGAGAGGATGGTGCGGATTTTCTTGTTGGAGTCGATGATGAAGACGGAACGGATGGTGAAGGCGATGCCCTTTTCGTCGACGTTGGTCGCGTCTTGGTGGTCGATCCTGGGAGGGGCAGGGTGTGTTAGTTGTGTATACTGTGTAGTGTCTGCTGTATGCTGTATGCTGCAATTGCCGCGGTGCTCGTCTATAGCTGAAGCCAGCCCAACGCATCCCGGCCACGACACCATGGGCTTAACCTCCCAGCACGGCCAAAGATCGAGTCTTGAGTGTGAAAATAAGGACGTACATGTCATATTTCAGCGCAACCTGTCTCTGCTTGTCTCCAATGATGGGGAACTTGAGCGACGTCTGCGAGATCTCATTGATGTCCTTGATCCAGCCGCCGTGGCTGTCAATGGTGTTTGCGCTGAGTCCGATGAGCTTGACGCCGCGCTTTGTGAATTCGGGCTCGAGCTTGGCAAATGCGCCGAGTTCGGTCGTGCAGACCTGTAGGGAGGGACCATGGTGTTAGCTGCTGTTTTGAGACTTTTGCGCGATGGGAGGTTCGCGATTTCAGGTAAAAGATCGCCAGGCAAGGACCGTGGCTTTGGTCGAGTGTAACGTACAGGAGTGTAGTCTTCAGGGTGGGAGAAGAGAATGACCCATTTGTCGCCAATGAACTCGTGGAACTTGATGGGACCGTTGGTGGTTTCGGCTTCGAAGTCGGGGGCGACGCTGCCGAGACGGAGAGGTGCGGAGTTGGACATGGTTGTTGGTGTTGTGGTGTGGTATCAGGTAGGGAGTGACGGGACGAGATGAGGCGGGTCGCTGCAAGAGTGAGGGCGGCAACAGTATTTGTAAGAAGTGGGGGATTGCGGGGGAGACCACCATAATTTTGCCGCATCACGCCATCCCTTCAGCTTCTTATACAATGTCTTGAGAATGCAACAAAGACGATGGGTGCTTGAGTCTTCACCCATGTCACTGAAAGATTCCTGAACTGGACACCACTTTTGCCACTGATCAATGTCATTGAAGTACATTGAAAGCTCGTGATTTTATATATATATATATACAGGAAAGCCAAAGCCAGGTCATGAGCAAGCCGTGGATGCGTGGCAAATAGATCTTACATCGTCTCGATAGCCCTCACAAGCACATCCAGTGCCCTATCATTGACATCGCCGACATCTTCATCAGCATCCTCCTTCAGCATCCACGCCACGTCACTGAGCCAGCCCAGATTGATATGTGAATCACCACCCTCGCCCATGCCAATCTTCTTCTGCGTCGACTCTTTTAGCATCCTGCCACTATGTTCCCACTCTTCCGCTGCTTTTTCTGCATTCTCAATGATACCTCGATGGATTCCACACATGGCTGCACAGTGCATACCGAAACTGCCTTCAGCCACACCATCCTCGAGTCGGTACAAGAAGGTAACGCGTTTCTCCTCTTCCTCGACAGCAATGGCCATTCTCTTTGCTGCGACCTCGGGGTGATTTTCAAATTCGTGGGCTAGTGAGTGATAATGCGTAGCGAAGAAGCCTGTACAGCCCACATGGCCTGCGATGTGATGTAGGACAGCTTCTGCGACTGCAAGACCGTCAACACTACTTGTGCCTCGACCCAGCTCGTCCAGGATCACCAGAGACCTCGGTGTAGCTTCTTGCAGGATCTTCTTTGTTTCTGCGAGTTCGACGAAGAAGGTTGATTGCTGTTGTAAGATGTTGTCGTTCGCACCTAGGCGGGACATTATTCTGTCGCAGGGTGTCAAAGTTGCTGCCTCGCATGGAAGATGACAACCGAGTTGAGCAAGTATCACTGCGATACAGGTCATGCGGAGAATTGTAGATTTTCCTGCTGCATTTGCACCAGTAAGTAAGTTGATGTTTGGATTTGTGGTAGACTGATCATCCGTATAGCCACCGAGGTTGATCGAATTTGGAATGAAATCAGACACTGATGTGAGCATTGTTGGATGGCGTAGATCGGTAAAGGAAATTGTCGTGCGGATGTCCTCATCAGCAAGAAACACAGGTCGACAGGAAGGCGTGCCCAATGCTGATGAAGCTCGAGAAAGCGATATCAGACAGTCCAATTGAGCAACGACATTAATGGCTGAGAGCCATGAGGTATAATCCTGATCGAAGCGAACATAGAATCGAGAAGCGACTTCTTTCACGATCAGAGCATGAGATTCTCGCGCTTCGAGCAACTCCTTGACCAAGCGACGAAGTTTCGGAGAGTAGTACCGTTTCACTTGCTTCGTCGCCGACATCTGGTCCCAGTCCTCAGGTACGTTTTGCACTTTGACAGGCACTTCGAGCTGATAGATCTCCTTACCGTTGTCGCGAAAGCAGATCGCGGACGATCCTAAAGTTTTCCTAGCCTTGACTAGCAGTTCCTGCAATTGTGATTCGCAGTCTGTAATGGCACCAGCAGTTTCGTCAAAGTCTACCTCAACACCGGGCTGTGGCATCAGTATCCCTTCTTTGTCTGCAAGTTCCTTGTCGAATGCTGTCTTCCACGGCTTCAACAATGTTGCGAGGTCAGGCATTGAGGTCAGGAGACGGCCTATAAGGCCTTCACCTGCGCCAAAAGATCCCAGTTGACCCATTGTATAGTCTATTTGCTCGAACCCCTGTAACACTTTGGAGAAGTCTTTCCCACTGCACCTTCCAGCATGAACACGCGAGATGAGTCTTTCCAAGTCAGGCAACTTTGTAAGCAATGCCGTGAACTGATCAATAGTAGCATGATCGGCCATAAGCGACTCTACAGCGTCTAGACGTTCGTTGATGCGTCCTGCATCTGCTAGTGGATGGCAGACCCATTGACGCAACAGCCGCTTGCCGAAAGGTGTGACACAGCGGTTTAGCATCTGGAACAGCGTTCCGTCTGACCCGCCATCGAAGGAGTTTGCGAATATTTCGAGGTTAATCAAGCTTTGGCCATCAAGCACCAAATTGGTAGCCTTCCTGATCGGATCGTACCACTGAATATTGCCCAAGGAAACGAGCTCTTTGTCAATCAATAGCTTGCGTAAGTATTGTATCAATGCGCCAAATGCTGACATGACCATCTCTTTCTCCGTAGCTTCACGAAGTGCTTTCGGCCATGGGTCATCATCACTACCGTCTTTTGGTAGGAAGTAGGCGCTGGCTTCGACCTCCCGAGCTGCAATGTCTCCGGGCCAAAACTCTTTGGTAGGTTTCAGCCAGTTCCAGATCGTGGTTTGATTTGTATTGTTCTTCAGAATGCGTGTCGCTTTCGCCGACAAGCATGACCTTTCCAGCAGCAACTCAGCGGGTCTGATTTGTGCAACGAATGTTTCGAATTTCGTCATGTCAGCATCATCTTGAATGTCGACCAGGTGAAATTGCGCCGTAGCAGTATCAACGAATGCGATGCCGAATGTGGGAAGATTGTCGACTTCTTGCTCTCGGATTGCCACACAATATGTAGCTTGATCACCTTGCAGCATACCGCCATCGACAAGTGTGCCTGCTGTCAGGACTGTTGCAAGCTCTCTGCGGATGATCTTTTCCTTCTGCGAAGCTTTTACACCATCTCGTTCGCGCATCTCCTTGCCAAGCGCGGATTCCATCTGGTCAACTCGAGCAATCTTATAGCCTCTTGCCACGAATTGATTGGCCCAATGATCGAGAGACGCTTCTGGTACACCCACCATACCCATGCCCACTCTGGTAGTCCTCTTCAGGTCGAACTCACGCTCCCCGAGGACAGCATCATTCTCATAGAGCTCGTAGAACTTACCCTTCTTGAAGAAAACTACGGTGTCCATGAATTTCTGCTTGATCTCCCAATACTGCTTCTCGAATGCCGAGAAGTTGTTCCAGGTCTGGGGAGGGATATAGATTGTGCGAGGGTCGTAATCAGGATGGTCGGGAGAGTGGCGGTCAATGTCAGACGGCTTCGTCAGCCATGGGTGCTTCTGTGCCCATGGTGTAATTGATGTGTCCATCTTTTCACTCGGCTTCGAGCCCTCCGCAGGTATGGCTGACGACTTTGGCTTCGGAGTCTGCACCTCAGTTTGACTTGATTGGGCATTTGCATCAAAAGTCCATTTTCGAGCTGTGGACTCTGATGGTATCTCTTGATCTTCCGTAGCTATTCGTCCAAGTTTTGGTGTTGCTTGAGGTGGAGCACGCTTCCTCTTTCTTGTGCTCGGCATGTCATCATCAGACTCGTCAGGTACAATGAAATCGCCCAGATCTGTCGATGTTATTAGCTGTACAATATGCTCCTCAGACTCCTACCCACCATTGTCCATCAGAGCTGATGTCGTGGCATCATCCAACCCAAAGTCATCGTCCGACTCGTCCTTGACGACCCTTTGTCTCCTAGCAGCATTCGTCCGGACAGGCTGTAATGAGGCTGGCTCGTCCTCGTCATCGGATATTGTGTAGTTTACTCGCTTGCGGCCCTTGGGTAACTTGATCAGCATGTCTCTCTTTTGCAATCGGGAATATGTCCACTACCTTGCGGATCGGACTACTTGGCAATCCTTCAACCTCTGAAATCAGCCTATCAGCACTTGGGGTCGATGTATGTGTAGCTGGAGTGAGCAGACCATTCTCTTTGTTCTTTCCGTTCGAAGTAGTCAGGGTCTCTGAATGAGGCGGACTCGACCTGACTATAGGATCACTGCTAGGTGCTGGACTAGAGAAGCCAATACTGGAGTCTTTCTTGACTTTGACTTGAGGCGTGCCTTGTGTCTTCTGGAAGAAACCCAGCAGCGTCTTTTGTCCTTTGGACGCACTTGGCTGGGCGGACAACTTAGGAGTAGACTTCTTTGTGGAGGCAATCTCGTTGCCTTCGATACCGCGTGGCATGCTGAGGATACCTTGCCGGTCAGCGTCGCTAGATCACGTCCTTGGAGTAGAAGTCGCGTCTCTGATACGCGTAAAGAGCTAATATCACGTGTGAACGTTTCAGACTTGGCTTGGCATAATGTCGAAGTTTCATGTTTCAGCGACCGCAAATCCCTTTGAACGCCTTCAATAAAGATGGCCATGTCACGGGCGGCGCATCCCTGAGCTGAAGCTGTTGTCGAGCAGATACCTTCAGAATGATCTCTGCTACACCGCTGCGCAGTCGGGCACTTTACTCACGCCTGCAGTCTCCCTACATCTGCTGGAGCTGCCAGCAAAAGCGCGCGATATCCACGACATGGCTCACCAAGCAGAAAGAAGCAAAAGAGCAATGGGCAACATTTGCAGCCGAGATTCGGGCGAAGAAACGAAAGAGTATGCTTTCGATACTCGAGGAAAGAGGCTTCGTACATGCAATTGCCGGCGAGCGTAACGCGGTCGACAAGCTCATGATAGACAAGAGAATAGGTGTATATTGCGGTGTGGATCCGACGGCTGCTTCTTTGCATGTCGGACATATGCTGCCATTCATGGCGCTATTCTGGATGCATATACATGGTTTTAAAACCATCTCATTGATTGGAGGCGCGACCGGCGCCATTGGTGATCCTACAGGACGAACAACAGACCGGCCGCTAATGACGTCGACGGAACGGAAAGCCAACATCACAGCAATACATTTCCAGTTGAAAAGGGTTTGGATGAATCTTGAGGTATTAGCGAAGAATCATGGATATCCATATGAGAAATACTGGAGGAGAGCAATAGAGAACAACTCGGTCTGGTGGAATAAGACTACGTTTATCGAGGTGTTGAAGCTACTAGGAAGGGGATTACGACTAGGACCAATGCTAACTCGGGATACGTGAGTGAGTCCCTCGTGGGGAGCTGAGGAGACACGAGACAGGTCCAGACTAACAGTATTCGCACGACAGGGTCAAGACAAAGATGGAGTCAGGCGATGGTATGTCGTTCTCAGAGTTCTGCTATCCAATTTTGCAGGGCTGGGATTGGTGGCACATGTACGACAAACAAGGAATACAGATGCAAATTGGAGGCTCTGATCAGTTTGGAAACATTGTCTCAGGCATAGAGAGTGTGAAATACATTGCGAAGAACCATCCAAACCCAGATGTCAGGCAGGAAGGTGGCGTTCACGAGCTCAATACGCCCTATGGATTCACAGTTCCATTATTGACAACCGCTTCTGGCGCCAAGTTTGGGAAGAGTGCTGGAAATGCTGTCTGGCTCGATCAGCAGATGACGAGCTCTTTCGACCTATATGGTGTAAGTTTGTTAATGATTGAAAGTGAGATGCAGAGCTAAACATTTCTTTAGTTCTTCGTGAGAACGGCAGATGCAGATGTCGAGCGCTACCTTAAGCTCTTTACCTTCCTCACGCTGCCTCAGATACAAGGGCTCATGGCACAACATAAAAACGCCCCCTCGAAGCGTATCCCTCATCACAAACTCGCGCACGAGTTCGTCTCCCTCGTCCATGGCTATCAGGCTGCTACAGATGCTGCTGCTCAGCATAGCAGCATGTTTACCAAACCCAGCTTGACCACTATGGCAGCTGGTGCGAAGGAACCGAAAACCAATCCTTTGCTCACCAACCAGAACCCCGCTACGCGAGCTGCAGGGCTATTCACTTCAAATCAAGTTAACAAATATGCCGAGCAAACGAATGCTCAGTCCGCACAAAACCAGAACATCGTTCTTCCGAAGTCGCTCATCTACGATCAGCCCATCGCCCGTGTGTTGTTTGCTGCAGGTCTTGTGACGTCCCGAAGTGAAGGTCATCGTCTTGCCGAAGGCACAGGAGCTTACATTGGTCGTCGGTCTAGCGGCAACGAGCAAATGAGCGACGATGTCTCCTTTATTCCAGCTAAGCCACGCGATCCGATGCAAACTTGGAGTTATGTTATTAAAGACCAGGACGCGGGTGTGGTGCAAGAAGAGGGCGAGGAGGGCCTACTAATCCTCAGAGTAGGCAAATGGAAGGTCAGAATTGTGAGGATTGTCAGCGACGAAAAGTACGAGAAGATGGACATTCCCAATCCACCCGCGGGTTGGCTGGAGATGAAGGCACAACTGGCCGCGGCGGGGCAGAAGATGCTATTCGAGTCCTCGGGCGCCAAGAAAAAGCTGGAAGAGCGTGGACAAATGCTTGATGCAAGGCGACGGCAGGGTGATGACGGTACTGGCAGACAGCCGAACGATGACAACAGAGCAGATTCCGAGAAGGAGCTGATCGATCTTGTGGAGCCTGATCACAATAGACCGAAAAGACAACGGAATCTCGAAGGATACAATGCATCACAGGAATTAGGCGCGCAGTATATGAGGGACCGCCTGCCTCGCGCCGGCACTGCAGAGCCTTCACGGCTCAAGATCAAATGGCAGGGCAATCGGCGTGACGAATCTCCAAGTCATCAAGCCACTGGCGAGCGCAGCGGCGCAAGACGATGAATGCTATAGCCAGTTGCATACAGCTGAAACGGTAATATCTCCACGACCCAAAAGCTGCATTTTCACTGTATGTATTGCAGAAATGGTCAGAGGCTTGCTTCATTGACCACCTTGCCGCTGAACTTGTCACGCCACCACGACTACCTCCCACTTTGGGCTGTCGGCCTTTGGCCTTCGATTACCGACTACTCGGAGGCGGTAACAGCTATATAGATCTAAAGCAGGGTGCAGCACTTCAAAAACGTGCTCTAGTACACGATCATGTCGCGGAAGTCATGGATTGGCACATCGATGCCGCTGGTTTCGCAGCATGCAGTGGCCCAAGGCCAAGGCGTGTACCTTTCCCGCCGTCTTCGCGTTGTGGTCTTCTCTGTCGTTGTGCTCCTTCTCCTGACCAAGTCTATCACCGGCACTCTGCCCGATGTCCATATTGATATGTACAGTGATGATGCAGTTGACCCTGACGATATCTGGAATGCGGTCAGTCAGTGTTGTCTTGTCGTGCCGTGCGTGATCGGTGTTCTGGACCTCGACACGAATCGACGGCTATACTGAGAAACACAGCTTCTGACACTTCCGTACCTCTCGTCCTTGCTATAGCAACTACCAATGCACTAGGCTTGAACTGCCCCTGGATGACTTCAATGGCACCACAAACGCGACAATCTCCTTGAGTGTCATTCGAAAGCCTACCATTGTCCCCATCACAAGCCTGAGTTACGGTGGCGTCATCATGTTGAACCCCTGGGGACCGGGCGAATGTGGCATTACCTTTATGCGTCGAACCGGGGCCACTCTCCGGGTCCTCCTGGATTCTCCCACGGTGATCACGGACAAAGTTCTACGACCTGATCAGTTTCGATCCCCGTGGTCTCGGTCATTCCACGCCAAACGTGCGTTGTTTCGCTGATGCTGATGACTTCCGGATCTGGAGCACAAAGCTCGCAAATATGGGATGCTAACCAGTTCACACCGTAGCCTGAGAACGCACTAGGCCCAAGATGCAAGCTGTAGGTCGGAGCTGTACGAAGGTGGGCGCTGAGGATATCAAGCGTTATGTATCGACTGCCTCTTTGGCTGAGGACTTGCTCGCACTGACAGAGGCGCATGGTGCATGTCGTGAGCGAGAAGCAGCGCGGGTGCTATCCGCAAGGTCTGAAGGACTCGAGTGTATACTGCAAGCACTGCGGCATTGAGTCGGCGAGAGAAAGTACAATGTTATGGCTTTTCTTTGCTTACTTTTGTCGGCGCAACATTCGCGGCCATATCCAGACAGGATTGCAAGGTTTGGTCTGGATGGAGTCGTGGATTCCGCGGATTACACGACAAGCTCAGACAAGAAAAAACTTCCTCCATGCCGCCGTCGTCTGCAGCGAGCCCCTAACCTACCTCACCTGAGCGTACTTCAGGCAGCGCATCACCCGTCTGGAAGCGCAATCCCCGCACTTTGGCGTCCTCGAGGCGGACTTGTACCTCGGGTGCACCGCCTGGCTGCTGCGGCCCGTACATCGCTACACAGATCCCTGGACCAGTAATATTAGTCATCCGATTCGGTGGATGGGAAATACAGCAGATCCTGTTACTCCTCTGACATCGACTCGAGCTATGTCTTTGAGTTTTTCTGGGAGGGACTGCTGACGGTGAATGGACCGGGGCATTGCTCTGTTGCTGCACCGAGCTTGGAAGCGGTGGAGCGCATATGAAGGTATTTTCGTACAGGAGAACTGCTGCCGGAGGGGATGGTGTGTGGGCCTTTCGTTGTGCCGTTCGGGCCTGGACGGAATGAGACTATGGAGGTCAAGACTGTGGTGGGTAAGATTGTGGTTGCTGCGGTTGTTGCGCAAGAGAGGGTTGCGGACGGGCTTGGACATGCAGGTGTTTACATGGCTCGTGGGTTGGCTTGGTAAGGTAATTCAATATTTGCATTATTTCGTGCTCAGTCGTCTCTTCAACCAGCAGATATCCGAACTCCTTTCCTGTCTACCTGAACCTCATCTATACATGTACCTCTCTCCCCTCTGTCCAGCCACATCTCTGGTACAGGCATACGCTCAGAGTGGAACTCTGCACCTGAAATGTGAACACGCTGCCCATTGACAGAAAGGGAGCCGCAGTCCCAGGTCACAGATCTTGTCAAGCCGTCACTGATAGCACACGTTTGGTATGGCCAGATCAAGAAGCCCAGCAAGGCAGAGAGTAGGCAAGAGAGACGCACTATGGCGTTGAGTAGCGCGCGCTCACGTCTTTCAATCTTCTAATCACAGTGAATATGCTCGCCACGAGCTATGTGAGCATCGGGCGTCACCTTATACATTTTAACGCACATCCCGGGGTATCGAAGACCGAGGGAGGGGTGGTAATTGCATGAGCGCCTGCGGGGCATGCATACCATCGTTATGCTCAGTCGAGGGTGAATGATGGCCCATTCGTGAAGGGTGAGGGCTAGACGAGGAATGCGGAGATGGATGTTCGTATCGTTCGACAAAGATTCTCTCACAGAGCCTCACACAGACACTGCCATCTCGAGAGGCTGAGCTCATCTCATTGACACCTGCCACGATGTGAGTGAGGAAAGTCGTTGTGGTCGTCATGATGTCCGGGAAGGCTGGAGGGAATGAGGTCGACTTGAAGGGATGAGGTCGAGAACATTGACTTTGTCAGGGTCCATGGCAGCAGTAGTGAATTGGCCAGCATGGTGAGCCATCGCTCGAATTTTGATTGTCTGCAGTGCCTCCTCGAAAGGAAAGCTATTGTACATCGACATGCACGATATCTATCGTGCTCGACTTCCACACCCTCACCTTGGTTCCGACCACAAAACGCCGCGCTACTTGATTACCCCAACCCGCATGTCTACTCGTCATCCTTGTACCCCAAGTCAGGCGCAGCCTTGACCATGCGCACTGTGTTGGTGTGGCCCATGCCACCTCTCCAGCCCTGCACACAGACGACAGTCTCATTCTCGGGAAGGATACCAAGCTCGATCGCGTTCTTGATACCCCACTTGAGGCGGCGGTCGACATCCTCTTGCCACGGGACGTTCTTGAAGTCGGGCTTGTCTTCGGGGAAGTGGAAGGGGTAGACACCGCGGTAGAGGTGAGAATACTTGAGCAAAGGTAAGCCAGAGAAATAGCAAGATAGCACAAAGTATGACTTACTCTTGACGCTTGAGCGTTTCTGGTGACCATGATGATGGGGCAGACAGGACGATACTTGGAGATGAGACGGGCAGATCTCCCACTATAGTCATGGTTAGGGCAAAGTCATCAGCTTAGAAAGATATTGAGTACATACCTGGTGGTCAAGACGACAATGGCTCCAGCATTCTGCTCAAGAGAAGCGGAGACAGCAGCCATTGCGCAGGTCTCTGGGGTCGCAACAGGACGTGCACTCAGCTGCCGCATCTCGTTGAACAAGCTGATGTAAGGAATGGCGACCTCAGCCAACAAGCAGGTCTCGTGCATGATGGTGACAGCCTCCTTGGGGTAGTTACCCTTAGCCGTCTCACCAGATAACATGACACAATCAGCACCGTCAAGAACAGCGTTACCGACATCGGAAATCTCAGCACGAGTAGGACGAGGGTTGTATGTCATGGACTCGAGCATTTGAGTGGCGCAAATGACGGGCTTGCCAGCCATGTTGCACTTTGTGATCATCATCTTCTGGGCGATGAAGACTTGAGCAGGAGGAATCTCGATACCAAGGTCACCACGGGCGACCATGACACCGTCAGTCTCCTTGAGAATCTCGTCAAAGTTGTTCACACCCTGCTGGTTCTCAATCTTGGCAATGATCTGGATACCCTTGCCGTCCTCACCAAGGCACTCACGGATGGACTTGATGTCGTTACCAGAGCGGATGAAAGAAGCAAAGACCATGTCGACCTTGTTCTTGACACCAAACCTCAAATCAGCCTTGTCCTTCTCGGACAGTGCCGGGAGATCGACATCAGTCTTGGGCAAGTTGACACCCTTGCGAGATGAGATCTTTCCGTTGTTCATGCATCTGCACTTGAGCGTCTTCTCGTCAACAATCTCAAGAACCTCAAATGAGAGGACACCATCGTCGACGTAGATTGTGCGGCCGACCTCAATCATCTTGGTGATGTTCTTGTAGTCGACGTACCTAAATGTTTGTCAGAATCTGCCTTGTGATTCTGTCTCTTCCTGTGTCCTACATGGTCTTTGCGTCACAAGCAGTTTTGTACTTGTCATCGGTGGTGATGTTGATCTCCGCACCCTGGGCAATGGGATAGTCCTCATCGTTCACAGTGTTTCCGGTTCTGATCTCGGGGCCCTTGGTGTCGAGTGCGATGGCGACGGGTCTTCCCTTCTGGGTGCGCTCGGCCTCGCGTGCGTTGTCAACGACAGACTGGTGGTATGAGTACTCTCCGTGGGAGAAATTCATGCGGACAACGTTAAGACCAGCATCACGGAGCATATTGATATTCTCAGCCGAGTTGGTTTTGGGACCGATGGTACAGATGATCGAAGTGCGGCGGTGGTTGCTCTTGGGCTTGTACTCGGTATTCAGGCCCGCGAGCCATTGTACCTGGTCAGGATAGTCAGCACCTGTAGAGCTCGAAAGTTCGCAATTTGTGTGGCCGATTCGCTAACATGGTCGGCGTGTCGTCTGGGATGCTGACTAGCATTACATTGACTCTCCAGAGACGTGCTGGAGCCTCCTGAAAGTGACTTTATCATGGCTTATTTTGTACTGATAAGGCTGTACAGTTCTGCTTGACTGCCGATGACTTCTGCAGGTAGTGCTACCTCCTTTGTGCCATCTTTGACAAGACGAGGTGATGGATATTAGAACTTACACGAGTGCTGTTTGACTGATCAATGGATGCCATTGTGACTACTGATCAGAGGTTTGTTATTTGTTGTATCGACTGATACCGAGGACCAGAAACACCTCCTGGGGATAATAACTGAACAATAGAACTCCGTACAGCTTCCAGATATGCAGAAGAAGGACCCAAGGCGAATGAAGTCTTTCGGGTGTGAATGGTAGGGATTCCTACAGAGTAGTAGTACACCTATCTGCCCTACGGGTCTCCTCTCTTCCCCAAGGAACTTTTGTTGAACATCCCCGCCAAGCCAATGCGTTTCAGCACGTGTCAGGATGAAACGACAACAACGATCGGCGACACAAGCAGGACTACTTGTTTACAGGTCTCGCAAGTCCTTGCCCTTCATAGTCCGCTCCAAGCATTATGGTGGTATGTGAAAGTCCAGTATATGCTGAATTTTTTTCCCAGTAGTATCCATTAGCGGCCGAACACTAACCTGCTATTGTTGCCCCGCTCCAGCTCGGCCGCCTTACTCACTACGCTTTCGATGCTGTCCTCGTATCTGCATTTCTCGCTGGCGTGAAGCGCTCCACTGGTCTCACGTACGTCTCCTTGTCATCGTAGTCAAGCATCTCCGCGCTCCGCCACCCGTCGGCTGGTATCAGTCCATACACAAACGCGATCCTGTGGCGGACAGCCTACATATCGAGCAAGCAATGAAGCCTAACACGCCGTGCCTGCTAACAGCCCCAGTTTCAAAACTGACACCCTTACGTCTTCGCCGGAAGTCAAAAACTGGATGGACAAGTACTTGGGTGTCGGAGAGTGGGTCATGGATTCGAGCATTGCGATTATGGGGAGTAGTGGTTACTTCGAACGGAAGCGGTGAAGTTGGGCTGTGAATATGAGAAGGAGATTGTTGAGGATTTATGAACATGTCATGGGTCAGGCTGGCTGAGGATCGGGGCATCTGAATAAAATTGGCCGGGACGAGGGTTCTGTGAGCTGGTTGATGAGCAAAAACACGACACAGGCATTCCAAGGTGTTCTTGGCGCAGGATGGGACTTTGGAATCGCCGAGCACAGGTATCAAGGTCTTCAGTATCAGGTACCTATACATAGAAGGGTGATCCTGAACCTCCGATGCAATGTCATGATTTCGTATCTTCATAGTCTCACAGCATGTAGTATCTGTACACTTCCTGGTCGGCCTAGCGCTTGGTACGACAAGGTTTATTGCGCAACGACAGCAGCATCGTCCTGCATCTCTTCATGGGTCAATTCCTCCCATAGTTCGTCGTCAATGCCCCCGTGCCACAGCCGTTCATACAGGCCCTTTTTCTGCACCATGGCAAATACCAAGACGAGTGGCAAATGCCAGACGCTTGCCCAGAACAGTCCTCTTGCACTGCCTTTGGCGCCCTCAAGCCGGTAGAAGCGCCAGGCCTCTTTTATCATCCACGCATTGACGACCCCACTCGTCGCCACGAAGGACCAGCCAGTGATTCCGACATAGCTCAGCCCGGCACATATAGGAACCATGAGCAGTGCGTATCTCAGGCCGACCAGTGCATTCTTTCGTGGATTGACAGACGCTAGCATACGGTACCCAGCCGCAGCATACTCCTTCCTGATCGTCCAAGACAAACTGTTGAAGTGCGGAAACTGCCACGCGAACAGTAGTGCGGCAATCAACCAGCCTCCTGCACTCGTGGCCGGATCGAAGAGCAGGTCCTGCCATCCAGGCTGTTCACCATCCGCTGACGCTGCGGCTTTAGCTTGGCCTGCAGCTGCTACCCAGCCCATCAGTGGTGGTATTCCACCTACCAGGGCACCCACCCATGTGTTGACCACCGAGATCCGCTTTAATGGCGTATATGCTCCCGCGTATAGCACAATGTTCAGCCCGCCGAGAAAGGCGCAGGTCGGGTTTACCCCAAAATCTAATAATGTCACACCCGCGACTCCAGTAGCAAGAGCGAAGATGAGAGCCGCTCGTGGTGTAAGTAGGCCCCTCACCAGTGGCCGATTACGTGTTCGTGTCATCTTGGCATCGTGCGCAGGTTCTATGAGCATATTGAGTGCATTCGCGCTAGCGCAACATAAAGCCGTACCCGTTGTAAGATTGAGGAGTGTGAGTGGAGAGAGCGACATTGTCGAGGATAGAGGGGTGGCTGCTACCGGGAACAGAGAGTAAGCAGCGCAAGTCGTGAGAACAACGAGGAAGGAGAGGCGTGGCTTCGAGAGTGCGAGGTAAGTAAAGAATTTGGCCTTTAATGATTGAGCAGGCATAGCCGAGGAGAGTGTGGAAAGCTGAGATGAGGCGTCATGAGGTATCTCATCTGATATTTCTTCCACAGCTTCTTTCCGTTTTCTCCGTCGATGTGGTAATGTAGTATCTTTCTCCTCCAATACTCTCTGCTCTATTGTGTTTGATATTCGCGCACCCTCTTGAGTCCTGCTGTCTTGTGTATATTGTATCGTTGAAGTGCGGTCTGACTGCTTGATCTCTAGGTGATCATGAGGCGAGAACTTTGTCCAAGCATCATTGGCAAGGAAGTACCTCTTAGCTGACAGTGTTTGATGTCCTCGCTGATATATGATTGCCTCCGGACTCGACGCCGCCCGTGAGAATGATCTTATAGGCGCAAGACGGCGCAGACATGGTGCACATATTGTGAAACAATCTTTCCTCAGGGCTGAACCTATCCGGGGTGGATGCATGCCGCAACGATGAGTCTGACTTAAGCTGTAGAAGAAAATGATCAATCGGAGGAGGAGTCGGCGCCGGTGCCTCGTAGTGCGACTACCTAGGAGGGTGCCGTGGTCTTTGACGATGGTCGATCCGAAGGTGGTAGCGACAAATAATACATAGAAGTCCTGAGTCATTTCGGCGCTAACATTTGTACGTCCGAAAGTTGAAGCATCCCATTGGACATCTCGTCTCAGGTTGAGGTCTAACACAACTTCACGACATCGTGTCTATCAATTCAAGAGGTTGCAACATGCTGGGCGCAGTCCTTCGCAGTACTCGCGGTTTGCCTACTGCTCCGCGACTGCAATGGCAGAGCCGAAGCAGTGCAAGAGCCTTTCACAACTCTGTTATCGTATGTGCCATGATTGGCCAGCAGCAAGTACTACGGACACCAAGCTGATCAAGAACAACTACAGAAGCTACTGGCAGATAACAAGCGAGCGGATCAGACTGTCCTCCCTGGCTCTCAAAGCCAGATCGTGCCCGACGATGTGCCTTTACCGCCTGTTACTCCGACCTCGACTCCTGGCAATCCTGCAACACCTGGTCCAAGCATCTTAATGACATCGGCCGAGCCCACTGCTCGGATCGGAGTGGTACCAGAAGCCAATATACCTCTCGCTCCTCCCAGTCCAGAGGTGAGTCAATACTTCGTTGCATATTCGATTCGACGCTAAACAGAAGTAGGAAGTCGGCGCCATCTCTCCTGTGGCTTCAGCCACGACTACAACAGCTCAAAGAGGTGCACCAGTTCCCTGGACTCCGAAAGACAATCAGAAGCTCGAGAGCTTACTCCAGGAAGACCCCAAGGGCGTTCAACCAGTCAAGCCCGAAGTCATCAGCACTCCTCCACCTGCGGCACCTCTGCCACCACCACGAAAGCGCCGATCATGGACGAGACGATTTCTATGGTTGAGCGCACTTCTTGGCATTGGCTACGCAGGATCTGTATACTTTGCTCTGATTAATGACAACTTCCACGATTTCTTCACAGAATACGTGCCGTTCGGAGAGCTGTCCGTTGGTTTCTTCGAGGAAAGAGACTTCAAACGGCGTTTCCCTGATGGCAACGCACAAAGACTCACTTATCCTCAAGTCAGTGGGGAGAAAAAGGTCAACATCAAAAGCAACAGTGGCATGTCTGCTCGCGTGGCGCCGGCAGCCGAGGGGTCAGATCTCAGTTCGAATCGTGGACCACATGCCAGTGCCACTTCCCAGCCAAAGAAAGAAATCACGCCTCCATCATCTGGGCTGCCAGACAAAACTTCGGCACCCGGGCCTGGTATGACATCGAAGACCTCAGAGCCTGCCAAGCCTGCGACTCTCTCGACTCAAGAAGCGCCAAAGGCCCCATCTGCAGCACCTCCAGCACCCCCAGCCCCAGCAGCCACTACTACTAATTCCACACTGATTCCCGCGCTCGGACCTCCGATTGCGCTCATTGACAACATGCATGTCGAAAACGCAACGGACCCAATTGTGCAGGAGATCACCAGAATGCTCAATGATGTAATCACAGTCGTAAATGCGGACAAAGCTCAAGACAAATACTCTACAACGATCGAGAAAGCAAAGCAAGACATCCACAAAGTTGCGAATGATATGGCAATTTTCCGTGCAACAGAGGCTCAGTCAGCAGAACAGAAGATTAGAGACAGCGAGCTCCAGTTTGATGAGGGTGCCAAGGCTCTTCTGAAGCGCATCAAGCAGGAACAGGAGGAGCAGGAACTGCACTGGCGCCAGGAATATGAGGCAGAACGAGAACGACTCGCGAAAGCGTATCAAGACAAATTGAGCGCTGATGTTGAGGCTGCGCAACGAGTTGGCGAGCAGAACAAGCGCAATGCCTTACTCGACCAGGAAATCAAGTTGAAGGAATACTTCACAACCCAAGTCCAGGAACGTGTTGAAACGGAGCGCAGTGGTCGTCTATCCAAGCTTACTGAGTTGACAACTGACCTTTCCGAACTTGAGCAGCTCACGTCGAAATGGAATGAAGTCGTCGACTCTAACTTGAAAACACAACATCTCAATGTCGCGGTTGATGCCGTCAAGTCTGTTCTCGACAGTGCCGATCGACCAAAGCCATTCCTGCACGAGTTGGTGGCACTCAAGGAGATTGCGTCAGAAGACCCTGTCGTGAATGCCGCCATTGCCAGCATCAACCCGGCGGCCTACCAGCGAGGCGTGCCTACCATCGCACAGCTCGTCGATCGCTTCCGCCGTGTCGCTGGAGAGGTCAGGAAGGCAGCCTTACTGCCGGAAGACGCAGGTGTTGCGAGTCATGCAGCAAGCTTTCTTCTCAGTCGAGTTATGTTCAAGAAGTCTGGCATTGCAGAGGGCAACGATGTGGAGAGCATTCTGACCAGAGCCGAGACCTTCTTGGAGGAGGGTGAACTCGATGAGGCGGCAAGAGAGATGAACGGATTGCAAGGGTGGGCAAAGGTGCTGAGCAAGGATTGGTTGTCCGAGACGCGCAGGGTGCTGGAAGTCAAGCAGGCTCTTGATGTAAGTGCTGATAGATGTCTAATATTGTTATTGGATTGATGCACTGACACCATTCTCAGGTTATTGCCACTGAGGCCAGACTACAGAGTCTTATGGTAGAATAGGACTGAGTGTCGGTAGCCGTAACAGAGGTCGAAGGTTTACCAGAGGTGACAGAAATATGCCCTCGTCGACCTTCACACCATGGAGTATACATAGTTAAAGGGCTGATTGATCCGAACCAATCCTATAGCTGTACCTTCAAATGAGCATCTTCATCTTCACGTTGACCATGTAGCCTACCCATATATGTATTACCACATGGAGCAACATGCGAGAAAACGTGGAGAGAACGTATGGGGAAAGCCACATGATGCGGGGTCGGAGAAGGAGGAGCCGACCACTATCGGCCAGCGAATGTTGATATGCGCTAGTCTGAGTCTGAGCGCTGAGGTATTCTCTATTTCAACAACATCTTGTCAGCATGCCCTAGCGACCTACTCGATCATACTATCCCTCTCGAGATACATCACCATGAAACTCGCAAAGGCAGCACGGTGAGTCTTCAGCTTTCTGGCCGAGTTCATTGGCTAAACTTTCACAGGATTATCTTGGTGGGAGCGCCTGGTGTCGGTAGGTCATGAAAGTAGCTTATCGCTCACTGCCAGAGACTGATATTCTACCTCTTCAGGCAAGGGCACTCAATCCGAACGCCTTCTGAATAAATATGCGCAGCTGTCCAGCGTAAGCAGTGGTGATCTTCTCCGCAAGAGCGTGCGAGATGCCTCGGCACTGGGTAATTAGACCTTACAGCAGCAACAACCTCATAGTCAGAATTCACAATCGCTAACTCTGCTACAGGTCTCGAGGCTCAGAAGCTCATGAAGACTGGCCTGCTCGTTCCAGACACCATGATCCTCCAACTAATCGTAGCCGAGCTAGCCGGGCACGGCTGGCTCAAAGCCCTCAATCCCAGAACCTATACGCTGAATGCTGGCTCCGGCTATGCTCGCAGCACATCCTGGGCGGAGCACGACTCGCAGGAAGAGCTGTACGAACCAAACGAAGATCCTGCCTCCTCCTTCATCCTCGACGGTTTTCCTCGCACAGCAGGACAAGCCACTAAGCTAGATGAACTTGTGCCGATCAATCTCGTCGTGCACTTGAGCACGCCCACAGAAATTATCCTAGATCGCATCGCGAACAGATGGATTCACGCACCGTCCGGGCGCGTGTACAACACGACATTCAACCCACCAAAGGTTGCTGGCAAGGACGACATTACAGGCGAGACGCTCACGAGGCGCGAAGACGACTGCCCAGAAACGTGGAAGAAGCGATTACAAAGCTTCGATGAGAACAACGCGCCGCTGCTGGAGCATTACGACAAGCTGGGTGTTCTGTGGAAAGTGCAGGGAAATAGTAGTGATGAGATCACGCCGAAGCTGCTGGAAGAGTTTGGCAGACGCTTTGGTGCTGAGGAGACGATGGCAGCTTGAGCTTGCGCCACGAAAAAGACACCCGCTGTTCCTGTTACGACTCTTTATGCTTGAAGAAGAGATGTGAGAAAGCATTCGAACTTCAGGGCAGCCTGATGCAAAGTCCTCAATCTAGTGTGTCACAGCCTGTGGTCTACCTACAGTCCCGTTGATGCACGGGCGAAGGACATCGCCTCTCAGCATCCCAGACCGCAGGAACTAGGATCGATATCCAGACCGTCTAGCAGAGCCGTTTCATCCCATTGACGAGCGGGTGATCAGTGTGCTTCACCACGGCTCGGCTTGAGTAACACCTCTTCGCCAGATGTTCTCCAGATCTCCTCGGCTACACCATCCCTCCGCAGCACAAACCATGCGCGCAAGGTCCTGCTTCCGCGCAACACGTCCACAAGCGCGGCAGCAAGCAGCGAAACTGGCAAAGACGCGTCAAGATCTTACTGCTCACGCACTGACACGCACTGACACGCACGTCTTCCGCCTCCATCTCCACCTCCACCTCCACCTCCACCTCCATGATTATGCTCGACCGCATCGAGACCTGTAGGCCCAGACTCCGAGACTTGTTCGCGCGCTCGAGACACCGTGAGTGCTGCACTCGTTTGGTGCCAAGAACGCCAAAGCCGTAGCATCGACCTCAGCGGTTGTTCGTGCATGTCCATGGCGCTAGTGTCGCATGTGCCACCCGAGCTACGACCGAGACTGGCATGCTTCTAATGATTACGCTGGTCCGAGCTATGGTGGCACATGTACTGGTTGGCATGAGACTACACAGCGGACAGTAGTAGTCGAGTACGATAGACCGAAGCGATCACTGGAAATGATATCGTGGATAAAGTGATTGACGTGAGGACATTCAGCAGGACACAGTCATATAGAACGGAGTATATACGGACAGTATCAAGAGTATCATTGGCATTCGTTCGCAAGAATAAAAAGAACTACGAAAAGTACATATGTCGTGAACAGAAAAGTCAAAAGTCAATGCTCAAGTCCCCATGAAGAACCTCCGCCGTTGGGTATTCACCAACGCCAGTGCCAGCAGCATACACAAGCGTGCCTCCGTTCCAACCCAATGCCTCCCAAGAAACGAACCCGAGTTCGCAACCTCAATCACTCAACCCTTCCTCCCCTGCGCCACCAACTTCCTCCTCAAATCCCTTACCGCATCAGTCCACTGCTGTCCCTGTTCCTGTCCACCCTCACCCTTCCCTCCTGCCCTCGCCTTCACAATCATCTCAACCTTCCCTCTCACAAACTCCGTCATCCTATCTTCCTTGTACATCTCACCATACACAACCCTGGCTCTTGGTCGTACGTTAACCACCATCTCCATGCCTGCATCCTCACCCACCACAGCCGCAGTCACTTCGAAGCCGACTTCCAGCTTCGTGCTAACACCCTTCAGCACCACTACCGCAGTGACATCCATGACCTCGTCACTTCTGATCCTAGCTACCGTCCTCGCTGCGAAGCTCAGTGCCCTGACTTCGCGATCCAAGCTGCATGCTTTATCCCAGCCTGTGCTGACGAAGTTGAGAAGAGCGCGCGGCGTGGTGCGTGACTGCGAAAGACACTGCAGATGAGCGCGGAGGAACTGGAGGAAGAAGCGGGAATGCGTTGGAAGGGGTACCGGGCGACGGTGGAGGGTGTCGGAGTCGCCGATGTAGGTGAGTGAGATTGGTGCGTTGGTGCTGGAAGTGGCGGTGGCGGTGGACGATGTGCTGTTGCTTGCGAAAGCGCTCGGCGTGAAGAAGAGCTGTAGGTCGTTTCGATAGGTCATGGTGAGGGCGTTGTCGGACGCGGAGGTGATACGCCAGCCGTGCTGGGTCTCGAGTGCGTCGACTTTGGCTTTTAGTGCGTCGACCTCAGCAGCGGACCAGCCTCTGAGCTCTTCTCGCACACGCTGGGCCTCCTGGATCGCTTGCTGGCAGTCGAGTTTCTCTTGCTGTGCGTGAGCCATTGCGTCCTCGACGGCCTGCTTCTCAGCCTTGTACTTTTCGATCAGAGCTCTCTTGTCCGAAATGTCGCCACAGACTTGCATAAGCCGGTCTCGTGCCTCGTCCAATTCTCCCTGCTGGGAGCTGTCGAACTCGCCAGCCTGTTCCTGCAACACAGCGCAGTCCTCCTCTAGCTTGGCATGCTCATGGAGAAGATCGGGTAGCACACCTTGCACCGCTTGCTCATGCTTAGTCAATAGTGCATCGTCGTCGCTGAATTCGGCAGCAGTACTGTTCAGGTTCTCCTTGAGTCCATCGAGTAATTGCATACGCCACGCGTACCATTGGCCCTTGCTGATAAGACGTGCATTTGTCTTCATCTGCTTGAATTGATTGTCCATGACCGTTCGATCAGCAGGAGCGGCAGACATGTACTCGCGGAACAACAGTGGGTTCTCCTCGAAAGTATCTGCTTCGATCTCTCGAATGACACCCCGTCCTTCCGCGATGTATTTCTTGCATTCACGGCAAGACTAACGTAATTAATTAGCAAGCGCATATTCAGACCCATATCATGATGACTTACATGTTGGAAGAGCTCCAGCATTGGCACAGTACAAGCTTGAGCTACAACGGCATCTTCGAACTGTTTTGCAGGATCTGCCTCGACCTCATCCTCGCCATTTGCTGCGTCAGCGGTTGGCATGATAGTGTGTCTCCTCTTTGTCGTGTTCAGTTCCATGAAACGAATGCTAGTCAAGTTCAAGAAGTCCTGGAGATGTATCTTCTCGACGACCTCTTCCTCGATTGCCAGGTCCTCTTCAGTGACGCTTTCTTGGCCCATTGTTGGCAGAGGCTTCTGAGCACTTGGGAGGCTCTCGGCATCCTTGAAATGTCCAGTATGTTTCGGTGTACTAGCAGCTGGTGCATTACCAGCAGTCTCGATAAGAGGGGTAGAAGCACGAGCACTGTCTGGCTTCGCAATCCTGCCAAGAGTCTCGGTCTTGGTTGGAGGAGCTTGAAGCCTGATCTTCTTGACTGGACTGCCTTCGCGACCTCTGTACCCTTCAGGAGTGCCTTCATTGTCGCTCTCGTCAAGTTCGAGCGGTCGCTTCCCAAGCAAGCCGAGCGCACCACCTGGTGCAAGACTCTTTCGACCTTTCAGATTCTTCCTTTGAGGCGTCTTCTTTGGGGTCATGTTCCCGATAGCCTCTTTCAGAGTCGCAGTATGATCTAATTCTTCGTCGCCTTCAGCTTCTTGCTCTATAATATACTGTCCACTTTCATGACGCTCTTGCTCGTGATGATCGCGAATGAGTTCAGCTTCCATGATCTTGGGATCCTCGAAGCGGATCACCCGAGCCCCTGCCTTGGAAGGAGTGAAAGGACTGGCTTGGTCACCGATCGAAGTACGTCTGTCCAGTAATGCGGCAACTCGAGGGGAGCCTAACCCTTCTTTCTCAATACCAAAACCAGACATGCGTCTCTTCGCCGGTGACATAAAGCCAAAGGCATTGGCCAGAGTGTTCTCAGCAGTGGCATCGAAGCGAAGTGATTTGCCGCCAATCGGAGTAAAACCAGTCTTCTTGCTTGCGGATAGCTCTTCCTGGAACAACTTCTTCGGTGTCGATTCTCTCTGCATAGATGTACTCTTCGTGGGTGGAGTCTTTGCAGGTGCTATAGGACGATTTGCTCTCGGTGTGCTACGCCGAGCGGAAGGTGTACTGGGACTTTTCGGAGGGGTTGAGTGCATGTTTTCGGTCTTTGCAGCATGAGCTCGAGTACGTGGTGACTTGGTGGTGATAGTTGGACTGCCTGTTTCTGACGCCACAATCGACTTTCGCTTGGTGAGAGGAGCTGCTGAGCGTAGCGGAGAACTCGTCTGCGGTTTCGTGCGTGGTGGCAGTGCATCACTACCTGCAGGTTCAGTTGCCTGGGAAGCTAGGATGCTGCCAAATGCTGTAGTCATCTCCATGTCCATGTTTCCAGTTTCTTCCTCAATATCTTGCAGAGCAGGCTGTCGTTGATAGATTCCTCCTAGAGCTGTCGTCATCTCCATATCATCGCCGTCATCATTGTCATCGTTGTCGTCGTTATCGTCAGCCACTTCTGCCATTATCATTGCATGTTGCTGCGGGTTGGCGTTCAAGATTCCGCCAAGGGCAGCTGTGAACTCCATGGAGAGGTCCTCATTAGTATC
>Ga0058702_10000290_pt1 | contig 23793 bp, 23 predicted proteins | sample AgamicOrSfe_FD_83781 | JGI IMG/M metagenome (GOLD analysis project Ga0058702, IMG submission 83781) | Agave microbial communities from Guanajuato, Mexico - Or.Sf.e | ecosystem: Host-associated > Plants > Phyllosphere > Phylloplane/Leaf | place: Guanajuato, Mexico | collected 2012-05-30 | reverse complement strand
GCATTACCTGTATCTATGATCTCGAGTGTGTGCTGAAGTCCACTTCCATACGGCATCAAACGCGCCATGGTCTATCAACGGAAGCAGGCATTAGTGTGAAGAGTATGGATGCATATCCTATATACCATAACCTTAGTAAAACGAGCAGACGACATGAAAGCGACTCTGAGAAGGGGTGATATCAAGTCACAGTTGCGAACGAAGTGAGGGACAAGGCATATTGTGATGTGTGACGGAATGTAGATTAGTCTATTCTGTATGTAATCCCAGATAATCTCCATCTCCACGAATCACCGTCTGCTGCCAGGTCCAGCACCCGCTGCGGCCTTACGCCTGACCTTGTCAACGGTGCGCTGCAGCGACGTCTTCATATCCGACTTTTTCTTCCAGTTTTCGTTCTCGAGGTTGTAGTATGAGGGTGCGATGTCCTGTATCATGTTAGCATCTGGTTTGCGGTGAGTCTCTCAACATATCTCAACATACCAGCAACCACTCCGCCTTAACCGCCGTGACTGTCCTGATGTAGTTCTTGCTCGTGAGTACAAACTCGTTGTACAGCACCCACTCGCTATCCTGACCCAGTACTGTGCTCGGATGAAGTAGCACATTCTGTTGATCCACAGTGAGGTACGCCTTGCCACTAGTATCCTTCTTCGCCACCTGCATGAAGAAACCCGAGACCAGTGCACGTCGGATGTTTTCGTAGTACTTTTTATCCTCAAACGGCGTGCTCATAAGCTCAAGTTCACTGCGCTCCATTATACGCTTAAGCTGCAGACGGACATTGTCGGCTTGTTGCAAAGCACGGAAGTTCAAGAAGTGATCGTAGCACCATTGCTTGGGGTCTGCTTGCGCTTGTGGGCCCTTGAAGGCGTGGTAAACGTTGAGCATGGTGAGATGGTCGCCATCAGGATGTGCGAAGAGATTCTTCATCTCGTCAGCGCGTTTCCGGGCGTTGGCGGGGCGTTGAAAGAGTGTGGGGACGGAGAGAAGGGCGGTTAGTGATAGGATTTCGTTGGAGCAGTAGAACTCTGGCGAGGAAATGAGCATGACGCCAAGAGCTGGGTCAAGAGGGAAGTCTGAAGCCATACGACCAAGCATGGTGAGCTCTCCATCATCGTCGAGGCAGGCAAGGTAGTTCAGCTCTTCCAGTGCTCGCATGAGCGTTTCAGGTGCTGGAGGATCCATCAGATCGAAATGTACTAGATCGTCCACGCCAAGCTTCTTCAGCTCGAGCACTGTAGAGGCGAGATTCGATCGCAAAATTTCAGGATACGTTTGATCGATGAGCTCTTTCTTGAAGGCGCCTTCAGTGTAGAGTCGGAAACATTTGCCTGGCCGTGTACGACCTGCACGACCTGCTCTTTGTTGTGCAGATGCCTTGGAGATTGGAGAAACCAGAAGAGACTGAACGCGGACACGAGGGTTGTACACGTTCTGCTTGCTAAAACCAGGGTCCACCACATAGACAATTCCGTCGATTGTGAGTGACGTCTCTGCAATGTTTGTCGAAATGACCACTTTACGACCTGGTCGACCGCCAGCTGACCGTGGTGGGGGAGCTGGATCGAAAATTTTCTGTTGTTGCGAAGGATTGAGAGAACCATATAGAGGATAGACTGTAACTGGACCAGCATCTGCTTCACGAATCATCTCATCCACTTCCAGCCTGATCTTTCGACATGCATCTTCAATCTCTTCTTCACCTGTTAAGAATAGTAGAATATCACCTTCCGGCTCAGTCGCGTGGATTTGTAGGACGGTACGGATGGCGGCCTCCACATAGTCTCTCTCTGGCTCAGGTGTGTAGAAAATCTCCACGGGATGTGTTCGACCCGGGACAGGGAGGAAAGGCGCGTTGTTGAAGTACTTCTGAAACTTCTGGGCATCAAGTGTAGCAGACATGACAACGAGCTTCAAATCTTTCCGTCTTTCCGTCACACCTTTCAGCAGCGCCATCAAGATATCGGTTGCAAGTGTCCTCTCGTGAGCTTCGTCCAGAATAATGGTACTGTACCTTTTCAGGTCATGGTCGTTCATGGCCTCTCGTAACAACATTCCATCGGTCATGTATTTGAGCATAGTATTCGGCGAAGTCTTGTCCTCGAAACGAATGCTGTATCCAACCTCTTGACCAAGTGTGACGTCCATCTCTTGCGCCACACGTTGCGCAACAGACATTGCGGCAACACGACGTGGCTGTGTACAAGCTACCATTTTGCCATTGAGATGTGGTAAATCGTCGAATAAAACGAACTGTGGAATCTGTGTAGTCTTTCCAGACCCAGTTTCTCCCACGAACACCAAGATCTGTGAGCTCTGATACATCTGCAGGAATTCATCTCTTTGTGCATGGACTGGCAAGCCGCGACGTGTTTTGAGGATGCTGAAATATCTCTGCGATAAAGGGTTCTGGTTGAAAGGATTCTGGGGACCATCTTCCGCACTGTTTGCCATTTTGCAGGTCGTCTTGTGCCGAGGGAATGATTGCAAGACTGATCCATTGCCGTTCGAGTTCCCGCCATTACTGTAGGAGTTGCCACCATTCAGAGACGCTCCAGCATTCTGGTCGTCCCAGTGGGCGAGGTATGGATTTGCTGCGGGGTCCATGTGGCCGGTCTTTTGGCGCTTCACGCGAGCGTCGTCGGCCATGAGTGAGAAAGTATTATGTATCAATGGCCGTCGTCGAGGATACTGCGCGACAGGGGTGTGAGGCTGTGGCTGACGGTGTTGGGAAAGAGACTATACTTGGTATCATGAATGTCTTCCTGGCGGCGAAACAAATCTAGCAAACGTTCGAGCATGTGCAAAAGTCATGTCACGTGATTTCATGTCCATGTTCTTTTTTCCTATTTAGAAGCATTTCATCTCACGTCGACATCAGCATCTTCGATTTGCTCGTCATCCACTTGTCCACCTTTCCCTCTCACGGAAACATAGTTTCAGGTCTAAGGTTTGCCACCGCCAACTGCTGGACGTCGTCGAAAGCCAGCTCTGCTTCTGTCCAGGAGAAGGCACACAGCATGGACTCTTCAGGCTCCAATGGGTTCGACGACTCAATTCGTTTCTACGTGGGCCATCACGATGCGAAGCGTGTCATCTCTGCTGACGGCTCGGATCTTCGTGATGCTCAGGATCAAAATGTGTTTACAGTTATGATGAAAGAGAAAAATGAGGCAATAGCTAATCCCATCCCAGTATGATATGCTAACAGCAACAATCACGACTGATGCTTTTCAAACGAAAGTACTCGATATCTTATCGACTTATCTGGGGGCTGTCGAGGAAGCAGAGACTCCCTTGCATAGCATAGCTGGGCAGGCCAATGTGCCAGCACCACCTATTCTCCCTTCACTCACCCCTGAAGATACCGCTCTCGGTCCAAATGAGACCATCGGACAACTCATTGTGACCACTAGCACTTGGATCGACTTGACTTCACCAGATCCACTCATTGCAGATATTTCACGTCAAATTCTTGTGCTCGAGATATCATATGCCTCATTCTGTGGTGCCACCAATGTAATGATAAAAGGACCACCAATACACGTCAAGTCCGAAGATGGCCTCGTAAGATATGCACATGCGATACAGGAAGCTCTAAGTGCAGCCACCTACCTACAACTTCACCTCACTATGCCAATGACTGGTCAACCCTTATCAGAACTTGAGCCTGATATGGGTGATCTGGAAACATTTGCTCGTGACGAATACGTGGATGATCTTGGTATCGACGACGATGATGAGGAAGAAAGTGACGAAGTCAATGACTTTGATGAAATGGCCAGCTGGGATGCATGGAACGTGGTGCGATCACTTTGTAAATATAATGCTCGTCTTTCCATAGGTAAGAATATCAATTATTTTTCCTCACTGGCAGACCAACAAGCTGTGTGTTATACATGAAGCTGGAAGCCGTGCGCTGAACTTGATCGAGACCAAGAAATCTTTTACTAAACACTCGCTAATCAATCTCACAGCACTTACCATACCTAAGAACCTGCCTTCACCAGCCATACAGTCGAGGTGGTTCTCCGAGCCTCTCAGAATACTCAACATAACCCAGGAATCATTTTCTGGTACGGGCAAAGCAGTGACTCTCTCTCTGCCTCAACGAGAGCTCATCTGGCAATACATGCGACTAAGGCCGACACCTTGGATTCTCCTAGGAGATACTGGAGCTCTTACAGAACCTCACTCGTCTTTTTCTGCCGCTGACTTTCCAGACCTCAAGCAAGCCTCACAAGCTGCAAAGACCCATTCATCCCAGTCCTCATCGTCACACTGGCACTATCTGAACCACATCCGTAATTTTCAACACAATCAACCTGCTCGACCTCTAGTAGAGCTGTTCGGCGCAGGCTACCAAGACTACTTGCAAAATCCTCTACAACCCCTGGCAGATAATCTCGAAAGCATTACATATGAAGTCTTCGAAAAAGATCCTATCAAGTACGAGTGGTACGAGCGAGCAATTTCTGCCGCACTGCAGGACTGGACCACGAGCAAGAAGACTGGCTCAGGATCGAATGGCCGCATTGTCTGCGCTGTCACTGGTGCTGGCAGAGGACCGCTCGTCACGCGCGCGCTTGAAGCAAGCAGAAAAACCGGCATTGAGATAGATATGTGGGCCGTCGAGAAGAACCCCAACGCATACGTGCTCCTCCAACGGCACAATGCAACGATTTGGCAAAACCGCGTTCACCTCGTGCAATCCGACATGCGCACATGGACAGGCCCACATACCAAAACCTCTTCCTCCGGCACCACCACGCCCACCCCCTACAAAATCGACATCCTCATCTCCGAGCTCCTCGGCTCCCTCGCCGACAACGAACTCTCCCCGGAATGTATTGACGGCGTCCAACATCTTCTCAACCCTACCCACGGCATCTCAATTCCCTCCTCCTACACTGCTCACATCAGCCCCATTGCGGCGCCCAAAATCCATGCCGACATCCTCGCTCGCTCCGCCGCTGGCGATGCCGAAGCCTTCAGCGTGCCCTACGTCACCATGCTACATGCAATTGACTTCCTGTCGGCACGGCCGCCGCTCGCACAGCCACGCGCGGGTTTGGACCAGCCGGCTGTGCGCTCGGGCTGTGGTGGCGGGATGCCTGATATCCCGCTGCAGCCCGTGGTCCGCGAAGCTTGGGACTTCAAGCATCCGATACCCACGTCGAATCTGCTGCCGCCCGCTGAGCGCAACCCCACCGCCTCAGGGAACGAACACAACACGCGCGCCACTCGTCTCGAATTTGCGTGTCGTCACCGCGGCGTCTGCCATGGATTGGCAGGGTACTTTGAGACTGTGCTGTATGACCCGGCGTCTATGCTTGGGGTGGACGATGCACTTCCTACCACAAATACTAGCTCCGACACAAACAGCAAAAGGCAGAAAGTGGAGCTAAGCACCAACCCACTAACAATGGACCGCAAGAGCCGCGACATGATCAGCTGGTTTCCGATGTTTTTGCCCCTGAGGCAGCCGCTGTATTTCCCGGATGAGTGCGTGTTGGTAGTGCATATGTGGCGGAGGACGGAGGGGCGGAGCGTGTGGTATGAATGGTGCGTGGAGAGTTTCAAGGTTGAGAGGATGAAGAGTGGGAGGGCGAAGAGGATTAGACTGGGAGGGAGCGAGGTTGTGAGTAGTAAGGCAAGCGCGTGTTTGATGTAGAGAGGAGTGTACTGGGCAGTCAGGTTGGAAGTGAGCGAGGATGTGAGTAGTAAGGCTAGTACATGTCTGATGTAGATGTGAGAATGTGGATGGAAGAGGCGAGGAGATGATGTACGAAAGATACCGGGAAATTTGCCCGCCTGTGCACCTGCCTCCCAATTGCATCCTCCACGCCCCACCCACCGCCCTGGGCCTCCACCTCCGCTACCCACCTACGGTGTGTGTGGTATAAGATAGACATGCCGAGGCTGTGAAGTTGGTAAGGCCAGCGATGCGGTTGGCAATATGACAGCTATGCAGAGAGTTGAGGACGTACCTGGCCATCAAGTAGACAAGGAGTGCACTAGCTTACGATGTCCGCTCCCGCTTTCCCACCACCCTCAGCCATACGTCTGCCACTCGCCCGTGAACCTCGGCAGCATCGGTGGACTGTTCATGTCGCCACCACCCTTTGAGACGACATTCAATATGCCAAATTTACCAATATCCTCGACTTTACCTGGCCCCACTCTACACCTCGCTCCCAAAATTTATCTCATCCCTCCCACCATTACCCTCGCCGTCGAGCGGCCCGTTCCCCTCACTGCTCCCCAGCCTTCCTAATCCTTTGCATCTCGCCTCGCTCCACTGATCCCCACCCTTTCCCCGTTGCTCACTCTCATCCCCCCTCCTCTCCATCAGCACCCTCGCTAATCTGCTGTTGCAAGACGATACTGTAGACGCTGCTCTTGAGCGCCGTGTCGACCAGCGCTGTTTTGCGCTCCAGCAAGCGTAAGCTGTCGGCGATCTGGGAGGAGGGTGTCGCTGCCAGGGAGGCGAGGGATGTGGAGAGCTGGAGGGGGATGCAAATTAGCTCGAGAACAGAGATGGGAGAGATGAGAGAGAGAGCTGATGGGTCAAGACGGGTGGGAGGTCGAGGAGGAGAAGGAAATGGCGAGAAGGGAGAAGTGGGAGAGGAGGAGCTAGGGGCATTGGTAGCTAGGGAAGAGAGAAGAGCGTCTGCTGTAGCCGCAGTATAAGGACAGTGTTGAGCTGGAACTGCGTACACAAATCGCCGAATTGTATGACACAGCATCGTCCAGCGAGATGCCACGTCTCAAGCTCTGCGTGTAATGACATCGCAAGTAATGGTCCACACCACATAGCCATCAACACCCCGCCTCTCCTCATCTCACCTCGCAACGCATCCTCTCTTTCCATACAAACATGCAAGCACAGTCACAGCATCACCCAAGCACAGACACAAGCAAGCACAGTCTCGAAACTCACCTCAACAAGATTCCCATTCAACCTCCTCCACTCCCTCAACACCTCCCTCTCGAGCTCCGACAGCCTATCGTCATCGAATGCATCGACTGCTCCTCCCATTCCTCCTTCACTGTCGCCCTGGCCCTCGCCCTCATGACCGTCCAACTCCACATCCCTCGTCGCGTCTTCATCTCCACCAACAGCGCCATCGCGTGCTCGTGACTTCGCAGAGTTTAGTGGCGAATGGTCTGTAATAGATTGCGCACTACGGTCTCTGTATGCTGCGTTTGAGGATGTGGCAAGGAGGTTGGAGCGCGACGACGCCATTCCAGACAATTCAGCCAGTGTAGTTTAAAGCGTAGACAAATCAGGGCTCGTAGCCGACGTGTTCCTAACTCAGCAGTCGTGTGTTGAGGTCGTGATTCCAGCTCAATAGGTAGGCCTGCGACCAGTGGTAGTGATGCTGTGCAGTAGCTCTTGTTTGCAACGCGCGAAAGCGGAGATGGACGGCGCGTGTAGTTGTGGTGGTATTGTGATGTGTTCGCGATGCCGACACCTGATGAATGCGTTTCTGTGTTCAAACGAAGATAGATGTCTCGGAATTCACGGAAAAGCGCGATCGTGTTGGATTGGGATGTCGATATTAGGCGCGCGAGAATGAAAGCCTGATGTTGTGACGAGTGTGGCAAAGTCACGTGCGGGGCAAGAATGTGAAACAGCAGAACGACAAGATATGGGTCGTCTCAGACAGAAAGCCTGCTTTCAGATGCTTAAGCTACAGATCCATTCAACACCATCGTGTCATCCTAACAACATGAAGCATCGAACACATCCCGTGATCATAGACCCGGAGCGCCATCTGCCAACCATACCAATGCCCAAAGGCAATCATGAACCAAGACCACCTCATAACCACCACACGCCACATTCACGTGCCACCACCCTACGCTCAACCATATCACCTCACCTCAACCGAATAGTGATAAGACTCATGATCATCCCCATCATGTAACAACGTAACACTGTTAAATTCCTCAAAAGGATCCGGTAGCTCAATTCCCGGCGTCGCAAGGCCTGAATCCAACGGCACACCCTTCATCTTTGATGCACTGATATCTATACTGTGGCTTTCGCGGACATTGCGGAAGTTGATAGTATCGACACCACGACCTTGGTGTGGTAGAATCGGTGGCTTCATATGACGGAGTAGAGCCCATGACGTTTGGCGAAAGAAGGGATGGGATTTGACATCAGAGGCGCCTGCACGGGAGCCCAGGCGACGGAGCTCATCTTTGATAAGAAGCTTGCGGATGATGGATTTGCATAGACTGGGGTTATTAGTCAGAAAAGTACGCTTTGGCGAAAACGGGAGACTGACTTTGTTACGGCAGGATGACCGTTCCCATCTGGAAATGGCACATCGTCTCGCAAGATGTTGGCGAATGTGGCATTCCTGTTCTTGCCCTTGAACGGCGTCGTACCAAAAAGCATCTCGTAGATCAGAATACCAAGCGTCCACCAGTCGACTGCACTGGTGTGTCCGTTGCCCTTGATCACTTCTGGTGCAATGTACTCTTCTGTGCCGACGAATGAATTCGTTCGGAAGTTCGCAATACAGGATTTCGTGTCGATTGTTGGCAACGATGTAGATGAGCCAGGAGACTTGCCAAGGATCATCGATGGTACACCTCCTGCGTCTGATTGTTTTGACAAGTCAAAATCTGATAACATGATGTGACCAGACTGATGCAGAAGGATGTCTACAGGAATTAGCGAAGAAAATAGCATCGCGGTCGATTCTACTCACTCTCTGGTTTTAGGTCACGATAGATGAAGCCCATGAGATGCAAGTATTCAAGCGCTGCTGTAACTTCTGCTGCGTAGAAACGTGCCGCGTCTTCATCTACACATTTATTGGGCCGAGTTTGAAGAGCTTTGAAAGTCAGTATACATTCCCGCGATCCATTATCAAGACAGCATACCTCTGAAGAACTCTCCTCCACTGCAGTACTCCATACAAAGATATAGATGATCCTCTGATTGGAAAGAGTGAAACAGTGTGACAATAAAAGGATGATTACTCGTCGCGAGGATTTCTTGTTCTGCCAACGCACGCTTGATCTTATTTCTTTTGATCATCTCCTTTTTACTCAGGACTGGAGCTGTGTCAGCAAGTCTCGAATTGAAAAGAAGTAAGAGCCAACTCACCCTTCATAGCATATAATCTGTTTGATTTCTTCTCCCTAACCAGGTATACCTTCCCGACATCTCCCTTACCAATCAACTTTATCTTATCAAAGCTTCCTGGCCCAACTGCAACATCTCGAACCTTTATTGAGTTTGAGCTGTACGTCCTCCTGAAAGAGCCCAAGTTGTTGCGCAGCTTCGCAGGAGTAGTCATATTGCCTGTGGGTGCCAGCGGTAATGGTGCAGTAGGATCAGCCAAGAGAAGTGGTTCTCCAATACTGATCGCGCTCTGGTTGGAATGCTTCGCAAGCATTGTCTGTGTAAGCTGTGGACTTTGTGGCCGATCCTTGTTGCCAAAGAGTCCTTGGGCATTCGGTGCGGATGCTACTCGACGCAACCTTCGGGCAATGTCGTCTCGGCCTGCTGCGTTTTGCTGATCGGCGGCGCCGCTCACGCCATTCATCTTGCCAACAGCGAGTGGGGTATCTGGCGGCGATGGTGGTACACTTCCATCGTTGTGATGCCGTAAAGAAGGAGGACCTTGATGTTGGAAGTATGGATTGGCATTGGCAATAGGTGACATATGCTCATCTAGTGGGTTTCCCTCGCTATTGACTGTGGTCGACCTATGCCGGCCGAGGTTTGGAATGAACTTGGATTGTCTAAAGGTCGATCTGGACTCGGATCGAGGAGCATGCTGAGTACTTTCCGATGACTTTGAATCTCGATCTTTCGAATCGTGGCTGAAGCTGCTTATCCTGAAGAAGTTGCGAATCTTGTGTGAGACTTGGCTGTTGGAGCCATTGACCTGTTTATTACTCGACGCTGGACCAAGGACGCGTTTCTCGGAAGGCATGATGACGTGTGATTTTTAGTTCGGAGACGATGGACTTGAGTGAATATGCTTGGCAATGATGTGGTGGTGGTTGAATAAGGATGTGGAGTGATCGTAAAGTGTTGGATGAGCAATGGTCTAGTGATTTCTCAGCCCTGTAGTAGTCTGGCAAAGCCTATCCCAAGGCGATTATCTTATTGACCAGCAACAAGTGAATGACAAATATGGTGCAAGCTCGAGAACACCTTGAGGTTGTGATGTGCTGCCGATTGACGGGAATGCGGAGTGGGGTCTCGAATGACGACAGGACGATGGACGATGCGGGCGGGCAATCAGGACGTGGCACCTTGGTAAGTGCGGATGAGCCAGTGACCAAAATGTGGCAACGCGTGGTGCAGAGTAGTGATAGATGAGCCTTGTCTTGCTGGTCGAAAGTGTCGTTGGGGTTGAGAAGAATGCAAGAGCTGGGGACTTTGCGTGTCGTCGTTGTCGAGGCAGGGCAAGGCAATAATGCGGAGAAGGGAAAGAGGGAGGAACCCGGTGTTGCGAACGCTCTGCTGAACAGTCCGAAGATCTGCTTCTATTAGATCAGACCAACTTGAGGACGGAAAACTGTGCAAGGGATTGTCACACTGTTGGGTCGAGAGTTATCAATAGAAGCTCGCTAACATGATCATACTGTGCGCGCCTCAGAAAGTCATAAGATGCGCCGGATACAGTACGGCGCTCGGGCGCTTCAAGTGTGGGGTGCAAAAGACAGGACGAAGAATGGTCCACCACAAGACTACAATCTTCTGTGTGACTGCTCACACCCAAATCTATTCACTAGACTATGAACCACCTGGACCGCCCAATAATGCGAACCTCCTTACGATTGAAGGCCCAATCTCATCATACTCTGCTTTTGTGTGACAGTAGCTCTTGAACTCTGGAGTCTGGGCTAACAGACTACCACCAAACCAGGGTCCGTGCCTCTGTCTCTTGTGTGTAATGACCTGCACGTCAAGTCCACCACTCTTCGCACCGCCACTCTTCGCCTCGGATGCTGCAATCCTTGCATCCACCAGATGCCGAATGTCTCGTTGTAATCTCCTGCCAAAGTCCTTGTACAAAGTCGAACCTCCAGAGAGCACAATGTTTTTGTACAGCCCTCGCCTTACATCGATAGGTGAACTCTTGATGACGTCGTCGACAATGGTCGGCAAAGGTGTAAGGAAATCAGACGAGTAGATTTCTGGATTGAAAAAGATCTCGGGCGCAAGGAATCTCTCATATCCAACGTCGACTGTGACCGATCTGCCACCTGGCTGCTGAACAACGTGCTTGCCGAATCGATCCGGCTCTTTGTCGTATCGTGCGAACTCCTTGACAATATCTGGGCACACATAGCAGAACTCTTCCTTGATGCGCTCTGCTGTTTTCAAGCTGCTGTCGGGCTCTCCTCGGTCTCGTAGGAGTGATTGAACGAAGTATGTGATATCCCGTCCAGCAATGGGTATGCTTTTGATAGACGACCCAATGACATATCCTTCTGCGACTGGGATAACGTGGGTAACACCTTCTCCAGAGTCAATCACAGTACCAGTAAGAGATCTGTCAGTTATCTTTGGTGACGTCCATGATGCAGCGAGAGCTAAGACTGCCTGTACAGCGATGTACAGACCAGCACAGTTGAAGGATTCGAACATGATTTCAGCGGTGTTTTCGCGGTTCTCGGGGGGGTTCAATGGCTAGAGAGGCACGTCAATCCTGTCGGTCGCCCTCATTGTCATCCTGTCTTACCGGCTCGGTAAGGAGGAAGTGGTGGTCTTCTGGCTCAACGCGTAGGTATTTGAATATTGAATTTGACCAAAAGCGCTCCATATGATCCTGTGAGAGATCTGTGAGGACAATGCAAGCAGTAATTTAGAGTATCCTTTGACTGACCCAATTTTCGATCTGTCCATGCCGGATTGGATAGTGAATACCATAGCCTGTCATGCGTCAGACTCGCACCACAGTGCCATTCTTTCTGGTATTTACCTGGCCCGCCTGCTGCTGCAAGAGCTTCATCGCCAATGTAATAATCGAGATCTTCTGTTCCACGTTTCGATGATAAATGTCCTGCTGGTCCAGCTCCGCCAGTCAATGAGGACGGCTTGTTGGCCACGGGTGGTCTTCCTGATCCTGATCCTGCTGAACCACTTTGGGGTCCTTTTGTCGCAATGGCAGTGGGAAAGACGAAAGATGGGGAGTCATTGCCAGCGAACCCTTGAACATGTCAGAGCAGACTCGATCTCGCAATGGATTGTATAGGTACCAAGTTTTGAGTAACCTGTTCCACTTCAGGATTGTCAGTCGAGCCTATTGGAACGCTACATGATAGAATGGCTTACTTGTCCATGACAACGGCGGGCGTCTGGTTTGCCATCTTGGATCTCCCGCACGGTGGCGCTCACTGTGCTCAGAGGCTTGTGGTGTATGCTCTTGCAGGAACAGCTTGTATGAGACGCGTACGGCCGGGGCGATGACCTTATCTCGATGTTGCTGCGAATAAGGTAATTGCTCCCCACAGTCAATGGGTTGTCGTCGTTGTCGTCAGCGCGGGGTTGGGACACTTCTAAGCACGGGCCCCTCAACTTCAGCTGCTGTTTCAGCTTGCTCTCCACTGGTTTCATTCGTGTTTGCTACCACATCTGACTTGATGGTAGTGTTTGGTCGGTCAAGATTGCAGCCCAGCCCAGTAGCATAGTGACGGAGTTGGCATTATGGAGGCGTAAAACAATATAGAGGCTGCCACACAAAAGAAGGACGCCATCGATCTTGCCAGTTTCCTCGGTGGCAGTTGCCTCAGAGGACTGCACTCAACTGCAGGAAAGAGCGCATAATGCTTGCTGCTCTTCTCGGCCACGGTAGAGAGAGGCGAGCTAGAGTCCACAGCCATCCAGCTCAGACGTGATCCAAATTGTTTCGTCTCACCTTCGACACCACCACCACCAGGCATATTCTACAGCTTTCGCTTCACTCGACCACATTCGCTTCGACACTGCGTGGACATGCAAATATAGCCACCTAGTCACTGTTCTACTATTCTTATCACACGTTGCCTCTCACACGTCTGGATGCTGTTCACACTATTTGAACCTCTTTGCTGCTGTCTCTTACTGGCCTGCTGTTTGGCGTCAAAGGAAGGCTACCGGGGACCCCAGAAGCCCCGCCCGCAGAAGAAGCGACAAAGCCGACGGTAATGCCAGAACCCGTTTCTTTGTTTTTCTGGCAAACTGCGACCTTCCTCCACACCTCTGTCCTCTGTCCACCCCAACTCAAACTTCCACCTGTACACAATATGTCTTGATTCTGTACTGTATTGTTGTTCAATACCTTACTCTCGTTTCACCACCTATGCTTCTTTCCATCACTCTTCTCGCCATTGCAACAATGACTGCCAGGCGCTCATTTTCGACACTGTGCCGGCTATACGATGGTAATCAAGGCTAATTCCTGCAAGCAGATCTTCGCTTACCACTCCCTAGACGGCCACTCGCTCAAACATCGCCTCTATTCCAGTGGTGTCACAAAAGACGAACTCCTCAAGGACATCAAGGACGAAGCCCTGAACATTAGAAAACGGAAACGAAACCCTATCAAGCACGAACATAGAGCAAAGCAAACGGCACCGCTAGAGGAACAGCCTTGCGAGACAGTTGCTGAAGTACTCGCCCCATTATATATTCGCTTCGACATGTCTTTCATCCATCGCAGCCGAGCAGCTCGCAAACCGACTGATTGCGCAGCTATCTTTGTTCATGCTGGTGCTGGCTACCACAGCATCACAAATGAGGCTGTTCACCTCGCTGCCTGCGAAGAGTACGTTAACACGTTTCAGCACACTCAAAAGAGATCATTGACACTTTGAACAGTGCTGCTCGAGCAGGCATGGCCGTCCTCCGGGCTGGTGGTACCGCGGTCGATGCTGTTGAGATTGCTATCAAGGTTCTGGAGGACCGGGAGATCACCAACGCTGGCTACGGCAGCAACCTAGCAATCGATGGCACTGTCGAAGGCGATGCAGTTGTGGTTGATCATCTTGGTCGAAGTGGCGGGGCTGGTGCTGTGTCGCGTGAGTCTGCGAGAGTATGATCATTCCATGGCACTAACGATGTCGTAGAAATCAAGAACCCTATTTCTCTGGCTCGCACTATCCTCGACCTCTCCACCCAAGAGCTGAGTCTGCGTCGTGTGCCACCGAACTTGCTGGTTGGTGCTGGTGCCACAGACTTCGCATATGATCAAGGTATTCCTGTCCTGCCCAACGACGCTTTGGTTTCACCTGCAGCCAAGGAGCGATGGAACAGATGGACGGAAGACTTGGCTCATGCAGAAGAACGTGGCAGAAGACAGGCAGAACTGGCATCTGCACGCTCGTCAATGACGCCCGAGTCGCCTCCATCATACGATGCCGATGTGCACAAAGATTCTAGACGGGAGCATGCAAGAGCCGCGAGGAACGCAGTCTGGAATGAAGGACAGCCTGTGTCTCCAATGCCAACTTCGGGGACTGTGTCGACAGCCTCGCGAAGATCGTCTGTCGACTCACGGGGCACATTCAACACTCCCAACACTCCAATTACTGACATGGAGGACATAGAATCTCCACAAGCAGTGCAACCATTGACTGCTGAAAATCTTGTTAGGTCTTTCAGAGCCCGCACAGCTCAGATCAGATCAACTGGCTTGAGTCGTCATGGCGAAGCACAGGATGCTGCAAGAGACTACAGTGACGAGACTTATGACGCTCATAGTTCTAGGGACGATCGTGCTCTCAGTGACATCGATGATGGTGATGACTTCATGGACGACTTTAGTGAGGACAGTGATAACCATGAGAATGCGTTCAATCAGGAATTTGGACCGTATGGGCATTTCGCTGGACATGCCTGCCTTGATGGTGAAGCTGACGAGGACGCGGACTCTTTGTCGTCATCAAGCACGCTGCAGCTGCCGTCACTCACGCCGAGCCCAACACTTGCGCCACAGGATGCTGACGCATGCTCGAATGCTAATACAGATCCCGCGTTCTCAGACGCCATCAAGCCAGAAGCATTCGCTCTGCCTCCAAAGTCATACAGTCCCACCAATCAGCCGCGCAATACATTCGACAGTGTCACAGACACTGTTGGCGCTATCGCCATCGACAGTCAGGGCAACATCGCGTGTGGAGCTTCGTCTGGTGGCATCGGCATGAAGTATCGAGGTCGAATTGGACCGGCAGCGCTTGTCGGTGTCGGAGCTGCCGTGAAGACCATGGATGCTGATGACAGGATGAAGACTTGCACAGCTGCTGTGACGAGTGGCACCGGCGAGCACATGGCGACCACTCTTGCTGCGAATGTTTGTGCCGAACGACTGTTCTATGGCACAAAGAAGCGCCGTGGCGGTGGCTTTGAGCATGTGGACGACGATGGCGCTGTCAGAGCAATGATTGAGAACGATTTCATGGGTATGTTTTGCGCCACTATCTTTTGACCATGAAGGTATTGCTGACATGAAATAAAAGACCATCCTAGTGTTCGAAGCTCGCACTCTACTGGAGCCATCGGCATCTTGGCTGTGAAGAAGACTGTGCATGGAGCTTATCTGTATTTCGCTCACAATACTGACTCTTTTGTACGTCCTAACATCTGAAATTGTCTCACCGAAGTACTAATCCTCTAATTAACAACAGGCTCTTGCATCGATGGGTGCCGAAGACCCCAAGCCGACATGTACAATGTCAAGGAGTCATGGGAATGGGATGGTAGCGACAGGAGGTCGTGCTATCAGATTCAGACGGCGATGAGGAGGCCTAATATTGCTTTCCTTTGCTATTCCTACGCTCTGTGTATAGACCTGTATTAAACAGCCTGTCGACCTTTCCAGGCCGAATAAACGTATATAGAGGAACCCGATCTTTCACCTTTCCATACTACAAACCACAGGATAAGTAAACATCATGCTTCGAACGTGGCAAATCGAGCTGGTTGGCCGGTATTCAGCCGGGTACTGTAGTGTTTATGATCAACCTAGATTCTCAGACACTCATGAAACATCCTACAGTCGGCATAGTACGACTATGTCCACCACTCATGAGCGACACTAGACACACCGTAGAGTCGATGCTGCGGGCATGATACAGGTCCTTCTACTATGAATGCGATCGACGGTACTGAGCATGCAGGAGGCGTCTCTGAAGGTCTGTAGCAAGACGATCATCACGGTTTTCTAGCATTGTCCGACAGTCATTGACACCATTTCCGTTGACGCAGGTGCCCCTCCATCTCTACTCGTCCTGATCCTCGACACGAACCCCTACGCCTGGTCTGCTCTGACCCCATATCTCACACTGTCAAGCGCCATCTCACAACTCCTCATCTTTCTCAATGCCCACCTCGCTTTCAACAATGCCAATCGTGTCGCAGTCCTTGCGTCACATACAAATCGATCTCAATGGCTGTATCCGAGCCCGTCTACTCAAAAGAACAGTCTTGAGACACAAGGACGTACTTCCACAAAGGCTGACGCCAACAAATATCGGCCCTTCTCCTTGCTGGAGCAAGAGCTCCTCAACAACCTTCGCAGTCTACTCTCGTCAACCACAGCTGCCGATCTCACCAAAGACAATATACCCAACACCACAACTCATATAGCTGGCGCCCTTACGCAAGCACTATCCTACATCAACCGCCTCACTCTAGCTCTAACACCAGCATCTACAAATGCTGGTAGTGGCCATGCAACGTCAAATTCCACGTTCGATAGTTCCGCTACTGCTATGCTCGCAAGTACAGCATCACTAGCCACTCATGTCGCTCAGACAGCACCACTAAACAGCCGCATCCTGATTGTCTCTACATCTGGTGACCTTTCTGCTCAGTACATCCCACTAATGAATGTGATCTTCGCTGCACAGCATTCTCGAATACCCATTGACGTTCTCAAACTTGCTGGCGACACTGTGCTGCTACAGCAGGCTTCGTATACTACATCTGGGATCTTTCTCACACCTGTGGCACTACCGGCACCGCTTGCGGCCGAGAATGGCTCAACTCAGAATGGGCAGGACGAAAATCACCAGCAGCTGAACCTGCTCCCGACTCTCCTCCACGCCTTTCTCCCAGACCCTCTTGCTCGAACACATCTGATTCCTGCCACAGGCTTGTCAGTTGACTTTCGCGCTGCCTGCTTCTGCCATCGCAAAGTCGTGGATATTGGTTACGTTTGCTCCATCTGCCTGAGTATATTCTGCGAGCAGATACCGCTGACGAGCGAGGGTGGAGGCGTGGCTGGATGTGTGTGTTATACATGTGGCACCAAGCTGAGGTTGAGTGATGGAGCTGGATTAGCAGCAAGTGCTTTGGACGAGGCGATCTCAGCAACAAGGAAAAAGAGGAAGAAGAGACCGGAGAGCGTGGCGGCGACTGCTGGATGAGTCGTAGTTGAGCTATTTGACAATATCGATAGCGAGCACGGTAGTAGCAGCAAGTATTCTCCTTGCGTTGGTTGCCAAAATCTGCAGATCCTCATCTCAGCATATCTATGTCAACTTCAGGAACGACGTTTCAGGTTATCTCTGCTGTGTTTCAGATCCCAGAACCATGTCATGAGGATATGCAGGTGGCCGGCTTGCTGCATGAGGCTAGGCCTAGCGTGTCTGGCTGCATCCTGGTATCTCCCTCTCTTACCTTTCATCGACTTTCTTCACACCCCACCACTCCCCAACCTGCAAGATCTTGCGCACATTTCTGGTCGTCGTCGCGACACCTTGTACTTCCTCTACTTTACCACAGGACATCCTCGCGAGGCACACAACACCACCAACGCCACCGAGATGCCTTCTGCAATCAGTGCCAATGCAAACGCCACCAAACAGCCCGAAGCTTCCCTATGGCAAGTCCGTCCATGTCCAGGCAAAGGCCGCGGTCTCTTTGCCACCAAACCACTCCCACGCGGCACACTCATCATGATTGACAAACCTGTCGGCATCAAGAACACTTGGTCACAATACTTGACGCGCCCTGAAGTCGACCGTGCTCTCTCCACCATGACCGCTGCTCAGCGCACCAAATTCCACACCCTCAGTGACGCTGGCGGCACCTCGTCTGACAAAGTCGTCCGCATCTACCAGAACAATGGCCACGGCTACGGTCCCAACGGCGACCAAGGCTGCATTTGCTTCGACATGGCATTCATCAACCACGCATGTGTCCCCAATGCAAGCTGGTCCTACCGCGAAGCTGCCGACGTCTGGATCGTCAGCGCCGTCGTCGACATCGCTCAAGACGAAGAAATCACAGTCTCATACGTCCACTACCTGCGCTACTACACCCAAGCTCAACGCCAAGAGATCACCCGCGAAGTCTGGGGCTTCAACTGTCTCTGCACCACCTGCAAGCTCGGTGGCTCCAAAAGTCGTGCCGGCCATGCCAGCGACATGCGTCGAGTCCTCCTTCTGGGACTGCGCTTCCTGTTCGAAGCGAAGAATGGCAAGCTGCGCCTGGAACAGATAGACACTGCGCTTCGCGGCAGCGGCGGCAACATGCTCGTCACTGTCCCATACGGCGTCTTGGCCGAGCTCACCGAAGCCGATCGAACGTTTGCGTGGTGGCTGATTGCGAAGCTGCATGAAGCCGAGGGGTTCGCCAATGAGGGTCTGGCAGATCCGTACGGACGTGCAGCGCTGAGTTTGCGAACACGCTTGCTGGAGCTGAGTAAGCAGCAGAAGCGGGTGAAGAACATTGAGAAGTGGACGGGTAATATGAAGGAATGGTATAAGATTGTCATGGATGCATCAAAGGTGGGCGTCAAGACCGAGGGTTCGCCGATCTTTGTGCCTGAAGGTAGTGCTCCTGCAATGAGACCCAACAAGGTAAGCCCGGCTCGAAACCTTGCCTAACCATGCCTCTCAGTGGTCACGGACTTCTTTCCCCACGTCATTAGGCTGGACAACCACTGACAGAATCACTCAGCAAAAGCGAGGCTTCACTGACGTCGACGTCTACGATCGCCTTGGCAGGACGACGACGATTTCCTGCTCGAAGCGCAAGCTTGACGAGGTGATGAGAATGGACAGCTTCATAGAGGACTTTTGTGCAGGCTGGATGAAGGACTATGGACATCTGTGCTACTGAGAGCGGAGTGGGCATGACGTGAAGGGGTGCACAAGTGATGTGTTCAGACGGCACGAATGCGGAGTGTAAGTGCAAGAGAGGCTAGAAGGATATGTTGCCGGCACAGGCGAGGCAAGTCAGATATGTGGATGATTCCCAATAAGCTGTTGCGAACGCTGTTAAAGGGTACAGTCGTAACAATAGAGAATGCAAATCACTTCAGTTTCATGCCAATGGCGGACATTCCAAGATCGACGTCAAGTTCAAGACTGACGTCAGGAAACACCACCGTGATTCAACGGACTTCCTGCTACATTTGCGTCCACGGCAGCGAGGCGTATCCTCTCGTCCGATCGTCTTCTCATCATCAACATCATCACATCCACTGTTGCTAGCCCAGCTCGCTTTTCAGTCCTCGTGTCACATCATTCATTCGTCCTACGTTCCCACGTTCTCATCATTCAGGCTGTGCTTCCCATGCTGTAAGTCTTACACGCCATGCAGGTAAGCTCAAATGTCAGAAACTCTGCATGTCCCGTTTTCACGCCAGCCGATCCGTGTGGTGTTGGACATCGCATGCGGTGGTGGTGGTGGTGGCCTATTCAGGTTGCGCACGTCCTGTCATGGGCGCACATACCCCCGACTTTTCCTGCAACGTAAAGACGTGGCTTTCGGCTGGTCGATCGGATTCGACGGCATACCCGCAGATCGGGACAGTTTGCATCATCTTCCTTCGTCCAGATCGGCCGGCTCACGCACCTACTTTCCTTCCCGATTGTAGGAATCCTCCTCCCTCTGAATATTCAAATATATCGAAACATGTTATTCTTGACACTCCGCTTCATCGACACGGGCACTCCGTCCTCATACTCGACGCCCGAGGCGCCGCCGTCGCCGGCCATTTCTGACATCTTTTGGCGGAGCTCTTCGTCGAGTTCTGCGGGGGTTTTGTGGTGAGGTTTTGTTGAGGATGGGGATGTAGATTGTGCTGGCGATGTATCTGTGCGTGATGCTGCTACTGAGCCTGCCTCTGTCGCTGGTTTTGTTGGTATTGCTGAAGTCGAGGCAGGTGAGGGAGACGAGGTTGCTGATGGGTTTGATGGGGAGGACTTCGGCGTCGATTTGGAGCGCGCTGAAGAGTCTGAGGAGGAGAAGAGTGAGGCAAAGGAGAATGGGCGTGACGTTGATATTGTGGGGGTCCGTGGTGTGGCTGCTGCGATGGAGTGTAGCGGGCGAGTTCGGGAGACATGGCTGGGGAGAAGCGACATCGTGAATCTTTTACGAATGATTTCTATTGTAAAAAGTGTGATTGATGAACGTAGGTTGATAGGTACATCGTGTGCTTCGAAAGATGGGATTGTGAGAACCGGATGTTATGGATATGCATGAGATCGTGATGCGAAACGTCATTCCTTATCACGAGGAAGTATCTCCGTGGAGGAGAAAAAGCTGTGACAGCACGTGATATTAAATTCAGTCGCAACCTGAAACATCATAGTCGTGTTTGAACCGCAGCTCCACCTCGGTCTGTATAGGCAGTGGCGTGAGGCGTCCATAGCAGCGGAAGCATGCCTCACAAAGTTGTTGCAAAGGGCAAGCCTACGAGCAATAAAGCCACATCCGCACCACAGAAGCGGAAGAGAGATGGCGAGAGTGATGTTCAGAAGCTCAGTCAACAAGTCTCCCAGCTCGACCTCAAGACTACCTTCACGGCTTTCGACGAACTCCCACTTAGCGAGCCTACGAGGAAAGGGCTCGAGAAATGTCACTACAAAACACTCACGGACATTCAAAAGTCCTCCATCCCTCTAGCATTAACCGGCCGAGACATCCTCGGTGCCGCAAAGACTGGTTCCGGCAAAACACTGGCCTATGTGATCCCTGTGCTGGAGAATCTATACCGCGACCAATGTATTGGCGCAGACGCTGGGCTGGGTGCTATGATCATCGCGCCGACCCGTGAACTCGCCATCCAGATCTTCGACGTGCTCTACAAGATTGGCAAGCACGGCCATCTCTTTGCAGCAGGTCTGGTCATCGGTGGCAAAAGTCTGCAAGAAGAACAGCACGCCCTGGCAAGAATGAACATCGTCGTCTGCACTCCTGGTAGGATGTTGCAGCATCTTTCTCAAACCGCCGCATTCAACGTCGACAACCTCAAAATGCTTGTCCTCGATGAAGCTGATCGCATACTGGACATGGGGTTCCAGCGTGATCTCGATGCAATCGTCGAGTACCTCCCACCAGACCGCCAGACTTTACTCTTCAGTGCAACGCAAACGAAAAAAGTCTCCGATCTTGCCCGTCTCAGCCTGCGTGAACCTGAATACGTCGCCGTCCACGAAGCCGCAGCCAGTGCCACGCCAAAGTCGCTCAAGCAGAATTACACAATTACTACACTCCCGCAAAAGCTCGACACATTGTGGTCGTTCATTCAAGCTAGCAAAAAATCCAAGATACTAGTCTTCTTCTCCTCAGGCAAGCAAGTCCGCTTCGTCTACGAATCTTTCCGTCGACTGCAGCCTGGTATGCCACTCCTCCATCTCCATGGCCGACAACGGCAGACTGCTCGACTTGACATTACAACGAAATTCGCCTCATCGCAGCATTCTTGTCTGTTCGCGACAGATGTTGTGGCGCGCGGTCTTGATTTCCCTGCTGTCGATTGGGTTGTTCAAGTGGACTGTCCAGAGGATGCCGACACATACATTCACCGCGTCGGACGTACAGCTCGGTACGAACGTGACGGACGGGCCGTTCTCTTCCTCGACCCTAGCGAAGAGGAAGGCATGCTCGGACGGCTCGCCGCTAAGAAAGTCCCCATCGAGCGTCTCAACATCCGCGCAAAGAAGCAAACGAGTATTGCGAGCCAGCTGCAGGGTATGTGCTTTCAGGATCCAGAGTTGAAGTACCTCGGCCAGAAAGCTTTTGCGAGTTATGTCCGGAGTGTACATTTGCAGAAGGATAAGGATGTTTTCAAGATTGAAGAGTACGAGCTTGAGGGATTCGCGACGAGTCTGGGACTCCCCGGTGCCCCGCGAATCAGGTTCGTAAAGAGCGACGTCGAAGCAGCGAAGAAAGCAAAGAATGCTCCAAGACGAGGCATGTCACCAGCCTCAGACGACGATGAGAGTGGCGGAGCCGAGGTTGACGACGGGAAACCCTCCACAAAACCCTCCCAAAAAGACGACAAACCCACTGTCCGCACAAAATACGACCGCATGTTCCAGCGCACCAACCAAGACATCTTCGCCTCGCACTACCAACGCATGATCGACTCAGGCGACGCAGAGGGCGCTGCAAGACTTGCTGCCGAAGACCGAAATACCTTCTCCGGCCTACCAACAGCAGCAGCAGCGCAGGCAGAAGACGACGATCTTTTCATCGTCAAGCGGCGCATTCCTGCTTCTCCTTCGTCGAGTCCAGAGCCTGATCATGCAGATGTTGAGGTAACCACGACCGCGACAGCACCATTCCAGAAAGACATAGCGGATCCATTGGTTATTGACTCCAACCGTCGCCGTCTCGCGCTTAAATCCAAGAAGAAGGTCGCCAAACTCCTCGGGACATCGAGCACGAAACTCGTCTTTGCAGACGACGGGACTGCTATGGAAGCACATCCGTTTGCTGACGAAACTGCTGTGGGCCGGGATGCGCGCGAGAAGGAAGCTGCAAGGCAGGCCTTTGTGGCTGGGGAGGGAGCAAGGATGCGCGATGTGGACAATGTCGATCGGGAGGTTGCGAGGGGGAAGAGGAGGGAGAAGAAAGATAAGAAGAAGGGCAGGGAGAGGGATGGGGAGGAGGAGGCGGAGCCTGAGCCCGAAATTGAGAATAGGAGGAAGAGACGTGCTGGGGTGGCGAAGATAAGACGTGATGAGGAGGAGAGTGAGGATGAGGACAATGATGGAGCAGCAGGAGGCCTAGAAAGGATCGCCCGGCCGTTCGAGGAGTTGGCCGACTTGTATGATGATGATGATGAGCCAGCGAGCAAGAAACAGAAGAAGTGGTTTCAGCGGGAGAACGACGAGGTGGCAAATCAGCAGGATACAGGCAAGAGCCGCGGTGCTGAGACGTTGGAGGATCTGGAAATGTTGGCGGCGGGAGTGCTTGGATAAGAGGAGTGTATTTCAGAATGAGTAGCGAGCTTGCTTATTAGATCGCGTTTCGCTGTCACGTGGGCCGCGTTCCGTTTGTGTCACCTTTGTGTCACCCTTGTGTCACCTCACAAACTTGTACTACTCTCCCACTTTCCAACACCTGTACTTCAACTTCCACTCTTCCACTCTAATCACACTGTCCATGCCCTCAACATGTCCACCTCCCGCTTCCCAACAACGCAATATCCCTCCACCCACTTCACCGACTCCGCCGGCGCCATCCTCTTCCACCTCTCCACCCACCGCGTCTGCCTCGTCCACCTAAAATCCCGCAACGAATACGTCCTCCCCAAAGGCCGCCGCAACATCAACGAATCCCGCGCCTCGGCCGCCCTGCGCGAAGCCCGCGAGGAAACCGGCTTTCCAGCACGCATGCTCAAAGTCCGCATGCAGACGCGTGCGCCGCCGGCGGTGGAGCCCGAGGAGGGAAGCAGGGATGAAGTCCGGATGGAGGAGGTTGAGGGCGAGCCGTTTATGGTTACGCTGAGGGAGGTCGGGGAGGGAAGGGTCAAGCTGATTTGGTGGTTTGTGGCCGAGGTGGATGAGAGTGCGGGGGTGGAGATG
>Ga0058702_10000288_pt1 | contig 24024 bp, 32 predicted proteins | sample AgamicOrSfe_FD_83781 | JGI IMG/M metagenome (GOLD analysis project Ga0058702, IMG submission 83781) | Agave microbial communities from Guanajuato, Mexico - Or.Sf.e | ecosystem: Host-associated > Plants > Phyllosphere > Phylloplane/Leaf | place: Guanajuato, Mexico | collected 2012-05-30 | reverse complement strand
GTGTATGCGAAAGGAGGCGGTGGGCGCGGCGTGGGTAGGAGAGTAAGAGAACTTAGAAAAACGATCATGGAGGGCGGTAATGCCGCCGCTGCGAAGAAGGAACTCGATGATATTCTAGGACGGGAGTGCATCAAATGCGGCGACATTGCAATCCGCAGCATCGACGAGCCGTTCATCACGAACGCGGAAGACAAGAGCGAGTGGGCGCTGTAAATTCATCGAAACGTCTGCATACATGTATTCGTGAAAAAGCTTTACTAGCTTTAGCATAATCGGGATCCCTGCACCGGACCCTCGTCAGAGCCCATAAGATACTCTCACTACTCTACCTTCAACCCGACTCACGCGCTCATCTCATCCCATCCCGTCACGACAGCCAGCCTCAGACCAAGCCCACCTTCGCTCGCAGAGCGTCCGCCTCCGGGGCTCTGGGTAGCTGGGGGAGGCGGCGTGTACGGTGGTGGACGATGAGACGGCGGGCGCTATGCGTGCAGGTGGGCGTGTAGGTGGGCGTGCAGGCGTGCGAGCGAATGATCGTACACCCATCGCTCGCATGGCGCTTGCCACCCCAACGGCCCACGGCCCTTTCGACCACCACCAAGAGCCATCACCTTTCCCATCCACCCAGGTAGTCTATAAAATGTGGCAATATTGCAATACGGAGTATTGACGACCCTTCCCTCGCCATAGGCGAAGACAAAGGTGAATGGACACTATAAGCAAGGCAGGGGACAACTGTAGGGTACTGGTACTAGTCGAGCATAAGACTTGGGTTGGGACGGGCCGGGTGCACAGTATGAGGAGCGATTCAGCTGGAACGATGATCACATATCCTGTGTATCATGCTATGCATTCTGGTGATCAAGTTATACGATACAATACAGCTGTCCATGACCCTCCTCCTTCTCGACACTTTTTCGCCAGTGTGCATGTTCAACGTGGGCCCAATGCCTCACGCTCCTCCGGTACTCGCCACGATCTGTAGCCCCACCGCATCCCATGCCTTCTACATGTCACGCCAGCTCCATCTCCATATCGCCCAATCTCCACGATTTCCTTACCCAAGTACAGCAACACTCTCAAAGATCACTTCCCAGCCTCCCTCTCCTTTCCGGCCCACAAGTTTATCCCTCTCCTGCTTCCCATCTTCGCATGCCGTCTCTTACGCTACCAGCTCCCTCTTTCCTCCTTCCATTCGCTCAGACCACAGTCGTGATGAACACTGTACTGCGCGCTTCCGGTGTCCCGTTCGCCGTGGCACCACCGATTATTGTCGTCGAGAACACCACGCTCGTCACAGTATTGGGCACGTCTGTGGTCGTAGTGGAAGTAGCGGTGGTGGTTCCAGGGGCAGCGACCGTGCTGGATATCACCATGAGTGTCGAAGCTGAAGGTGAGAGTGCAGACGGAAGAGATGGAGATGGAGATGGAGATGTTGGTGTTGTTGTCGAGCTTGTCAATGTGCTTGGACCGTGCAAATCCTCAATTGACGATGCAGGCATCGTCATACTGCTTTCGCTGCTCGACATGCTCACGTCCGGCGCGAAGATGCGCGGTGGAGCCGGCGGGACGAATGCGACGGCGCTTGAGCGTGGACTGTCGCTGCCATACATCGTATTCGTGACCAAGATCGTTGCGGTGATTGTGCTGACGCTCGTGGCTGGCGCACAGGCGGCTGCTGTATAGCCGGCTGAGTTTGTGTTTGCGCTGGTCGCAGGATATGGGCAGACAGGTACGGGCAGTGCTTGCATGTATAGCGGCAACATCTGTAGTCCTGCTACCGGAGTGGACGGCTTGAGGAGGGTGATGGTGGTGTAGATGAAGAGAACGGTCGACTCTGCGAGGAGGAGAGCGAGAAGGAAGAGAAGTACTGGGGTTGAAATGCTGTGGCCGTTTCGGTGATGATGGTGGTCGTGGGTGTAGTGCGTTAGCTCTGCCGGAGCGCTGGGTACTGGTGGTGCTGGAATTGGTTTGAGTTCTGGAGGAGGAGAAGCCTGAGAAGGGGCACAGTCATGCTTTGACGTGGACTTTGAGGTGGGTTTTGATGTGGATTCGGCTGTGAGCTTGGACGATGAAGCTCCTGCGGCGATCAGGATGGGCAGCCTGAGGGGCAGGATGGTGGAGTAGCGCGGTGGTGAGGCTCTGGCAGCATCGATTGTGGGTGCTTGATCGCCCGGCTTCAGCTTGGGCTGGCGGAAAGATGGCGTGGGTGATGAGGCCCACAAGGACGAGGATGAAGGTGATGTTGACGAAGACATGGTCTCAGTTGACGCTGCGCTTCCTGTATGTTGTTGCTATTATAGCTTGTGAAGAGACGAGACGAGATGTATCACAGAAGAGGTGTAGTGAAGAGTGAAGAAGTAGGAGAAGAGGTAAGATGAAGACAAGAAAGGCAAGTGATACATTGTTCAATGGAAAGTGCACAATAGCAACGTGAGCGTAGACATGAATTGAGACGTAAATGGAGTCGAGATGTCAATAGGGTGGACTGCACAATGTCATGTTTACATTGTAAGCGCTCTTCTTTGTTTCAGCTTTGATTGCTGCACCTGTACCTAAACAGCGTTTCGTCTTGCGCGTCGTACTGTGGGATGATGACCATCTTTTCACGAAGTGAGCACGCAAGAGATGATGCTCGAATGACTGTGCTCATGGTAATCATCCTGTTGTCCGGATTGAGGTGGCGAGGAGAGGAAGGCTTGAATTTGGCGGCAGTAGGTGTAGCAGGGTAGTTTCGCGTGGCCGTGGACAAAGGAGTCTTGTTCGAAGACTCAGACCCAGACCCAGACCCAGACCCAAACCCAAACCCATTGTCCGGGAGTACGTCGTAGGCAAGATGTCTTTGCCGCTACTTGGCTCCGACAGCTTCGCTGTTGTCTGTTCGTACATTGCTGTTACATCCTGGAACGCAGCACAGCAGTGCAGAGGGAAAGTGGATGGCTGACGACATCGTCTCATGGCATCCCTCTCGGCAAGCTGGACAGCTCGCAACTGTGATAATGGTAGCAAGCTATGTAGGATTCTAGGACGTCGTCGTGGTATATCTAGGTGGTCGTGGAGTTCTTTTCTCATCATATCATCTCTCTGGTCTCGTCCACATCGTCTGCTCTCCTCGTCTTTCCTCACTTCATTCACTACCTAATCGTCTCCCTTCCCTCCTTGTCATACCCATGGAAACTCTCCAATATAACACTTCCCGCCAGCAAGCCCCTCCTCGGTCGTATGCTGCGCTTACTCGGACTCCAGATCTCATGAAACTTGATACTGCCATCACTTGCCGCAACGACGATACATCCCTCGTCATCCGTGCGAGTCGTCCAATTGCCATCGGCTGACTTGCGAGGACTTCCAGGATACGGGATAGCATAGAGAGCGCGAAGGTCCGGGTTCCATGGTATAGCAGCGACCTGCTGACAGTCCGGCCACGAATACACAGCGACGCGTATCGGGTGCTCCGGCTGTGCAAACCCGAATGTAGCTGCAATTTCACGGCGAGTCTGTGACCAGACAAGCGAGGTGACTTGTGCTCCACAATCGATTGTTGCGAGGCTTGCACCTGAGATGGTGTGGAAGAAGTGCATTTGCCGGTCATTCGAGCCGCCACCTGCAGCCATGAGCCCGCTCTGCCAAGGACAGAAGGCGATAGCTTTGACGGCAGCGTTTAACCGCCAGATCTGCCTGGCGTCGTCAAGGTTGGGTATATTGAGAGACTCCAGCGGACCAGGATGCGAGACGCGGATGAAGATGCTGTGTTCGTCACCTTTGCGAACGACGTGCTTGTCCGGACAAGGTAGGTGTCGTCCTGCTTCCACAAGAAGCTCACGGAGAGAGAACAGAGCGCATATATTGTCGTTGCCACCTGTGGCAAAATGTGTGCCATCTGGAGACCAAGCAATTCCGCAGATCTGCTGGGTATGTATAGAGATACGTGCCTGCAAGGTTGCCGTACCATGCCAGCCTTGCGCCCATCGATCTTTGTCAGCCGGCCATTCCACAAAGTAGATTGACACAAGTCCAGCATCATCGCCCACGAGCAAGACTTCTTTCTCGGCCATGACTGACTGATGTCGCTGGGAAGGTCGTTTTAGAGTCCTAGGTCGGAAGCAGAGGTGTGTCACCGAGGTAGGTGCCACTATGCGGAGGAATCGAGGACTGCTATCGAGTGGGCTATACATGTCAACTTGACCATCACCACGACCCATTGCAAGGATTGCACGGCCACCTTGTGTCGACGAGAAGGCTAAACACGTTATGTAGTTCAACCTTGATCGTCCAAGCTCAATGGCATGAGGCGGCTGCATGACCCCTTGAGTCTCAGACCAGAGGTATACCTTGTTGCCCAAAGCTACAGCCAAAGAGTGGATGGTCGGGCAGTATGCTAATGCTGAGCAGTAGTAGTCGTCTCGCAACCCGGGTGCTTCCAGTACTCGGAAAGGTAATTTTGGTATCGCTTGAGGGACCTGCTTATTACGTGGCAGATGTTGTGGTGCAGAGCCTTCTTGACGCCACGTATTATTTGACCACACGGGTCTGACGATTCCTATTGCACGATCACTGTGATGTGGTGTGATCTGGACGAGTCGGGAAGCTCTGTCAACATCGAGAGCAGTGGCTAACCTGTACTCGTAGACCTCTGCATTGTCGCTTTGGTTACTGCCGTACAGGAATTGCGAGGTATATACTCTAGCTGGGTCGCCTGAGCTATATGCAACACCGGAAGCATGGACTGCACGAGCGGCTGCTCTGACAGACGACGTTGAGCCCATGATGTCCCAGGTTATGGGCGTGGTGTTTGATACATTGTCGTTAAGTTCTTGACGTTCTGCCAGTACGCTCGCATGTCTTTGAGAAATTGCACGGGACTGTTGCTGCAGTCTTTGGGTTCTGGCGTACTCGACCGATCGATTTCGTGGCGCGCGGGGAGCACCGAATGGATTCACATCGACAGTCTTGCGCAGCAGCCTTTGCCGGGGACTCAGCTCACTTGCTTTCTTGCCCATGAACAGCTGGTCTCGTGTCTGTTCCGCTGGTCTACGAAAACCAATGTATCTGTCATGCAGAGATGGCTTCGTCAATTTCTTTCGAAGAACCTTACACCCACGTTGCGTGGGTGTGGAAGCCTCCGAGAGATTGAGATCCGTCACTTCCACAATTCTCACATCCGTGTCCACGACTGTCGAGTTTGTGTGGGGATTGGTGGCTTCTACGTCTTCAGGCTGCTCCAGGGTCGTCTCGGCGATCGAGGTGGGTATTGCTAAACTGTCAATCAAGCTTGATCGCTGCCGACGAGACCTCACTACAGAGCGGGGTACGACGATATGTGCATGCTCGGAGCTTGTTCTACTTCTCACGCTCGAGTATGCAGAATGTCGATGTGCCGGCCTGAAGTCGGGTGGAATATCATACTGCCCGTCCAGTCCAGGTACAGGTTTATCATTCTCAGATGTCCTGACATTGCGGCGTCGATTCGATACTGGTGCCGGTTTTGCGGATTTGGCTTTGAGTGCTGGTTTTCTCGCAGGACTCGCAAAGGACTTCAGAAGGTTTCTAAGTTTCGCACGGCCGGACAGAGGTACGGGATCAGATGCGAACAGACGACTCTCGAAGGACATGGCTGGATCGGGACGGCGGCGAGCTCCTCTCAGCGAGGCAAGATTTTCGAGAGCAGATCATGGGAGTAGATCGGATGATAGAGGATTAGAACAAAGAATATGTCATAAAGTCATCAATCGTTCAGAATGCTACGTGTGCTGTCGGGAAGAATACACACACCATGTGTGTGGTGATGAAGAATAATTCCACGCACGAGATCGTCGAAAATCATGTCTTCTCGCCATTTTTCTGTCAGCCTTGCTATTACACGGGGAGAAGGCACGTCTGTGTATCTACGAGACAGTGGAGGAAGGCGCGGAGAGACGTCCGCAGCCTCAACACTTGGACCCTGTCGATCATCCAAATCTGAAACGCAGGCGATACAATCACTGTCAGCATCAAGTCGACATGAGTGTGAGTGCCTCGACTGACAATTGATTGACAGCACTGACCACTTTCAGCATGGAATACCACGCGTCTCGGGTGGTCAGGATCGATCTGAACAGGCAAAACAGAAAGAGCTTCAGAAAATCGACGAGTACAAGTCCCTGGTTGACAGCCTGACAAGGCAGGTGTGTAATGAAACGACCTTTGAGGCCCATTGCTGACCGAGCTTCTTAGGTGGAGTCCAATGATCTCTCGGAATCTACCTTGAAGTTGACCTCGAAGGTCCTCAACCTGAATCCCGAATACTACACTGTCTGGAACCAGCGGCGGCGAGTCCTGCAGCATCTTTTTGTCACTCCGCAGCAGCCCACGCCAACAGATGTCGCAACTGCAGATGCGCAAGATCTTCTTGGTCAAGATCTACAATTCCTCCTCCCTCTGCTCATGAAGTTCCCGAAATGTTACTGGATTTGGAATCATCGCTACTGGGTTCTGAAACAGATATCAGTGAGATTACCTCTAGCAAACGCTCGAAACTATTGGAATGGTGAGCTTGTTCTCGTGGGCAAGATGCTGGGAAGAGATAGTCGCAACTTTCACGGTTGGGACTACCGAAGATTCGTGATACAAGAGTTGCGACGATTTCAGGAGCTCGCTCAAGAGTCGAAAGAAGAGGCAGAGACGCCGGCTATCGCGGACACTGCAACCAGCCGCGGCACACAAGAAGGAGCAGCAAGCGAAATCATCACAGAAAGCGAGTTTGCATACACTACAAAGATGATCAAAAGCAATCTCTCCAATTTCTCAGCCTGGCACAACCGCAGTAAGTTGATACCGCAACTCCTCGATGAGCGTCAGGCGAGCGACACCGACCGGAGGAAGCTGTTCGACGAAGAACTCGCGTTCATCCAGAGTGCTGTTTTCACCGATCCGTACGACCAATCTCTGTGGTACTACCACCACTTCCTCATGTCTGAAGTCAGCCGGACTGATGGGCAAGCTTTTGTCAAGTTCACAGATGATGAGAGGTCAGATCGTCTTCGAGGAGAGATCGAGGCTATCCGCGACCTGCTCGAGGATACTGATGACTGCAAGTGGGTGTATCAGTCGTTGTTGATGTATTCTGCACAACTTTCAAAGCTGGCTGCGGTAGATGATCATGTGAAAAGTGAAGACACGAGATTGTGGCTGTTACAGTTGCGCAAGCTGGATCCTATGCGAAGCAAGCGCTGGGATGACTGGGAGCAGAGCCTTGGGATTCCATGAAATCTGGAACACCTGAACGATCCAAACCAATGACAAGGGGTGTCTTGAACAGCTCTGCATCTCATCCGAGCCTGATACCGCCTTGGCCGCTCCGCCGACGCTTGCTCGATCCTGCACGATACAAGACAAGCACGACGTGCAGAGCCAACGTAGCAGGCTCACACTTCGTGGCTAGGACTGTCCGATCTTCAACCATGAATCTTGCCAGATATCGCCGGCATTCTATCGCTTGTTGAGCCGCACGGCGACGATTTCGACGACGAGATCAAGAGCTTGAGCATGTCACAGCACGGTTGAAACGCTGTGAAGTCGACTTGCAGGTCTGGTCTTTGTTTGTATGCCGGTCTGCGGCGGACTGCTCAATCGCTTCAACGACGACAGATTGCTGGTGTTGAGCCATCAGATCACGTTGCACACACTGTAAGCTGCAACGAGGAGGATAGTCAGGTCTATATCTGCCTCTACCTGTATTCGTACATAATATTATCGCTTCTATGTGCACATCAGTACTTTACAAGATTGCTCGAAGCTGCACGTCAATTGTCACATCACAGCCAGATCTTCCTAATATATCCCCGGCACCATGACGAACCTCCTCTTCCCATAACTCCCCCCAAACTCCCTCCTGTACCGACTCTCCTTCTTCCTCGCCCACACTGCCATCTGCCCTCCGGCAACCGCCAAAAAGATCGCAGTGCTCCAACTCCGATTTGCCATCCACATTCCAATCCAGGCCACAATCTCAAAGAAGTAATTCGGGCACGTCACTGGCACAATGCTGAAGACCCCTCCACTCGGAATCCCTCTCTCCGAGCCACCCGCACTCCGCAAATTCATGAGCGTGATGTGCGCACTCAGGTTTCCCAGCTCGCCAACCACAAACAGCAGGACCGCAACAGCATTCCACCATCTGTACGGCGCCGCATGTGTCGTCGGACAGTTGAAGCTTGGCGAGTAGGTGCACAGTGCGATGTTAAGGCCGCCGAGGACCCAGTAGTGAGCGGAGTTCTTGAATATGTTGAAGAAGGGCATGGTTGCGTTTGAGAAGCGGTGGATGAAGAGGGTTTCGAATTCGCGCTTGGCGAAGTGTAGGACGATTAGCGTCATAGAGAGGAATTGGGCGGTGGAGGCTGGGGGGACATCGACGCCGTGGTGGTGGTAGAGGTAGGGTCGGATCAGGTAGATGAAGGGGTGGATGAGTAGAGGGCCGAGGTATTCGATGAGGAAGACGGTGCGCCATGCGATTTGGGGACCTGAATGGTGTTAGATGAGAGGTTGACGATGTGAGAGGAGGAACAGCGTACCAAGATCTTTTACTTGGATGGTTACACCTTCGTACAATCCAATGTCTTCAATGGTCACGTTCTGCTTGTTGGGAATGTGCTCTCCATCGCTGTCTTTCGTGATGCGTAGACGATTGATGGGTATCCTTGACTTGGCTGCTACGCGGTCGTAGATATCTTTGCAGCTGTCTGTGGGGAGGGCATAGGTCTCCTGTGGGAGGTGCTTGATTGGCTTTCCTGGTGATCTGTGTTAGACATTGCTCAAGGAAGTGGTGAAGAGTATGCCATACCTCGACCGCGTACCGCAAGTCGTACGGGCTTGGTCTTGAGCTCGTCTGCTTCAGCTGCCTTTCCAGCTGTGGTGCGGTACATCTTGTTCTTTCAGAGGTAGCTAGCTCGAGGTTGTATTTGTGCTTGATTAGCGGAGTAAACAGTTACAACTCCAATGGCTTTGACAAGGCGATGTTGCCTGAGTCAGCATCACGTGATCGCGCGAGGTTATCCAATGCACTTCGATCAAGTCAATGCGCGTGCAGTCTGATATATTACTGTAGCATTGTAGAAGATCTCATCTGAACGAAGATACCAATACCCTCCGCGAGGGGACTTCTACAGTAGCAGGAGTGACTCTTATTGTGGTACTTGGAGATCCCATATTGCAACGCAGGCACTCAGGTTACCAATCGTGTCTCAATCCTTCGATTGCACGACCTCCATAGCTTCGAAGGTGCAGACAAGTTATAACCTCGTCTTCAAAATGCCGACCACACGATCTGGCTGGTACGTGGTGCATCATCATGGCTTGATCGTCCATACTAACCAGACTCAGAGTCGCGAAGAATGGCAGGCGAAGATCAGCAGCAGTAGCAAGACTAGCAGTGGTAGGGCATGCAGTAGCAAGGCCAGTAGTGGCGATGCTAGCAGCAGCGAGTCCAACAGTGGCAAGACCAGCAGTGGCGAGGCCAGCCTCACGAGCGGAAGACAGTGCCAGATGTAGTGCGCGAGCAAGCGATACACGACGTGCTGTCGGCAATACACAGGATTCAACTCTTTTCCTGGTGGCAAGCCTTGGCACCAAGAGCTTGATAAAACAATTGAGCAACTCCGTCCATATCAGAAAATTGGCCATACACAGTCACATCTTACCTTAGATCGATATAGCATCACGTGACCTCCTCCTCCTCCTAGACATTAGGTTTGCCGATCCAATATATTGGCCACGAGGGTATCTCCTCAACATATTAAGGCAGAAGACTTAAGTAGTGAAGCAACTTTCTACCGAGAATGGATTCCAAATGGAACCTGGAGAGTTGTAGGCAGCGGGCTTCGTTATAACAAGTGGTACCTTGGAAGTATACATCGAGTGCGTCTGATTGTGCACCAAGGCATACACGACCTAAGCTTTAAATCAATCTCGACATGCCGACAGCAAAACCTGGCCCGTACGTGGTGCGACAACAAATGCTTGACCTTTCATACTAACATGTTCCAGAATCACAGACAGCCCGCTGGCAAGCAGTGCTAGCTCGGTTGTACCATGCCAACCAAAATCTCCTGCCGCGTGGGAATATCTCTCAGACGAGCTCTGAGAAATGATCAATGAACCTCTAGCTCAATGGCAAATGCGCCATCAGCTTAATCTGCAAGAATTTACAATGATTGCTGCCGAATGTGCTGAGACGTCTCTACCTACCGAGCGAACGGAACGAGCGACTCAAGCTGCTGTTCCGCATGTTCAACAGTTTTCCGGGAAAGTACTTGTGCGAAGGGTGTGCAGAGTATCATCCTCATGTACATACAAGGCGCTCATCTCCCTCGGCCCCCGAACTGCAGCTGTTCGTTGGGAAAAGCGTCTCGTATCTTAAGCTTGCGGAAGCTATGGCTGCATATCGTGCAATTTTTTTGTACAGACCGAAAAGCCTCAACAGCCGCCTGTGCCCATCAAGGGCACTCGTTGGCACGCTAGTGCTGAGTTCCAATTCGACACGAGAGCTGATACTCTGCTCGTTCGGGTGACACAGGAACTTCCGGTGGTTCCAAGCGTACTCCAGCAACCATTCATCGACCCCGTATCGACTTGCTCCCATTTCGATTCCTAGAGGCTTGTGGATGAAGCTTATAAGGCTCTTGCTGCTTCACCAAGACCCTGGGACTCATTGCCGGAGGAGATGTAGGAAGCCCAGTTCTGGCGCTGTGGGTGGTAAGCGGACTATCTTGCACTACGCGCCATCGAATCTCGTCCCATTCGGGTTGCTGATCCCTTACATCCGACTAATCGTCCGCAGGTGTCCCAGCGAATATCAAGTGCGGTTACAACCGATTCAAGATCAACTAGGCGTTGATGGTGCACACGCAAGATTTCGGCTCATTGTCGAGCGATTCGCAGACTTGGGAAAGTGCGCTGCGCCGCATAGTCAAGAGTGGCATGCACTCGCACGGCGGGCACCACCCGATGTCAGGCCTGGAGAGGTTTTCGAACATCCTACAATTGTCAGACAGCGATTCAGAATCTTACAGGATGATGAACGGCGTGAACAGTCGCTACGCAATGAACAGCGTCTGTACAAGCAGCGCTCTGCTTGTGTAAGGTCAGATACCACTCGCTTTCTTAGTGTGCTTCGGCTTTGGATATGGACTAAGTTTTGGAGCATAACACCTGCATAATATGATCAGGACAACATCTTGGGGTCATCTCTTGATGTAAGCATTAGGAAGGTACATCTTGTCGCATGGCGATGTGCTACTCCTAGAAAAGTTGCAAGCTGAGACACGCCTGAAACGTTTCACAAATTTACCCTGCATCGTCGAGTCAGGATCACATGATTTTGATTCTGACTAGCGCCGTTTGAGGTCACATCTCCAGGCTCTCCCATCTTCATCAACCTCCAACCTTCACACATTCACCTCATCACAAGCTTCTTTCCACGACCTCCTTGCCATTTCCGACTGCTCGGTCCTGCAATCCGTTGTTCCTCCTCAACTCTTCTCACGATATCCATTAGCTCACGAAGTGTTTTCCCTGGTCTTGAGGACTTCCATAACGCACAACGCTACCAATGCTCACATTTTGAATGGCCGGATTTTGCGATTGTCTCCGTCATTACTAATACGCAGTATTCGGCGCTGTAATGATGAAGAAGAGGAAGCTCAACCCCGAAGGAGAGTCCTTTGAGGCGACAAAGACTGTGGAAACCACGACAAGGTGTACTTTTGCCGACCTCCCACGGGAGATCTGGCACGAAATTTCATCTCATCTCGAGCTAGTCGATAAGGCAGCTCTGACATTGACCTGCCGGTCCAGTCTTGCTTGCTTCGGCGCCGATGTCGTCAGATCTCTCAGTCTCCCTACACAGCGCATGGAACGGCTCAAGCTTCTGTTTCGTTTGCTCCATCGCTTCCCAGGGCACTATCTGTGCGCAGAATGTTGTCTCTATCATCTGACCATCAAGAAAGCGAAATCCGAAGCTAAAGATATCGTCCTGGATGGCTTTTCAGCTGCATTCCGACTGAAATGGAATGTTATGGCATCTATTGCGGCCGACCTGCGTAAAGCAATGGGTACAGCGGATGATGCTGCTAAGAGAATTGGATTGAATGTTTGCGTTGCACTCATGGAACAACGGTTCATTATTAGCCTTGCTTCTGTCATACTCCTAACTACACATACCCTACAATTAGGCACTAACCGGACTTTTCGAGCGTGCAGACATAGCCCGTCATCCAGCACTCTGATGCGACAAGTCGACAAAGCTATCTCCAGGGCACCTCGCCCCTGGGAGCCGGCACAAGCTTACACATACAGTAGTCCGGTATTACGCTGTCCATACTGCCCGACAGAGTTCACGCTTTATTCAGCCCCTATCGGCCATTGTTCCTGAGACAGGAGCGAGATTCAAATTGATCCTTCGATGCACCATCGATCTTGGTCGACTTGTTTCCGCGCACGATCGCAACTGGACTGCTCTGACGCGATCCCGTCATGCTGGAGTGGTCGAGACCATGCCATATGATATTGGCAGCGATGAGAGCATCACGAAGCAGCTCTACCGAACCAAAAATTGGTCACGCATGAAGGAGGATCCAGAAAGTCCTGTGCTTCCTCTTCTCGATTGACATGCAGACTATGGACGTTTCACCAGTATCGCAAGCAAGTGTCCACGAGGAGCTTGGCGTAAGCATAGCAACGGCGAAAAGGAAGCCGCACAAGCATGCTCAGCACTGGAGCCGATGGGATCGTATAGTGACACAAGATAGCTTGCTCTCGAGGGGCTTCGTGCGTGGTTCAGATTGGACCGTCTGCGGACTGGCAAATAGTAGGAAAGTGCTGGTGTGCGCGAATCGGACAACTTGTAATGATCAAGCACACGGATACAGAAGGAATCTGGAAGCACATGAGGAAGCAAGGACAAGATGACTATGAACTGTGAAGTCCGTGAAAGCATGAAGGCGGCTAGCAGAAGCCGTGCAACAACGAATGCGAATCAAAGCTTCCTCACAATCGTACAGATATGATCAGAGAAGGTTCTCATCACAATTCGCTTCAACTCTCTAGCGCGATTCGCATATCCTCGTTTTCACTCTTCATGCTCAAATCTGTGCAGCCACCCTGACAGCTCTCAATGGCTTCTGCAAGCCCATCGCTCCTTCCACCCACTATCTCAGGCTCCTGCAACTGTCTTCTTTCTCCCCTTCCACACCCGAATCAACCTCTTCACCTTCGTGCCTCGCTGTGCACCTTGCCCACGTCATCGACGTCGTCACACTACTTGCTGCATATTATCGCTCGTCCGCTTGAGCTTGCTCGACGCTCTTCTGAGTCTTCTCATATAGCATATTGGGAGTGCGATGAGTCTGTGTTGAAGTGTATTGATATCGTGACTAGCTTTTTCAGTTTTGACACCGGGACCCGGACTACGATATGCCAAACGCTTATCGCTGTCCCTCGCTAGACCAGGAAACTGCAGCACGCGTCCTAGACATCCATCATCAGCTCCGTTGGCGGCCTCGCCGTCTTGAACAATGTCTGTCTCGCGCCCCTCCCCTGCAACTCCTCCCTCACCTCCTCCACCTCTGCCATATCCTCATCTCGTCCCACGCCAATGCCCAGACCTATACCCTCCTCAGCTTCCTCCATGCCATCCCCATCCGTCATATCCTCCACCACCACCGCCGGCAATCTCGGACTCCCAGTCTCCATCCCACCCTCCTCTGGCGGCTGAAATACCACAATACTGCTACTCCGCTTCCGTCCCCTCAACGTCCCACTTCGACTCCTCGCCGAACTTGCGCTGGCGCTCGCGCTGCCAATCTTGCTGATCGGACTCGACGTCGTCGGACTCTGCATCTCTTGCAACGTATCCCTACTCTCCGCATCCTCCAGCTGTGCAGGCGACTCCGCCATATCCCTGTGACCGGCCGCAGTAGCGGCTCTCGCCGCCACGACATCGAGACTCAACCTCCTCGTCTGCTTGTGAAGCGATTCCAGGGCACTCGCCAAGTCAGGCGCATGTACCTCTGTGTTCGGCGCACCCTCCTCACGCGACACCCAGCCGACAGGCGGGCTGGGCGGTGGTGAGATGAAGAACTGCTTTGACGCTTTAGGAGGCAGGAGGTGGCGATCTGACTCGGCGAGGGGCGCCACGGGCGTCGGGGCGGCGAAGTAGATGCGTATGCCAGTGCGGGTATGTTGTTGTGTATCCGAGGTGTGCGAGGAAGTAGAGTTAGAGATCAGGGAGTAGAGGGAGCCGGGAAGCGTGTCCAGGTAGGTGCGGACTATGAGGGCGGATTCGGTCGTGGGGAGGACGAGGATGATGCGGCGAAGGGAGCGGAGCGGGGAGAAGGTGTGGATGGGGTCGGGACTGTGGCGTTGGAGGGCGGTGCGGATTATGGAGAGGTTGTCTGGTGTGAAAATGGAGGGGTCATCGAGATTCTTGAAGATGGTGTCAGAACGGAGGAGTGCTGTTGTAGTGTTGCGAAGAGCGACTTACTGTTATCAGGAGTGTATTCGAGGGCGGTGAGGGCTGGATCAAAGCTGGGAGGTCTGATAGATCAAGAGATAATGTTGGGGAGTGGCGGCCTTTGGAGGTTTGGCTGGAGGATCGTGAGATTGGCGGTGTGCTGAGTTGCTGGGAGGTCATGATGGTGTCTGTATCGGTCATGTCTGTTTTGCTTCGGCAAGATCTTGCAAAGGTTCTCTTTGAGCAACAGGCAGCTGTTTCCTTGGTGAAATCGTTATGAAATGAGCAGATGCTGTCAATGCTAGCAGAGGGGAAACACCTCGGATCTATATCTTATCATGACATGTATGCCAAGATTTGCCAAGCCAATCACGAAAAGCTGGGGGAGCACAGCCCCCATCACTCTCTCAAGCAGAGCAGCATAGCCGCCTCGCCATTGATTCGTATTTCTCGGCTTGCGCATATGGCATTAGCTTTATAGCCGTCGAAGCCAATGCTGACCAGTGATGGCACTTGGCGAGACCATGGGCGCAGTCAGCAGTGGTGGCTGTAATATCAACAATACGATTGATAACACATCATGTTATCAGGTCAAGTGCCGAAGTCACAGTCATTATGAAGACGTCCATAGTTGTCCATATCATTCCACAAGAGATCTATCCTCAACAATTTGTAGGTACATCATGCTCCCAAAAGTGTCGAATGAGCAAGTATGGTAGTCGTCTATACAGGATAACTTCTCCTGCCAGAAACACAACAGATCTTTTGTATTTTGGATATATTTTCCCCTTGACCAACCTGAGTAGTCATACCAAGATCATGATTTGCAAATCGACGACCTCTCCAACGCATCGAGCAGCTCCGGCCTGTTCTCGAGCGCCTTCACTGCCTCGTCATATGTCATCCACTTCCTGTTACGCTTCTCCATCTCCGGGAAAACATCCTCCACCTTGGTCACCGTAACCTCGAAGAAGTTGTACGCAGCCCTGGGTGCATCAGGGGTAAGCTGTTCCTCCTTCCTCTTCTCGTCGACCTTGCCGAGATCGTTGGTGATCTTGACGACAATACCGGCTTCCTCCCAGGCTTCACGAGCAGCTGCGACCTCCAGAGTCGGCTCATCCAGCTCCCAGCCTCCTTTTGGCAGGACCCAGGTAGTGCGGCGGGTTGAGGAGATGAGGAGGACTTTCTTTTTGTCATCGGAGAGAGGGACAACACCGGCCACGAGACGCTCGCCTTTTGTACCGTAGCCTGTGGATGGGAATAATCAGCAACTGCGCGACACTGTAGATAGCATAGTATGCGAGCTGGCTGTGGTACAAGACGTACGCTGGTTTTCGCGACCCTCACGGGCTTCCATCTTGCGTTCAGCCATCAGATCTGGCAAGTGAGCACGTGGTGCGCACTGGTTGATCGCGAATTTTTGAGGTTTGTGCGGAGGGCCTATTGTCTTCTTTAGCGAGTATCGCATGCTTCGTGATCGAGCTCACATACCAGCAGTGCTGACACGCACAGTCGGAGCTGATGCTGCGGTCGTGATGACACGGTGGAAGATGTAATAGCTTGAGACAGTGGAGGTTGCTAAGCTCAATAGCAGCGAGACAGCAAGCTGACCAAATTAAGCTTCAGCCCCGTCCAAAGGACAGCTGTGGACTATTGAGGTCGGACGACGATGATGAAGACATTCTCAAAGGTCAATAGCAGAAGAGCGGTAGGCAGGAGGAGTCAGTCGTCGAGGGTGATTTTCATTGATTATCTGGATCGGAAACCCTGGTTTGCGCCAAGCCAGACCCCCCCTGGCCTAAAATGCTTCCATCGACCTTCTAGCGCTTCTACGAGCAGAGCCTCAATATTTGGCATCGACACAATCTACGGTACAGTACTATTCCGCATATAGGCCTATCAAGTAAGACGCTTGACCTTCGACCAGTTGATGGCATGAGCATCTCCAGAACAAAAGGATCTTGTAATTTGACATGACATTAATATCGTACATAAGAACGACGCCGCAGCATCCGATACTGCTAGTTTACGAACACCGTCACAGCCCCTCATCTCGAAGCCAATAACCGGAGACGCCGACCGCAAATCGCAGACCATCTTCACCATGTCGCGGCCGTGAATCAGCTTTGTAGCCTCTTCAAAAGCTTAGATCTTCTTAGCAACCTCACGCCTTGCCTTCACAATACCCTGATATAGCACATCCTTGAATCCAAACAGAAACGCTGTCGTGATCACACTCTGCACAATCTTGTGCGAATAACCCCCATACTGTAAAGTCTTGTTAGCGCAGCCCACATCTGCCACAATGACCTGATGCTCACCAGACCCTCCCACCCTTCCTCCTCCAAAATCCGGTTAAAACTGGCAAACATGCCCTCGTCAGGACCAGCCTTCACCTTCGAGGCGCCGCGGACATGCGCCCGACTTTTGACGGTGATGTATGGGTAGGTTATAGTTGTGGCGGCGAGCTTGCCAAGTGCGCCGAGGTAGAACGAGTCGTAAGGACCGATGCGTGCCCTACGGCGACGCTCAAGCAGGTTCTTGAGCTGCTCAAAGATGGTATACTAGAGTTTGAGCTTGCGTCAATATCTTACATTGATAGGCAGGTAGGACGAGCACACGACATACCTGCAAGATAGGATTTGCGACCAAAACTAGCGCCGGCAGGACACCAGCAAACAGACTGGCAACACCCTCGTTGTTGATCATTGCCAACAGCGTACCGATTGTGCTCGGTCGCTTCGCTTTCGGGAGCTGTCCTGTCTGCACGCCTTTCTCGAGGTCTGATGCTGAGGTAGTGGATGTCGAGCTAGCCTCGGCCTTGCGTGCAGTCATCCGAGTGTTGACGACCCAGATTGGGTTTGTGCAAAGGACTGTAGCGGAGCCCGCTAGGGCGCCAGCCAGCATGGACTCGACCGTTGTAAGACGACGTGAGAAGCGTCCGGAAGCCAGAGCCCGACGTTCGAAGAAGGAGCGGGACCATTCGTACCCTGGAGGTAACGTCAGTCAAGGTATTGAGGTTGCTAGCAAGAGACTGCCGAGCGCAGGCGTATAAAGTATGCCTGAGATTACAGATATTGGAGCCCAGTGGCCCAAGTCAGGCATACTTACAGTAATAGTAGACAAAGTTTGTGACTCCAATGCCAAACAGCGCGCTGTCAAGCCCACTGAAGAGCCCACTCACACCCTCGGTATCAATGATCTTCTTGACCGCCTCAAGTGTGGACATCTGAGTCTTCTTGCTTTCAACCTGTGCCCTTGTCGATAAAGTGATCAGAGGGTATGTCAATGCCATTGATAGCAAGCCTCCACCGGCACCTGCGAGCGCGTGTGCCACATTGTCGCCCTGTTGCGAAGCTGTCGAAGGAGCAACCGCAGCTTTCTGCTGTAATTGGATTGACTGCAGCTTCTGATTCGCGGCTTTGAGAGTGTCGGACATGGTTGTTTGTGGTAATATCGACAGAGGGACTACTAGCAAAAGCAACACGCGTGTGAGAAGAGGTGGACGACAAGCGTGAGGATAAGCTCTGGACTTGGTATATTGAGGGGTGCGCGGGGCAAGCTTACGAAGCTTCGAGAGCTTGCTGCAGGAGTTATCGAGCTATCGAGGTATAGATGTAGTGTTGTAGTATTGTATGTTTACCTATCTAGGGATCACTGCGGCGTACGAAGTTAATAGCAGTACAACAAGGGTATGTCACTCCTTTGGACAGCCGAGGCTCAAGCAAGCATTGAAGCTACTCTGCAACGGCTATCGTGCATCTTCGCTTTGTCCGTCATAGACGTTTGCAATCCAGCCGAAGTCAAATCGAGCAAGAAGCATTGTATTTGTATTCAAAAAGCAAAGTCATCAAGCAGCCTTTCGTCCTCGTCCAGCAGTCACTGTCCAGCCCACATCATCCAACCACGCTTCAAAAAGCCGCTGCTGCCAGCCCATCAGTTGTCTCTCCACTTAGTGCCCTTAAGTGTTCATCAGCCAGATCACTCCTCAATGCTGCAATCTTCACATCACCCTCGAGCTTCTCCCAATCCTTCAGTGCTACTCTCTTCTTCTGCTGCTTGTCGTCAATCATTTTACGAAGGCGTGCAGCTTCTTCTTCCAGCTTGTCTGCCTTGCTCTGGTCAACAAGAGGTGGCGCGCGCTGTCCACCACTTTTCACTTGAGCGACATCTCCCAATTGTGTGTTGAATCGCTGGGTCCGCGGATAGGTGGTTGACGTACTGTTCGACGAGCGAAACATTGGTGGAGCATTGGCTCCACTCGAGCCATCGACAGACTCGCGAGGGCGGAACACAGGCGGAGCGGCACGTGAATCATAGCTTGCACGAGGATTGTAGCCTTCACGGGTTGGTGGACGATCATAAGGTGTACCTCCACGGCCGAAGGGAGCAGCATATCCACCACGTGGAGGATAGTCTCTAGGAGGATAGTCACGTCCGCCTGTTACTGGAGGACCTCCCCTACCACGGAAACCGCCACGTGGATAAGTCGGTGGAGCTGCACTGCCCGGCATGTTGTGTGCAGACATTGAAAGTGGCGCGGCTGGCGGGCCACCAGCCGATGATTCCACAAGAGGAGCAAAGCGATTCGAGCTAGGGCCAGTAGGCGGGGGTCGCTCGCCGTAATAGGATCCAGAGGTTGGTCCGGTAGGTTGTGCCCTTTCATCATGTCCGTAGTCGTGATCACGTAGTGCACGATTTTGTCTGTTGTCCCGGGGAGGAGTCCTTTGGCGAGGCGGGGGCGAACTTCTTCCTGATGGCGTTGCTGATACTGGTGATCTAGGTCTACCAGGCGAGCGGGTACGGAAGGGTGCCCCTCGTCTGTCGTCATACCGGTCGACCCTTGGCTGATGTGGTCGCGGCGAGCCGCGTGTGGAACCGGCCATTGAGCCCGCCTTGGAAGCTCTAGCCGATGGTGACCTTCGTCGCCAGGATTCAGCCAGGTATGGATTTGGTCGATCGTCTCGTCTGGGTGGTGATCGAGACCGAGGACGGTAGTCGGTTCTATAGTCAGATCTGACAGGTGGCATTGGGGAGTGACGAGGAGGTGAGTAAGCACGGCGTGGTGGACTACAGATGGTTAATCAGCCTGAGGATGACAGTAAGGTTTGTCTGAGTCTAACCTTCTCGGACGTCCGTAGTCCCGTGGTGGTGAATCAAGCCTTTCTCTTTTTGTCGGTGGCAGGGGAGAGCGCTTGCCACTTCTCGGTGGTGAAGATTCTCTTCCTCTCTTCAGCCCTGGTGGAGGGGACCTCGCTCGAGCGCGATCATCGTACCGATCATCAGCAGGGATGTAATCTCGAGTCGCTCGGTGAGGAGACTGGAGCCGTGTGTCGCGTGGAGGGTATGCGTCCGCACGAGAGTCATAACGACGGGGAGGTGACCTTGGACGGGCGCCCCGCCAAGTATCACCACGAGGTGGACTGCGAGACCTCGGTCTGTATCGTTGTGGGGATCGACTTCGTGGTCTTGGTCCTCGACTTTCGCCAGGCACGTAGCTGTCTCTTCCAGGAGCCGGTGAATACCGCGAGCGCTCACGATCGGGAGATCTAAAACACATTACTGTCAGTGTCACTGTATCTGAGATAACGGACGAGCCTCACTCACCTCCTACGGTCTCGATATCGGTCCATGCTTGTTTACGTTGATGTGGAAGAATAGTGTCTTGTTGTTTTTGGTGATGCTGTACCATACTCGAGATGAGAAACAGTCAAGGGTCCACTTCAGGGGTGGCTTAACCTTTCTCAGATCACCATGTTCTCATTTGGTATCAGATAGATCAAGAGGTCGAGTCTTTGTTCGTGCATATCTCTTTATCATACATCGTAACTTTGTCCAATGCTCTTCATGATCTTAACCCAGTGCCTGACTGTAACAGAGCAATTCCAGTCTCAGCCGTCGCACTCAACAGCATGTATGGCATTCACGTCTCTAGACTACCGCTTCCCTCTTCGCTCCTGATCTTTCTTCAAACGCTTCCTCGACTCTTCGGCGATCATCTTATCGAGCTCATCCTGATCAAGCCGACCAGCCCAGGCCGAATTCTTCGCATTTCGTTGAGCTTCATACTGCTGCGAAACCTGGTCTTTACTAATCTTGTCATCTCTTTCCAAGGCATCCACATCAATCGAGACGTCGATATCACCCGCTTTCCTCTTCCGACTAGTATCTTCTTGTCCAAGAACGGGAACACCACCATGCACACCGCGTAGATCATAACCTCTATCACTTCCGAAAAATCCTGATGCCCTTGTTTCTCGTTCTTGTAGTACCTGTCCGGCAGACCGTGGATAAGGCGTCTCTTCTGTTTGCGTGCCCGGCCTTTGTTTTCGTAAGGTGAAATCTCCGTCAACGCTTTGCGTGCCGCCATATTCTGAGGGCTGCACGGAAGCCATGCCAGTTGTGGTACGACTAGTTTGGACACCAGCAGCCATTTCTGCATCGTCTTCATCCACCGCTTCCTCATCCTCGTCATCCTCCTCCTCTTCTTCCTCTTCCTCATCATCTTCAGGTGGTTTGAGCTCTCCCCATATCGTCTTGTCAACGACTTCGTCACCATTATCCCTGGACGACGGGTAGACACCAAATATGTCTCCTCCATAGAGTGGGTTGTTCTTCTCGTCGGTGGGAGGCTTGCCGTACCCGCCAGGATGAAATCCCCACGCAGATCCTGGTGGCGGAGGTGCATTGAGACCAGGAATTCTTAGCACGGGATATGATGGTGGAGGTCCCCATCGTTGTTGATTGATGAGCCATGGAGGTGGTGCTCCTGCCGGCATACCCAAAGCCTCCTTCAATTCATCGCTCAACTCGCCCGGTCGCAAGTGTCGCAGATTTGTCTCGTACTCTTTCCCTTCATAGTATACCTCACCATACCGTGTCATTTCTGGCTTGGTCTGGAATCGAAAGAAAGCTTCGTACAATTTCTGATAGTCGATATCCAGTTTCCCCATTTTCGGCTGGACTCTTTCTCGTTGCTTCTGCTTTAGACTCTGCTCGGCTTGCTTTTCGTGCACAGCATCCCTCATCTCTGCGATTCCCGTGTCTTGAATAAACTTTGGTAACGCAAATGAAGCCTTTTCCACTCCTCTTTTCGACGATAGGTACTCCCGCTTGAGTGACCAGTGCAGCGGCACCGGGACAACGTTCCGATGAGCCTTGATTGCGACGAGAAGGCGGGGATCTGGCGCATCTGTGTCGGTCCATTCAACGAGTTCAGGCTTTCGCACCAGAGCCTTCAGCTCCGCGATGGACAACTTGCTCATCTCTTTCCGCTTCTTCAATGAAATCTTCCTCTCCTCATTCTCCTCATCTGGTATCTCGTCGTCGTCGTCAAAATAGATCTCAGGCTTCTCTACCACCGCCTTTGCCTCTTCTTCCAGATCGGCATCTTGGAATTTGTCAAATACATTCTTGAATTGCGCGTATAGTGGATCATCTTCAGAAATGGTTGTAGGTGTTTCGAATGTGGCAGCCGCTGTTGTCGTGCTTTCAGGCTGATCTACAGCTACAGTCTCGCTTGTAGTCTTCGAAGGACCGTCATCAGGCTTGCCCTCCTGCTCTTGCTTCTTCGTCTTCTTCAGCGCTCGTCGACGTTGGTTCTTGCTCTCCTTCGGCTTAGCCACGATGCCAGGCATATTGATGGCAAGGTAACGACTGACCAAGCCTGTCGTGTAGGTATTTGCAAGCAATGGTTATGTCACAACGAAGTCCACGACCATTCATGCGAGATGGTTGGGTCCAAAAAGAAGGGTCCTGATTTTCAGACTTGATTGCCGATCATTGGATTTTACCTGAGTGAGCTTCTGCATCACACCAAGCACAAGACCAGCAATAACTCTTCAGTCCAAGCGACTGCTGTGCTTCTACTACACCAATTGGTGATCGCCTTGCGTGATTGATCATATTTCTTTTTTTTTTCAGCACTCCACACTCCGCATCTCATCTTTCCAATATGGTTACTGTAGAACAGGCGGCGCAAAAGGCCACTGCAGCTGTCGCTGGATCAGCTGCAAAAGAATACAAGCGAGAAAGCACGACAGCTCGTCTTGTTGGAGCCGGTCAGTACATGTATAGTCACAATTATACGAGTGACATAGCTGACGCTTCGGCGCAGGTACTGCTGGTATCTCGGAGCTTGCCCTCTTCCACCCAGTTGACACAATTGCGAAGCGCCTAATGAGCAATCAGACAAGGGTGAGCTTATACCATTCTTTGCAAGCTCTCTGGCCTGACTCGTTTTGCTAGGTTGCCTCTGCTTCCGCCTTCAATGCAGTAATCTTCAAAGACAAGGCCAATGCCGCTCTCGGTACTCGAATGATGTCTCTTTTTCCCGGTCTAGGTTATGCTGCAGGTTACAAGATTCTTCAGAGAGTGTACAAATATGGTGGTCAGCCAATGGTGAGGGATTACCTCGCAAAGAACCACGGTGATACCTTTGATCGGACATTTGGAAAGGGCAATGGCAAGGCCATCATGCACGCCTTTGCTGGAAGGTGAGTCGATTCTGCCATGAGAGAGCAGAATATGCCTAACAAATCACAGTTTGATTGGTCTCGGAGAGGTTGTTCTACTACCGCTTGACGTCCTGAAGATCAAACGACAAACGAATCCAGAGACATTCCGAGGAAGAGGTATCTTCAAGATCGTTGCTGATGAAGGTTTTGGACTTTACAGAGGCTGGGGCTGGACCATGGCACGAAACTTTCCAGGATCCTTTGCCGTGAGTAATTCCATCTCCCATTGGAGACATCAATCATACTGATGTGCATATCTAGCTCTTTGGTGGGTCTGCTGCCGCTAAGCAGTACTTTTACAAGATGGAGGACTACAACAAAGCAACCTGGGGTCAGAACTTCGTCGCCTCGATAGCTGGATCATCTTCGTCCATTATTGTTTCTGCGCCCATGGATGTCATCAAGACGAGAATCCAAGCTCGCAACTTTGAGAACCCGGAAAGTGGTTTCAAGATTATCTCCAACATGGCACGGAACGAGGGGTTTGCATCGTTTTTCAAGGGCCTAACGCCAAAGCTACTCATGACTGGTCCCAAGCTGACCTTTTCTTTCTGGTTGGCACAAACACTGATCCCAACATTTGGCAAATACATGTAGAGACCGGACTGCAGACACTTACGACGGGACGCAGGCGTTACGAGTCCAAAGGCAGGGGCAAAAGTTTCCACGGATTCAAGAATTGTATATTACAGGTAGAGGCATATGGTTGATAGAGGCCATTTCATGGGTATTTAATGACAAGCACGCTGCTCTTCTCTTCATCATTCGTGCGAGGATCTGGTGTAGTCTTCTGTGTTTCTGACATTGATGATGTTTTTAGCTTCCCATTCGTGTGTCAGGTGTGGTCTGTCGATGTTGGTCACTTACGATGCCAAGCCTAAAGTAAAGGAGTTGTTGTGCACATGGCGGAAGCGTCATGAGTGACCGTACACTTCGCGCGATCATCCTCACCACGCCGCACAACTCTACCCTACCTCATCTGAGACAATAATCCTACGCTTACCTCCGACAATACCTATATAC
>Ga0058702_10000286_pt1 | contig 24135 bp, 38 predicted proteins | sample AgamicOrSfe_FD_83781 | JGI IMG/M metagenome (GOLD analysis project Ga0058702, IMG submission 83781) | Agave microbial communities from Guanajuato, Mexico - Or.Sf.e | ecosystem: Host-associated > Plants > Phyllosphere > Phylloplane/Leaf | place: Guanajuato, Mexico | collected 2012-05-30 | reverse complement strand
GGCCATCCCGTCCGCTCTGGCGTACTTAAACATTCTACCGGCTGCGTAGTAGTTGGGTGGGTGACCACCAGCGAATGTCAGCTGTTGTATGTTGACATCCTTTTATTGGATTTTTGGTCACCTTGCTTTCTTCCTCTGTGTTTTGCCCTGCTTTCTTCCAAGCATCTTTGATTTTTGCCGCATCTCGCATCTTGCTGCATCTTCTTGCTCTCCATGCTTTACTCTGTTTGTCGCTTGCACTTCATTGCTGCTGCGAAAGAGCATGAAAGACTGTTGCTTGCAGACAGTTGTTTGCATTTGCTTTGCTTCGTCTGTTCTGTGCAAAGCTTATCCCTATTCATTCTATTAATGTCAGGTGAGGCCACACAGTCCCACCTCAACTCTCCACCATCTCAAGCAACCTCATAGCCCTTACCACCTATCCCGACCTCCGATCGCTCCTCGATCTTGTCCTCTGCACCACCGCGCTTTTCAATGTCCTCGGCCTCGCCGCCTCATTCGAGCCAGCATATATTGCTGCTGTTGATCGGAGCGTCCTCATCTGGGGCACGGAAGACGCAGTGGACTTCCATGACGTCCTGACGGTGTGGATGTGGGACAATTGGGGTCAGATTGCTGTAAGAAGTATGGTAATTGTGGTTGTGGTGGTGCTTGTGGTCTGGGTGTGGTTGTACAGCAGCGGCGGCAAAGGCGGCCGTGTTGAGGGAACGGGACAGAAGGGGATCAAGGCTGTGCCTAGGCCGAGGCCGGATGACGCTGTCATTACCAGTCTCAAGTCACCGCGATACTACCCCTATGGCTTTCGTGGGCGACCATCACCACCATGCGGAGCCCGCACCAGTGTGCGAAGCAGAGGCGTACAGTTGAGTATCTTTATGGATGTGAGTGTCTTTCCGAAAGAGTATTCGTGGGGTGAGGATGAGATCGGGACTGCGAGTACTGGTGCCAGCAACACGAACGCCAGTGATGGCGCCAGTGTCGGAATAGAGAACAGCAGCGGCAATACCGGTAGCGGCGATACCGACAGCGACAATACGGGCAGCAAGACCAGCTACAGCGCCAACGTAAGCCCAGCCCGCAGTCTCAAACGCACACACTCAATGGCAGATGCTGGCAGGATCAACAGCAAGCGCCATCATTCATGCATCGACGTGATGGTCAGCAGCTTCTATGCCACCACAGGTGTCTTGGGGATGCACGTAGCCGAAAGTGATGGCAGTTGTGAGGACGGCGGCGGTTATGAGGATGACGAGTACGACTCCGAGTATGATGAGGAGGAGGAGGAAGACTGCAGTGAGGAAGAGAGTGAGTATGGTGGCGAGGATGATAGTGAGGCTGATAGGCCAGGGGAAGTGATTCGGGATGCGTCTGGCGATGTGATCATGTTGGATGTGAACACTGGGGTGCTGCTTGAGTATCACTGGATGGAAAGGTGAAGCCGATGGCGTGCAACCGAGTGGAGGTAGATCTAGTGATTTTGTCTGGGCTGCTCCAGGCATGCTGACGGTTTGGTCGGCTCGGCACAGGCTGTTCTGATGCGCTTGGATCCTGACGGCATGGATTGTATAGACCACTGAACTTGTACGTATTGACAACATTCGCTGTTAGAATTACTTCGAACCTCTTTCGCAATGCCTATCATTTCCTTGTCTTGTGATGGTTGTCCTTGCTTCAGGCAATCAGGCTGGCCAATTCCTGTGTCGAGATGTTGCATGCAAGTCATCATTCATGATTCATTATTCATCGATTATAGTATCTCATCCTCCGGCGAAACCGCAGCCACAGCGACTGGCCCAGGCTTTGCCAGACCGGACGAGATATGTGCGCGTAGTGCCGCCCATGTTCCTCCCGCGGCTGCTCCAGCGCCTCCACTCTCGTTGACATTCGCAGCACTCCTGTCTACAGCACCACCCATGACGTTCATATTCCCTTTGAACCTCTCCCTCTCGACCCTCGCGACCTCTTCACGCCTCTTCTGAACACCAGTACGACTCCGCAGACTCTCTCCGCTTTGTAGTGCACGTCTCACTTCACTTACAGCTCGTGCGTGTGACACAGCCTCTCCGCCTGTACTCGTCATGGCATCTGGTAATGCATCTGCAAGTGCGCTCAACGTACCTCCTGCTAGTGCTTTTGGTCGTCGTGAACGCTTTTTGAGGGAGGACTTTGATTTTGAGATTCCTGTGGTTGTGGAACGTGGGCGAGCGCGAGAGGAGACAGAGCGAGAGGCTGAGAGGCGGGAGAGGAGGGAGGAGTGCTTGGCGGTACGTTTGGCTTCTTTCGTCGCCGGGTGGGAAAGGTGGGATGAAGTTGTGGTGGTTGCGGCTGGGGAAGGGCTAGGTTTTGCAGACTTTGAGGCGGCAGCGGCGCGAGCGCGAATGGGTTTGCGAGGGGCCTATAGCTGGTCAGATCGGGGGCTTCTCGCTTCTGGTAGTACGAGTACAGCGACCTACCATGCTTTCAGATGTGGATGTATTGAGTTCAAGTCGTGATGGGAAAAGAAAGTCGCAGCACGATCACCTCGGAAGTCAACTCCGGAACGTGGACCCTGAAAAAGCAATCGTCTGTTTATGCTTGTTTGCGGCCTTGCAGAAGATCAGACGTGTGCCTCTTGCATTCTGCTTTGCGCCGCATCGCTTCACCACCCCTCTCAACCTTTCCTCTGCGACCATGGGTATCCTCGCGGTTGTCGCCGCTCCGCTGGAGCGATTCGCCGCGTCGTCTTCTACTGTCACACTCGTCTTCGCCGCAATCACATCCTTTCTCGTCCTCGCCGTCGTGATCAATGTCCTCAATCAGGTCCTCTTGCGTAATCCGCATGAGCCGCCTATGGTCTTTCACCTCTTTCCAATTATTGGGAGTACCATTGGCTACGGTATCGATCCCTACAAGTTCTTCTTTGCATGTCGGGAAAAGGTATGATGAGCGACGGCGCAACATGAGAAGAATTGTCCGATTGTGGAATACTGACGCATGGCGCAACAGTACGGTGATGTCTTTACGTTCGTTCTCCTCGGCAAGAAGACTACTGTGTGTCTTGGAACAAAGGGTAACGACTTCATCTTGAACGCGAAACACAAGGATGTCAATGCGGAGGAAATCTATCGACCGCTGACTGCGCCTGTATTCGGCAAGAATGTTGTCTACGATTGTCCAAACTCGAAATTGATGGAGCAGAAGAAGGTCTGCAGGACTGATAACCGCACACGTAATACATAATGCTGATACCACACAGTTCGTCAAATTCGGCCTCACCACTGAAGCATTCGAATCCTATGTCCCACTAATTGTCGACGAGACCAACACATTCTTACGCGACTCGAAATGGATGCAAGGCGACTCGGGTATTCTCGACGTACCACCGGCAATGGCTGAGCTCACCATCTACACCGCATCACGTACATTACAAGGCGAAGAAGTTCGAGGAAAGATGAATTCCACATTCGCCGACTACTTCCACGCCCTCGACGCAGGCTTCCAACCTATAAATTTCATGTTCCCATGGATGCCACTTCCCCAAAACCGGCGGCGCGACCACGCCAACAAGATGATGACTGAGACCTATCTGTCAATCATCAACGATCGACGAGCAGGAAAGAGCAAAGATTCTCAGGACATGATCTGGAACCTCATGCAATGCATCTACAAGAACGGCGTCCCCATTCCCGACGACGAGATCGCGCACATGATGATCGCCCTCCTCATGGCCGGCCAACACTCCTCTTCCGCCACCTCCTCCTGGATCATCCTACGTCTTGCCCAACACCCGCACATCGTCGAAGAACTCCTGGCCGAACAGCGCCGCGTGCTCGGCGACGATCTCCCTCCGCTAACCTACAGCAACTTACAAACCCTGCCCCTGAACGCTCAAGTCGTCAAGGAAACCCTTCGCATTCACGCACCAATCCATAGCGTCATGCGCCAAGTCACCAACCCGCTGCCTGTCGACGGCACACCCTACGTTATTCCCACATCACACACTCTCCTCTCCGCTCCCGGCGTCACGTCCAAAATGTCCGCATACTTCCCTAACCCCGACACCTGGGACCCGCACCGCTGGGACGCAGACCGCGCCAGCACCACCAACGGCGACGAGACCGAGGACAACGCTGACGAGAAGATCGACTACGGATACGGTCTTGTCTCCAAGGGCGGGAATTCGCCTTACCTCCCCTTTGGAGCGGGCAGACATCGGTGTATTGGCGAGCAGTTTGCGTATCTGCAGCTGGGTGCGATTATTGCGACGTTAGTTAGGGAGATCAAGGTGGGTAATTTGGGAGGAGACACGGATAAGGGCATTGTGGGGACGGATTATTCGAGCTTGTTCAGTCAGCCGTTGAGTCCGGCGAGGGTGAGGTGGGAGAGGAGGGACGGAAAAGGGGGAAAGAAGAGTGCGTAGGTTGTGGTAAGAGTGTTCAAGGAACAAGGTTTCAAGCGAGTCAAAGGTGGTATGGTATAAGCAAGAGGAAAGAGGTAATTGCAAATTGCAATGAGACGTGGACATTGTATTGAACTGAGATCTATCTTGACTTCTATCTCCATCAGTTTCCCCTCAGATCCCCTCCAACTCTTCATCATCTTCATCGTCCTCGTCACCTTCGGAATCAAGAGGATGAGATGTCTTCCTTCTCTTACTGCCCGCGGAGCCCAGGTCGCCAATGGCGGATGCGGAAACAGAGCGAGACGAACGAGGTGGTGAGAATGACGATGCCGGCTGCGCGGGTCGTCTGCTAGGGGCTTTTCAGCCCCGACATTAGCAGCAACAGCATCAGCATCAGCATCAGCAGCCACAGCGATAGCACGTCTGCTGGCGAGAACCTGCTCAAGCGTCAGCGAGATTTGCGAAAGCGAACTCTTCCTCCTTGACTTACCATGAGCCTGTGGCAGTCGTCGACGTCGAGGAAGTAGGCGTGCGCTTCAGTCACTTTGACGGGGTTGATGTCGAAACGGTCCTTAACGTCGATGTAGACGGCACGGGAGGCGTCGAAGATGTTGAGTGAGGTGCCTAGCTGGACCTGGAGTGCGATGAGATGGAGTGTTAGCAGTGATTAGAGCTGAGAGTTGAGGGGTGAGATGGGACTTACGACTTTCAACTTGACGGACATTTGGGATGAGGATGTGTCCATGTGGGATAAGAGAAAGGAAAGAGAAGAGAAGGAAATGGCAATGAGAAAGACTGATGACAGGAGACGCTGATAATCACAAGCCAGAAGCTGATAAGGCTGCTAAGGCTGCTGCCTAGAAGTTCCGGAATGATCAAATGGGTAGTCCCGCCAATCGGAGGCTTTGGAAGCCGTGTTTAGTGGAGCGTTTCAGCAGTGTTTCAAATTCGCTGCAAACGGCAATTTGTGATTTCGTGAGAGCCAGCAATCCTTTGCGGAGGTTCCTCCTGTGGCATGGCCTAGTCTTGTCTTGCTGAACTTCGCACCGGAGAATGGATAGGATAGGATCCAGTTGTCCAGCTCTTCGGGGAACCGACATTCAAGGACTGATGCGTGCTTGCTCAGGTTGCGCATTAGCTCACCTGACATCTGAGGGGTCCACGGATGAGTTGAGAGCTTGGAAGTCGCCTGCACGTCTCTCTCTTTCCTTCTCCTCATTATCATCCCACCTTACTTCACCTTATTTCACCTATATCATCTCACCTCATCTCATCTCATCATGGAGGTCCTTTTGCTGCGTTGCTCTGTCTGCAAAGTGCCTTTCTCTCTCGGCGGCTCGTTCCTCGAAACCTCCTGCGGTCACAGAACCCATCCGCTTTGTGCCAAAATCTCGGCCACTCTACAATGCAATTTTCCAATGTAGGTTCTTCCACTTGACCTCTATTACGCTGGATCTCCTCCTCTTCCATCTTCACCTCAAATTCCCAGCTTAGTTCTGACTTCTCCAATCCAGATGTCTCGACTGCCACCCGACCAAGCCCGTCGGGATTGAAAAGCCCCTCGATTATCTCTCCCGCCGCATGAAATCTGGAGATCTGGGTTGGAGGCTTGCGTACGGTGATGGCGGCGCACTCTGGGGCGTCCAAGATGATATGGTTCTGGCTCGCAAAGAGTTGAGAAAAGCTGGCATCTTCATCTCCATCTCTGAGATGGTGACAATGACCGTCAGACGTGGCTTGGGCTTCGATGTTGTCTTCAGCGTTGTAAGTGTTACCTCTACTTCTGTTTGACACGATACTAACTAACATCGTCCAGCTTCCCGATCATCGAGCCGTCTTCCCGCGCCTGCCGGAGCTTGACGAGCGCACCACTGCAGCTCTGGATCAAGAGGTTCTGTCTCCCGTCGCTGCCGCCTCTACACCTCAAGCTCTGCCTCTCGCTTCTTTTCCGCCGCGGGCTCCGACACACTTCTCCTCGTCCTCCGCCGGCCCACAAACCTCCTCCCAGCCGTCAACATCAGTACCGCAAGGCACTTCACCCTCAAATTCAGTACCGCAAGGTACCTCGTCCTCTACAACTTTGTTCGGTGCCGAGGCAGCAAGACACTGGCTGATCCACTTCTGCAATGAACGACGCAAGCATGGTCCCGCCGAGTTCAGATTGGAAGGCTTACAAGACGTTTCTACAACTTGCGAGAATGCCAGCTGCGCGACTTCCGCGGTGAAACTTGCCCATACAAAGTGCGGGATCTGTGCGCAGGTGCTTTGTAGTCTGTGTTGGGGCTTTTGGCGATAATGAGCGTACATTGAAGTTTTTGACTCTCTCGGCCGGGCGCAGGAAGGCTAGTCGTGTAGGTCTTGGTCGTGGTGCGGGCGGTGCAGACGCGGGTCATGGTAGCATTGTGCAGTAGTCGGTAGTGAAGTCTGCCCGGTACCAATAGCTCATCGTCGCTTCGCTTCTCTTCTTCTTCTTCTCTACCGTGCTATTGTGCTATTCGTGTTGACCTCGTTCGCTTGCTGGCAAAGAGATCTGGATCACAGCACAAGACGCCACTCTACCGATAGAATCTCGTCTGCGACACATCAGGCGTCATCATCTCCGAGTCAACAATTTCGATATCCCTCGCCAACTTCCTCGCCATCCAGCCCCTCCACTCCACCTCTGTAACCTCATCTCGTTTCCTCTTCTCCATGACGCCCCAGCAACTCTCAATGATCTGCATAACCAGCGCACCCTCTTCCTCCGTTGCACCAATCTTCCACGCCTCATCTGCCCGCCACTTCGCTTGAAGCCTATTCTTCGCAGGTTCCGCCAAGGCAGCCCACTCCCGTCTTTGCTCTTCCAGATCTTTCTGCTCCAGTGGGAAGCCGTCTTCGTCGAAGGATTGTGCGAGCACGTAGTACAGCGCAGCGTCGTATGTGGTATTGAGAACTCTGTAGCAAGATTCGCGATCCCTGGAGCCGCGATAGTGCAGAAATGAGAGGTCGCCAGGGCAGATCTGGGTGACGCATGTTGGGTCTTCTTGCACAGTGACAGAGAGTGATCTAAAGTCGTCCACAGACGTATCACAGCCAGCGCAGGTCCATGCCGCTAAAGCAAGCATCAAGCCTACGATACCAAGGACAGCAACGATGGCGCGATAGCGTTGCTCTTTCTGCTTTGTGCTTGAATGCTGGCGAATGGTGACCTCGGTCCACCGACGACCGTAGTCGTTAATTTGGTCTTGGAAGTGCTGGCGTTGTCGAAGAAGCCGAGCGTCATGCTCTTCTTGCAGGAAAAGTAGCTCTTCCTCATGCTGTTCTTCGTGCTGTTCGCGCAGAAGTTGGAGCTCGATGGATTGGGCGTCGGATTTGCCGGTGGAGGATCGTTTCTTGGGAGGCATTTCGAGTAGAAGGGAAAGATGCAGCAGTGATGTGAAGAATGAAGGTCTGATCATTGCAAGCAGAAGATTGTGGAGATTCGACGATTGTTTGTCAAACAATGCGAACAATGTGAAGCACTTGTTGCCCAGCCAACACTGTAAACACATACCTTTGCGAATAAGATGATTAGAACCCGAGTTGTCCACAGGCTTCAATAGCAGTGCGTTGCCGCAAGCAACGCGACCTTCGAGACGGACTTGGAACATGTGGCTCACGTTGTCAGGCTTGGATTGTCCTGGGATGGCGAAGTGGAAGGCAGGATCTTGAATGGAGAGGCTCGGAACGAGGGTGGGCAGATCTGAGGAGTCGGCTGGCGTGATCTTGAAGTCAGGCACGGCTGCTGCTGGGGCAGATATGGAGCTGGGTGCTTGTTCGGCTGTAGTTGGTGCTGGTGCTGATGATACGGACATGGTGTCAAGTCGTGCAAAGCGGTTGACGGCACCCTTCAAAGCTCGACCAGCGAAAAGGGAAACAGGACTAGCCGGATATACGAGTGCTTACAGTCAGTTTTCGCAAACTCGACTCGCTGACCGTTCCTTGTTCCTCATTTGGTGTTTCATCTCAGACATTGGCATATGGAGCGACGCTGCGCCGAGCACCTTCCATTGTTTGAGGATCGGGGCGTAGCTCCCGAACCAGGCTACGATCCTTGTCATCGAGTCGGGGTCTTGTTGTTGTTACAGGCACGGTGGGTTCGAGCTGCAGGCCAGGTGTGTCGCGTGTTTCGAAATATGATCGACAAGGTTTCAGATAAGGATAAGGTTTCAATGGCAAGATTTGTCATGATGTGTTTGGCACCACAACGACTTCACGATGGCTTTCAGGACCACATATACGGCTCTTGCGTCTCCTCCCTACTCTCACACAACTCTTTGCATCCTCTACAGAACAGTTCCGTTCACCTATATGGCTGTAATGACCCCGCCACTGATGCTGATCAGGCCCGTTAGAGCAGAGAGGAATGTAAACTCAAGCCATCATAGTCGGATGTCTCGGACTAGTTGGAATAGCATGAGACGCCTGACATGTCGACCACAATGTGTTGATCCTGTATCTGTCTATGGTTGATCACCACTTTCATCAGACCAACGGTCCGAATGTTGCCTCCCCAAGCGTGCTACACATCCTAACGCAGAACGAACGAGCTGAGCCGAGATTGCCTGTCCATAGACACCACACCACTCGCTACGTCCATGTACTTCCCACTCGCTACGTCCATGTACAGGCTTCATACTCTTCCAGATATATGATGGAATGTGGTTGCTGCACGGTGGTGGAGAACGTGGGCGCGTTTTGGCAAAGCCACGCTCGAGTGTGCGCAGACGCGTCGCTTCACGTTCAACTTCGACTGCTTCGGCAGTGGAGGTTGTGGGAGGTGCAGAGTTATTGCCGAACCATTCTACCAGCTCTGGATAATCGCGCTCTTGGATGATGGCTGCTGGGATTTGGAACTGGCGTTGACATTTGCAGGAAAGAGTTGCGCCTGTGTTTGTGGTTGCAAGAGCAAACTGTCTGAGGCAGTCCTCGTGTACAGCATGGCCGCAAGGAAGGCCGCAGTGGACGACACCGGTGGGAACGAGGACGGCGCACATCCAGCAGGAATAGAGCTTGTCGTGGTTCGTCTCAGTGCGTAATTCTTCCTCGCCGGCAGGCAGCACGGTGGAGGGATCTTGATCCATTTTGAGGTTTTAGAAGAGCGACGGACTAGGTGTGCGTCACCCGCTCGAGATATGCAACTTCTGATGATAAATAGCGAGAGGATGAAGGTACGGAAACTGCGTACAAGGCTGCGAGCGTAATATTGTGACGCACGTCGGACGTGTCAGATTGGAGCAAGAGAGGTGCAAGGCAGTAGTTGAGCACGTGAGATGTGAAGTAGTGAAATGAGAGGAGAGCGTTGCAGGTGACTAACACGAAACACTGAAGAGTGCCGCCGATCATGTTTCAGATCGCATTGGCGTCCACTCGATGAAGAACATCATCTATAAATTTGCGTGTGACAGACGTGTTTCGCATCCGACAACAGATAAGATATCCGTATCACCGCTTAAGCTGTGAACGTGTACCCGATGAAATCAAGCTTAATCAGCGGCACGCCTTGCATACGACAGATAGCATAAGTCATACTCGCGTGGAAGAAGAAGTCGGGAATATCCCATTCGAGCAGATACGTCGGACCGTCCTTGAAGTCAAAGCTCTTTCCACCGGGCTTGCCTGTGGTCAAACGTCACCATCAAGCATGCCGACTGTACCCGCTGGAAGGACCTACCTGACGGAATAACAGACACCTTATAATCAATATGACTCTCCATGATCTTGTGGTCAAACTCCTCGAGTGCCTTGATCGTGCGCTGAATGCGAATCTGTAGACCAGCAAAGTCGTTCTCATCCTCTGGCTTCGACCCAGAACCTTCGTATGACCAATCTGGACCAAGCAAGGCGTTTGTGGCCATGCTAGTGCAGACGCGCACTTGGTATGGAAGTGGCATCATGTTTGGTGACAGCTTGGCTTCGAGAATGAAGGAATGCTCCTTGCCATTTTTGTCACACCATTCTTCGGCCTGTACGGATAGGAATCAGCAGTGTACTCAGGAGGAAGCTGTTGTGGACGGTGTGCCGTATTACCTTCTTGAGTACGCCGGATACGTGATGTAATTGCCGCAGGAGGAGCTGTATCGCGAAGCTCGTGGTAGTAGTCATGATGCAGATGCTTGCGTCAAGATGGCCGAGGCTTCCAGTGGTGAAGTACTCAGCATGCGACAAGGTGAGCTACAGAGATGTGAAGCATCACAGATCACCTGCAGTGACCTGCTTCGTGTTTGTGCCGGATTTGCCCGCGCTATTGGCGGGAAACGTAGGGCAGGGGAGAAACGTGCCAGGAGATCCAGGACTTGCTCCAATCACGCAAGCGCTGTTTCGATGCATCGTCCTAGGCAAATCGCGAGCCGTGGCAGATCATGCTTGGAGTCGAGACAATGAAAACGGCACGAGCCGCGTCGCGCCAAGTTTCAGAGTCATCCTCTGAATCTACCCTGAAACAGGACTGAAACTTCGAGTCCAATACAGACATCAGCTACATGATCACGGGTTCTCAAACCCCGATATCATTGCTTGACTTGGCTGTGATCATGTTCGCACAGGTTCGTAATGAGCTGTGCGCGGACGTCGTCTTATCTCTGTCTCCATACTCACCTTCCGCTTTGAGTGAAGCCTGTTGATTCTAGAACAGCACCTCATTACCTCATCACCGGGACGCCGCCACTACCTGACTTGAGTGCTCCGCTACGGACAGAATTCCTTACTATAGGTTATACGCACAGCAACTTCATAAGCCGCAGGGAGAAGTTGCTGGAGGATCGGAAGATCAGGACATTCGTCATTGCTCGAATGAGTCTCGAAGGCACAATAAGCAAGGCGGTGGCACGGTGCGTGTGGTGCGTGACTTGGCGCTAACGGGCAAATTCTACGATGTTGGGAATGAAGAGGATGCAGACCTGAGAGAATTGCAGACTGATAGAGTCACGGTGTCTGTGAAGGACAAGGATGGGAAGGAGCTTGTGAACGTGACGCGGATTGTGCTAGTCGGAGACGCGACGTAAGCGTATGGGAATGCAGATGTGGCAGGCGAGGTTGTGCATAAGGTGCATCTAGACAGTATCAGGGAGTTCGCTGAGGTGAGGGAGATAAATCTGCCTTTGTTGTATGGGGGTTTGTGCAGGTTGTGCAGGGCTTCGAAGCATATGATCACGTGACGATGTGGGCGTGACAAATCTTTGCATTGCCCAGGATTATGGCCCCCAACTTAGCCATTTTAGATCAGTGTCACAATGACCTCCAGCCCAGTCTTTTTGGGTCAGACGATGCAGTATAGTGCAGAGGCTCACATCTCCTTCACGCCTGGTCATCATTCTGTGATCCCGTAGATTGTCCCAAACATAACGTTTCCGAGACGACACAATGGCTTACCAAACACATGATATTTCGTGGCATAGTCTTGCCGACAATTTCGAGTATGTCTTCTCCAATGCTCGACATGACCGTCTCACCAACCTGTATCTTTGCAACGTGCCAAAGCAGAGCAGCAACCTAAATATGCACGGAATGTCGAAGCACATTCTACCACTTCACGTCCGCGCCATGCCACATTCGATGCTCCTCCAGAAGTCAACAAGATTGTAATCAGTGATGCCTTCCCTGCTTGACTGAGCCCTTTCCTCAAGTATGTGATACCACAAAAAACCACCTCCAGGTATTGTTGGAGCAAGTCCACGACATTCGATCCGAAACGACGTAAAATGTCTGCATTTCTGCAGCATCATCGTCCCAACGAATGCTATGAGTTCTCGAGGCCAATAGTCAAGCATACGCAGCTTCTAGGGTCTTTGAGCTTGGACTTATACCGGGCGAAATGGACATCGTATTTCGAATATGCTCCCAACCTGGTAACGACTACCTGAAATGGTGGCATAAATTATAATGCAACGACCCAGCATACAGGCTTGGTGTTACCTTCGTAGTCGTCATACTCCCTGTCAAGGACCACCAAAGCTCATTTCGATTACGAACGTTATGCCGTGGTTAAAAAGGTCTACGGCACTCTCCCCGATGTTCTTAAGAATGTACGACATCACTTCGGATACACTCTTCGATCTCGAATATACGGACACTAATACTCTACGGTACCCTTCGCGCTATGATCACGCCACCCTCCTACCTCACAATGGTCTTATCCTCAGGCTGATGTTGACCATTGATATCGTCATAACACTCGTGGTTACTAGTGATATGAGTGCGACGGCACTCTCCTGCGCTCAGACACAACCACCCAGATATATCATTCAACCTTTGCCACTTAGACTTTTCCCATGACTCCATCATACTTTACGCTCAGATTCGATGTTATTACACCTATAAAGAGTGCTCCCGCCCCGAGCGGAGGTACAGATCACAACAACAAAGCCATATCCCAGGTCTCCTAAAGTTTAAGTCAACATCAACTTGTGAGGCTGTCATCAACCTGGTACAGCTTAGGCACTAACCTCAAACCTCTCCAGACACACACAACATGTCAGACCAAGGTAGTCCAGCTTCAGAAGCCAGCACGGTCGTTCCGGCCCCTCCGGCCTTCCACCCTAACCCATTCGCCCGCAGTATTCTTCAGGAGTACATCGAAAATCTCTCGCCTACTACTCAGCCGCCAAACTGTGAGTGCATTGTCAACTTGATCAACTAACGGCACTAACCCAAATCTTTCCAGACCCTACTAACGTGCCACTGCCAAAAATCTTCGTTACTTCAGAGAACAAGACTGTCCTCGAGTCCAGCATAGGTGCTCAGCCTGTTTCGGTCGCCCACGGCACTCTTCAGGAGTCTTACCAGATCGGCAGTACCTTCTTGTGCAACTCAAAGGAGGTGCTCGATGCACTTGCAAGATGCTTCCCTGGAATGGGCATGAACGTGTGGTGTGAGAACGTGCCGGGCAAGTTCCCTAACATCTCGCCAAAGTGGTGGATCGTTCTTTACGATCGTCCTGCGTACTTCGCGGTTCCAGGAGCCCTGAGGACATCGCATGTGTCTGACCGCTTCGATGTTATGGCGGCGATCACCAGGACGGGTGCAAGCCCGGAGACAAACAGAGATTATCTCTTTTTCTCTGCAATTCAAGGAGTAGCACAAGGACGACTTCTCTTCCAGACTCCTGCCTCTCTTGTTCACGGTACTCACGGAACCACCTCCCAGGCCGGCAACGTGGGGACATCCAATCAAGTTGCTCTTGCTCCAATCAGGACTCGCTCTGCTGCACCTAGTCAGGACATGTCAGCCTCTTCATCTCATGGCACTCACCACAGCACTTCTCAGGTCGACGAAATCAGCGCATCCTCTCGAGCTGTTCTTCCTCTCAGGTCTCGCCTTGTTGCCACTAGCCAGGATATGCCAGCCTCATCGTCTTACGGCACTCCCAGCATGTCCTCCGTGGTCGACAATCTCAGCACAGCTCCAACAGCTGTTGCTGCCAGTCCTAGCACACCTCGCGTTGCTACCATCGCCAGTACCCCAGCCCCAGCTCGTCGCAAGCGCACCGGTCGTGGCGAAGTCGTCCGTGAACCTCGGATGTGCTTGACTGCTGTTGCTACTGCACCCCAGGGTGTCTACAAGTCAACCAGAGGCAGTGTCCGCAAAGCCAAGGTCGATGCTCTGGAGGCATGGTACAGGCAGATGCTTGGGTATCTGGATTGAGAGGAAGGCGAGGTATCGTGCTTGTGCGTGTTCGAAAGTGCTTTGCATTGGCGTTCCGGGGAAGGAAGGGAGTAAAAATGGATTGGTGGGCAACGTGCTTGAACAAAAGTAGTGTATGAAGGAGCTGGGAAAGAAGACGGATCCGATAAAGGGGTGTCAGCGAGCGGGAATGTACAGTAGCTTCATGCAATCATAATGATAATACAATCATAGTAATGCATCTTGAAGTTTCTTGCCATGGCATCTTTTGAACGGCCAACTGGAACAGGTACAATACTGTGACTCTATTGCAGGGTATCGTAGCTCTTCGCAGAACATCAATCGAGATGCTGTCGTGGTATTGACGACAAGAAGCGACTACGATAGTCATGTCAAGAATACGGCGTGGACGCGCGAAGAGATCGTGACAGGACAGCTTGACCGATAGTTTCTCGCCATGTTCACCCTGCTTCAATTCGCGACTACCGCGCCACGCGCCGAGTCGTGATTCATGACAAATTTTCCATGATCACATTCCAGCCCAACATGTCCACCACGAGACAACGACGTCCCGGGCCGCACCAAAATACTGCTTCCAATGCGAAAACCTCTCCACCGTCCTCAAGACCTGCGCACAATGCAAATCCGTCAGCTACTGCAACCGCACCTGCCAAACAGCGCACTGGCCGATCCACAAAAAAGACTGCGCACGACGTGCTGGCAATCCTGCTGCAGCAGCCGGCACAAGACCTGAAGCCAGCACGTTCACTCCGCCAAACCCAGATGACAAGCCATTCACCGCGATAACGAATAACAAATTCTTGCACAACCAATCGGGAAGAGACAGTGTTCAAGCTCCTAATTGATTGTTTGCGCCTGCGACAGGAAGATGTCTACAAATTCGAGGGCGACACCATGAGCGGGACTATCTACAACGAAGAGACAAGCTCGAAACGTGCCTTCCGGGCCTTTCTGCGCAAAGCTCGTCAGGTTGATGGGCTGCTGCCGCCGTGGTGGTGTGATGAGAACGAGGCAGAGTGCATACGATATGGCATGAGGAGTGCTGACTTCTCGCTGGAGTGTGCACAAGAGAAGAGCGATATCCAGGAGACGTGGAAGGACGAATAGTATGGGGATGATGGCGATGATGTTGGCGATGGAGGATACTGGCCGATCGTTTGGATAAGAGTGGGAGGATGAATGCCACTCGACAAGCATGGATACTTGATTAGGTTGTGCTGTTTGTCCGATGACGCTGAACATGCTGCTGATGGAGCCAATGGTGATTGGACTTGCTTTAGCAGCGGAAGGGATTGCAGGCGCATTTAGGATTTAAATCTGGAACGTACTGAAGGACATATCGACCTAGAGAGTAAGAGGCCCACGGAACCTAAGAGCTTTTGGAAAGCAGACATGCTTCTCTCTGTACACGATACTACTTGTTTCAAAGACGGTCTGCTGCGCAATCCTCCTCCAGGAGGAGCTGTCCAATTTGCAGAGACTAGTCCTAGACACTCAATCCTCTTCACCAGTCTCATCACCGCTTCCAATACTCTTTTGATGGAAACCATCGGTGCTTCCTACACCCTTCGAAAGAACAAATCCCCAGCTCATATTCTCCACCGTCCAGTTTACAGGTAATACGTCCTCTTCTGGAAAATCCTCATCATCGTCGCCGCGACGTACTCCGATCCACCTCAACGCTTCGAAGCGCTCATCAGCCATCAACGACTTCAGCTGTTCGTCAAGGACTTCAGGTTCGTCGTGCACGATGTGCACCAGATCCAACTCTTCCAGCGAGAACGGCAATACCTGCTGTAGCCACGTTGTAGGTCGTTCATTAGACACTGCTTGGCCTCCGAACAGTGCGTCATAACTGATCCTAAGCCTTTTCAGCGAAGTGAGTGCTGATAAGTTACCTAGTGGAACGCGCGCCAGGCTGTTATCCTCATCAAGGTCACTCCGCACTACTCCCAACTTCAAGAGCTTGCTCCCATATCGTCGAAGAGAGTCCCCAATGCGGGAGTAATTATCCATGCTATCAAGGTATTGCTGTGGACCGCCAAGCTCAATTGAGAACGTCTCGAGATCCTCGTACGCTTGAAATAGGATGCCCATGCTTCCACTGTCCACGCCAGCCTGAATGAGACCGATCTCTTTAAGATTCGGATGTGGGCATACTGGCCACGTGTAGTCGAGGATATCATCGACACTCACCGCAATGCATCGTATCCTGCGTAAGCTAGGTATGCTGATGACATCATGCACTTTTGAGAGATCGAGCGTTCCCTCATCATCAGCGTTGCCGATAGTGGCCTCCTGTAGCAGCTGGAGCGCTGACCCTGATCTAATGACCTCGCGTATAGTCCTCGCAACCAGAGTGTGGCTGAAACTGCGCTCGAATGCAGCCTTCCACAGCCGCAGGTTCGTGCATATAAGTAGGAGGAGAGCGTACAGAGCATCTTCAAGACCTTGTCTGATACCTCGATGCAAGTCCTCTCTCAATTCTGGAGACAGACCCTTACAACGCATTGCTGAGTCGACTAATGCATATGGCAATGGCACATAGTCGGAACCGGCTGGCTTGTACCAATGCTCCTTCCCAGTCGTCCAAGTTTCAGTAGATATGTTCTGGACCAACTGAGCTGTATGAGGTTGCAGAAGAGGTCTCAAGAGGAGCTTATCGACTTTGATTGGATGGCTGATTGTGCGGTATAGATATGGCTTGACTGCGTGATGCAACGACGAGTGTGCCAAGGAGAGACTCAGCATAGTGCCAATTTTGAAGTCATCATCACGACTGAGGAAGAGGAAAGGGTCCCTTGGTTCGTCATGCCATATCTGAGGAGGTGGAATCTGGATGACTAGATACGAGCAGATATGAGACAGTAGCTCCTGTGGGAGGTGTACCATCATGAGGGTTCAGCGGAGGTGTGCGGTGCGGAGCTTCAATTCCTGGACAGTCTCAGCACCGTTCGGGATGTCTTCCACAGATCAATGATCCTGAATTATATCGAGAGCAGGTTTCGCACGTCATGCACTTCGCAATCTCCGTGCCCTGTTTGCATGTCTCGAAAGATGAGGTTCAGCGGGAGCCTAGGAGTAGCACCCCAAGAATAGATGACAGTCAGGGACTGCCGGATTTGGAAGGCCAAGATGTGATCCCAAATGCAGCTCGAGGCATCGCTACGATGCGACCGCAGGGGAATCGGTTTAGACAGCGTCTATGAAACTGCGCTGTAAGAGGATCTTAGGTATGAAACAGTCATATGTTCTGCCACCACATACACCCCCAAAATATCACGTCCTGCTATCCAATATACGCTGATAGTCTGCCATCATGCGTTGAAAGTTTTCCAATGCCACGTCATCAGGCACGACCTCGTCCTCTCGAACGTCCTCCTCTTCGTCCTCTGAGAATTCCTCGTCGTCCTCCTCTGGGGAGTCCCCGCCATCCTCCTCGCCAAGTACCTGGATAGTGTTCAATGCAGAAAACCGCATATCATTCATCAGGCCCCTCAACTGCTCATCGAGGACCTGTGGTGCGCTGTGCACTACATGCATGACGCCAAGAGTCTCCAGGGAGAGTGGTAGATTCTCCTGCAGCCATGTTGCTGGCCGATTGTTCAGCTGCGTTTCATCGCCATAAAGTGCTTTAAAACTCAAGTTGAGAACTCGCAGCGACGTTAATTCTGCTAAAGTACCCAACGGCGTTCACTGTCGTGTCTGGTCATTGTCAAGCTCACTTCGCCGTATACTTAGCCTCAACAGCTTCGTACCATGTTGGCGCAGAACCTGACCGCAGTGAGAATAGTCTTCTACTGGGTCGATATCCTCGTTCGGATCGCCGAACGCAACTGACAACGTTTCCAGACGTTCACATCCACGTAAGAGGATGTCTGGACTATGACCAATATTGATACTGGAGCGCGCCAGCAAGATTTGTCGAATACTCGGATGCGGAGTATTTGGAAAATCCCCACCGTCTTCGTCATCCAGGTCAATCCCGATGCCTCGTATCTCGCGTAATCCAGGCGCATCGAAGACAGCACTAAGCTCCTAGAGGCCGGCGACGTCCTTGGCAATAGCGAATTGGAGAGTAAACTCATGTAGATGCTGCAACGCAGAGTTCGATGTAAGCACATGAGAAATGGTCCTGACCACGAGACTGTCGGAGCACTCTCGCTCGAACGAGGTCATCCACACACGAAGGTTCGTGCATAAGAGTAGAAGTATTGCAAATATAGCGTCTGCTCGACCATGTCTGACACCTCGTCGTATATCGTCCATCAGGTCATTCGAGAGGCCTCTATTGCTCATTGCAGCATCTCGGGGCATTTAGTAGCAGTCCGCGATTGTCCCTCTGGTTATCTGCATTGATCCAACTGTCTGTGGACAATTTCCGAACCAAACGGGCTGTGGAAGGTACCAGTAGGGCTCTCAATAGCGATACCATCATCGGCGGCGTAATTGTACGATACAAGTATGGCTTCACAGCTTGATGGAGTGCCGAGCTTGCCAAGGAGGTGTTTAACATTGTTTTCAGGTTGAGCTGATCTTCAGCGCTGAGATCAGAAGATCCCATTCTGCCTCCCATATCCCTATACGTTGGGCAAGGACGAGCTGTGATGACTAGGTATGAGCAGATGTGCGAAAGGACTTCCTGCGGCAAGTGAACCATTATCGAAGCTTTCTCGAGTAAAGTGTCGTATGCGTTCTAGATTCCGTTTTGTCCTCATTTGAGTTTGAACAGTACTTTCGACAGTACTCTGCTCGAATGATGAGGTTTGGAGCATCTGGACTGTGCCATGCTTCTAAATATATCAACGCCGAATTCACCGCCATTTAGCAGGTTACACGAAGTGAAAGCTGAGCTCACCGCCATTGAGTAGGTTACACAGACAGAAGTCAGGAATCACTGGATCTCGCAGGTCAGTCTGGATATGATCGCGCTTTGCCGCTTAGACGCGTCATCGACTCGAGACTGACATGCTTTTTTCGCATCCATGAGAGATGTGCATATCGTATCATGCAGTTCGAATCTTTTCACCCACATTAGCTGACATGTATAAAACACTCTGCACCTGATGAACAGAATGATCAGGTGATTGCATGCAAGTACGAGTGCTGGCAGGGCGGGCAATGTACCTCCCAAAGAGCTGGAAGGAGATCTTACGTCGTTGGGCTTTGATATCAATATGCTTACCTACTTATGATACTTACCTCTTAGCCCAGGTCATCTGAGACGAAAGTTCCTCGGTCTCTATCTCTATTCAGTGCCGCCCAATGTAGATACACCGGTTAGACGAACCAATATCTGCGTAAGGTTACGGGCCGCCATCGTGGCCTGTAGCTAAGAATACCTCGGAGATCCTGGTCACCTCGCCTTTTGACTTCGTGTATGGACACGCTGCAAATCCCTTGAACATACGATATGATGCTAGCGGTCGACCAACCTTGTGTAAGCTCCTGTTAATAGCAACAGCACTCTTCCGGCTTGATCTATGGGGTCTAATGTCCAGTCATTGGCGGCTAAATTGTTGAGCCCATCACAATGCTTCGCTCGAGGACGGGAACGACATTTCCATAGACCTGATACAGATTCGCATGCCAGCTTAAGGGTCAGGTGTGCTTTGGAAACTACATGCATTTGTGAACAAGGTTGTGGTCTTGGTTGCTAGACTTAGACATGTATGGTAGTCCTTATTCCCGCATCTATTTAGTACCCTTTCGACTTCATTGCCATTCATCAGCTCCCCTCAATTCGAACCTGGAGAGACCGGGCTGCTGGTCATCCGCCTCATACTCGTACACACTGCCGGGCAACCCGAAACTGCAGCAGTCCAGTGCACTTGCTCATCAATCCTCTTAACCTCGCACGCCCGGACAAACCGCATCGACAGCTCTATTATCATTGCAGCTTTCCCCTGGTCTCCTTCTCAACCCGCCAACAGCCTCGCCATGAGCAAGTACGGATTCTTAAACGACAGCCACAGCAATTCATCGGTCCTGGTATATCCCTCCTTCTCCCAATGCTCCAGCTTTGGCGGCGCCTTCGGGAAGTACGGATCATTCTTCATCACGCTGTCCACGGCTTGCACCATCCCAGCTTCGTTCCACTCGATCGCCTTGACTTTGTCAAAGTCAAACATCCATAATCTTGGCACCTCGCCAGGTCTAACACACCCCAGCACAAACTCGACGTCGTTGGCGTCATTCTTCAGTTCCCAATGACATATCGCCAGCGCTCTGCCCATCTGCGCAGCGAGGTTCCGCAGCCGGCTCTCATCTGCACACTTACGCGCCCGATCCAGGAACATGTTGAAATTGCGCAGACTAAAACCTTGGAAGCTGGAGTGCGCACGCTGCTCGCCCTTGTTGCGGCCGAGATAGACACGGATGATGCAGTCGTCATTCGCTGGATGCGCCTTCGCTGAGTCCCGCCGTTCATCTGTACCGGGACAGAAGGCATCGATGAGCGGTTCACGAGCGTGTTTCGAGACTGGGAAGATCCGCTGCGAGCTGCGTATCGGTACTGGATCTTGGTCTACCTTTGGAAACAGACGGGCGTGCCTCAGCCACCATTCAGCTCCATGTTGATGCAGTCCTGGAATTATCTTGCTGTCTTCGTGCTTGTCGCCTTGCCCACCGCGTACAAACGCACATGCTGCCGGGATGAGAGGTATGACGAGATTATATACTCATTATTCGTTCCGTGAGCTTGCGTTCCTGCGAATTGTGTGCGAACGCGCTCGAAAACTTGGTAAGTCTCCCATTGCAATGCCTGCTCATACTCCAAAGCCTTTTCATGACCCGGCAGTGCTTGTTTCCACACGAAAGCGCTCTCTGGTTGCGCAAAGACAACGCCACAGGTGCCGCGACCTATGTGCTTGAAGAGCGTGGTTGTGGGTGTGCCGTCGCCGAGTTGGGCAGGCTCAAGGATGACGGGCGCGTCTGAAGTTTCTGAAGAGAAGAGAGCCTGGAGAGTGTCGTAAGGGTCATGCTCGGTGTCGCTGTCGGCTGTCGTTGTAGAAGCTTCGGAATCCGACGAGGCATGCTGACCAACCACCTGCTGCTCAGACAGACCCATCGAATTAGTGCTTGTGTCCATCGTTGAACTTGACATGATTGCATTGCGTCGCATCTGCAGAGCATGTGTGCGTGGAGGTGTCGTAGTTGTTGATGTAGTCGTGTTGGACATTGTGAATGTATCTTTGCGAGCTCCAGGCTTTTGGAGAGATGGGAAGAATGGAAGAGATGAGCATGGTGAGGCAGTCAAAGTTTGGTGTTTTGTGATTGCTCGAGTGACGATAGCTTGAATAGTGAATCTGGAATCAGCCACGTCGTTTCCCAGTGCTGTGAATCAAGCTTTTGGTATCTGGCGAGCGGATGTTATATGCAGAACCAAGGTAGGAGAATAGACTCAAAGAACATGGGCAGTGAAACACAACGGCGGTTATCAAAGTCAAAGAAAGCTCAGAGCCGTGCACGAAAGCAGCATCAACATCACCGTCAATATCTCCAGTTCCCATCCCCTCAGCTAGCATGCAGTGCCAAGCCAGGGCAGGATCCTAGACGCAGGCAACAGAGCGCCGCCGCACATCAGAAATGATCGTCACAGTCCGAACCTTACAGGCATATTAGTAGCGTCACCACCGGCATCAGCATCAGTACTTCAATGCTTCATATCCTCACATTTCCATCTCAACCCACGCAAGGGAACACTCGAACACTCAAACATCTCACAACGCAAAGCCTGTCGTTGAGATTATGACTCCTAGCGTGACACATCGCCAATTCCCACTATCACGACAAAAATGCTCGTTTAGGCAGGTCGTATCTGTCATTCTTTTCCATTTCCTCCATGCTGCTGGGAACTTCATAACGAAGCATTCACACTTGTACTTTCTGATCCTGAAGCTTGCAGACTCCGTTCTCACATACACTTACCAAAAATAGCTACCTCAACGCCCTCACCACCCCTAAGCACTCCCACCATCACCTCAGCCACCTACATCCTCGCGCGTTCAGGAGTACCTTCGATATCGGTGTGAGCAGCATGGATGTCGTAGTGAGCAACATGAGTTCGACAACAATCATGGCAGGGAACCTCTTTGTAATGACAGCCATGTCGTGAAACACGTAGATTTGACCTGGGCCCATGGTATTGTTGTGAAGGAGACGCATCGCCTATCCGAGATAGCCTTTGTTGGTGTGTCCGCCTCCAATGTCAAGAGTGACTGCGGCATTGTAGGCACAGGGCTTCTTGTCAAGACCGAGTTCGGGAAAGCCTTTGTACACGATGCACAGTGTGCAGATGACGCCGGCAATGAGGAAGAAGGATGCCGATGTGTAGATGGGCCTCGGAATGCGATTGCATCTCATGTGGACAACGAGCTTGATAGGCATGAAGATGTCGGCATCTTCACGGCCGCCGCTGAGCACGTTGCTCGTCACATGGCTCTGATGCGCGATAACAGGCATGCGCAGCCCCAGAATGCCAAATCACGTCCAGGCGTTTTCCGTCAGATTCAGAGCGTGAGGAGCATGTGGTGTCTTGGTTTCCACACGACTTTATGCTTCACTTCGAGGGTGAAGGAGACAAGAAACAACGGCAACTTGGCTGTGAACATGGCAGGGCTGTGCGGAGGTTGTTATACAGATGAGAATGCGAGGCAAAAAAGGCTGTGAAGTTCGAGTTGCCAGGTAGGGGATGCGAGGAGGCCTATAGGAAGACGCAGTGGCGATACGTGGGTTGGGTAAGGGATTGTAAGTGCAAGAGCTGTGTGCTTGATGAGTGTTTGATGGGGACGGGATTTGTGAGGTGAGGTGAGGTGGTCGCCGGGGAGAGTGTGAATCGGACACTTCAGCATTTCAAGGTTGGGACACTCGACTGAACAACACCTTGCACTTCCCCCAGCTCTCCGTCTCCTCGCCTGTCGACGCTCATCGCACTCGTGGGTTACAATGGCACTGCCAACTGCACACACAGAGCTGCATGTGCATTGACCCATGGAATTTCCATGTCGATTCGACAAAAGAGTACCGCAGGCATCCTCGAGAGGCCCAGATCAGCATGCTACTCAAGCGGCGACCCAGCACAGGTCCCTAATCGACTGACGCACGAAGAATATGATGACCAAGAGTTTTGCGAGACGTTGCAGAACAAGGTCATTCGTGAGGCCCGAGCTCCAGGCTCTCGCTTATTGCAGCAACTGTGTGAAGTTCATGTCCGTTTCGATGCACCGCAAGTCGAACCAGCGGACACCTACTACTGGACATTCAACAATGTGCAGGATATCCTAATGCTCCCTTTGAAAGATCAGAGAACAACTTTGTCCTCCTATCGTATTTTCCAGCACACCTCCCCATCCGTGCAGTCCAGTGACGTACATTGCAGTAAAGAAGCTTAACAATCTCAATGTCGCATCCCCTCACGGTTTGTCGCTCAGAAGTGATAATCTCATCGAAGTTCCAATGCCCCCCGCCTGCCCCTCTTCGTCGTCCTTCCCTGCTCATGTTTCCATCGATCTCGGCTGGCGTGAGAAAGTGCCACGAATGTTCCGCCTGCTCATATATCTGCACAGTGGCAGTACTGCTCACGTATGCCATGTCAGACCTCGTTGACCTGCACAAATTCCTGGTGCCGGCTTATAATCAAAAGCTCTTGTCCTCATCATAATCAGCCTCTATGCTTCGTGCGTCTTGTACCTTGTAGTAGTATGGCACTCAGCATTGTCGGGGCAAACTCACATTTTTCTGCGCCTCTCGCAAAATCGACACTCCATGCGTATTTAGAGAGGCTTGCCACCACGACGCATGGCGTTCCTGGTTTGAAGACGAATATTAATAAGGTAAAGAAGGCTTACAGTGACAATCCAGGCATAACAGCTGTGGAATGAGTCAGAGCTGGGTTGAGAAAGCAATATTGTATCAGGGAGAGTGCCATGAGATTTGCAATCTGATCCTTGTGGTGATATATGAGCTACGACTAATAAGAAATGCGAAAGTCTTGGGCAACAGTGTTGGCTACAGCCATACCATCTATGGGAAAATTCAAGTGTGAATGCTGTATCAACCCATTGGTGCGTCTGGTGTACTGCAAAGAGGATGGT
>Ga0058702_10000285_pt1 | contig 24159 bp, 26 predicted proteins | sample AgamicOrSfe_FD_83781 | JGI IMG/M metagenome (GOLD analysis project Ga0058702, IMG submission 83781) | Agave microbial communities from Guanajuato, Mexico - Or.Sf.e | ecosystem: Host-associated > Plants > Phyllosphere > Phylloplane/Leaf | place: Guanajuato, Mexico | collected 2012-05-30 | reverse complement strand
GCAAGCGGTGGCATCTCCGTCTTCAGCACGTCCGACAACTCACTTCTCACAAGCCGCTGGAGTGCCCACACATCCCGGATCACGAGCATTGCCTGGCGCCCGGACGGCCAGTTCGCGGCAAGTGGAAGTCTAGACACGAATGTGTTTGTGTGGAGCTTGGCGAGTCCGGGGAAGAGGGTCAAGGCGGCAGGGGCACACAAGGACGGCGTGGGGGGAGTGGTGTGGCTTGGCGAGGATAAGATTGTTAGTGTGGGAGCAGATGCGGCTGTTAAGACGTGGGCGGTCAAGGGGTTGGTGTAGATATGAATGTACTGGCACATAGGTAGACGAAGCGAAGTGCGAGAATGTTTCTCTCGATGGTCAGATGTAGACTCTGTACTTTCAGCTGGTATAGTGCTGCCAAAGCTGACATCATAGTGGCACATGTAGTCCACGCAGCGCCTCTGCTCTTAACCTCTCGATCCGTCGATGGCGCTCCGCTTGATGTGAATCTCGATGCTGTCCTGCATTGCACTACTACATACCAGAACTGTGAACCAGCTCCAGTCCGACATGGCGTACCCTTTGTGATCTGTCAAGATACTGCAGAGGCAGCGTGGAGGCGCACGCCAGAACCGGGGACCGGGCGGAGCTGCAAATCAGTCGTACAGAATTTGAGCGAACTCCTGTGCAGACGTGAGGGGGATGCAGACGTGGAAGAGGAGATGTAGCCTTGATATGGTTCAGATGTGATAGTACTGAAGCGGGGTTGAAGACTCTACAAGCTACAAAGTTATGTGCAAGCTTGAGATACATGATGACCCGGCGAGATGACAGAGCAGAGAACGAAAGTGCAGTGATATGGCGGAAGAGAAATTAAAGTGGCAAAGTGATTGTGGTCTGTATTTTGACTGTGCGTAAGCTAGTGTTGTGTTTGGGTATGCTCGAGGACGACATGCTCAACATGGCAACACTGAGAGGGTGCGTATAGACCTAATCGTGGATCCGGATGAAATGTACGCCATCGCCATCGTCGCACTCGCTGTCATTGTCATCACGCACAGGGCCGTGTTGACTTATGTGTTGCTCCGCACGTCCGCGTCAATTGCCATTCGCCCGAACTACATTACCTCTCGACCTGAGTATGATTGATTGCGATGTCGTTCCCTTATCACTTGTTCATCGTGATAGGACAATAGCACGTTGCGCTATCTTTAGATATAGATCTATAGATCTGATGATGTGCAGGCAGGCAAGTGCAGATGCATATGGCGCTAGCCGAGGGGCAGAGGGGAAAGCGCGATGCAGGGGCTAGATGCAACCCTATCACCTTCATCGTTGACCGGGCCTCACCAGTCCTCGGACGATGATGGCTTTCCGACGGCTGGGGCCCGCTCGTCTGACGAGACGCCCTACCTCCGGAGGTATTCCGAGGCTACGAAGGTGTTACCAACGATGTCGCCAATGCTGTGGCCATTACACTGTCAGTGTTGAGACTGAAATGCTACTTCGCAGGCCAAACCTCTGCAGAAGATGACGGTACTGAAGACTCGATTGTTTTAGCAATGCGACATCCATTTTCGACAACATCGAGCCTATGAGATACGCTTGATTTCATACCCAACCAGCATATGTAAACATGTAGGCTTCTTGAATCGTGCATCACCGATGAAGAGTCACGTGTTGTCAGTGACAAAACAAGGCATCGGCTCTGTTGCCGACGTGCTCGCTGATTGGCTGCTCAAATCGGCAGGTTCTTCAGGCAACGGATCTGTTCCCGTCTCCTAAAGTCTTGTCCAGCAGAAATAATGGCGAGACGACAACCACCCATCTCTTCCTTGAACACTTATACCTCTGTTCACCAAGTTTTTCGTGCAATCCAAACCTCGGATAGGAACCAGAAAACATTAAGACGAGGATTGCGATCGTCTGGCACGTGAACGATCCTCCCCGTCACGTTCAGCCCGCTTAAAAGCTTGAACGCTTGAGAAAGTGGCAACCTCGAGATCATAAACGGCAGCGAAAAGTCGTAAACACCGTGCAGGTTGTCGGCCTCTGCAGGAGGTTCCATATTTCAGCAGGAGCTCCTCCGAGGTATGCGTTTGTCTCTTCTGCAGGTCCTAGCAGTGAAGATAGCTTTGCCTGAACGCTGTCCCTAATTGTAAGCAGGTTAAGCAGGTTGAGACACATAGCAACAGTCTCATCAGCCGTGGGCGCTACTATCGTCAGCACATCGAATAAGCATAGCATCACATCATCAGCATAAACATCGACCTCCAAACTCGTCTGGGGCACAACAATTGTCCATATCATGAGCGGGGAATCCTACAGGAATATCGCACCTGCGCCTTCACGGCAACAATCGGAGAGCAGTACCACTCATCAGGGTTACTTTCCTGCCGATGCGAATCGCTCAAACACTGCGGGACGACGCAAGCTTGCCGTTGCCTGTGGTGCATGTCGACAGCGCAAGCAGAAGTGTGACGGTCAGCGACCAGTTTGCACACCATGCAGGAGCCGTAGCACAGAGTGTCAGTATGAGACACAGCCGGACGAGACCAGGTATACCGCCATCAAACGTCGAACCGATAATTTGGAGAAGGAGGCCCAAGACTATCGAGAGGTGTTGACCAATTTCCGAGTGCGATCCGAGGAAGAGGCACAGCAACTTCTGCAACATCTTCGCACTACGAAGACGTTCAATATAGGTGCCGTACTAGAAGTTCTTCGCAAAGGTTAGTAGCAGCTCTTCTCATCTCGAAGAGAACTCGACTAAGGCATGCCTGCTGCAGGTACCGGTCGCTCGAGTGAGCCAATCAGAATCCCGCAGGATGAAACACCATCGACGTCAACCTCTGAGCCAACCACCAGTGCAATGTCAGAGGGTGACATCAGTTCTCCAGAGTAAGCTGGTCTACTCACGTGCCGCATGTATGGTAGTACTGACTGAAGCACCAGTGTCTTCAAATACCAAGGTACCAGTTTCAACACTCTTTCGATCAGCCCAGGCACTCTTGAGAACATGGACACCTGGGGGATTCTCGGAGCTGCCAACAATCCGCAACCTTTCATCGGACATTGGACAACAGTGACCAACGATGCCGCCCTGATTGAGCAATTGCTCACAAGCTTCTTCGAACACATCCACTCGTTCTTCCACTTTTTCGACATGTATCTCTTTGTCGAAGATATGAATTCTCATCGAACTAACTTCTGCACTCCACTCTTGGTGAATGCAGTGCTGGCTTGCGCAGCAGCTCCCATGGCGGGCCGGAATGACAACGGCCATATCTTGGGTCCAACCAGTCTGGCATCTCGTTTCTATCTGGAAGCGCGGAAGTATTGGCATGCCCAGGAAGGACAAGATAGCATCACCAGGATCCAAGCTGCAATCATATTGACCTACCTGCTCAACCAGGCAGGGCGGGATAAGATTGGCATGGTGTTTCAGCAAGAAGCCCTGCGCATAGCACATACTCTTGGGCTCTTCAATGTTGAGCCACCTGCATATGCTCTGATTCCACCGAATGGTGCGAGTGTCGATAACTGGATCCAACACCGATCAGTGACATCTTGGATGCTCTTCAACTGGCAGGCGTAAGTTGATCGCAAACCTTTCTGTGAACAGAGACTAATTGCAAACAGCTTCGCTTCGTTTCAGCTTTCAATCCCACCCTCTTTGGATTTGCACCCACCTGTCCCCATACCATATGCCGATGTCGAAGCTTTCAATTGTGAGCGACCATGACCTGTGTTTCGATGTCGACACATGACTAACATCCAATAGCCTTTGCTGCCTTCCGCTCCATTTGTCGATTTTCGATAATACTGAACGAGGTGACCAAAAGCATGTTCAACTCGCATGGTGGATTGCCTGTTAGTCCATATGTGGCAGCCTCTCCAGAGGCGACTTGGGTGCACCATGAAGCATTGATGAGCTGGTATGGTAGATTGCCTACCACGTTGCTACTAGAGCACAACACAAAGTCGGAGTCCTTGATCATGTAGTAAGTGGTGCAAATGAAATCAGGCGTAGCTTTTCACTGACAGTCCATCGTTCAGCATGCACTGGAACGCTTTGGTGATACGGATGTTCATGATTCATTCCAGCTCTAGTCGCATGACTACAAATACAAGTCGATCAAGTGGCACGGTAGCAGTCAGAGCAGATGGTATAGTTGCTGGCAGATTCAGAGACATGGTCGCACTGGCAGAGTTGTATGCGACTGCATGGGGATGGCGAATAGCTCCACAGTAAGTTCCACGCTTTGTGCTGGTGACATGTCCAAAGGATGCTGATAAAGGTATTAGCTGCTCGATGCATTGTCTTCTGTTGACAGCTCATGCAGCAGTTGACATCTTAAAATCCACCAGTGCGCAGTATGCCATTGAGTATCTCGAGTGTTACAATGGCCTGGTCACCTGCCTGAGAGCTCTTGAGCAGATTAGAGCAACTACAAAGTTTGTGGAGGTGCCACTGCGTGTGCTTCTTCAGGCGATGGGCGATGCCAAGATTGAAATCCCACGCGAAATGCAAGATTTGTCGACAACGTTCCAGACGGCTGAGTGGCTTCGAGAAGTACAAGAGACTGTCCAGTCTCAATATGTGGCCGATTACTCGGCAACTCACTATCTCGAGAATGCTCGTATGGACGCCTTGATTGCTTCATGGGTTAACCAGACACCTTTTTGAGCGAAGATGATCTGCTGGATGATTGCGACAACGGCTGAGTCGAATTGAGGTGTACGAGAATGCGACGACTTTCATGAGCTTCGACCTGGATGATTATGTAGCATCTCGCATAGTGTAGCCTGTGGTGCTGTCATTGAGCATTAGACAATGGAATTTGAGAAAGTGCTGATATGGCATTCCCGAGAACTTCTTGACCCTCCACAAGTGCCGGGCGTATTTCTGCTCTTTTGCCATCATGTCACTGGGACTTCCGCATGTCGGTGCTGAACAGGCTGCTCCAAAGGCGAAAGAGATTGAAGAAAAGCGTAGTAGTCACTCAAGAGCAGGCAAACAACCTCTTCTTTTTTGCATGTCAGTCAAACAGAATGGAAGAAGGCAGAACAGTAAAAATGAGTGAGGAGGTGGACAGTATATGGCGAATTCTCGATGCGTTGTAGATTCCTCGATTCCCGACTGCAAGTGCTCCACACTTCGGAGACCCAGTCCGCGCATCGGATCACCAATCAAGTCGTTGGACTCGATTACTGGGCTGGGTAGGCGGAATGTGACCCGTGGCCCTTGGCGGACGTGGGAGGTTGCGATTCTCCTCTCTAGTCGATTGTGCCAAGAGTTATGGTCTGCATCAGTGTTTCACAACTTGGATCCTTGCGTCAGAAACACACCATGATGTCTTGCTGTGCTGCATTCTTAGTTTACTCATTATAACGCTACTCTCTCTTCCTGGCCAATACTCATATCACCCCTCTCTTCGCGTGCTTGCTCCCCATGCGCCGGCACCGAATCAAGGCCATCCCACTCATATCATCAGGCTGCAGACTGTGCCACGCACAACATCAACGACATCAAACCCGACCAGAAGAGCTGTCCGGGAAAGGTGCATCCAATTCATCACTGCATCATATGCAGCACAAAGAGTCCCAAATTGGATACAATGTAGCCACGTAAGGCTTTTCAATCATCGAGCAGGGATCTCAAGACCTGTTGATGGTATTGTCAGTCTGAACAGCAGATTTGGTCCTCCAAGCACTCACATCAAACCAAGAGTAAGATCTCCATGAATCTTAGCCTTGAGCTGGATTTCAATATCGAGATTGATTTCCAATTTCAGGCGCATTTGCTCATCTCCTCCTCCACCACCCTCTTCCTTCTTTTCTGCTTGCTGTCCCTGCTGCTGTTGTTGCTGCATCTGCTGCTGTTGTTGTTGCTGCTGCTGTTTCTGTTGTTCTTGTTGTGGCTGCTTCCCTCTTTGTGCTACTTCCTTTCCTGATGCTTCACCCTTGTTTCGATTTCGGCGGCCTCGACGACGCGACGCTGATGGTGCTTGTGATTCTGCTTCCGATCCGGATGATCCGTCGTTGTTTACCTGCAAGACCGTGAATGAGCTTGGTCGTCACTCCACAGAGCTACGATTACACGTACTGTGCCCGAGTATCCGGAATCATTATCATCCTCTTGTCTTGTCTTCGTCCTGCCACGAGCGGACATTGTCGATCAAGTATGGGTCTTGACGCCGGGCTTCGATCGTTGGGAAGTGTTCGCAGTACTATTTGCTATTGCTTCAACCCCGTGACTGAACGTGCGGTTCTTGTTGATTTGGAGGTCTTTGGTGAGCAAAGTTCAGACAAAGTGCAAAGTGCACAGTGCTAGGATGCTACAGTAATGTGCAGGCAGGTATACGGGATAGCACAAGATTAGAATAGGGCAAGGAAAGCTCAACTGCTACGAAATAGTGATACAGTAGGCCTGGGTGTGAAGCCGCAGGGCAAAGTGACGTTGAAAATATGTCTCCAGTCCTCAACTCACTCCAGAAGCATGCCCCTCATCTTCGTGACCAAGTACGCAAGGACAAAGATCAAGATCATGGCAAGTATTGCCCAAAAGTGTAATGCCTGGACATGTTACGCAAGCACCACCATCAAATGCTAGGCACGGACATTCTGACATCAGACGAGCCGACAGACCATGAGAAATCGGTGCCTTCCCCGCCGATGTTCACGCTTTTGGAGAGTGCCTCAAATTGCCAACTTTCAGGCGTCGTGATAAAACAGGTTTCGCTTTCAGACGATGAAAAGAAGTTCCCCCAATCAAGTGTGGCTAATAGCTTGGTGTGGCTGGAGGACTCCACAAAATACGTTATCGGATGAAGGTCTTACAAACCTGCCTTGGACATGAAACCCAGCTGGGATGTGACTTGGGTGACACCACAAACTCCAGGCGATCTTGACCCTCGCTTTCGGTTCTTGTTCCTGGCAGTGGACTTGGACTTGCCTCGAGTCTGACTCGCAGAGCACAGCCATGCCTCCAGTATCTAGCCATCCTAGCCATCCGGCCTTCTTCCAAGAGTCTTGCTTGGATATACACTTCCTTCTCAGTTGACCGATAACGTCCTTTGCTCACTCATCTATCTATTCACACTTGTGCATCTGACAGTATCATTATCCTTCCCTACCGACCGTTCAATCAACTCTGCCACCGCTGCGCATAAAGTAGACTAAGTGCAGATCCCACCAGTTTCCCGTCCGCACAATGGCAGACGCCAACCCAGACACCCCCAAGAAGAAGCCCACGAAGAAGAAGAAGGCCGCCGCAAAGAAAGAGCAAGGAGGCGAGCAAGAGCAGAAGCCACAAGAAGAGCAGTCCGGCGAACAGCAGGGCGAGGAGAATGCCGAACAGAACGGCGAGCAGAATGGCGAAGGCGAAGATCAGGCCGATGCGGGCGAAGGCGAGCAGCAAACAGAAAAGACCGAGGAGTCCTCCGAAGCCCAGGCTTCCGGCGAAGCCAGTGGTGAAGCCAATGCCAGCGTCAGCGGCGGTGCTTCGGGCGAAGCCAGCGTGAGCGAGGAGAAGAGCGAGGAGACGACAACGACGAATGGTGGCGATGCCGATGGCGAGGAGGAAGCCGAGCCGGAGGCAGAAAAGCAAAAGTCAAAGTCGAAGAGCAGGCGTCGGGGCGCATCAGCAGCGCCTTCGGATACGGAGTCTGTTGGGAGCACAAGGTCAGGCCGACGAAACAGGAGGCGAAGCAAGGCTCCTGGCAAGGGACAGTCGCAAAGGCGGCCGAGTTATTTGGATCAGGTTGATGAGGAAGGCGGTGATGATGGGCCGGGTCAGATGGTTGGACAGGTGACTGATCAAGCTGGGGAGGCACTTTCATCTGCTCAAGGTATGCATTCGTGCTTGTGACAAAGAAGCAAACATGCTGACTCCGAATATAGATACTGTCGGTGGGTTGACAAAGGATGGCGGACCTGTAGGTGGCCTCACGAAAGGTGGTGGTCCTCTAGGAGGTCTGACTGGCGGCGGTGACGAAGGGGGGGGTGAAGAGGAGGGCGGGAAAGACCAATTGCGCCTTCGTCTCGACCTCAACCTCGACATTGAAATCCAGCTTAAGGCTAAGATTCACGGAGACCTTACCATCGGTCTATTGTAAGTGCCCCTTCCCTTCTTTCTTGCGCGTATACCTCCTCATTTCCCACCAAGGTCCTGAGTATGCTACCTCACGCTTGTCCCTGTCGGTGCATCACTTCACCCCTTCACCTCTCGCAGTATCCAGCAACGAGCTCATCGTTCACGCAGGAACTAATTTGGACGTTGCACCGTCTGTCAATTGCATTGGACGTTGTACTTTCTACATTGTACTGCATTGCTAACACTGGCGAAGAACAGGCTAGACTCGCCGTATTCTCGTGCAGCTGGTGGTGCTTGGTGTGGTTGGCTCTTCAGGTCGACTTTTGGACTACATACTCTTTTTCTATCAAATCAATCTAAATATATACACTCCCTAGAAGACTTTCAATATCCTCCAAGTTCGTGACATGTCACAAGACATCTTCCGAATTGCTTTCGAGAATTCGAACAGTAGACCAATATACTCCTCCCTAACTTCATCTTCGCCTTCACCTTCCCGGGGACGGAGCAAGCCCAGCCGTATGACGTCTTAGTTCAAAGCCTCTAGTTCTAGTACAGTACAGTTCTACCGCTTCCTTTCCACGAGGAGCTAAGAGCATGCAAGGTACAGACATCACCAGCCACCCGGCACTTCAAAGCTTCAGCGCACCTTTACCTGAACTGCTCCAAGTAATTTGTGCATTACTAAGCAGTACGGTGCCATATTCTGCCAACCTGGTGCCGAACGTTAGGCCAGTATACGTCACATCTCGAGCACGAGCTCTCTGTTCCAAGTATTGGAAAATACCCGCTATATCGCCATATATGGCGCGAGAATCCGTGAGCCAATCGTCATACGTGATCTGAAGAGCTCTCCCTCCACTCTTTTCTCGATCGACTGCGGGAGAGTTTCGTCGAAGGCAAGCAGCAATAATAATGCATGTCACGAAAGCATACATGTTGCAGCTCATCAGCCACGGAGATCCACCTCCCAGCCACCACTTACAAGGAGGAGTGCTTGGCCTCGAGGCTGATGTCACTGCATGTACAAATATTTTTTACGTGACGGTTTTCACAAATCACTGTTCGGATCTTTCCACTCGGGCGCGAATCTCGCGATGAGGCAAGTCTGCGAACGATCATCGGTCATGTGGTATCACAAATGTGTGGCTTGAAAGGTGGATTCTGGACCCAGTAGAGCTCTTTGCTCTTTCTGACGGCACGTTTCATGATACGAAGCGAGGATGGGTGGATGCGTGGTGTTTGATAGCGCTATGAGGGCTGCTGGGTACTGCATTTGTTGCCACTCTCCATACTATTGCCGTACGAATACTGCTGCATGCAGGATGTGCATGCATGAAAATAAGCGTGATCAGGATACACATCGGACGGAAATATGAGTGAGACAAGACCAAATGAGAGTCTGAATTGGGGAAGCTGGATACTGACGTTGTATCGATCGGCCAAGCGCGCACGTCAGAGGAGTAGGAGCCTTTCTTGCTACGGTACTCTCCCAGCGTAATCAAGTATTAGTGCTGCTGGTCAGCACTGGCCAGCCCCTCGAGAAATAATGCCCGCCCGCTAAACTGCTTCCCTGTTTCCCTGAGCTCTGTGCTCCAGCCGCACAAAAGTCTGATGCCATGCTCGCTCGGCGGTAGCTTGCCGGGTGGAAACACCAAAGCCACACAGCGTGCGCTACTACGAACGAGGAGGCTGAAGCGAGGCAGACTAGCAGACTATCGACATCGATCCTAGACACTACTAGACAGGGTTCCCACGTATGACACTGTATCTTTGTGCTCCCACTACTAGAACAATCAGGATCAGGATCAGGATCAAGATTTCCCACAAGTTCATCGTGTCACCCCAAATCGACCGCCCCTCCCGACCGCCCCGTGCTCCATCGATGAACAAATAGGCCACAGACTTTCTCCAGGCTCCAGGCGTCTGCATGACTATTACCATCCTGCGCCTTTCACAAGCCGACCTTGACACGCTCGCACATCCACTTGCCGCTTCCCTGCAGCTGCTCTCCAATAATCCAAATACCTGCGCTCTGCTCGTCCTCACCGCTTCGCTAGCAACCATTTTCTCCTTCCTCTCCCGCCCCTTCTACTACCCCAAAGGCTCTGCCGACCCCTTCTCCTATAGAGCCCCTTCACCCACATCCTCGTCACAGCACAACACAACTGCCCGCAGACACTCGCACGACATGTCTTCCCCAGCTACACCCGCCAAGAAGCCCTTTGCTGGCGGCGCCAAGAAGACTCCTCTGAAGAAGAAGGCTCCTGCCGCCCCTGCTGCTGCCGAAACCCCTGCAAAGGCTCCTCCTGCTCCCTCTGCCGAGTCGGTCAAAGACGAGGCTACGAAGAAGGCTCCCGCCCCTCCTTCCACACCCGCAAAGGCACCTGCTGCTGCTCCCAAGCCTGACGACGCTGCCAGCAAAGCAAAGTCTGCTGCCGCGACTCCTCAGAAGACTGCACAAAAAGCGGCCGACAAGCCTCAGGAGGGTGCTTCGTCGCCGCCGCCCAGTGCTGCTAAGCCGTTCGCTAGGAAGGCTAGCACCCCGGCTGCTCCTGGTACACCTGCGAAGAAGGCTTTGCCCAAGAAGAAGCCTGCGCCTCCCAAGGCTCCTGAGCCAGAACCTGAGCCGGAGCCGGAGCCGGAGCCGGAGCCGGAGCCAGAGCCTGTGCAAGAAGAGGGTGAGAATTTCGAGCCCATGTCAGACGAGCAACTTCAGGTCCTAAAGCAAATCATAGACGAAGAGGAATCGGACGATGACGATGATGACGTGAATGAAGTGGCACCTGAACCGATTGAGTAAGTATTTTCTGTTGCTGGCAGAGTTAGAGAGGGATTCTTGCTAACATCATTGTTTTCTACCAGGATGGAGGATAACGATGAGCAAGATGAAAGCGAAGAGGAGGAAGAAAGTGATGACGAGGGCGGTGCACACGAGGATGATGAAGAAGAGGATGAAGAAGAATCAGAAGAAGATGATGATGATGATGAGGAGGAAGAAGAAGAATCGGAGGAAGAAGAGGAATCTGAAGAAGAGGAAGAATCTGACGCAGAAGAAGAGCCAACTCAAGCCGTACAAAAGGCTACTCAAGAGCCAACAAAAGCACCTGAAAAGCAACAGGAGAAGGCTTCCCAAGCTCCTCAACAAGTGCAAAAGCAGACCTCCAAAACCACACAAAAAGCACAAGGATCTCTCGGTGGTGGTGTTGGAGGTAACCTCGGTGGCTCACTCAGTGGTGCTCTTAGCGGTGCATCAGACAAAGGTAGGCTTTCTCAAACACGACAGAGTGTACATGTGCTAACACATCGCCCAGTCACCAGCGCAGCAAAGTCCGTCCCTGGCGCCGACAAAGTCACTGATGCAGCAAAGAACGTCCCTGGCGCCGATCAGGCAAAGGGTGCAACGGACAAGGCACAAGGTGCAGCCAAATCTGGCACTGATCAATTGAAGGGTGCAACCGACAAAGCTCAAGGTGCAACCAAGAACGTCCCCGGCTCTGACCAAGCAAAGGGCCTCACCAACAAAGCTTCAGGTGTAGCAAAGTCAGGCACCGATCAAGTCAAGGGCGCCGCCGGCAAAGCACAGGGCGCGACCAAAAAGATCCCCGGTGCCGACAAAGCTCAAGGAGCTACAAAGGGCTTGACCGACAAGGCAAAGGATGCGACTAAGAGTGTACCCGGCGCTGACAAAGTTCAGGACGCCACTAAGAACGTCCCTGGCGCCGATAAGCTGCAGGATGCTACCGGTGATGCAGGTGCATCCGACCCCGACGTCTCCGTTCCCGATACTGATGAAGTCACCTCCAAAGCCAATGACGCCGCCTCTGGCCTCCAGGACAAAGCCAGTTCCGCAGCATCCGACCCCAGCAGCGCACTTTCAGGCGCAACGGACTCCATCAAGGACGTTCCCGGTGGCGACAAGGCTCAGGAAGCCCTCAGCGGCGCACAGGACAAAGCCAGCGAGGCGGCATCGAACCCCACCGGCGCCCTCGAAAGCACAAAGGACACCGTCACCGACGCAGCAAAGAACATCCCTGGCGCCGACAAAGCACAGGAAGCTCTTGGCGGAGCATCCGGCGACAGCCCCAATGACGCAGCATCCGGCCTCACTGATCAAGCCAAGGGTCTCACCGGCGGGGACTCCTCCTCCTCTTCCGACCCAACATCCGCAGCGAGCGGCCTCACCGACAAGACCTCCGGCGCGACTTCCTCCATCCCCGGCGCCAGCCAAGCGACCTCTCTCCTTTCCTCGCTCAAAGACGGCGCTTCTAGCCTCAAAGACCTAGGCGGTAAGCAGCTTGGCGCTATCAGCAAGCAGCTGCAAGACCAGCTCGGCTCTATTGCAGGCATCAAGGGCCTCAAAGCCAATGATGCCGGCGAAGTCAAGGATGAGGCTGGGAATGTGCTTGCGAAGGTGCAGGGTAACCCGGCTGATGTTGCTGGCACGACTGTGAATGGGTTTGGGCAGCTCGAGGACGAGGACGGAAATGTCAAGGGTGCTATCGGCAGCCTGCATGGGGATGCGGTTAAGAAGGCTGCTGATGCGGCGGATCCCGAGAAGGCGCAGAAGGAGGGACTGGCTGAGGAGAGCAAGGCGGGTAAGGAGGTGTCCGCGGAGGTCAAGAAGACGGATGATGGTGAGGGTGGGAGTGGAAGCGAGATCAACATTGAGGACATTGTGCTCAATGTGCAGACGACAAAGGATGCGATCAACATCACCATCAGGATCCCGACGAAGGCTTTCAAGCAGTAGATGGAAGGAAACAGGAAGGATTGGAAGAGGTGAGGTGTGGCATGGCCATTGGATGGAAAGAGTTGTGGGTGATTTGGATCTGAGAAGCGGTGTTGTTGGACGTGATCTCGGATTGCAACTTGCCCAATCTTTGGTTCTGCTAGATATCCCTCTTGGGCGGTCGTTGTCATCTTTTCTACCATATCTTATATAGTGTCTCTTTAACATTACTAATAGTATTATATCCTCAGCATTAGAAAATCTACTACCTCTTTTGACTTTCGACTTCGACTCTGCCGCCTCTAGACGTGTTGATCCAATCGTACGAGTAGCTCCCTCACCTCCCTTATACCTGCACAATGCCGTATACTGGACAGACTTCCTCGGCGCAGTGTCGTGAATAAGCTACATGTCCAGAACTGCCGACCTCGACAATGGGCTCGACATTACACGCCCGACACAGCGGCCTGCGTCAGTATGACGGCCCCAATCTTCCTGCCAAGGACAAACCACGCACGAATCTCTGCTCATTGGGCACTCTTCACCTCGTTCGTGATGTGGCTGCAAGTGTTTCTCTCTGGTCGTCTCCCATGTATTCAGTAGGCGGACACGCTCACTCGTGTCTGATTGCAGCATAGAAGATCATCGGGACTGCCTTGCCTAGTCCCAGATCATCCGCATCATATTCATGCTTGGACCGAACCTAGGATATCTCTGCTCTCTCGAACATGCTGATGGCCCGATGGACTACCATATCATCTCTCTCACGCTTTAGTGCTGTGAAGACGATCGTTATCAGCGGTATGCTGAGATAGATCAGCAGGTAGAAGACTGTGTCGTGAGGACCCTTCGTCGATAGATCGAGTTCCTTCATTTTGTTGTCAGCTTGATCCGCCTCATCAGACCACTACGACACCCACCAAGAGCGCAGCGACGTTGTTGCGCAATGGATTGCAAAGCTAAGAAGCAAGAAAGTCCAGGCAATATAGCCGCCTGATGCTTCGAGGTAAGCGACATAGACTACAAAGGATACTCGACCTTCTTCTCTGTGCTTTGGCGTCAACTCGTTCTTCTTCTCTCTTTGGAGGTAGATCGTCCTTTTCAGCGGCCAAGAGGTCTACTTCAGGTTTAGGAGCCGTGGACCCAGAACTTGAACACCTCTAGCTTTCCCTTGCGATCGATTTCGACCACATAAGCGGCAGCATTGGAGCACTAGACCTAAGTAATGCGTGACAAGTATGCATGTGCGTCCTGCCGCAAGCTTTCCACAGAGTCCTCTCTCGAAGATATGGCGTCCTACGGGGGCATCGACCGCACAGATGTCGTCCAAAACGAGGCTTCCCGCACGTGAGTACAATGCACGATCGAAAGAAACCCTCCATTTCAGGCCGCCAGAGAGGTTGACTCCTGAACTACCAAGCTCGGTGTCGTGCCCGTCAGGATTTCGAGATCCTTTACCAGAGCTGCTGCACCAATTACGTTACTGACTGTATCGATTTGATCGAATGGTAGTCCGTACAGGATATTTTGCTTGACGGAAGCATCTTCGAGCCACGGAATCTGCGCGACGTAAGCCACGGAGTGCTTGTTAATCCAAGACTCGTGTGAGAGATGAAAATCCAGCCGTGAACATGCCGTCGACCATTTGACCATCTCGCTCGACGTCTGGCCGTCTGGAGATAGAAACAGCTGACAGCCGTGTCCGGAACACAAAGAACGCCTAAGCCACCACAACAACAGCAGCATTCCCCTTGAGATCGTCATAACCATTGTACAAAGAGTACGCTGTGCTTACAGCCGCTTGAACCGCCTGCGGTAAGCCAACATTGGAGCGTAAAACTGGTGACTTCAGCCCATTGAGAGCGGCAATTTGTATGAGCACAACAACTCAGGTTGCGACTAATATCCAGCAGGTCCAATCGAGCCAGTCGTTCCGGCCGCTTAGAAGTCCAATTGAAGCCAGCAGACCAGCAATCGAGGATGCTACGAGTGTAAGTCGTGGTACAAGATCGCTAAAAGCCGCCATAGCTTCTGGTGTGGCGACGCCATCGTCGTCCTCGTATACAGCGCGGTCTTGCTTGATCTCCTAGTGAGTGCTAGCATACCCCAGGTCCACACATCTCTCTCCTTATGGAGGGATCCTGACCCGGTCCTAGTGGCGACAGCAGCAGTAGGGGCGCTGGTAATGGGTAGGTGGCCATGATGGTACTGTACAAGATCAAAAGTTCGAGCGGACTCCATAAGGCACACTCTCAGGCATATTTTAGGGCTTATGGATCTGTGACAGCATCCCCTTGCTGAGCCCCGTAGAATCTGACGGAAGTACGTCTTTTTCCGACCCAACGATTACATCGAGTCCTCACGTCTTTCTAGGAAAACGTCGTTGCCTCAACATGGTTGCTGTAGCATACCACAGACGCAACACCTGAGCAAAGAGACGCTCTTTCAACAACATGGTCAAGCCATGTGCGAAAAACCCCTTCAGAACTTCGCCGCTGACACCAGAGTACAACGCACCTGGGCCTTCAAATTGTGCAATCTGTGCCAGCGCGTGGAAAACATTCACCCTTTTCTGCGTCTCTTCCTGAGGTGAAACGTTCGTGGTAGGAAATTCAGTTGCCTCTTTCTCTTTCTTCTGAGCATGCTCATCAGCAGTATCATTTGACGCGGTTGCGGCCAGAGCCTGCGCCCTCGCCTTGGCCATACTCAAGGGATATGTAACGGCACTCGCCCCTGCTTTGGCCGTGGCCGCAATCAGGAAGGTAAGAGTCGGCGATGGGGTCTTGTCAATTCTTGTCCCCAGTAGGCGACGTAGAGACGCATCCAGGAAGAATGTCAATGACGGGTTAGTCGTCAATAGTAGAGTATATGCATAACCCGAGTAGAAACCCAAGAGCCCTTTCGTCTTGTAAATCTTCTGTATCATGTCTTTGACGCTCACATCGTTCCGCAGCTCGTCTGACTGTCCAATACCTGCCTTTCGTGTCGAGGCTATTTGTTTTCGAGTAACGATGTTCTGGATGGGTGTAGTGAGCGCCTTGGTTGCAGCACCTGCAAGGACACCAATACTGAGGGAGTCGAGGACTTGCAGTGTAGCACTTAGACGAGGTCTATTGTTGACTTTAGAGGGAGGAAGCCGCCGTCGTAAGCGATGAAGCAGATTGAAGAAGAGGAAGAGGAAGAAAGAGTCGAGTATAGACTTCAAGGTATCCTCGAGAATGCCCGTGTAAAGCGCGGAGAGACCTTCATTGTGATATATCTTTCGAAAGGCATCGGGAATGCTGGTATACTGTGTGTTCTCCTCTTCATGCTGGCTGTCTTTGAGAGACTCGGGACTAGGCTGGCGTGCTGACCGTTGCTGAACCTTGAGGCGAGTAACGACGAGATCTAGCGGATAGACAATGACATTGGCGATGCTCGTACCCACTGAGCCACTGCAGGCTTGTTGGAAAGCTAGGAGGAAAGCGTGGCCGAGCTGTGACGACGAAGATGTCGATGAGTCCGCTTCACGGACCTTGTGATATATCTCGAATGCGTCCAGATCGCTGATATAGTGCCATGTCATTGTATCTGCCACACTTTCCAGACGATATGGGATTTGGTCGACTATGTCGTCTGGTCCTGATCACGAGAGGGGACTCATGATCTACCCCGGATTTCCCACGAGTCAGACAGGTCTTGGCATATTGAAAACCATCTTGAAACGCTTCGATTGCTACGTTCTCGGCGAACGTCGCGCGTGCTTCAACCTCACCACTATGGATCTCCGGACCTGGGTGGATGATAATCTCATCAAATATGCTGGAGCCTCGGATCCTACAACAATAGATTTCGTCCTAGCTACGGCAAAATCAGCCAAGTCCTCTGAGCAGCTCCAGCAGAAGCTCTCCGACTTCCTCGATGGCACGCCCAGCGACATCCAAGCGCTCAGTAGTGGTCTTTACAGCAAACTTTCGAAGCCTTCGAGCTCTGCTGCTACAAATGGTGGCCCCAAGAGCGAGACAGCTACTAAGTCGAGCAAGAAAAAGTACGCGCTCCTGGAGATGGAAGATGAGGCCGATGATCTGGCGCCCCAGCAAGTAAAGGAGTCATCGAAGACAGAGCGATCCAGCCGAAGAATAAAGGAGGACCGTCATGGCGAAGATCGACGGAAACGAGACTTGAGTGCAACGAGCAAGGACGACAAGCATGATCGCGAAAGTGGTAGAAGGTCAAAGAAAGTCAGAAGACACAACGAGGATACGTTCGAGGACCGCTGGGCAGATCAAGAGGTGTCCGAGGCTGAGGAAGACGAAGAAGAGATGTTTGCGGAACCATCACCTAAGCGAGCGAGAACAGACGGTGGAAGATCACCAACACCTGAAGCTGAAAAGGTGCCCGAAACAGCCGAACAGGCTAAGGAACGAGATCGCGCGGAGAAGGCAGACTTTGAGAAGAGGTTACGAGAAAGAGACGATGGCAAGACGAAGAAGCAGGAGAAGGAGAAGACTGGTAGGACTGTTGACGCATCTGTGAATGTTGGCGATCTACGAGAGATTTCGAGACAGCAATACCTAGCAAAACGTGAAGCGGAGCAACTGGCCCTTCTCCGGAAGCAGATCGCGGAGGAAAGGGAAGAGCAAAGGAATAATCCTGATCTTACTGAAGAAGAGCTGAAGCAGTTTGCGGAGAACAGGGAAATCCTAAGACTGGCAGAAGAAAGGTTACGCATCGACGATCACCTCGACGGCTATGCGCTGCCAGAAGACTACATTACAGAAAAGGGCAAGATTGATCGGAATCGAAAAGAGAGGGCCTTGAAAGAGCGCTATGTGGATCGTGATGAATATGGACGAGAGAAGTACGTTACGGAGCATGATGAGTGGGAAAGAGAGCAGACGCAAAAGGCGAAAGCACAAATATCACGAGGTGATAGGATTGACGAAGGGGACTACGAATATGTATTTGATCAATCGCAACAGCTCAAGTTTGTGATGGATCAGCCGCTTGATGGTACGACGAAGCATATGACAGCAGAACAGCGTTCATTGGCACAGAGGATATCAGTTGCAGAGACGAAAGCTGCGCAGATTGAAGAGACGAGGAAGGGTCTGCCTATGTTCACATATAGAGAGCAAATATTGGCAGCTGTTGCAGAGTATCAGGTACTAATCATTGTTGGAGAAACCGGGAGTGGCAAGACAACCCAGTTACCTCAATACCTACATGAAGCTGGCTACACAAAAGGAGGGCAAAAGGTTGGTTGTACGCAACCTCGTCGCGTTGCAGCTATGAGTGTTGCTGCTCGTGTGGCGGAAGAGATGGGAGTGAAATTGGGAAATGAGGTTGGTTACTCGATACGATTCGAGGACCAGACTAGTGATAAGACGGTACTGAAGTACATGACGGACGGCATGCTTCTGCGAGAGTTCCTCACAGATCCCATGCTGGAAACTTATGCTGCCATCATGATAGATGAGGCTCACGAGCGGACACTCCATACAGATGTGCTCTTTGGTCTCGTCAAAGACATTGCAAGGGCACGACCTGATCTCAAGCTTCTGATCTCCTCTGCCACGATGGATGCTCAGAAGTTTTCAAAGTATTTCGATGATGCGCCTATTTTCAACATCCCGGGTCGTCGTTTCCCAGTCGACATCCACTACACGAGCCAACCAGAGGCCAACTATCTCGCGGCCGCGGTGACGACAGTTTTCCAAATACACCTCTCACAGCCCAAGGGTGACATTCTTGTCTTCTTGACAGGTCAAGATGAAATCGAAGCGGCTGAGCAATCTTTGCAGGAAACTGCACGCAAGCTTGGTTCCTCTGCTCCCGAACTACTAATTTGTCCCATCTACGCCAATCTTCCAACAGACTTACAAGCCAAGATCTTCGAGCCTACGCCGCCGAAAGCACGAAAAGTCGTTCTCGCGACGAACATTGCCGAAACCTCCCTGACCATCGACGGTATCGTCTATGTTATTGATCCAGGCTTCGTCAAGGAAAACGTGTACAATCCGCGTACCGGCATGGAGTCTCTTGTGGTGACGCCTTGCTCACGCGCTTCTGCCAATCAGCGAGCAGGACGTGGCGGGCGTGTCGGCCCAGGCAAATGCTTCCGGCTGTACACCAAATGGGCGTATTGGAACGAGCTCGAAGAGAACACGACACCTGAGATTCAACGGACGAATCTAAACAGCGTTGTCCTCCTCCTCAAATCTCTCGGCGTCAACGATCTCATCAATTTTGACTTTATGGACGCTCCACCACCCGACACACTCATTCGAGCGCTAGAGCAGCTCTACGCCCTCGGCGCCCTCAACGATCGTGGCGATCTTACAAAGGTCGGTCGACAAATGGCGGAGTTCCCGACAGATCCCATGCTCGCCAAAGCCGTGCTGGCTGCCGATAAGCTAGGCTGCGTCGAAGAGGTCCTCAGCATCATCGCCATGCTCGGCGAGGCAGCTGCACTATTCTTCAGACCGAAAGACAAGAAGATACATGCCGATAGTGCAAGAGCCCGATTTACTGTCAAAGACGGTGGTGATCATGCTACGTACCTCAATATATGGAATCAGTGGTGCGACAGCGACTTCAGCTTCGTGTGGGCCAAGGAGAACTTCTTGCAACAGCGATCTTTGACAAGAGCTCGAGATGTGCGCGATCAGCTCGTCAAGCTGTGCGATCGTGTCGAGGTCACCGTCTCAACAGCTGGGTCGTCCGAGCTGCCACTCATCAGCAAAGCGCTGACGGCGGGCTTCTTCCCCAATGCAGCGCGTCTACAGAAAGGTGGAGATAGTTACAGGACAGTCAAGAACGGGCTCACGGTCTATCTGCATCCAAGTGGCGTGCTGCTGGAGGAGCGGCCGAAGTGGGTCATATTCTATGAGTTGGTGCTGACGAGTAAGGAGTATATGAGGAGTTGCATGCCGCTGAAGCCGGAGTGGCTGTTGGAGGCGGCGCCGCATTATTATAAGAAGGAGGATGTTGATGCGCTGGGGACGGAGAAGGTGCAGCGGTCGAGGCAGTATTAGCATGATCGTGATGGAAATGTAAATCATTGTACTCGAGCAATTTCAGCCGAAATGAATGCGGCATTATAGTACATCAACTATTGATTTCAAGCTGGCGTAAGCTGTAGGTCCTGATGGTCTACATACCCCAAACTATGGCACACCACTGATCGCGCAATGCCTTGTATGGCCGTATAGTCTACATAGTGCTAGATAGAGCAAAAGTGATAGAAAAGGTGATAGAGCAAAGGTCTACCAGATGCAGTCTCCCCAAATGCTTGAAGTGAAGTTGGACTCGAGTTTCAGGTGGAGTCCAGCGCCAAATCTGGTTGGTTCGCTTCGGTCAAAGCATTCCCGAGGCACTACTCCCCTCACACCAGTACTTTAACGTCGTCTACGGAAGCAGTATACGCCGCTATTGCTTCTTGTGTCTCTTAGTAGTCTGTGAGATCATGTGCGGCGTGGCTAACCCTGTACCGACTTGAGTAAGCGCGCCCGAGTCGTGTTGAACAGCTACAAGCACCTTCCACGTCCACCCAGGAATTAGACATCCTCCGCCCTTGCCCACGTCACAACACCACACGAATTCCCCGCATCACCGCCCACGATGCCCCTCCATCTCCTCTCCAAGAAATCATGGAACGTCTACAACCCCGCCTCCATCGCCAAAGTCCGCTCCGATGAAGCCGCCGCAGCCACTCGTGAAGAATCCCAGAATGAGCGCGAACTGGCCTGGCAAGCAGATGTGCGATTGGCGCTACTCCGAGGACTTTCACCACCTGCGAGACCGCCTGAGCTGGATGAGGATGTGGTGCATCAGGATGATGGAAAGGCGGGCAGGATACAGAGGGGCGAACAGGGTGGAAAGGGTGGAGATAGTGCTGGGCGTGAGATGAGGGCGGAGAAGCGGCGGATGCGGAGGAGGGAGGGCGAAGATGATACAGAGAGGGATATTAGGCTTGCGAGGGAGGACCTGGGTGGTGGGAGTGGGACGGAGAGGGCGACCAGCAGGCGTAGGGCTGGAAAGTCCATCAAGGATGAGGCTTCCCTGCCACTCACGGACGCAGGCGGACATATCCAGCTCTTTGCACCTGAACCTCCTGCGCCTCGTCCATCGTCTTCGTCCAGCAGACCACAACACAAAGACCCCGAACAAACACTCCGCCAGCGCCAACAGGAAGAGCGCGAAGCCGGATCGCTGCGTTTCTCCGAAGCGGGTCCTAATCGCGGGCATCCGTCATCGCGGCCTTGGTATACTGGTGCGAGCGGAGGGACACGAGATACAGAAGAGGTAGGCAAGAACGCATTCGGCCGGGAAGATGCTGGGAGGAAGGGCAGGGATGCCGCGAGGGTTAGTGCGGCGGATCCCATGGCTGTCATGGTGGTGGCGCAGCGGAAGCTGAAGGAGGTGGAGAGGGAGAGGGAGAGGTGGAAGAGGGAGAGGGAGAGGGAGGTTGGGTTGGTGCGGGATTATGGGGTTGAGCGCGGGGATGGAAGACATCGACATAGCGGTCGAGACATGGACGAAAGCAAGCATGGCGAGCGGCGTCGACGAAAGCATAAGAGTCGGAGTCGAAGTCGAAGTCCAGTCGGTGATCGACGACATCGATCACACAGGCATAGAGAATGAACGAATTTACGATAGCCACGAATCGACGAGAATCATGATAGATACTAGCATGTTTGCTGCTAATATTTCGCTCTGGCATTTGCATTATCTCATCACGCTCTCATTTTAACATACTTGACGTGAGATTGTCGCTTCATAGCTCGCTCTTCGTCTGCGAGTTCGACCTCCACTGGTTCAATTCCTTCTCATCAAGGTATCTCAACTTGTTCACACTGGGCGCCTCACCAGTAGTGACACCCTTGGCAAACTCCACGAATCCACCAATAGCAGTCTTCTTGCTAGTCGCATATTGCGCCGTGATGGCATTGACCTTGATGACGCACACTCTTGGGTCGTCTGGGCCACCGTCGTGCTTTCCGTCGCCGAGGTCACCGATCCATGCCTTGAGCGCGGGCGAATAGTACTTGTGGACGAGGCCACGGTCTGTCACAATCTCGGCCTTGCCAGAGATGGAGGCCCATTCGCCGGAGTTGTTGAGGAAGCCGAGGTTGATGTCGGGGTCGGATTGGAGGTCGTCGGTCTTGCCGGACTCGGTGTTGGCGTGGAAGATGAGGTCGATGCCGTTGCCCTCCTGCGATTAGGTTAGCTGATGGTGCTTTGTTATGTGTGTAATGGCGATATCACTGACCTTTCCGGCCAAGGCCATGCATCTGCTGGCGATCAAGCCATCCTTTGTCCGGGTGGACATCATGCAGAACTTGCATCGCTCGATGAACGAGACGAGGTCCTCGACCTTCTCCTTCAATGCCGGCTCCTCCTTGTTCTTCTCCTTGTACGGGTCAGGGTTCTGAACATTGGTGTTTGAGAATCCTTCAGGCATCTTGGCGGTTGTGTGGAGTGGTTTGGTTGTGTTGTTTGAGGTTCTGTTGAGATTGGAAGTGAGTCGATGTGCAGAAATGAGACGTGGGGCGATAGTGAAGGCGGAGAAAGATCGGGCACAGCTGAGAGCAGTCCGGCGGGTGATGATGGATGCCATTGTGGAGGACTTACATTGAAGGTATATTGGGTTGTTGTTGATGTGTCACTTGAGCAGGAATCACTCTACTGGAGATCTTCAGAAAGTGGCGATGATGTAATCGTCCCCGCCCAATGAAGGTCCATCACAGTCCAAAGGCAACACATCTCGCAGGATCATGGCAAAGGCAGAGACTACAGAGCGAGACTATCGCAAACCGTGCACACTATGCTCGAAACCACGGGATGTACTGGTTCGATGCCAAATTGATGACACAGGGACGTGGCACTTTGTTTGTCCTGGATCATGTTGGAAGAAGGTTTCGGGGGGCGTGATTGATGGAGACCATGAAACTGAGCATGAACATTACCGGTACGGAGGAATGGTGAGTGCTCAAGATGATAGTACTCTTCCCGTTATTCGGCTTGACGATGTCGTAGTGGAAAAACAAGCATGATGCCGTAAGTGCTAAGAAGCCTAAAAAGGTGAAGGCAAAGAAAAGCGCAGGGACGGCAGCTCATGGCGAAGATATCGGGGTCAGTACAGCGGACGACACAGTCGAAGAGGATTCAAATCATGAACCGGAAATGGAAGCGCAGCAAGGCCATGATAGCTCAATCAAGGCATGGAGTAGTACTAGCAAGGAGTATACACGGAACGACAAAGTCCGATGGGAGGACCAGACCTGGATCTGTCGGAAAAGTCATACAAGTGACGAGCATTGGACACCAGCAAAGGCGTATAGTCTTTGGAAGACTGGTAGCTGATTAGAGGTCGCCGACTCGCGGCTGTTGTGCAAGGTGGGAGGGAAAAGGACTGACGAGTAGATGCCACGATCGGCTGGAGCTTACCCTGCCAGAGCATGCTGCTGCAGCGGCAGCGGCAGCAGCATCAGCATCGACTGCACATCCACTAACAACAGCCTTCGCATGCCAACTCTATGACATGTCCGAAGGCATATATGGCGAAATCTACAGATACTTACCGGATTCTCTTTCCACAGTTCAAAGATACAGATCGCAGGACACAGTCTCCACGGACACCGATCCTCGAGTCCAGCATAGCAACCACCGTTTGTTGTCCCGACATCATTTTCTGGCAACCAGGTGTGACTGTACCGGACTTTCTTGCCTAGTCTTTGCTCTCTGCTCTCTGCTGCCTTTCTTTCCCTCTCCTCTGCATCCTCGCCATACTCTCTTTCTTCTCGTCACATACCCTACCTTCTCTACATCTGCATATCTGCACACACTCTCTTTCTCGTAAGACACTACTCTTCGAAAACAACAAAGAGGCCCAAAGAGACCTCTTTCTACCACACACTTCACACCTGAAACGCGACTCCCTCGACTGAGGAGCGCATCCAAAAGAAAAGCACAGCTCCTGCCCGGTGGCACCAGCTAGCGCTGCGTGAGGTGAGTCGTCGTAGTTATATACAAGCATATCTGATAACAAAACTAACACGATCCTCTTTACAGTTGCGGACCAATAAGATACAAAAGACAACGACTATCTTCGACCAACACTTTCCGAACTCGACTTGCACTCCTACACAATGCTGTCCCAGCAACCCTCAACAATGGCCCAACACCAACAACGACAACAACGACAACCAGGACCACGACTCGCCATGTTTGAGGACTCGCAAATGCCACAACAACTTTCGAGCCCAATGAGACAGGGTACTTCATTTGTACCACTGGACATTGGCGCCCAGAATGATTCAATGGCAAACATTACTAACCCAGGACAACTTCAACAGCATTATCT
>Ga0058702_10000284_pt1 | contig 24224 bp, 27 predicted proteins | sample AgamicOrSfe_FD_83781 | JGI IMG/M metagenome (GOLD analysis project Ga0058702, IMG submission 83781) | Agave microbial communities from Guanajuato, Mexico - Or.Sf.e | ecosystem: Host-associated > Plants > Phyllosphere > Phylloplane/Leaf | place: Guanajuato, Mexico | collected 2012-05-30 | reverse complement strand
GTGTTAGAGAAGATCAAGAAGACGGGGAAGAAGGTCAACTCGGGCGAGATGGATGGGAATGCCATGGCCGTTTGAGGGCGATCACCGGATTGGAGGGTAGTCTTGCGATCAGGTCTGGAGTTTAGGTGTTGTACATATCTGAGAATGATTGATTGCTTTGCAGCACATTTTATGACTGGAAGTGTACGCCCAGCCTGGTCTTTTAAGTCACTCTATGCAACTCTGCGGCACAGTCCACGCGGGCTACAGCCTCGTGGATATTGATCAGGCGACAAGTGTGCGAGTATTGATCAAGTAACATCCTTACCAGTGTTGATCAGGTGTACAGTCCTGCGAGTATTGATTAGGCCGCAACATTTGCAGGCCGTCCCAGGCCGCCTTACGAAGCATAAGACGCTCAGCTTTCTTCCCATCTTGCTCTTCTCTTTTCCCTACTATACTCAACCTCTCTGCGATTTCCCACACCTTCTCCTCAACTTCTTCATACTTCAACATGCCCAAGCTTACCTCAAACTATCATGATGGAGTTGCTCACCTTCCTCCTCTCATCCATCCTTACAACGGTCATCAATGCCGCAATGCTCGCCGCAGACCTTTCAAACGGTGTGTACCACGCCTTCACCGATGAGAATGGCGTGGAAACACACACCCGGCTCGTCAATTCTGCCGGTGGCGGCTCTTCCCCGATGTCATGGATATACGATCCCCGTCTCGCGCTCTCAAACTCGACTGTCTCGTCCGGGTGCGATAACTACAGACGTTAGTCTTTGACTGACAGAGGTGGGCAGGAGGAGCTTTACTCATGTAGAGGCCATTGCCAATGCTATGATTATAACAGCACGCAGCTCGACACTCGTATAGTCTCGAAAATGGAAGCTTATAAAAGTATAATACGTGCAATGAACATCTGCGCTAAGCTGTACGCGCTCGGTTGCAGAATAGCCCCAACAGTCATGATCGTGGTTTCGACCAACCAGGACGCCTTTCTTCCGTCCGAGTAGCTCACCGATGGTGAAAGCTACAATAGCTCGCATGAGACAGCCGATATCGTAGATAGCCGCAATAGTGAAGAGGACTTTGGTCTTTGATGGTCCTACCAGGTCATGGAGTTCAAGGCAGTTCTGGTTGCATACTACGCCGCCTGGAGGAGAGGGCAGCAGCTGTTAGTATGCCGACGTACTGCAGGACTACGAGGAGTAGGGAGGAAGGGAGGGAGCGAGGATAACCCCGTTTGAGCACGAAAAACGCAGGGAAAGATATTATGCCTCAGACGTACTGAAAACACCCTGGTCGTAGCCGAACAAAGTCATGTCTGTGTTGTAGTAGGCGTATACGCTAGTATTGCTGCCGCCCAGGTTCACTTGCCCTTGGCCACATACCCGCATACCAGCTAAATGAGAGATAGTCATCACCCTAGAGTGTTGCGAGGACGTTTGAAGGACAGCAGACCTACCGTCACCGCACGCGTCGGCCTCGCACCAGTAAGGCCGAAACGAGGCTTCTTACTCCCGCTGGAGGCCATCTCTTTCCAACGCCGTCACAAACCATTGCCTTTTATGTCCTGAGAGAAGTCGAACAGAAACCACCTCTTCGTAATGTCGGCGCAATGAGCAGTCCCCACGCTCTGAAAGAAATCTGCAGACACCCGAGGGATTGGGAAGACGTAAACAGCGGCATAGTACACAGGTCACGATTCACTCTTATACCCCAAAGCACGGCATAGAGCACACGATAACCTGCCGGAGCACCATGGCAGCCTGCAGGTCACGAGCTACACCGGGGGTGTGCTAGCAGGTCCCAAGGGAGGAACCGACGGCAATGGCAAAGATGAGGACAAGGCTCACAGGTTTGTCGCTGCATCATTGGCTGATTTTGAGTATATCAAGACGAGCGGGGTGGAAGCAATGCTTTCAAGCTTGGCGTTTTCAGCTTCATGTATTCTAGATTCGGGCTAGCTTGGGCCGGGCGATGTGTGAATGCATTTCCGTAGTTGATGCCGCTGGAGAACCAAGGGTTCTGTCCAGTCAGTCAGGCGGCATCATCGCCCGGCCAGGTCGGCTCAAAGACAATGTACGGATCTTCTTCTTCAGGGTGAGGGTGTTGAGGATAAATTAACTTCATTGCATTCCTGGCCCATGTCAACAAAGGCGCGCCCTATAAAATATGGGCAGAAACGAAGCTTATAAGACATAGAAGAAGTATATACACAAGAACCAAAAAGCCAATGCGACTCGACCTGCCATCGTCGTCTTCAATCCAAAGAACACCGTCTGATGCTGATAATCATGTCGCGTAACCCTCCTTCTCCTCATCCACCCAACCCCTCACTCGCTCAGAAGTTCTGCGCAGTGTTGTTCTGCAAGTGAGGCGCCTGGTACCTGTTCTCGACAGACGAATATCCACTATTCGTCATCATCCCACCATTTGACGACGGACCCATCGTGCCCATGGTGTCCATCGTGCCACTGCTCATCGGCTTCTCGCCATTACTCGAGTAATGACTTGACATTAAGTCGTCATCTTCCTCCGTATCATGATTCTTCCTCCCCCACAACCGCCACGCCACGAGTCCAAGCGCGCCCAATGCAAGAGCGCCGGCAATACCGCCAATAACACCACCGATGATGGCTTTCGTACTACTGGCCATTCCGCCGCCAGAACTGCCGTTGCCGCCACCAGCAACGAGTTGCGCGGGGTTGGTGGCAGTCGCCCAGCCGGTTGTGGCGGTGATGATGCCGGATGTGGTAAGTGTTTCTGCGACGGTCTGCCCGTTGGACACGGTCAGGATGGTGGTGAGGTAGGTTACGGATTCCGTGCCGAGGAGGGCGGAACTGTAGACCGTGACGTGCGAACTGCCGGAGACATCTGCAGCGCCGGTGATGAGGACGGTTTGACCGGACTTGTTTGTGGTAGTTAGGACGACGGCGTCGGAGCCTGCGGAGGTGCCGTTGGGGGCGGTTGTGGTTTGTGCTGTGTCGGTTGACCGGCTTCCACCAGCTACAGCGGCAGTTGTCTTTGAGGCGATGGCGGCGCTGGAGCGGGAGGCCTCGGAGGAAGAGCCGGCAGCGGCAGTGGATGCTTGGCTTGCTGAGGATGCGGATTGCGCGACTGCAGAAGATATGCTTGAGGAGGCGCGGGCGACGCTGCTTGAAGCTTGGGCTGCGACTGAAGAAGGGGTGGATGGTGTTGTTGCTGCGGCTGCAGCCGAGCTTAGTGATGATTGTTGTGCCACGCTTGACTGGGCTACTGCTTGTGATGCTGACGAAGCGGATGATGACTGTACTGCTGCAGCCGAGGATGCGGAAGATACTGATTGTACGGCAGAAGATATCGACGCTGGAGTTGTGGCTGCTACTGCCGGTGCTGCATCGGTAGAAGATTGAGTAAGACTCTGGGCAGCACTTTGAGAAGGTGTGGTGGCTGGAGCCTCTGCTGATGTTGTTGGTGCTGCAGCAGTTGCAGAAGTCGTCGCTGGTGCTGCAACTGATGCTGATGTTGAGACAGGTGTGTTCGAGGACACAGCTACGGAAGATGACAGGCTGACAGCTTGATTGTTGGTGGTGATTGAGGTTGCCGACACTCCTGTCCCTAATGACACATTCTGCCGTCGGACAAAGCTGACACCATCGACTTCTGCCTTTGGTGCTGGAGATGACGTGGTGAATGCTATAATGCTGAGGAGCACGAAGGCTTGTCTGAGAGACATCCTGTGCTGTTCGGAAGAGGTGTGCCTGTTTACGAAGATGAAGCCCTCAGGAAGTAGTCTCTTGTGCCCGTGGCAAGCTTGACGCGCGGCGTATATCCAAGGGGAAGGTCGATTATGTACAACGCATGCCTAGGAATCTGCCTTGAGGAGATGAGCAAGCCGAGCAGAGGGAGAGTAAGGAGATGACGGTCGAAGTGGTTGAGGTAGTCGAAGTAGGATCAAGCTGAAGTTGTTGAAGTGTCAATCACTCATGCAAATCCTGTCCCTGTCCCTGTCCCTGTCCCTGTTGGCCTTGGCTCTTTGTTGGTTGGCTGATGTGGAGATTTAATGGCCTGACTCAGCCTTGCCCTTGCCCTTGCCGATGGATAATTTTAGCTGTTCCCACGTTGCCGGGCCTGCTCCCTGCATTGATGACGAGCTTCGCCAGACGATACTTAGCACATCACAACACAACACATCACCGGAGTGATTGTTGTCTGTTGCATGTCGTAGTAACAGCTGTATGGGTGATGATTTCGTCTCGACTCAACTCAACATGAACTTATACAGTCTGGGATCTCTGTCTGAGATAGGCTTAACTCGTGCACAAGTCGCCACGTGGGTCAAGTGGGGCACCTTTGTTTCACCATAAAGTCTAAGTGTAAACACTGTCTGGTATCATCATACAGTATACGACACACGTCACATCCCTGCCTGATAATCGTCTTCATTCCCCGTCTCCCCTAACGCTCTCGCCACATCCTCTTCTTCCCTCTCTCGTGCAACACCCTCATCAATCCGATGGCCTTGTGCGTTTGTGACTCTGGCCATTCCAGTCGACAGCATGACAACTTCGTCTCCATTCTCGGCTCTCACAGTCTGTCCAGGCATACCAACTAGCGCCTCTCTTAGCGACACGAACCGTGTCAGTGCCGTACGCAGCTGCGCCATGGACAATCCCGACCGCGATATTGCTTCATCAACATCCTGCTCGGAGATCTCGAGGGCCGCTAGGTCAGGAGCGGGTGTACTTGGCTCGTCATCGGCGTCTCGCTCATTCTCTTCACCGTCCGAGTCAGAGTCATGGGAAGAGAATGCACCAGGCATGGACTGCCGGCCCGCAGGCGCAGATGCAAATGTAGCTTCAGCCTCTGCACTCGGCGGATCAGTGAATCCAGGTATCAACAATTCGAAGAATCGCTGGAAGGAGTTAATCTCCTGTATGAACGCTCCTGGGTCACTCGCTGCAAGAGCGTTAGGCTCAGGCCGGTTCGCGACGTTGGAGGAGAAATCGCGCCGATTGCTGTTGCCGGTGGTGTAGCTGCGTATACTGTCTGCCGGTGGTAGCGGGTCGGAAGCGGATTCTATTGTCGAGGTGATGGAGCGGGGGATCAGGCCGATGAGTGCGGGCTTGTCGGTAAGGTATGTGAAGCGTGCTTCGTCGAGGCTGATGTCTTCAGTGTTGACGCGGGCCGAGCTGTTGATATCGCTCTGGGTGACAACATCGGCCAGGAATTTGGACGTCTCCGGTAATCTCCACAAGTCGAGACCTTGATTGAGATATAGCTCAGTATACATGATGTCCACTGGCGAGCTTGCTGTCGACCCCCAGATACTGCGAGGAACCTTGTCGATTCCGAGCTCTTGAAAGAGTCGAGCGCCGACCCATGGAAACCGCTCGACAGCTTCTACGAGCGTATCTGACGCTGCTGTACTCTTCGGGTCCAGCTGTCTCATGGCGATACTTTTGGAATATTGGATGTTCGGTAGAGAAGACCACTTCTCTGAAAAGAACTGGCTCCGGCTCAAGTCGAGGAAGTTCTGCGGCTGTCGTGCACGGAAAGCAAGCTGATCAATCACCAAGCGGACACAGTATGGATCATTTTCCGGGTCTAAGCTTAGCAGGAGTTTTGTCCATTCATATGCTGTCCTCCATGTTGCTCTTAGGCCGATGTTATTGATATACCGCCACGCCGCGAGCCAAAACTCTCGATTTTCTGGCCGCTTGAAGTCCAGTCTTGCTTTTCCTGCTGCCAAGTTTTGAGCAAAGGACGAATGTACTGCTCGACCGAACGAGAACAGTGCGCGTTCGAGTAACTCTCCAGAAGTCGCAGGATCCCGATCCTGTTTGGCGATCTCGGAGACTTGAAGGAGGGTCGAAACATGATATGGATTGAATCGTAGCAGATTGACCATCATGGAGGGATCCATCATTGAGACACACGCTTCGAATTCTTTCTGCTGATTCTGATATGCATTGTTGTGGACATATGTATATTCAACAATGCCACCGGGAGTTGTGCCAACAATATCCATTGTCAATCCACCTCCAGTAGCTTTCGGCCAGTCCTCTTTTCCTGGAATGAAGATGTTACGTCGTCTTAGCACAGCAGATAGACCCGGCCCTCCCTGTGCTTGTCTCCCGGAAACTGCCTCAGATAGCGACGCGCCTTCACCAGGCTGTAGTCTTTGACGGTTCCCATGCCCTCGTCCCTCTTCCGTATGTTCTGGCTCAAAAGCGACTTTACCAAATAGTCGGCGCATCTCGTTCTCCACACGAAGACTGGCCGAGTCGATCGAGAGGAATTTACAGACTTCCATTACAGCTGGATCAGGCGCTCCCGCCATTAGAGTACTATTGTTTTCTCCCTTGTCCGTCGTGAGTGATTGTAATGCTCGATCGATCTCGTCTAGACCATTTTGGGATACAGAGGGTTTCGAGGGTGTCGTGCTAGCTTTCTTCGACTTCTTCTTCTTCTTTTTCTTCGCGGATGATTTTGGTGTTGCCTGGGAAGCTGTTGTCGTCTGTTCTTCTTCTTCTTCTTCGTCTGCGTCTAAGTTCTGATGAGCTTGCCGAGATTCAACATCCCCGGATAGGACTTCTGATCCATCTTCCTCATCATTGGTTTCACCTTCGTCCTCGTTGACGTCCCCTAGTAATGCGAATGCACTTGGTTTAGCTGCAGAAGAGGAGATCAGATCTTCAGTGTCATCTGATTCCGAAGCTGAATCCGGCACTTGTTGCGCAAGCTCTCTTTCTTTCTGCGCTCTTCGTAATGCTCTGGACGACATGCTGTGTAGAATAACAAATGTGAGGCTATTCACCAGTCTTCAAAATGTTATGCGATTCGACGATGACGGCATTTGTAGCGAGTCATGTTCCTGAGCGACAACCTCGGAACCAATCCGGACGACGATCTCCTCGAGATCCAGAGATTCAATCTTATTTCCTGCAATTTTAATGAGGTGGAGTTGCGGATACTCTGCTACTGCCACTTTCTAGGTAGTCTCACCAATGCGTCGGGCTGCGACAGTGCTGTTGCGCACATCTGCTCGACGCGTACTGTCGAAGGCGGGACGTGTTTGTACAACGACGTCCAATGGCGCGAACATCGTGAGCAAACAGCAAGATCAGGCAAAACAGTTTCAAGAGATCCTCAAGTACGGTCAAGCCCTTCCATCATCCATGTACGTCAGGAGTTTCTCGATCGCTCTTGTCTCAAGTCTTGTCGCTTCCGGAGCATATTTCGCATACAATGGAGAGTCACAATCTGGAGATGTTAATCTAGGTAATAGTCCTGTGACTGGAGGGGTGCAACAGACTAGAGGGTACGCTTCGGAACATGGACTACCTAGTGGAGGACTAGCTACGCCTCAACCAGCAGAAAGGAAGGCTTTGGTTGTTGACAACTACTCCCTTTACACTGGCACGATCAGTGGTACAGAGCCACTTTCAAAGACTACAGATGATCAAGGTCGCAAGGTTCTGGAAATGATGACTCCAGAGCAGGCGGTGCAGAGAATCAGACGAAATGAAGAATCATATTGGGTCGGACGAGGAAAGGGGGTTGTACGCTACGATGTTGTGCAATTGGCCAGTAACGACCCGATTGAGGACGATCATGCTGAAAAGATCATCGAGGCACCAACAAATGCTGTAGCCGGAGCCAGCAGTAGTGATTGGATGTTCTGGGGAGTCTTCGATGGACACAGCGGCTGGACGACATCTGCCAAATTGCGTCAGGCTCTTATCTCCTATGTCGCGCGAGAGTTGAATGCCACATACACCAGTTCGCAGACACCTCAACCCACACCGCCCTCGCCATCCTCCATCGATGCAGCTATTAAGCGCGGCTTCCTCGCTTTGGACAAGTCGATAGTGCAGGACTCGGTTGCAGAAGCATTCCAGAAGAAGACAAAAGCCCAAGCTGCATCCCTCCTCGCACCTGCACTTTCTGGATCTTGTGCTCTCCTCTCATTCTACGACTCCGCATCGAAAACGTTACGCGTCGCTTGTACTGGTGATTCTCGAGCTATCCTCGGTCGTCGCAGCTCAGGCAACACTTCAAAGTGGACTGCCCATCCTTTGTCCGTCGATCAAACTGGAGGCAATGAAGACGAGGCCGCACGACTACGAGCAGAACATCCTGGAGAGCCTGATGTGGTTTCCAGAGGCCGTGTCCTAGGTGGGCTAGAGCCATCTCGAGCATTCGGTGATGCGTCATACAAATGGAGTAGAGAAGTCCAAAACAAGATCAAGAGGGAATACTTCGGCCGCACCACCAGTCCCAACATCAAGACACCGCCCTATGTAACCGCCGAGCCAGTTGTTACAACTACACAAGTGCAGCCCGAGAAGGGAGACTTTGTTGTCATGGCTACGGATGGGTTATGGGAAATGCTGACGAATGAGGAGGTTGTTGGTCTTGTTGGGTCGTGGCTTGAGAAGCATCCGGAAGCACAGATGGGGGGCAGTACATCAGTGAAGGTACCTCAATCACAAGCTGATGGCTGGCTGTCATCATGGTTCTCTTCAGGATCCGGGAACAAGAACGAATTACCCGTGGCACCACAGGCAAATGATGCCAACTCAGCAGGCGGTCAAAGAGCTCCCATCAGACAACAGCAGTGGGGTCTCGAGTCATCAAGCTATGACAAATCTGGTGTTCCTTCGAGTTCACGCTTTGTTGTTGAAGACAAGAACGCAGCGAGTCATTTGATTCGAAATGCACTAGGAGGTGCAAATACAGACATGATCTGTGCTCTATTGACACTCCCTAGTCCGTACTCGCGACGATACAGGTAACACTCAGGACTTGATCGCAGGCGCCAGCATGACGGAAGCTAATAGTTTACTATTTAGGGACGATCTAACAGTTCAAGTCATCTTTTTCGGAGACAAGGAAGAAGATGCTAGCAATACTGCTGAAGGCAAGCTTGTAGTCAACGAAGAAGCAACAGCAAGCATCCGAGATGCAGCAAAAGCGAAGCTATGAAGTCACCAAAATTTGCTAGGCGTTTAGCTGGTAGGGGAAAGTTCACGATTCGCATGGAATGGCGTTCAAGGTTGGTAGAGTCTCGAGCTCGAGATACTAATGAAAAATCCTTCACACAACTCTAATGACTACACTGTACTCACCTAGACACAATCGACAGCCTATAAACTAGCTGTAATGTTAGTGGACCATGATCGGCTGCGGATCCAGCTCCGTCGGAGATGACGCACTTTGTCGTACTCTCAAAAGGCTCACTTGCCTTGCTTGTGTCCTGCCACTTCCATCTTCACCTTTTACCTTAAAAACTCGACTGTTTCCGAGTCACTTTACCTGCAAATCTCCTAACACTCCACACATTTCTGATTGACTTACGTCCTCCTCAACTCCTCACCAGCACATTCTTATCACATCCACACACTCGTGAATCATTCCGCATTGACCGTGTCTTGCAACCATGTTTCATCATCTCAAGACAAAGCTCGAGAACCATCGACACGCCCAAGCATCACCTAGCCAGCAGCCACAATCAACGTCCACTGCAAATCCCGGACCGATATCATCTCCCAGCCAAGAACACCACCCTCCACAACAGTCTTCCAATCGAAGCACCGGCCCTTTCGACGACCCCTTCGATCGCCTCTCCGCCGGCATCTCCCTCACCCGCCTCACCTTCAGCACCTTCTACTCCCCCACCCACCACGCCTTCTGCAGCCCCCACGCCGAGCCCGGCACAGTAGACGCACAACACGGCTACGTCGTCTGGCCCGTCTCCATCATCTTCTGGGCCCTCGCCGACACTTACCGCGCCACGCACGATCCCCACGACAAAGAGAAGCTCTATGCCGCGTTCACAGCAATGGAGGCCCATTGGAGCCCCGAATGGACGGGCTACTGCGCCTGGCAATTCTTTCCGGGGAATAATGACGTTTACTTTGACGATAACGCGCATTGCGGGAATGCGCTCGTGAGTGCTTTTGAGGCGACGGGGGATCGAAGGTTTCTGAAGAGGGCGGAACAGGTCGTCACGGGTATCATCAATCGAGGGTGGGATCGCGGCGGAAATGGCCAGGGTGACGGGCCTGGAGGCGTGCGCTGGCATGTTGACCCGAACAAGAGCTCAAATAGCCGGAACGCATGCTCAACCCTCAGCGTCGCTGTCCTGGCCTGTCGTCTCGCGCTGTTGAACGTGCAGCGCGAGTACTGCTCCCAGCTTGCAGCTTCTTGTATTGCGTTTTCGAACAAGCACCTGCTGGCGCAGGAGGATGGGCTTGTTATCGATAATCTGAGCATGCGGACGCAGCGAGATGCGGTTGGAGTGGAGAGTGTGAGCTGGGTGGGCGAGCAGACGAAGTGGACGTATAACACTGGGTTTGCGATACATGCGTATACGCTGTGGGCGCAGGTGTCGGGGGAGGAACAGTGGTTGGGGAAAGCGATTGAGATGGCGTTGAAGGCGGTGGATCAGGAGGGGGCGCTATTTGATCGGACGGTGGAGGAGGCCGGGAGGAGGGTTTGGTGGTACGTCGCCCTCCAGGTGACATCCGTTCTGGGAACAGCAGGCTAATGGGAACGCAGGGACACGACATTCTTCACACATCACCTCATTGATGCGCTTGTCTTCCTCGTGCAGACTATCGAGCGCCGATCCGCCGCAACCACCCTACCATTCCCTCCGGGCCAGATGACGGCTAATCCCTCCTTGTTTCCAGCTGTCATCGTATCCAGAATCACAGGCATGCTGCATCATATTTCCAGCTTCATGCACCTGCACCTGCTTGACGCTCACGACGGATTGTATTTCCGCAATCTGCGTCTCTATCGCATCGGAGCCGAGCAGAAGAAGCTACATGAGCAACTGTTTGGGACAAGCCCCCAGCTGGATCCGGACGTGGAGGAGCGGGAGGAGGGGAAAGGGAGTGTACAGGATCGAAGGCTGATTAAGACGTTGTTGGGGAACGCTGGGGCGGCGAGGTGCTACCTGAGATGTGCGGAGGTAGAAAGGCTGGTGCAGAGATAACGCGAGGGGGAAAGGTGATAGGGAGATGAGGAGATGAGGAGTGAGGTGAGTGAAGAAGAGCGGCACTCAAGACAGCCAGCGAAGAAAGCTAGGTGAGTATGTATCAGCAGAAGAGTACATCCCAATCCTGCCTTCTCCTCTGTCCATCCTGTGCTTCATACTACGGCAAAGAACCACGCACGCACGCATAACCTGGTCCGGTCTCCTGCTCTCCGCTTCCTGCTACCACAACCAGCCATGCACACAAATATGCGTTTACAAGGTCCTGGAAGGGCGTCGGTCGGGGAGGAGGCGGGCGCTATACTGGCGCCTGTGAGCGTAAGAGATGGATGAAAGTTTGAGACGACTGCAAGAGGGAGCCAGGGGCAGCGTGCGGATGAGGAGACGGTCAAAACGCTGCTAGGCGGGCGGGCGTCATGGGGATCGCGGGATGTCCAAAGAAATGCCTAGGTAGAACGGATGGCGGACAGTGCGGGTGTGACTATGACGTTTGCGAGAATCGGATTGGGCAACATGCTCTGGCTTCACATGCAGCCTTTCGTGATTGAAAGATGGAGAGGTCGAAGACTGTGGCATACGAGCAGAGAGGGGCAGACCATTCACGACTGCTCATTTGACACTCACCAGCGGCGCATTGAAGCTTTTCGGTGCTTATGATTGGACGCGATATCGATGCCCTTTTCTAGAGACACTTCGCAGGGTCGGAAGTTTCAGATAAATCGTCCTGGTGTCGTTGCGTTCACCCAGCCTCACTCTGCTGCTTACACCACACCAGCACGTCGCCTCTCCTCCTCGGATCATCGTGCCAAAACGAGTTAAACCCCCTCCAACACTCCTCATACATCCCAGCCGGCACAGCCGGCCCCGTCTGCACAATCGTGCCATCTTGCTCCGTCCTCCTGCCCTTCAACACCCCCTCCAACTGTCCGAAAAACAGCAGATAATCAGGCCACGCCCTCGCCTTTCCTCTGCCCACATTCCCGCTCAGCCACGCCGCTGGATCATTGTAGAACACATCCGCCTCATCCACATACTTCGCTTTCTCCTCCTCCCCCAAGCCCACCGGCGGCTCACACGTCAACGCCCACGCATCCACCTCTTTATACACCAAATGACTCCGCCACGGGACGCTATGACACGGCATCAGCACGCCGAGACTCGTTCTATTCAGGCCCTCCACCTCGCCATAATCCGTCATCCCAGGGTTGCGCACTTCGAATTCGGAGCGCAGGAAGGAGAAGACGGATTTTAGGCCGCGGTTGTGGATGTAGCCGAGGGTGAGGATGGCGAGGATGTTGAAGGCAATCGTGCTATAGATCAGGAGTTTCTTATAGAAGGCGGCAGGGCGAGGGTACGGGGCGTAGAAGTGCGCGGTCGGCGAGGCGGCGAGCAGGACCAGGATGGGGAAGATCGGGTAAATGAAGCGGACTTCTTTATGTGGGATCAGGCTCAGTATCGCTGGGAGGGCGAGTGCCGCGAGGGCGAGAGTACGTAAAGCCGGGGCGTGCGGAGTCGAGAATGAGGAGGCAGGGCGGAGGCGCAGAGTTAGGGCTTGATAGAGCCCGAGGAGGGCGAAGGGCGTGCTGAGCATCATGAGCCAGGGAAGGGCTTCGGTGAGGTAGTAGGTTGGACGATTGAGGCCGTAGAAGCTGGCGATGGATTCGGAGACGTTGAAGTACAGCCAGTTGATGGCGGGGGTGGTCCAGGTGTTGTAGTACCAGCGGTCGAGGAGTTGGGAGGTGCCCAGGGCGGCGGTCCTGGGGAGTATTAGATAGACGATATCGGCTGTGGGGAAGATAGGCTTACCCGTATATTGAGGCGTCTTTCACGAAGTCGAGGAATTCAGTCTGGCTTGCGGATGGCAAGGTGAAGATGGCAAGGACTGCCCAGATGAGTGCATTGGTCGGACGGAGCACAGAAGCGAATCCAGCTAGTAGGATCGCCCACTTCAAGCTGGTAGCATGTTAGTATATGTAGGCTCCCGTGGTCAAGATCCTCACTTCTTCGCATCTTGCTTGCGCTTTGCTGGTGTCGCCGTTGTCTTCATCCAATCCCACGGCCAGTAGTACAACGCCATCGCCATCAAAGCTGTCTCAAGACTATTTGAGAATGACCTGGTTGAGACGAACCACTGCCAAGGGCTCAGAAGGAGGAAGCGAAACTTGGAGATTATCAGTAAAGGTATAGACAATATAGCTAGGCTGTCTCTACATACAACGACTGTCGCTTCTGTGCTCGCTGGACCGTACAGTCTTTCTGCCAAAGCCCAGGTATAATAGTCCATCACCACTGCCTGCATTGCTTGCGCAAACTTTGGAAACAAGACGAGATACTTTGTCTTCAAGACTGGCGGGAAAAGGACGTCTGAGAATAGGCCGATTGCTTTGTAAACTGCTCCTAGCAGGATGGGGTGGAGTGATGAGCGTAGCCGATGTTGCCATTCCTACACTATGTTACTCTTGCTTATCACTCAGCATGGGTATCCGCATTGCATACCCACGTAATCCACGCTCCGCTGTCTGTACCAAATGCCAATTCCCAAGCTGGCTCAAGTGCTTGATAGTACTCATCCGGCTGGAAGAAAGTACATATCGTGATCGCATTGACCATCCGCACGAATATGAGCACCGCCCACGTATCATGCCGTCTTGCAGCTGCAATGTCATCTTGAAGCTTTCCTTCCTCTATCGGTTTCGGTCGTGGTGGGACTTTCTGCAGATAGAGTTGCGATCCTAGTTGTTGCCCTTCGAACTTCTCGTCGCGAGGGTCGGGAACCTCGGCGAGCTTGTTCAACAGCTTCGCCGATAAAGATGAGTTGGCCATGATTTGTGATGATGAACTTGCAGCTCAGGCGATTGTGATGTCGTCTACATTTTCGAGGATGTTTGTTCATCGTCATCTTTTTCACCAATGCTAAAACACGTGGGCTCGAGCGCGTTGCGACAAAAGCTTGGCTCTCGTCGATCCACGGATCATATTCCGTAATTGGTATTCCAATAATCGTTCTTCGCTTCTCTGCTGCTCTACTCTACTCTACCTGAATCCCTTGCTATTTCCGTTCAGTGCCAGCTTTCCTTTGGAGAACCTCCTCGTCCTGCAGCGTGTCCTCCTCGGTGTGGTTCTTCCTCGTACTAGCCAGTCGTGTAGCTTTAGAATCAAAGCCCGCTACTGGACAGAGTGACTATCTCCCGAGGCGATTGAAATGCTGAGGAAACCCGACCTCCTGCCTCGGTCATCTTGGCTTGATTGTCGTTCGATCTCCCTCCAGTTGTACCACCTCACTTCACCCTCGTGTCCAGCGCAAGTCGCTCGACCACTCTCATATCCACAACACCCTTCATAGTCTCCTTGAACTGCAGAAGCTCGGAGGTGGCCCTGCTGACAACCTCCGGCTTACTAGCATCAAGAACGGTGATTGCTGCTTGGAGTGTAAATGCACCGCTAGTGTCAAGTGGCTTGAACTCTGAAGCTGGCGGAAGAGTGGAAGATCTCAGTCGTGATTGGGCAGCCACAGCTTCTGGCATTAACAGAGTGCGCGTCAATGTTAGAGCGGTATTGTGGTGGGTGAAGCTGTGACCACTTTGTAGGAATTGTGTCACGAACCTGGCAAGAGGCAGGGATATGTTAGAAATGCTTAACATATATTAGATAACCATTTGGTAGACGAACGTGTATCCCAAGCCTTCCATAAACCCGACAGCATCTCCATCCGTGATCTCAGTAATGTTCAACATTCGTGCGGTGACGGGTCGCTTGCCAGGTTCGGGCACATCGTGGAAGACCATCTTCCACTTCGAATTCGGTTGCTGCATTTCATCATGTGGCGTTGTGCTGGTCAAATCATGGACATCATCTTCATGATCAATGCCATTCACCATCTGAACATTGTCATCATCTGGCGTGCCGATGGGCTGTTTCGACTTTACATCTTGGTCGACACTGGTATCAGGACTTCCCAAGTCCTCCACCAACCTCATGTAGTACACATCGGTGGCAGCATTCTGATTCTGCCTTGCTGCTAACTTTGCAGTATCCTGAATAGCCTGACTACCACCTACTTGTGCTACTGCCCGTGTAGGTGGTCGTGTCGGTCTGAACACAAGATGACGCACACGGACGATGTGTGGTTGCATAGCAGATATTCCAGCAAGGACTTGCAGAAGCTGGGTTTGACGTGACTCATTCACTTGGCCGAATAGTGAGTATTCATACATTTTGGGTAGTGTCGAGGATGTTTGTTCGGTAGATTTTGGAGTAGAGCAGGTATCATGAGTTGAGAATGACACCTGGCATGACAGCTATGGCTAGTCCATGAACATGATGCCTCAAGCTCTTTATTCCCATATCACGGGTTTTGCGTTAGCGATGTTGTGATTACGAAGGAACACTGGAATGGTTGGATGCACAGCATAACCCTACTGGGCTAGCCTTATGGACATCCGCATAAACCACACTCATCAATCATCACAGCCATCATGCTTGCTCGAAGACACTCAACTGGAGATCGTTCTACTGAGCTGTTAAGCAGTACCGCATGCGTATAATAATGAACGAGGAGTGGATGATATAAAGCAGCATGGCATGCTCTGTGGTCACACGAATGCAGACTGCCTGAGCTTGTTAAGCTCAGTAGCTACAATAGCTTCACCACTCCAGATCAGATAATAGCAAGACGCAAGGTTGTGAGCTGCCTGCTCAAGCGAGATCATGCTCCTCGGATATCAGCTTTCTATGGCTGAGCCAGCACACATATGCTCCTGCTCTCCTTTGACAAATATGAGTTTGCAGATCAGGTCTAGTGCCGCGGCGTGCAGAAGAGGACGCTCGACATAGCAGGCACGCTAACAGTGCTGCCAGACTCGGATCTCTGCGTGCGACCCCGGATTCTGTTTGGTCCTCGACATATATATCTGCCCAGCTGCAGTCTTGCAACCTCTTCTCTTTCTCTTCTTCTCATCCACAACATCTTCTCTTCGATACATCAAACACAACTCACGTTTTCGCCTTTTGGTTCCTTTTGCTTTTGGTCTTCCAACTCTTGTCACTCTTTCAGACTCACACTTTGCTTCTCTCTTTTGGCTTTTGGCTTCTTTGCTTTCACTCTCTTTTCAACTTCAGTCTCTTCAGTCGTCTTGAACTATCACAATCTTTCAACTTCAACACACACTCTTTCCAACTGTCATCATGTTGTCCAAGACATCTTCCGTGCTCTTCCTCACTCTTGCTGGTACTCAGCTGGTTTCGGCTCAAGCTGTTCCTGCTTGCTTGCAGAGTATCATCGGTACTGTTGGGTATGATTGACCTTGACCTTTGTCTATGTGTATCACGTACTAACAGTTGTTCTACTTTAGCATTACCCTCAACCTTGCCAACCTTCCCAACCTCTGTACCAACTTCCTCACCATCAATGCAAGGATCCAATCGACCTGTCCTGCTACTGATATCAGCGTCGCGCTTTCGGCTTTCCAAGCAGAATGCCAGGCTATCGGCAAAGGATTTAGTACATCGTCCAGCTCTTCTGGTGGGAGTGTGTCATCTGGCAGTGGATCATCAGGTGGTGCTGGCTCATCTGGAGGTCCTTCATCTGCTGGGAGTGTTGTGGTGTCAAGCTCATCTGGTGGGTCGTCCGGAGCTCTCGCTTCCGTTGGCGTCGCAATCAATGGTCTTGGTGGACTTGCTGGAGGTAGCATCGCTTCGGTCACTTCGTCGGCTTCAGGGTCCTTAGCTTCTATCGGGCTGGCTATCGGAGGTGGCGGTAATGCTGTCGGTGGTGTGGCCTCAGTCGTGGGAAATGTTGCTGGAGGCGTCAACTCTATTGTCTCGAATGTCGCTCCTGTGCAAATCGCCTCATCTGGAGTCTCAGTCGGCGTGGCAAGTGCCATCGGTGTTACGCTAGGCGGGAGTGGACTGGCGGTGTCTGCCTTGAGCGTTGCAGCTGCAACTGTGAGTCTCAATGAAGGTTTGAGTGTCGGTGCTTCGGCATTTGTCAATGGAGCTTCAGTTACTGCTGGTGCTGGTGGTGCATCAGTCGGCCTTAGTGCTTCAGGAGCTGGAGTGAGCGTTGCGTCTGGTGCCATTGGCATTTCCGCCCTTTCAGCTCTTGGAGCTACGGCGAGCGTTGGCGGCTCCGCACTTCTTGCAGTCACGGCCACGGCGCCTTTAGCCGGAACGGTTACAGCTGGCATTTTGTCCGGCTCCGACATTGTGGCAGGCAGTGCAGCAAACATTCAAGCCACAGTGGCTCTAGGAGGATCAAGTGTCGCATCTACAGCTTCCTCTGCCAATGCAGTAACGACAGCTTCTTCCAACGGTGCCATCTCAGCCGCTGGTGCAAATGCTGGTAACACTGTGAGCTCAACCTCAGCAAACAGCCCCGCCTCAATTGTGTCATTAGCCGCGACCTCTCCAACGCCAGCCTCTTCCTCTGCCAGTGCAGCTGCTTCCGCCAATCTCGGTGCTTCCTCAAACGCTCTCGCTGCTTCAACCTCCGGATTGGGCTCTTCTTCGACGTTTGCAAATTCAGCATCTGGTTCATCTAATTCAATCATTGCTCCAGCTGGAGCAGCTTCTTCCGCCTTCACGAGCTCTTCTGGTTTCACGTCTTCATCTTCCACGGGTTCTTCCGGCTCCGCATTCTCGAATGGCTACTCCGTGGGCATCGCCGTTTCAGTTGCTGCTAGCCAAAGCAACGCGGTTGTCGCGAGCGTGGAAATTCTTGTTCCCACGACGCTCTCCACGCTCTCCACCTCTACCCTCGTCGTCACAAGCGCGGGTTCAACCATCACATCAGTGTCAGTTTACTCCACTGCAGTCGTTAGCAGCGTCATGAGCAGCGTTCAAGCAAGCAGCCTCTCTACATATCCAACCCAGACAAACGCCCAGGGTGTTGCAGTTTACACCGGGAGTGCAAATGACGTCAAAGCACCAGTCGCTGGTCTTTTTGGCATCCTGCTTGCACTCATGGTTTGAGGCTGGGAGTTGAGTGGCACAGATGAGAACGGATGAATTCGAGAGACAGCAAAATATAGATATGTTGCAGGAAAGTATATAGCAGATTAATAAATGCATTTTATGACTACACTCTCCAATCCGGCACATATTGCAAATCGAAGTGCTTTCTTCCTTTGAAGCTCATTTACACAAAGACCATCGCGCGAGCAGCATCTTGATGGTATACGTCGACAGGTAAAGCTGAAACGTTCTCTGCTAAGTTTGAAAATATCGAGCTGACTATGAAGCAGACATCTCCATGCTCTCTAGTCCCAGTCTTGCCTTACAAGTTTGCATCCACATCCTCGGAAAGCTAAACCATGTGCTCGAGCCTTGCGTGACATATTGTCCTATTCACACCCGGCATGAATTCACCACTATCGTGTTGAGGGCTGAAAGGCCATGAGCGAAGCTGGCGTCGCCATATGACTGTATGCACGTCCGACAGCGATGAATGATGACACTATCAGGGACGAACGGCTACGGAGGAGTATTTTCCACGTCTTGTAGTGTGGTGGATGCCGAGCCTCGCCGTGTTGGAAATCAAACACATGCACTCGGCAAGTGGCATTGAGCCCGAGATCTTCGTGAGTCAGGTAGAGGGGGCGCTTCGAAATCGAGCTGTTGGATGATCAGGCCACGAAGTCCAAAAGAGATGGACGAAGTAGCAGTAGCAGTAGCAGTAGCAGTAGCAGTAGCAGTAACAGCAACAGCGAAACATCACGTAGATGAACAGCTCTGACGGCATCGAAGCATTCTGAGCGAGCACCGTGAGAGGCAGAGGGATACTTGCCCCTGGCAATACAAGCCTACATAATGGCACGAGGGCTGTAACAGCTGATTGAACGGCTTGAAAGTGTCTGAAATGACAGCTAAGCGCCAAGCTTGTTCGTGCAGTGCTGAGTCGTAAGAGCTGATTGACTGATTGCGATGTGATCCGTGGGGGGTTTTGGGAGCCTGCGAATCAAGGGGTTTCCAGGAAAGAGTTATGGAGAGGTTTTTGTATTGCATGGAGCAGGGTTTGTCTTCACACCGATGAGGACCGCGTACAAGGAAGAACGGTCGTGCTGGGAGAGATTTGTGCAGATACGAGGGATTGAGATTCGCGCGGAATAATCGTAATCACTTCTGATGAGATTGGATTCGATGCGATTGTGTGGAGTATCAGGAGGAAAATCCACTCGGGCATTGCTGATGGCTGATGAAGTCTAGTAGGATGGCAGAGTGTCTCAAGCAGTATGATTCCCATGCCAGGCTGTCATCGAGCGCAAAGGTACTGGTTCGATAAGAGACACCATCGGCACCCACGTGCACGGGAACACGATGTATGCTCGAGATCTTGTCTGATATTTGTCTATCTACTCTAGTATCTGTCAGCTCTGTGAAATAGCGTGCGGATTGAAGTCAAGTGCAGAAGGGAAGAGTACTGTACCTATTCCAATCATCTCAGCATCCACAAGATTATCCATGATCGTATCTCTCGAGCTCTTTAAGCTCTTTAAAACGCCAATCGAATACTCAGACGCATTGCCCTCATCAATATGCTGCTGAATGCGCCTAAACATTCGTTCGGCATTATGGGCATGCGGCACTGGATCCTAAGCAGGACACTTCGCGAGCAGAATGTCGTACTTGGCACGATGGAGCACTGGGAGGTGAGGGTCGGAGAGTGCCATGACACATATGGTTGGAATGTCAGCGCCAAAGAGGGCATCGTCAATCTGGGACCGAGGTTAGGAGTGTTGTGCATGCAGTGTGCCTGGGAGTCTCACGTTTCGCTCTTCGAGCTATCGCATTATGGCGAAGTTCGCAGGCGCAAGCCGCATGTTCATCATCTAGTCCATGCTCTCTTCAGCGTTCATATTCCATGGCGATTCTATCGAAATGTCAGTACAGGGGCACTCTTCACATCGGGAAATGGTTGAGGCTATACTCATTTGACTGAGATGAAGTGCTCATGTCGAGGCAATGGGGTTGAAATGTCAAGTTGTGTGGTGTGCCGTGAGATGGTGATGGTCGAGTGAAGTCGCATGTTGCGACCGGAAAGTTGAGTTCACGTTCGACAACATATTTTGATCCGCCCCATCTACCATACCTTCCACCTCCTCTCCATAATCTTCTGCACCTCCTCCAGCCTCGAATTGCCTACCTCGGGATATCCCCAGGCAACACCAACCCAGACCACCACACAGACAGCCGCATACCCAGCGAACGTCACCGACGGTCCCAACGTCTGTAAAGCAGGCAGGAAGGAAGCCGAAACGATCGTGTTGGCAGTCCAATTTGTTGTTGTGGCGAGTGCAGCACCGACAGCGCGGGTTCGGGTGGGAAAGAGCTCGGATTGTAGCCAGGGAAGAGAGCCGAGGGAGATGGCGTAGGTGGCAACGTAGAGGAGGAGAGCGGGTAGGAGGAGTGTCGTGAATCTTAAAGTATCAGATGCCTGCACAGTAGTGGTGGCGGTGGAAATGGATGAAGGAGGTGCGTTGATGCTGGTACTGCCGTGGTCGTCGACGGTAGAGCTGAGGGAAGAAAATGCGACCGCGCAGAGAGTCAAGCCGAGCGCCATAAATGGAATAGCATACAATAAGATTCGCCGTCGACCAATACGATCAATTGCGTAAAAGGCGATGAATGTGAAGAGGAAGTTCGTCATTGCGATTGTGAGTGCTGGAAGTGTCGGGGAGTGGAAGCCTGCAAGGGAGAAGATGGTAGCAGCAAAGTACATGACGCTGTTGAAGCCACACAGCTGCTGAGCACCCTGCAAGAAGCAAGCAATAGCCAGGGCGCGACGTTGCGAGTGTGTTGAGAATAGCTGCCGGATGTTACGTGGTAATAAGGTTCGCTTGCGTGTTGACGAGCTGTCTTCGTCGTCAACACTATCCTCCTGACTTTCTTCCTCATCTTGCTCTTTCTGAATTGCTCGAAGCACACCCTGCACGATGTCTTTACTACGGGAGCTGGCATAAACCTTTTGTAGCACTGCCTCAGCTTGACCAACAGCTCCACGTTTGAACAGCCATCTCGGCGACTCAGGCATCACAGCCAATAGTACCACTTGCATTATAGCAGGCAATGCTCCCAATCCGACCATCCACCGCCAGCCCCCAAACGCCGTACTCAGTACCCAGCCAATGACATACGCCACCACTTGACCACCACTGATGAACAGAACCTGCACGACCACCAATCTACCGCGGAGCTTTCTCGGCGCCAACTCACTGATATACAGCGGTGCAACGAAACTGGCACTTCCAATGGCAAGACCGACGACACTTCGTCCGACGATCATGGCCCAGACCGTGGTTGATACAGCTTGTGCTAGTGCTCCTATAATGAACAAGCAGGATGCGAGAAGAAGGACTGGCTTGCGGCCGAGACGATCGGCGAGGAATCCTGTTCCTGGTGATGCGAGAAGAGCGAAGAGAGAGGTTGAAGAGGTGATTAGTGATTTGGAAACGGTAGAGAGTGGTGCATTGGAGAGGTCATTGTGGATGGAGACTAGAGTTGATGAGATCACGCCGGTACTGTAAAGAGCGTTAGTCTCTGAAGTGCGCGATGTAGTGTGGATTGCTGTACTCATAACCGAAGAGCAAGCCAGATATTCCCGATGCGCCAGTCAGCAGCATGAGAAACCAGCCTGCTGTTGTTTGGTCGTCTTCGTCTTCGTCGTCCTCATGCTCTTCTGGCTGCACCGCATCGTCTGCTATATGCTCATCAGATGAATCTATCCTGCTGTTGTGGTCCCGCTCATCCTCCTGTAGCAGAGGTTGAACATCTGTGTCATGAGCGCCCATTTCGAAAGCTGGTTGGTGCTCCTTCGTGTATCAAGGCAACACACATGGACATGAGGTTAGTGTATCCCTCAGGCTATAGGAGCGCTTTTATCTGCCCAATTGTGGGTTTGCCATTCGAGTCAGACTTCCGTTGTCATTCTGCCAGGCCTCGTAAGATGCGCTATACTGAATCATGAACACACGAGGTCATCAGGATCAGATCGTGATAGTCGTTGCCAATGCGGGGAGAGTGCGGAGATGCACTCTCCACGTGACGGCAGTGAGTACACCGTCGTCCATCGGCCATCCTTCACACAAAAGCTATAGCTCCTCTAGCCTGGGCCATGACGGTACGTACCTGTGCCCCTCCCTGCAATCCTTCTTTTGCGGCTGAAGCTAGACAATCTCGACAGAAAGCAGGCTTCACGCTAGACTTCACTTCGCCCGAAGAACAAGATCGCATGGCTGCTTCGACCTCAGCACCATACAACCCCTATGCCACCTCCAATCACTCATACCTCACCCACAAGTCTGCTCCAAGCACACCCGGCATCTTCAGCCAACACATCCCCAATACACGCCCATCGACCTCTAGCAGCATCAAGCACCGACACCGACACCATCCTGAAGCAGACCTCTCCCGCGCACATTCCGCTGTCCACATTCCATTACAATCTCACCGCTTCGAAGCCAATACCGCACGCACCCGCTGCCTACACAAGTCCGCTCTCCAACTCCATGCCGATGACGGCGAATGGCTCTTCCGTGCCGGTGCGACGATTGCTAATGATGTGGAGGACAGTAAGGGGCAGGGATGGCTGAGCCAACGGGCTTCGAGTACGAGTTTGGTCGGATTGGGTAACGAAGATGAGGATGGGCGTGAACAATTCGGTGGGAACGGCGACAGGGCCACGCCGTGGGAGGTGAGACGTAGACGGTTGGAGCTGGATGCGAGAAGTCGGAGTCGAGTTGCGAGTGCACGGACGAGTCGCGTGCCGAGTAGAGCGCAGAGTACGAGAGCGAGTCGGAGTAATAGTGGCGTCGGGATGGACGGACTGGGTATGACAAGTGGGCGAGCGCTACAGGTGGAAGAGAGGGACTATTTCGGAAAGATGGTGGAGGATTTGGATCATGATGACCCAGATGAGCTGGAAGATAGTGTTGAGGCACTGTATAATGTCGAGGATGAGGGACTTGATGCTGATGAGGAAGAAGATGAGTTGGCGAGGTTGACTAAGGAGAGGTCATTTGGATTGGGGTCGTTTGTGGATCGCTTCATGGCTTGGACCATTTTCAGTCCTAGCAATGGGAATGATGATACTGATGAACCCTCCTTGCGGGAAGAGGACAAGGAAGCCAGGTTTGATATGAGCGGGAATCCTACGAAGGCTCCCGCTAAATATCAAGAAGGCACTTCAGTAGCTGATGGAGGAGGCTGGAAGGATATGGTATGGCTCTTTGGTGTGGCTGTTGCTGTTCTCTTTTGAGGACAAAGCAAAATACTCCAGTTGCCTTCACATATGTACCAAAATCATGATCTGTAGAACCAATCTATCATCTATAACTCCTCTACAACCTCGACCTAGGCACCCACTCATCCTGCTCCAACGGCGGCACAAGATGATCAATCTCCGCCGTATTCACCAATCCCCTCCTCACCTGCTCCAACCCCGTAATGCCCATCAACCTCATCGTCGTCTCCAACTCATCCCTCAACACGCCCACCGCATGCCTCACCCCCTCCTGCCCATACTTCAGGGCATACAGAAACGGCCTCCCCATCCCGACCGCCGTCGCGCCCAATGCCAAACACTTCAGTACATCCGTCCCCCTGCGTATCCCTCCATCCACATACACCTCCAACTGATCAAACACCTCCGGACACCTCGTCTGCAACTCCAGCAACACCAACACCGCCGGTGGCGCAGTGTCTAGATTCCTCCCACCGTGATTACTCGCCACAATCCCATCCATGCCCGCCTGCACCGCCATCTTCGCATCCGCAGCACCCATCACCCCCTTCAATATCAGCGGCATCCCAGGTCCTACCTCCTCGCGTATCCACTTCAGATCCTCCCAACACAGTCCCGAATCAATATACAGACCCATAATCCTGCCCAAACTGCCTCCCTTTGCGTCATTCTTGGCAGCCGCGCCACTATTCGGCGCAACCATGCTCTCGTCCGCCTTCAGCCGCTCATCGGCTTCGCGCTTGCCGGGGACGGCACTGTCGACGGTTATCATGATGCCGGCCATTCGGGGCCGGAGCTTGAGTAGGTCGCGTAGCAGCGCGCGCGTCTTGGCGTGGTCTTTGTTCACGTAGAGTTGGAAGAACCATGGTTGTGTGTCTGGGATTGTGGCGAGGATGTCTTTGATGGGGAAGGACGCGTTGGAGGATATGCACTGCACGATGCCCTCTGCAGCCGCGGCGCGTGCAAGGGCTTTCTCACCATCGGGGTGGACGAGGCCGGCGAGGGCGGCGG
>Ga0058702_10000283_pt1 | contig 24246 bp, 32 predicted proteins | sample AgamicOrSfe_FD_83781 | JGI IMG/M metagenome (GOLD analysis project Ga0058702, IMG submission 83781) | Agave microbial communities from Guanajuato, Mexico - Or.Sf.e | ecosystem: Host-associated > Plants > Phyllosphere > Phylloplane/Leaf | place: Guanajuato, Mexico | collected 2012-05-30 | reverse complement strand
GTTCTGATTTCTGAAGGTCCCGTAGGCCGGGGGTGTTGGGGCTGGAAACATTGACGACGATGACGTCGGCGTAGCGGGCGAGACGTTCGACGCAGTAGACGTAATCGGCACGGACGGCGTCGATGTCGGAGTCGGGCGTGTTTTTGTTCTTGGCGACTTGCACGGCGAGGAGTTTGCCTGGGCGGAGAGATCCAGCGGGGACGCCGGCTTCGCCGTCGAGGATCATGCGTTCGACGTCGGCGCCGGAGCCGTAGCCCATGCGGTGGGCCCATTCGCGGAGGCGTTGGCGGAGTTGCATGGCGACGTGGTCGGCGCCGTGGGAGTTGAGGCCGTAGCGGTTGATGATAGCGTTTTGGGAGGGTATGCGGAAGACGCGGGGTTTCGGGTTGCCTTCTTGGGGTTGAGGCGTTGTGCCGCCGATTTCGACAAGCGCCGGACCCAGGTCGAAGAGCGGATTGGGGATCTCGCCGTGTTTGTCGAGGCCGGCGGAGATTCCAATAGGATTGTCGAGGGTCTGGCCGAAGACTTCGACGCGGAGGTCGCCAGTGGAGTCGGCGTTACCACGTTCGCGGGGGTTGAGGCCGAAGGTGTAGAGGGCTTTAAGGATGTTGTTGCCGAATTCGTGGGCGTCTTCTGCGTCGTGGAAGAAGTATCGGATAGATGGGATGACAACCCAACGATGAACTCCAGCACGAGTATCACTGATGTAGAGGTAGCTGAATGTGAGACCGAGGATAATCGACGTCCCCAGGAAGAGGTTCTTCAGGCGAGTCCATGCTGAACGAGTGTCTGCTGAGATTGTGGTGGCTGCCGGCGGTGCACTATCTGTGCGGTGTTGGGCAATGACATCGGCAGGTCGCTTCTCCGGCAGGCTCGGCTTTGGTATGTCGTTCAGGTTCGGCTTTGGTACGTCGTTAAGATTCGGCTTCGGCATGTCGTTCAGGTTCGGCGTTGATATTTCATCTATCCTGCTATCGGGCGCCCGAGATGTGGCAATATGATCTTGTAGCATCTGAATTTCATCTGCAGACCATGGCAACTTTTGAGGAGATCGGGAAACTGCAGACTGTCTCACAGGTCCGACGGGTACGCCTGTGGGCTCCGCTGTGCTCGATTGCGGTTTATAGGCTACCTCTGCTGGCTCCGCCGTGATCGCTGTGTTTGTACGCTGTCTGACGACAAGATCTGCTGGCTCCGTTGTGACTGTCTTTTCCTCCCGCTGCTTTGCAACTACCTCCTTGTTCGCGCCTTCACTCAACGTCCATTCTTGCTCTCGTCCTACCGGTGTAGTAGTCGACTTGGATCTGATGTTTAGGTCGAATCTTACGGCATTATATCTGAGAGAAGGTCGCAACACCAGCGATTGAGCGAAGGGGCTGCGCAAAGCTGCGCGAGCTGTGAATGATAGCCTGCTCATTTTGTCGCTGCGATCAGGTTTGTGGAATGGGGAGCTGCTATGTTGATGCTCTGGACATAGTCTAGGTCCAATGATCGACTCAGGAACTATGGTTATGCCAGTCCTCCTCTTGCTTAGTGCTGCGAAGCCTCGAGGTGAACGTGCCTATTTACAATCTAGTGAACGAGGTCGTGATGAAGCAACGCGGCACGTGATTCCCGCCTTTTCCAATGGCAAGCTCACTTAACCTACCACATTCGTCTTGTCCTTATTGAGACAATAGAGACTACATGGTGCTCGCTGACTATGGACTCAGACATGGGCAGCATACACATAGCAAAGAACGCACTGCGAAAGTCAATCACTGCACAGCTGGAGAGTCTGTCATCTGCCAAGATAGAGCAACAATGTTAGGAATACAAGTCAGCGATCATTGTCGATGGGATCTAATCAGTTAACAGCTCATAGAGCTACAACCGCATTGTTACAGAGACCCGAGTATCAACATGCAAGGCGGCTAAGTGTCTTCCTGTCAATCGAAGGCAAGGAGATATCTACGTCCGCAATAGTCAAGGATGCGCTTTCTCGTGGCAAGGAGGTCTTTGTCCCATATATTCATAAAGGTCGAAATACTGGCCGTGTTATGGACATGCTGTCCCTGGAGACGTTCGAGGACTATCGATCTCTGGAGAAGGACAAATGGGGAATTCCTAGTCTGCCGCATGGTAGTATTGCATGTCGGTCAAATGCTTTCGGTGGAAGAGGTGTATCAGGAGAGCTGGTCAATGAAAAGCATGAGATGAGACACAATGCTTTGGATTTGATTGTGGTGCCCGCTGTAGCCTTCGACCGGCGTCGCGGTCGTCTAGGACATGGCAGAGGGTATTACGATACTTTTTTCTCCCGGTGCAGCAGTCAAATGCCAAAGGACTCTTCCAGTCGCATGCCAATTCTTAGTCAGTCCCACCACCTAGCAATTCGACGCCTCCCTTTCCCCAACAGTCACACTGATAACGCCTATAGTCGGTCTTGCACTTGATGAACAGTTACTTCGACAGGATCAGAGTGTCCCGGTGACAGATCACGATTGGCCTGTAGATATAATCGTCCTGGGAGACGGAAGCGTGCTGGAACGTGAGGAGTGATTCGCGCCAGCTGCCGGTCCTGGTCCCGATGCTCTTTTCACACGCGCGGATCTGGCAATGGCGCAATGGATTGTCATTAGTCGTAAAGTCGTGCTTATACGGCTTGAATAAGTGAGACGTTGTCGCCCTTGAGGAGTATTTGCCCTGCTTCCAGTTAGTATTGTGTATCGTGTTAGTCTTATCAAGTATCTTCCGACTCACCTAAAGACTTCCTTGACTCTGGTTCCGTCTTCGTTGCTTGTTTGACCTCGATCGCATCGTCGATGACCAGGTTCATGAATTCGTCAAATCCCTGCGCGCATTAGCTCAGGCTTTCCGAGTGAGCTTTCTTGGTATACAGACTCTAATCTTGCCCTCAACTCGAATGCCTAGCTGTTCATAAAGCCATATTGAGACCGTGGAGTGTGATTGAAGAAGCTTGAAGATGAAGTTGATTGGCGGTAATAGGACTTTGCGTCCCCCTCCTCCTGGTCGGCCGGACATGTTGAGAGTGTGTGTATATTGGAAGTTGATAGGTGGCGTGCAGGTGTTGCTTCTTGTAGATATTGCGCGAAGACTGATGCAGTTGCACGTCGTCGTCGCTGCCCTCCTCGGTGTTTTCCAGAATTACATGCGGAGTTACAGTAATCTCCGTGTGCTGTGGTGGGATACATGTATAGTCGCGAATTACCGTACACCAACCTGACGATACCCATACTGGTATCCTGGACATCGAAGGTTCATACGCTCATACGAAGAGTGATAATCTCTCTCGATCTCTTCCCACTCGACCCAGAATCAGAGTAATGACCACAAATGGGGCAGAGTCGTATGCGCCAGTGCTCACCGCACTGGCCACTATGCAGAGCAATGACAGGTCACAGAAGTCTCAGGCGCACGAATATCTGGAAGCCTTCCAGAAGTCGGTGGGTGGAAGACGTATCCCACATGATGTGAAGATCAAGGGCTTACTGTAGTTAGCATGAAGCATGGAGTACGACTTTTAGCGTGCTCCAGGCATCAGAAACGAGCCCGGAGGCAAAGCTGTTTGCTGCGACCACACTCAAGGGCAAGGTGAGGAGTCTAATCACCCTTGGGAATTCCGATGGCTGACGCAAGTAGATCACATACGACCTCCATCAGATCCCTCGCGAGTCCCTACCACAACTTCGTGACACCCTCATCTCTATTCTTTCCACATTCGCTCAAGGTCCTCGACCGATACGGACACAACTCTGCGTATGCCTCGCGAACCTTGCAATACAAATGCTAGAATGGCAGGATGTCATTCCTTACGTCGCTTCCAAACTAGGCCAAGATGCACAGCACATTCCAGCAATCCTCAAATTTCTCCACGTTCTACCAGAAGAAGTCACCGAAGGACGCAAGATCAACCTCTCAGTATGTTCGACCGACACATCTCCACCCTGGAAGCTCACTGGCGCGAAGCCTTCCGTCAAAGTCAAAGTCTAATGTTATTTGGGGTGGTGTAGGAAGAGGAGTTGAGCCAAAGAACTGTGGAATTGCTACAGGATAATGCGGACCAGGTATTGAGGCTGCTAGTACAGTATGCGCAGTCATCGCGTGAGTAATACAATCGTTATGATGACGACGGTCACTGACTGGGTCATCTATAGCAACGGCCGCAAAAGACCCCCAACTGCTGGAGTGTATCACATCATGGCTCCACGAGGTTCCCATGAGCGATATCATCAATTCCTCCTTACTGAACGTCATAATTGACGCGCTGTCCGTGGAGGCATCTTTTGATTCCGCCGTGGAATGTCTCAGCGCGATCTTCAAGGAGACACATGAGGTTGATGAGTGCCTCAGCACGATACAAACGTTATACCCACATATACTAGCCTTGAGACCCAAGATTGCACAGGCGGCAGGAGCAGAAGATACGGAGATGCTGAAAGGCGTGACACGGATTTTTGCGGAAGCAGGAGAATCATGGGTGCTGCTGCTAGCTCGACTTCCTAACGACTTCCGGGTGCTCGTGGAATGCGTGCTGGAATGTGCAGCACGAGATTCGGATCGAGACGCCATCTCTCAAACGTTCAACTTTTGGTATGAGCTGAAGCAGTACTTGACACTGGAGATATATATCGAAGCTCGAGCACAATACGCTGATCTCTTCTCGAAGCTTGTCGACGTGATGATAAGCCATCTACAATACCCCAAGCCCGATGGAGGGAACGAGTCGGATCTATTCGAGGGTGATCGAGATCAGGAAGAAAAGTTCAGAGAATTTAGACATCAGATGGGTGACGTACTGAAGGACTGCTGTGAGGTCATTGGTGTTACGGAGTGCTTGCGGAAATCGTTCGAATTGATTGAGCAATGGGTAGCCGCCAATGGCCAGCAAGCATCTGGTGGCAACGTGCCGAATTGGCAAGCACTTGAGGCACCACTATTCAGCATGCGAGCAATGGGACGAATGGTGTCCCCCGAGGAGAGCATAATGCTGCCCAAGCTCATTCCACTCATTCTCCTGATTCCGGATCAAGAAAAAGTACGCTTCCAGGCTGTCATGGCATTAGGACGCTATACAGAGTGGACAGCTCAACATCCGGAGACATTGCAAGCGCAGCTAAACTTTATCATGGCAGCCTTCAATCATCCATCGACTGAAGTTGTCCGTGCTGCTGCATTGTCTTTCAGGTTCTTCTGCAACGACTGTGCTGACCTGTTGAGGGATTATGTGGACCAATTACAACAATTCTACGAGACAGTCATCACACGTCTTCCAAGCGCAAGTCAGGAAGAAGTCACCGAAGGCATGGCATCTGTCCTCGCGAAGCAGCCGCTAGATCGAGTCTATGCCTCATTCAAGCTGGCCTGTGATCCCGTGGTCAATCGACTAATGACTATGGCGCAAAATGCAAATGACAAACCTACCAAAATTGCGGTCGCCGGTAAGTACAAAGATGGGAGGAGAATTGGGCGACGTCGCTGACAGCCGATCACAGATCAAGTCCAGCTTATCACCATCTTCGTACAATGGATTCAGCCTTACGTCGAGCCATCACAAACAAATCCAGCTGTGCAGTACTGTCAGGAAGTCTTTCCGGTTCTGGCAAGATTAGTGGAGGCGTTCTCAGACTTCACTCCTATTCTCGAACGTGTCTGTCGATGCTGGCGTAATATGGTCTTGTCATACCGTAGTGGTATGATCCCTCTTTTGCCACAACTTGCAGAGATACTGGCTTCTGGCTTCACGACATCCAGACAAGGCTGTTTCCTCTGGGCCACTGACTCTATCGTCCGCGAGTTCTCCTCAGGCGCCGAACATGTTGATAACTCGACAAGCGACGCCATCTTCAACTTTTTCGAACAACAAACCGTCACTTTCCTCACGGCTCTGAATGACCTGACACCAGACGACCTCCCAGATGTCATCGAGGACTTCTTCCGCCTCGGCATCGACGTCCTTCTCTACTATCCCCTGAAAACACTCTCATGCGAGCTTATCAAGCCTATCCTCTCCGCCGCCAGTTCCTCCTTGACATTACAAAAAGCAGAACCCCTCATGTCCACATTACACTTCCTCCGCGACTTCATTGCATACGGCACTGAGCACAATCCTTCCTCTTCCCTTGATCAATCAAATGGTAATGGTCACGGTAACCCGCCAGAAGTCCAAGCCGCAGTCAAGCAGATTCTGGTTGAACAGGGCGAAGTCCTCACACAACGCATCATGACTGGTATGATGTACACATTCCCACGCGACTGTCTCCCAGATGCATCTGGAGTCCTGCTTGGACTTTTCCAAGTCATCCCTCCACAGGCTGCGCAGTGGTTGGCGGCCACGATCAGCATGCTACCAGCAGGATCTGTTAGTCCACAAGAGTCGGAGAGGTTGCAGCGCAATATTGGCCAATTCGTGCAGCAAGGTGATCCGAGGAAGATCAGGACGTTGTTGCAGGACTTTACGAACTCGTACAGGAGGAGAAACGTGGCACCGAGAGAGGGTTTGGGAAGGTTGGAGGCGACGAGGTTTAGGTTTGCTCAGTAGGCTATTTTGGGAGGGGATTGAAAGAACTGGCATAGTAACGAGCATTGATGGAAGGATGATATGATTAGATGTATTAGGACAGGCATAGCGAGGGCGGGATATGTGAGATGGAATGAAGCTAAGGCTCTTGCGAGGTTTCAAGAAAGAGTATGTAAGACACGAAGGACAATCAAATTATTGACATTGTGCAGTTGTGGATTGAACACATCCATGTTCAAAGTCAGGTTGCAACTTCAAGTCGAGGTCTCATGTCAGCCATCTTGCGATTATCCGCGCACCACTGCACATCACTTTGATAGGTGCCATGCCGACTCTTCTCGTCTGGTTTTATGCTTCAATCTCTAGGTCTTCCAAGCGCGAGACTGCAGTTGGCAGAGCGCTGTATCACTTCTGGCCTGGCTGTGGATACCTCGCAGAAGCCTCCGCGATCTGTTGATCCACGAATTTGCGGCTCAGATCTGTGAAGCCATAGCCGGACGCAGATGGGGAGGATTGTATTCGCTGATTACAATCGGAGAGTCACTCCTGAGCTGTCGCCTCATAATGCTTTACATGCACACTTCCATGTCAGCTCCGTTGAGCAATGTCATAGTGTGCCTAGATTTGACCTTGATAGCAACGCTGAGCTTCTTATCAACTAGCCTGCAAGCTGTTTGCTGGAGCTCCGGTGCGACAAGTAGGAGTGATGTGAGAGTGATCTCTCGAGGATGAATCCTTGGCGGCGTGCGCCTGGTGCTATACGTTTTGAACCAAAAACCCCTCGGCGGGGCATTCTTTGTGATGGATGGCATACACCAAAGATGGTCGGCAGAGAGTCTCCATTCCGCATTGCGTCTGACATGCAGTATGCAGTCGATGGAGGCACTGAGAATCTGAGTCTTGAGCTCAAACGGAAGAGCGTGCCAGTTTTTCCTAGGTATTCTGAGTTCTGGCTACACAGCGTCAGTAACCAGGAAATCTCGCAATGCAGTACTCTCATACCTGATCAACTCAAGAAACGTTATGTTGGAGGAGGACTATGTCGAATAGTGCGCAAATAGAACCTGAAGATTGAGGTATAGGTTGAAGACTCAAAAGAGTAGATTGATGTGAAAGAAGTAGTCACCAGATCTGGACCAACTCAAGCATGAGACAGACGAAGTGGGCTGAGGCAAACGTCTGAAACACGATCTTTAGTTTCTGCCGCCGCAAGAAGGCCGCGCCCCTATCTATCTGGCTATTTCCCATTGTCAACTCGAGGCCTCACGCCTTCTTTTCGCCATGCACAACCCTATGACAGACCGTGAGTGCCGCCCTCCGTGCTTTCAACGATAGGCGCCCGGATCTCCTTGGCGCAAGATTGCAGCTGCGGATACTTTGCGGTAGCCTCCTTGATCTGCTGGTGCACCATCTCCATGCTAAATCGTACGTACGGGCGAGGCAGGCGATGAGGACGTCGGATATTGATCGGTATCGGCTCACATGCAGCAGCTGTCGCCTCAGGACACTCAATATACACACTTTCCTGACAGCTCCTTGCTCGATCCGCCATAACCCCTGATTGTCAAGCATATTGGTAACGCAAAGCTTCTTGTCGATTAGCCCGAGAGCTTCCTGCTGGAGCTCCGGTGCAGCAAGTAGGAGAGTTGAGATTTCTGATTGCGGCGAAGAAATGTCCACAAAGCCAACGCTACACTCTTTTGTCTTATGATACACAGCGATGTGGTCATAGTCTCTGAAACACTGATAGCCCTCGTCCTGCAACACGCACTCGATGAAGGCGTCGAGGATGAGGCTCTTCACTTCAAAAGGTAGAGCACACCAATTTGCCATGCTGCTGTCTAGAACCACTGTCTCAAATCATCAGCGTCCACGGGTTCTTCGCATGCACGGTAGTCTTCATACCTGATCGAATTTGGACGGTTGATCACTCGTCAGAAGGAATGTGCTCAATGATTGTGCAGGTGAGAACTCTAGGTTGAGGATGCAAATATAAGAGGAGGCCGAGAGGTCGATGTGAGAGAAATAACAAGTGTGTCACGAGACATGGGAATGAGTCAAGCATGAAACAGACGAAGTGGGGTGAGGCAAACATCTGAAACACAATCTTTGGTTTCTGCAGTTACAAAAAGACACACTAGCTGGCTATTTCCCGTTCATGACTTGAGGTCTGCAGCTGTCTTTGCTTGCGTTCTCCCGCAACAGACCATGACTGCTGATATGTGCATGTTCCACTCGATTGTAACCCCAACGCGCACGGCCATCTGACTGGTGGCTCCGTGCCGACTTTCTGTGTGCATGATCTCCTGAGCTCGATTGTGCGGTAACAAATGGAGGAGAGTGTATGAGAATGTCCAACGATACCTGTTATAGCTTGCCACGTTTCTCGTGAGCCGCCTTGATCTGCTGATTCACGATCCAAACGTTTAGCTGTAGGCCGCTGCCAAAAGCAAAGTCTTCATTTCGTCGACGACCTGGGAACAAGCTCGTTGCCGGACTCCATAAGTACCCAGTGTTCGCGAGCTGTTGCTTTAGGATGGCCATCGTGTACAGTTCCTTGTCAGCTGAATGTAGTGTAAGCTCAGACACATCTGCGCGTTCGGCGAGCATAGTGACGCTGCTAAACTTCTTGTCAATAATCATGAGAAGCTCTGGCTGCAGTTCTGGTGCAACAAGCAAAAGGTTCACGAATTCTGACTGCGCCAGGCCCCAGCGAATAGTAGGGGACTTGGACCAGTGTTCGACAAGGATGCTGCGTAATTCCCTATAATATGCATAACTTTCGTCGTGCACCACATTATCAACGTAGGCGATGAGAATCAGAGTCCTGAGCTCAAGCGGCAGAGCGTGCCAGTTTGTCATTTTGCTTCGTCGTACATTATCCTGGTTGGTAGCGCCTCAGTAACAGAAAAGCCGATGCACAGTACTCGACATACCTGATGAAATATATGAGGAAGAGCTTGAAAGTGTGACAGATTCCCTTGAGTGTCTTCGTGGCTGGTTGCTGGGGAGTTGAGGTTGACATGGGTGTCACAAGATGTCAAGAGATGCGGGAACGAGTCATGCACGAGGTGGTGGTGGAGAAATCTGAAACATGCTCTTGGCCTGAATAGAGCTGGGATCAGTCGAGGCTGATCTTCTGTGAGTCTTCCAGCTGCCGGACTTATAACTTCGCAGGACGTCTAGGAATCTTCGGAGTCTTCTGCTTCCATCGCAGCAATCATCAGGGCTCTCCTCCTCTCCGTCCTTCGGATAGACCTAGCTTGGCGCTTCATCTCTTGTCTCACTTCCTTCTAGATACTCCGGTTCAACTGCTCGGCTTTTTCCTTGTTGTCCATCCAGCACCACATCTGACCAAGCAACCCAACCGGCAATAATTGATATTCCTTTCCTAGACCATCATCCGAAGTGTCGACAATGAGTAACTTTTCGACGAGCTCTACAGTATGAATTCGAAGCTCGGGAGCAACGAGAAGGAGGTGTTGGATGCCATACAGAATCGTGAAGGATGGCTCTGGTGCAAAAGGCCACTGGGGACTGGTGTCAATCACCGTGCGGATGAGATTACGGAAGATCTGGAGTTTGAGCTTGCAGGTGAGAGCTTGCCAGTTCGGCATGGTGATAGCTGTTTTGTCTGGGCGATGTCAGTCTTTGCGCCGCTTTTCGCAAGAGGGTGCCCAATCAGCAGACTGCTGAATACCTGAGTGATGAAGTGGCTGAAGGTCTTACCTTTGTGGATGACGATGAGGTCTGACGTATATATATAGATAAGGTCTGATGGTTTCGTTACAGTTATGATGGACTCCGTGCGAGGTATCGAGATCGTTGTAGATTTGAAGTTGATGTGAAAGATAATTCACGAGATCTCGCAATGAGTCAAGCGAGATTGCTGCGGGTGACCGATCTGAAACAATTCATGCTGTGAAGTGACAAAAGCCACAGTCTGGGACCCTTGTCAGAGTGTGCTGTAGCAATCGAGTTCAGACTTCTGCTCTAGTACTGTGGGATCAGGTATGATTGACACTTGTGCTGATTTGCCACCGTCTTCCGATCTTCTCCTCTGCCCAATCGTGACGCTCCTCTGCCTCAGGTTCATTTCGTGTCTGGTAATCCTGATCTGCGAAACATGATGATGATATACCGCGAAAGCCTAGAGAATGGACACTCTATGGTTTCGAAAGCCATCCCTCAACCAACACGATTCTCAACCAAAGCTGTTTCACGGTGTAATGCTCCAGATGTGCTATCCATGATATGACTATAGACTGCGCACATGATGTCCCTTTGACCTCAATCCACCTTCGACAAAGCATCTTAAGTCTTTTAGTCAATAGCTCCATGATCACTGGCTCGCAATCTGGGCTCATGAGTAGCAACGTCCCAAGTCTGTCAATGTGCTGCTGAAACACACTGTGGTGCTCGCATCTTGTATAACGTTCGTTGTATGCTGACATGCTCTCTTTCACCGCGGCCTCGATATAATATCTGAAGATCATGTATTTGAGCTCGTGAGGTAGGGCGTGCCAGTTCGTCATCGTGTTATTACGTTTCTGACTGGATTTATGTCAGTCAAATTGCTGCATTGTGTACAGAACCAATACTAACCTTGTTTTGCTATGATGAAGCGGCGAATCGTGTGGTGTGCGTGTTGGGTGGTTACGGTGAAAGAAGAAGATCTTGATGAGGGCACGGTATCCAAAGATCGTCGGCTGAGTCAGACCACGCCAGTCGTGCTTCGATCTGAAACTTATGTGGCACTCCGAGGAGGACAAACCATCCTCTGTACTTCCTCGTTCCTGAGCTCATACTTTGTGATCTGCGATCTATAGTGACCTATATTCCTTGCTCGTTCACACACTATCTATATCCTGCTATACTGTAGCCTATGTGGCAGGATCATACCTCATAGATCAATGCTGCGCAGACGTCCAGAAGGACACCTCTCCCAGCGACCGAGCTCATCTTTCACTACCTCCAACAAAATCCCTTTCATGGTGTTGCTCTCACTATGAACCTTGAAGTACGCATTGTAGATTGTCTGCGCATAAGCCTCCCCCAGAGAAGAGCGTTGTTGCAGCTCAGAGTATCTATAACTTGTTGCGCGGAGTTGAGAGAATTGTTTGTCGGTTTTGTCAAGCTGTTCCGATCTAGAAGTAAAATCCACAAAGACGATTGAGTGCAGGCACTTGACAGAGAGCGCTGTCAGAGCGTCGATGAATAGAGGAGGGCACGAATAGCGATGGCTGTATACACGGAGAGACTCCGTCCAGCTTGGGGCAGCATGCCTGCTCAACCTTCCTGAGGAGTGTCTGGAGCTGCAAAGTCCCGAACTTCCGGGCTCAGTCCTCCAATCCTTGTGCTACCGATGTGTCCATACGCTTGTCTTGCGACGCATCCAGTATTATTTTCATTTCCTAGCGCCTGCGTCTGGTCGATCGACCATACTGACCCTAGGCACCCATTTCTGCAGCTCTTCCTTGTCTTTCTCGCTTGCTTCCAGTCCAAATGCTTTCTCTGCACTATCGGTCGCGTAGGTCGCGAAGGTAGCGTACGCCATAACCCCGACGCCAATGATGATGCGGGTGCGAGGAGTCAAGGTGGTGTATCGTCTGTAGGTCAGGAATTAGCATTGCCAATGCATGAGGAACGAGGCATATTCAAGCCCATCTGGTGTGCCTGCTAGGGCAGACATACCGCCAGAGTGATTGGCTCGGTGCCTGTGTCGCAGTCGACGCCTTGGTGGCAGACTGTCGCGAGGACATGATCGAGTGTTTGCGAATGGTTAATTGATCCTGATGCCGCCACGTGCCGCGAGCAGTCGAAAGCTGAAACAATCGGCCCCACGAGCCCATGACTCGATGAAACACGGCAAATACACCGCAACTTCTTTGCGTCCGTTACGGCTAGCGAGTGACTTGAGTCACTGATCACGAGGTCGTACTTGCTCATAATACCACGCTTCGCGCTCTCTTACTGCTATTCAGGCTACCCTATATATGCCATTCTGTAATATCACGCAGTGCTTACCGTTTCCGTGTGATCGAAAATCGCACGGCACGAAGAGTACGAAGAGTGCGTTAGCATTCTATGCTACACTGCCAAACAGCGCAACAGAACAGCCCCACAAGCATCACACGTTTTCATTAATTTCGTGCCGGTTTAAGGCGACGCTGGTCATGTTGACATCATGGGCGTGAAAACAAATTATCATGGCGAATGTGCCGCAGCACTGATCGTCGTTGCAGCAAGACGCGATATTTTATATGAGCGACCTGACGGTCCAAGCAACGAAGATTGTTTGTGTGTATGGCCGCTCACTTGCGATTGACCAACTGGCTATGGCGCACTCCAAAAACACAAGGCCCATCTCTGCACCATTAAAAGCTTGGCTCCGGCATGCTGATCGCCGAAGTCGTGGGCGAGCACAGGCATCACAAGTGGTGAAAGCAGGAAATGCCGGGCATGGGCTTCGCTAATGCGTAATATCTCGAGAGGTCTCGATAGATAACATGAGACGGTCATCACTGTAGGGCGGTGACTCGACGAAGCAGGAGGAAGGAACGATCACAACATAGAATAGCACCTTCCCTGATTATCTGGACGTACGCACGGAGGCGGACATAGACTAACCGCACCCGAAGCATACAAATCTACAGAATCCGAGGAGATTGCTGCACGACATCGTACTCTGGTCCTTGCACTAACGCAACATCATCGAAAGTGCAGGCTGTCAGGGAAATAAAAGGCAGCTTCAACAGTGAGCACTCCTCGATTCGAACCCAGGACGTTGACAGGGATGCAGCTTCCTAAGGTCCCACAGGCTCCACGATGCTAATGGCGATCCAAAACATGCGAGACCGTATCTGGGTCGAACTCCGCAAACGCCGAACTTTATTTGTCATCGCCGGACCAGCAACACTCTCCTCCTTCCCTCCCTCAGCGAAAAAAAACCAGCCTCCAGGACACAAAAAGTGCAAAATTGCAGCTTGTCCCTTTCGAGTATCTCGCTGTTTTAACTCGATCGCTCTGGACGCTACCCCAGCCATGATCTGTTTACTCTCTCACCGCCATGTCCATCGTCGCTTGAGGACTCCGTACGCCTTACCAACGTCGCAACCGTGGGGCGTCCCCCAAGGCTGGCGTGTAAGGTTTCCGGAGGCGTCATCGGATGAAGGTAGGCCCCATGGAGAGTTCAACTTAGGACTCAATGACCACTCGGCCAAGCCTAGCGCTAAGAAGGCTTGGTGTCTAAATGGTTCATTGGTTGATGCCGCTGACTGAATAATTTGTTAGCATTGTATATATACTGTAAAATACTGACATTGCTGCATTGCGACTCGTGCATTCTCGCCTTCTTTACCCTTGATAATCTGTGTATTTCATCGTGACTGCCCGAAGCTTCCAATTCAGAATTCATGCAGACTCATACACAATCTACATCGACTCCAATACACACCATCAATGCTCGCACTGGAGAATTGAGAGAGAGACGACAGTATGTGACGGAGCTCGAATGGTGTCGCGATGTGTGTCTGCGCGTAGACTGTTAGCAGATAGCTTCAATAAACAATGTGCCTGGTTAATCAAAATCGACACTTTTAACAGTATAGAGTGTGTGCCCATCCCTTCCTTCTCTATATTCATGTCCGTCTTGTGCCATTTTTGCTCCTATACACCACACAGCCGGCACTAAACTATGCCGTCTGATCACCACAGCAACCTAAAACGCCCCTCTCGCCCTCTTCCTCCCCCTCGTCGTCGATGGCGTATCCGCGACTGGCACGCCAACTGTCGCTATCTGTGACACCCCTCCTGCACTACCATCACTCTGCTCCTTGTGGTCAAGCACCAAGCTGAGCACATCGAAACCAAACTGCGGGTATTCCAAGCACATTGCGCGAAACTCTTCTTCCGCTTCATGACGTAGAACGTGGGATCTCGTGGCCCAGAATGTAGCAATGGGCTTGCGAATGGTAGTGTCTGTGGGTAGGGTAGTCTTGTAAACGTAGCGGGCGTACTGTATCTCTCCGAGCGCCGTGGACGTAGTGCGATGAATCTTTGAGTGAGCGAGCTGTTTGAGCAGCTGGTCTTGTGTTAGGATACGGTCAAGACACTGCATGAGGAGCAGAACATACGGGCATGTAGAACTTCTCGGCAAGGTTATAGATTCGTGCGTGACGCAGTAATTGGTCGCCATCTTCATCGATCGCAGGTGTCGATGCATCTGTTTCTAGCTGTCCGTCCGCCATGCGCTTGGGAAAGTAGTCGCCCATGTACAGATATTCCAGAAACGAGCCCATTACATCCACATCATCCTCGCCAAGCACTATCCGCCTGACACCGCCTTCCGTGAAGTCCGCGCACTTCTGCTCAAAGTATGGTGATTGTGTGAGGAGATCCTGGTGCGCAGAGAGTGTGGTTCGTTGGCTCTCTTGGCCGATGACTAGCTCGACTATCGGCGACTTGAGATAGCTATCCAATGTCAGGTCGACTTTCGGTGCGTTGCTGCGGCATCTGTGGCTTACTCGAGAAAGGTGACTCGTTTGGAAAGCTCGTCGTCTACGATTTCTACGTCTTCGTCCTCGTCTGCATCGTTTGCTGCATCTGCCGCTGCAGCAACGGCCGGGGCTTCAATCACTTGGAGCTCATCGTCGGCTCCAGCCATGTCAATATCTGCAGCTGGCGCATCGAAACTGTCATTGACTACCTAGAGAGAGTTGTAAGCATGAATTGAGTAGGAGCCGGGACCCAAGACCAACAGGGTCAGCCATAATGCGATTTTTGGCGATTCAGGATCCCCAACAGTCGGCGATGCGGATGTGGTGCCTTGGATGGTATTAATGCTCGAGATGTAATGCTGGCGCTAGATGTCGCAAGTATGTAAGTGGCTGGAGATGTTTGAGCTACCCCAGGAATCAGGGGAATTGTTCCATTCAATGGAAGCGGATCATGATCATGTACCTTGCATAAGGCTGGCCCGACCGAATAAGCAGCCGGGTATCACATCGTGCTCCTTCCTCTTTGCGACCATTGAACGTCCTTGCTTACTGCAGCATTGTACGGCATCATTGTTCTGATGTCAAGCAAGCATAAGGACATTTACACAATGGTCGGCCGCTCGAAGCCTGGGAAAGACGACGTCAAAGTCCACCGTGATCCTTCCACACTGTCCAATTATGAGAACTTTGAGACGACCAACACTGCTGTGGATTTGCATATTGACTTCGATAAGAAGAGGTTGACAGGCACTGTGACCTTGACCTTAGAACCACTAACTCATGATGAAGCGAGCGAGGTCGTCCTAGATACGAGCTATCTTGTTATTAAGAATGTCAAAGTTGACGGGAGGATAGCAAAGTGGCAACTGTCTGCTCAGCGACAAGAGCCATATGGAAGTCCGCTCACGATCAAACTCGAGCAGAGCATTGCACATCACAAGCAGATACAAGTGGAGATTGAAGTATCTACAACGGAGAGATGTACAGCTCTTCAATGGTTGACACCTGCTCAAACGTCGAATCGCAAGCACCCATACATGTTCTCACAATGTCAGGCAATTCATGCCCGATCTCTGCTGCCATGTATGGACACGCCTGATAATAAATCGACATTCGACTTCCGCCTTCGCTCGCTCCTGCCAGTAGTTGCCAGTGGGTTACCGGCTGGCATCGAGCCCGTCGACGGCAGTGACGAGAAAGTATATATTTTCAAGCAGAAAGTGCCAATGCCCAGCTACCTGTTTGCCATCGCGTCTGGAGATCTTGCCAGTGCTGCAGTAGGCCCACGAAGTACTGTATGGACGGCCCCGGATATGCTCGAAGCGTCGAAGTGGGAGCTCGAGGAGGGCACCGAGACTTTCATCAAAGCGGCGGAGGCGATCGTATATGATTATGCTTGGGGAACTTACAACATGCTTGTGTTGCCACCGTCCTTTCCATATGGCGGCATGGAGAAGTGAGTCATATCAAGGTAGTTGATACACTTTCCTCGACGTGATGGCTGACCTGTTGTAGCCCGATATATACCTTTCTCACGCCTACCGTCATCTCCGGTGATCGCCAGAATGTCGACGTGGTTGCGCACGAACTGTCTCACTCCTGGTCTGGGAACCTAGTCACAAACTCAGATTGGCAACACTTCTGGCTAAACGAAGGCTGGACAACATACCTAGAACGACGCATACAAGCATACGTGCATGGCGAGAAGTTCCGTGACTTTTCTGCCATTATCGGCTGGAAAGCATTCGCAGATGCGGTCAGCCAGTTTGGTGCTGAACATGAGTTCACCAAGCTCGTTACGAACCTCAAGAACGTCGACCCTGATGACTGCTTTTCCACGATACCATACGAAAAAGGATTCACCTTTTTATACTCGCTGGAAAAGTTGATTGGCAAAGAGAAGTGGAACAAATTCATTCCTCATGTAGGATAAGCATCTTTTAGTCTTATTAGACAGCTCCTGACATCTTCGGCAGTACTTCACAACCTGGAAGTTCAGGTCTCTTGATTCATACGACTTCAAAGCTACCCTTCTAGACTTCTTCGCCTCGGATGCCGAATCAATGAAGAAACTCAATGACCTCGATTGGGAGACTATTCTATACAAGCCAGGTCTTCCCCCCAAACCAGACTTTGACACATCAATGGTAGATGAATGTTACGCTCTCGCCTCGAAATGGGAAGACCTGTCGAAGGCCAAAGATTCATGCGCAACTTCCAGCTTCGAACCATCAGCAGAAGACATCAAGTCGTGGGTGTCTAATCAGTCAGTCGTGTTCCTCGAATCGTTGCAGACATTATCGGCGCCATTACACCCGTCACTCATCCCACTTATGGACTCTGCATATCACTTCGGCACTTCTCGGAATGTGGAACTCAGCAGTCGGTTCTTCGTGCTCGGCCTCAAGGCCGGTGAGAAGAGCGTGTGTCAGCCTGCAGCAGAGTTATTGGGCACAGTCGGCAGGATGAAGTTCGTGCGGCCGTTGTACAGGCACTTGGTCAAGGTTGATAGGGATCTGGCAATCAAGACGTTCAAGCAGCACAGCGACTTCTACCACCCAATATGTAGAGCTATGGTCGAGAAGGATCTGTTTGGAGATGCAAAAGCATAGAACATCACCTAACAAACGCTGAGAGATTGCCAAGATGTGGTTCCAGAGCTGTATTTGCCAGATTGTCATGGCTTCCTTCCTCGTCTATGTTGCATTTTGTACAAATCTGCCTCGAAAACACTCATCCACTCCTATTCCTTCCTTCCGTCCGCGACCATCCCTTCAGTGCTTCGCTGTCGAGGCCGAGCTCGATGACTCCGCCTCTGCCTGCTTCAAGAATTCACTAAACAACACATGTCAGCATCTTGTCCTGCATCTTGTTGTTCCATCGCCTGTGTTCAACGTCCTCGCGTCCTTGTGGTACCCAACAGTCCAGACCGCGCGCTTGTCCATATCCATTGAATTCTTGTACAAAGATCTTGAAAAACATACTTGATAAAGTTCTCCTCCTCCTTGCTTGTCGCGTTAATCGGAGGACCCTGCTTCTTTGAGGTCTCGCCGCCGCGCATGGCGAGTGCGGCTCCGCTGAAAGTGACTCCGAGGGTGAGCATGGCGAGCTACAGTGGTTGCATACATGTGTTAGCGAGTTCCTTTGTTCTTTAAGTTTGAGTCTCATATATTGCGAGCCATCGGCAGAGCAGTAACGGTGCAGACAAGAGTCCTGGCTCTTGCTGATGCTCTGGCTGATCCGGGTGTGGAAAGTGTCCTTGTGAAGATGAGAGGACGTACGACGTGGGACCCGACTTGTCGGCCGGCAATAGTGTACATGGCAACCATCTTGGCGGTAGTGAGGAGTGTCTGAGCGTGAAGGTGTTGGTTTGGAAGTGCTTCACTGCGGTGCAAGTATAGCTGTTCGAGGTTGTCTTCTTCCTGTCGTTCAATGCAGGCCGGAAACGGACATGGCCCCTTTTCATGGATAGGTTCCGTTCTTACTTCGTCTCCATCCTCAACCTCAAGCCATATTTACCACTGGACACACACACTCTCCCCCCCTCTCTCTCTCTACAGTATCCCGCTGAAGCACTTTTCCCTTTCTATGTTGTGTATGTGTAAAGTCACGGTGCAATGCGTTGAGATTTCGTCTTAGCGGTACATGAGTGGCAAGAATACAGGGTGTGTGAGTAAAGCATCAAACATGAATATTTTTTCGTGCCCTATCGTGTTGCATGAAGTGAGCTCTCGCCGATGACTATTGGTGAATGCAGCCAATGGAAGTGCAGACAACCCACAGTGGCAAGCCGCATGCGGGTTGTGTGAGGAATGCGGACCTTTGCAACAGGAATTCCCCCTGAATCAACACACTTCTTCGATGTACTTCCTATTCAAGCTTGCTGCTAGTCTGTCGTACACATCAGCAGCGGATGGGGCGTACTCGTATTGTCTCGGTAGCTAGACAGACCTCTTTCACATTTGCCGCAACATTCTCTTTATCATACTGCCTAATCCGGATAGCACAAAGAATCATGCTGAAAGCAGTATGGCACTCTCTTTGTGCTCATGGCGCATATTGTTGTGCTCGTCTTATATGTAAAGCTCTTATTCCATCCCTTCAATAAGACCTATTGACACACACATTCGGAAAACACACTCATTACTTTCGTGACCACAACAACCAACATGCTTTCCAGCTACATCTACTCTACTATCTTGGCTATCGCCACTCTCAGCAATGCTGCTGCTGTCCCCGCCACTGGCTCTCTCCCTCAACCCGAAGCACCCATCAAATGGCGCGGCCAGCTGGAGAAGGGGGGCCCATTCGTAAACATCACCGGATCTCACCACGAGGTTATTGCCCAGATCAAGGCCCAAAACCCTTGGTGGCAACGTGAGGGCGCCAACGCGTCGACCATCATGGAACACCATGTCCAGGAGCACGGACACCTGGAGAAGCGCAGCAACCGTGTCAATCAGATCTGTGACTCCAACTTCTTCCCGCGCGCGAACCAAAACGCTGAGAAGAATAATGCAGACTACATCACCCAACATTTTGGAAATGGCTGGTGTGCTGCTGACGGCCACTCCTGTGGACGCTTTTCCTGCTCATACGATAGCTCTATCCTGATGTGCAACGACACCCCTAACGAGGTCGAAATTCCTTGCCTCACTCTAGGAACAAACGCACACTTTGTCTACAGCTACTGCCAGGAGCAGTGGGCTGGTGACTTTAACGGACAGGCTTTCTACATCAACCCATCCTACAATGTGATCATGAAGGGCACCGACAAAGGAAAGGTAAAGAGACTCTCTTTTGCTATTGAAATACTGAAGCTAACATGTTTTATAGAGTTGTTAAACATACCGAGACTGAAGGCGGAACCGTTGCGGAGCTCATTTGGATGCTTGAGAACGGGCTGTCAATTATTCAATGGGTTTCAATCGATATCAGCATTTCCTTAGTACACCATATATCCATTCTATTCTTTCTGTAGTGCCTGCCGCGCCCAATCACAAGCATTCCCCTGTCGGGCATAAACTCCGTCATCTCCACAAACACAAATGACATAAGATTCCGTGCCGTCCCGTCCTGCTTGCTTGCTTGCTCGTGTGCCAACTTTTGTACTCAACATAGCCACCACGTAATACCAACGCCATGGCAAAAGACAACGAGAAGGTGGACAAGTTTGATGATATTCCTCACGAGCGAAATGAGCCAAGGCCGGATCTGAACCAGCCATACAAGAAGTCAAAACTACCTGCTTCTTTGACAGAGACCTTGGAAGATGACGAGAAGTATTGGCGCACTACCGTGCTGGATGGCAAGTACGTTGGAGAGATGCAGGGCGCTACATAGGATCCTGTTCTGACGATGTGTACAGTGCGCCACCTACCACCGACTCAGATCTACGTTTCGCCGCATACGCTTCTCGTGTCCGCACCATCCTCATCACCGCACAACGCTACGTCGCCTACACTTCGGACATAGGGGAGTCATTTCGTCCGGTCGCCCATCCATATCTCATTCGCGGCGCATACGCCGTTTCGTGGCTCTATCTCACAGGAGATGTTGCACATGAAGGATACAAAGCATACCTCCGAAACCAGAAAGTCTTAAATCCTACCGAATCACACACAGATGGTGCACCACAAGGGCCGACGCCTCCGGGTCAGACAACTCTCGTGGCAGCAGTGCAGGACTTGCCAAAGCCGGGCAAGGTCGCGGCGATTGACGACTACCGAACAGTAGCAGTACAAAGAGCCATCTTCCAGTCAATAGCATCTATGGGTCTGCCAGCGTTCACGATACATTCGATAGTGAAGTACTCAGGGAGAGCTTTCAAAAATTCAGCAAACAAGAACATCAGGACATGGGCTCCTATTGGTTTAGGCCTAGCGGCTGTACCAGCATTGTGAGTTGAGTTTCCAATACTGCAGCAGATCTATGCTAATACTCTGTGCAGACCGTTCATGTTCGATAAGCCCGTGGAGGAAGGTGTTGAATGGGTATTCCATAAGCTGCTTGGCCCTGGTGAAGCTAGCGGGCACCCTATCGAGACCAAGAAGGAGCTGTAAGATTTAGGAGATGCACATATACAATATCCGCTCTAGCATAGCGGTGGCGTTCGTGATTACCTCGCTGTCCATTCTTCTCTTCCCAACTCCAGTGTAGATTTCTATAGCAGGCTGCAGTGGATGCATGAGGATAATGGTCGTCGAGCTCGAGCTTTTCACGTGACCACCCGAGCTCGTCCAACGCGTTCTACCCAACGGCTGCGGAGCTCATCGTGTGCAACACCTTCGTTCTTCTTACAACGACTTACATCATTATATTTACTGTGCCTTGTACACTGCCAACATGCCACGCCCAAGACCGAAGAAGATCGTGACTGCGCGACCTGCGCCAGTTGCGCGACACCACTCTACAACGAGCATAAAGAGCGGTTTGACCGTCAATGGACCTGTCAATGACGAAGCACCAATGACTGCAAGTGGCGACGAACTTCCAAGGCAGACAAGACTCGGCTCGCGTATCAAGCGCACTCTCAGCAAGAAAATACCTAACGTGAAGAAGACTTCTGCGCCACAAGACCAGGAAAGTGAGACTGGAGCGCAAGATGACGTGTCCGGCGGGGAAGATCTCGAAGCAGGCGGAGAGGCAGTGATCGAGACGCTGGTGCAAGCAACACCCGAGGAAGTGCTTGTGAGATTGGAACAGGACGAGTCGGCGACGAACGCGACGGAGGCAGGAAATCTGGATGCATCAAACACGGGAGGACGAAGTAAGAGACTGAAGGAGAAAGCTGCGGATGTCGTGCGACGCGTCTCGTCGAGGAGACTGTCAAGACATGCATCTGGACTTACAGCACTCGAGTCACAAGCAGAACGCGAAGAACATCTCCCCTCGTCTCCGCCACTCTATGCGCAAGCGCCAGCCTCTATAGCCAGGATCCAAGCGACACCTTCGTTCCTTACAAATTTTCGAAAACAGCCACGACAGCCTAGCATCCTTCGTATGGTCCAACAAAGCGTTGGAGTCCTTGGATCAGACGACGAAGACCTCACGTTCGGGGACGAAACAGATCTGCTAGCTGACATAACCACAACTACTGCGCAACCGGCAGATCAAAGCAAGGTACAAGATGATGAAGGCTTATATGACGAAGATATTCCACCAGTGGTGTCGTCGAGTTCGCGCAAGCGTAAAGCTTCAGCGCTGGGACCTGATGCAGAGGAAGTGGTTCCCTCGTCAATTCTCGGCACACCGGTGGATGACCGCCATGATCGAAACCATCTCCCCTCAGATCCAGCCAGTCTTCCAGAGAGGGCCAACATCCCAAGGGTTCCAACAGACGAGTTGAGTCCGGATGATTCTGCAAGCCACAAAGCAGCGCGTTCTTCTCCGCCAGTCGAAGACAACCCGCAGTCTGACGCTCTACCATCTCCTCGCAAGAACACCAGACCGCGCAGACCCGGACGTGTGCGTGGTCAGAAATCCACCGCAAAACTCGTTCTTCCAATCGCTCACTCCTCCTCGTCAATCATTGAAGCAAGCTCTCCACACTCTACACCGCCATCTTCACCTATAAACACTCAAGCACAGCAAGCGCAAAATCAGAAAACCAAAGCCACGACAGCAACTCGAAAAGGTTCCAAGCGTGAGAAGGTCGTCGCGGTCACTACTGCCGCATTACAAGCACTCTTACCTAAACGCAAGGTCGATAAGACCGCACGAACACGCGACACGTTCGACATACACAGCTCATCCACAGAACTTAGCAATGAAGACGAAGAGATCGACGAAGAAGAGGACGAGCTGTCCAGACCAAGACGACGTGCACAACAGACGCAGCCCTCGCGCGCAAAACCGGGCGCACTCAAATCACCTAAAGCTGTACGAGGCAAGGCCGCCGGACGCATCTTGATGACCAAAACAGCCACCACGAAGCAAGCACGAGCGAAGCAGTCTCCTGCAAAAGCGCCGAGCGGGCGGGTCAGCAAGACATATGCTCGGCAGAGCCGCAGTGAGCAGGAGAATGACGGAGAGGACGCGAACGTGGACGAGGAGCAGGAAGACGACGCCGATGTCACTATCGTCACTGCAAACGGTCAAGTGCAGGGCGGGGAACTGAAGAATGTGCGCAAGAAGTTCGAGCAGGTTGATCAGTGGGAGCTGGAGTTTGAGAGTGCTGATGTCGGTGGTGACAGCTCGCCGTGGCGTTGATGGTCAGTCGTGCACAGGCATGCGTGTTAAGGTTGAAGAAGGGCGTTGGATGTGTTTTGAGCTTCGTTAAGGCGCGTCTGGGCTGACGCATATATGATACCCTCTCTCTTTTCCTTATGTACAATGGCGTTCCTGCCGCTCACTATAGTACGTCTCCTCAACTTGAGACCCTAATGTATCGCTTCCTGGTACCCGTCAGATTGCCTGTGGTCTTGCAACTTCGTTGCTTGCTCTTGTCGCCGAACAGTTCGCGGCCGAATGCCGGTCTCGGGACTTCACCCTTCTGTGTCGATCCAGCAGCTGACATTGATACGTAGCTGAGACAGACCTGTAGCTGTGCCAGTACATACTTCTTGTCAATACACGTCCTGTAACTCCATCGTCTCTGCTTCTGCTGCGACGGAGAATGCGGTCTTTCGTACCGTCTTAGCGAAAGACTCTGCTGGGCGTGACTCGCCGGGAATACTTGCAACCATGTTCGCAGTCTGCTTTACTCTGGCGCCAGTGGTGACGCCCACACGTGTGCTTCAAAGTAATACCACTCTATCCGTGATCTTCTTCACTATCGGCAGCAGCTCGACTAACCTATTTGGATCCCTCATTCCCGCTGTGACATCCTCCCTTCCCTCCACTAGCTTCCGCCTGACCGTCTCAAAGGCCTCCTCCCGAGCCGTATACTCTCTGATGACCTCCCCTGTCGCGAACTCAACAAACACTCGTGTGTCTCTGATACGAAACACGACATCGTCCAGGCGCAGGAAGAAGCGTGAGAGGAGGAGCAAACGGTCAGGCATCACCCGTATGCGAAGCGAGAGCTCGGTCGTGCCATTGTCGGCCAGCTCGTCCTCATATAGGATGAGCTGCTCGAAGAAGAGGATGGGATCGGGACGAGTGAGGAGGTGAAGAGGAATGGTGTGCGTGTTGGTGGTGGCAAATGTGGGTGCTGGGGAGGCGGAAGTGCTGCCACGGTAGTCGGTGCTATAGGACCAGTCGAAGGGCTTGATCACGTCTTTAATG
>Ga0058702_10000282_pt1 | contig 24279 bp, 27 predicted proteins | sample AgamicOrSfe_FD_83781 | JGI IMG/M metagenome (GOLD analysis project Ga0058702, IMG submission 83781) | Agave microbial communities from Guanajuato, Mexico - Or.Sf.e | ecosystem: Host-associated > Plants > Phyllosphere > Phylloplane/Leaf | place: Guanajuato, Mexico | collected 2012-05-30 | reverse complement strand
CGCCACAGCTTGGCTACCATACTCCGACGCATATCCGTTGTGCGTAGCAGCGTTGTTGCCATTGCAGCAGTACGGGTCAGCCGCATCGCAGTAAGACTGGATCTTGCTGTTGTAGTTGCCGCAGTACTGGCCAGCTGGGCGTGATGAGAACTGTTCGTCTTGAAGTCAGTAAGTTATCGAAGCATGATGTCAAGCACGATCAAGTCGCAAAAGGGGCAGTTCATATGCATACAAAAGGGCGTGATGACAAAAGCGATCAGTCAGAAACCTGGATAAATACTTACGCCACCAGCCTTGCAAGTTCCCACATCATATGGCGCGCCGGCCTCGAATCGCGGGTCGCCCATGAAAATGGCGGCCTTGATGTTGTAGCTGGCAATGGAGCCTGTGCTGGAGACACCTTGCTTTGGGTCGCCGTTGCCGCCTGTATCGGGAGTATCAGTACGAGATTGCTTAGTATGGTCGTAGTGGTGAGACTTACAGAGGACGGTATCGATGATCTCAGATCCCTAATCATAGCATGTCAGCTTCCGCTCTTCTCTTTGTCCTCTCGACCAAAGATACTGACCTGTGAATATCCCACCAACACAATCTCACTACTCGGGCAACTCTTCGCAAACGCAGACACAGCGCTCACAACAGCGGCCGTCCCCTGCGCCACACTCTGACTATAACTAATCCCACCACACGCCGAGCCGCCACCACACGCAGGATATACAATTGCCTCGGAGGTGGCGCCGGCGTGGTCGGCGAGGATGCTGTTGACGACACTTTGGGTGGAGCCGTAGCCGGGAGGGGCGGTGGTTTCGCGGGCGGCGAAGATGTGGATGGGTGGGCAGGAGGCGCGTTCTGAGAGGTCGAGAGGGGCGGCGCGGGCGAGAAGAGGGAGGGTAAGGAAGGAGAGGGCGGTGGTGGTTCGCATGTTGGTGTGGTTGGAGGGATCAGGTGGTTGTGGTGTATCCGAGGCTTGAGTTGGAGAGATGATTTGGATTAATATTGTAAAAAAAAGCCGGGACGAAGCACAGTATATTATACTTGGACTGATCCCACAGACCTTAGAACATCGTGACGAGTAGTTTGGGATGTGAAGGCCCTAGTAATTGATTACACGCTTGCGACAACATGCTGTTTCACCATAGCGAAGTTGGTTTCGTGCAGGGAACCATGCTCTGCATCAGTAATACAACGGTCGTCTGACCTTGACGGAGTGCTGCACCGGCTATAATCCGATGATGAAAAGCGTAATAACGCTTATTCCCAATACTTGGCGATATCACACTGTCGAGCTCAGGGAGCCATCGTGAGCTTGATTGTTGGCGTTGACGATATGCCCTCGTGTCTGGACTTGGCGAAAGAGGGGAACCTTGCTGGATGTGCTATTCAGCCAGATGAGGGAGATGTGATTGCAAGTCTGTGGCTCATCTAATGCTTGAAGCTCTGAGTTTCTCGAAATGACGCTAGTGACTGTCATAAGGCTAAGCGAAGCGAGGCCAAATCTGCAAGGTCTATTGACGTTGAGCTCTGGCCGGACAACCTACACACCCTGCTTGCCCTACAACGTGTGTCCTGGCCTGGACGTTGAAGATTGCAAGCTCCTAGCAGCATTATCTGATGTGTCTTCTGTCATGAAAGCTTCGTTGGTTGATGTCGAGGGAGCTCCAAGCTACAGTAGACCTGCGTCCATGTTTCTGCAAGGCTTGTTTCAAGATCCTCAGGTGCGGGGAAGTGCGGGGGACGGGTAGATCAGGAGATCATCCGGTACTGGTACCTGAGACGCGCTTAATTGTCGCCACGTGCGGCTGCCAAGTTCGTTACGATGTCTAGCTCGCTTGGCTCATGTGGACTGTTCAACCCTGTATAGACGCCTTTTGCCGGAGCCATTTATTTTGACTACTGCACTACTATGACTGGACAGAGCTTTCGAGCTATGCTAGCAGTCTCCTTCCAGGCCTTTATCCATGCTGAACGATGAAGGCCAAAGTCTCGCACTTGCTGTAGCCTTGCTTTTCAGCTGGAAGCACCCATACAAGCTCGACATTGCACCATGACTGCTGACTGTCCCGCCAGTAAAGCTCGAGAGTCCTTCCGACATGAGTAGACCACCTCCCACTTAAATATGGCCATTGCCAGAGCATCTGCTTCTTCAGCCTCAATTTCATTCACTGCCCGTCCCTCCACATTCACCATCATCGCGGCTATGCTGCTTGCTGACCTTGGCTGCCTTTTTGGCAAAGTCTACCGCCCCTGCCAGCCCCTCGACGCCAGCCAAGCTTTTTCTTGCGGCGGTACGCTGCTCCCGTCCTCAATACTCCCGCTAGAAACAAGAGCATGGCTTACTTCGGCACTGCTATTGCCATTCCTGGATCTGAGACTTCGGATAATGAGTGCATGACTATCTTGAACGATACTAGTGCCATGCAGTCTCGGCATCACGTAACACGCGCCACCAACTGTTGCTGGTTTGGCTTTGGTGGGAATCTAGAACCTGAATGAGGGCAGCGACTAGAGCGTGATCTTTGCCTCTATTCTATCTACGCTGTAGTTGCTCGTGGCCTACTTTTGTCCAGCCGTGGCAACTCAGTCACACTCGACCCACCTTTTAGTGATACGTAAACCTCCTCCATCCTTTGCACAAAGCCATCTCTTCTCTCCTGTATATTCCTCGCTGAGACCTCTTCAGCCAAGATGTCTGTCTTTTGCTGCTCCTCTCCCTGCTCCACCTGATACACCTTCAGCACTGCCTTCTTCAAATCCTCCATACTCGCGAACTCCTTGCGCCAACACCGCTGAATCACCTCAACCAAAACCAGTCCAGCTGTGCTTGGAAACACCACGTTCGAGGCATTTTCCACCTCATCCAGCTCCTCCGCATGCCCGCCATTCATAATGTCGTACAGCGTCCAGCCATACGCATACGCCTCCGACTGCGGTCCACTTTTACCCCAACCAACAGTGTAGACGCCACAGCCAGTTCGCAGGTACGAGCCCACTTTGTCGCAGGAGCCAAAGTCGGATAGGATCGCATTGTCGTGCACATCCAGGAGCACGTTCGCAGGCTTGAGGTCTCCGTGGAAGTAGCCCTGCCGCTCCAGCCAGCCAAGCGAGTGAGCAATCTGTTTCGCCCACCGCAATTGCAGCTCTTTCGACACCGCAGCTCTCATGCATCGAGGCGCGTCATCAAGGCGACTCTGTATCGAGCCCTCCATCCGCGGAAGAAACACACCCTCCACTACAGCAAGATGCGGTTGTATCACGTTCAAACACGCGTCCTTCTGCAGCGCTGCTGCCAGCAGATCCAGCATCTTACCTTCATGCTGCACGGCGAGTTTGCGATTCACCTCGATGCTGTGATATCGTGCCCCTTCGCTTCCTTTCAGACTCGTGAGCATGGATGTGCTGGAGGGAACGGGGCCGAACTTCCATGTGAATGACGCTGGGTGCGTTGGTGTGCTGAGGTCTGCGAGTTCGCATGCGTCGAGAACGCGGTAGCTGGGGGCGAACTTGAAGACAATTCCGGGGTGGACGTCGAGGATGTAGAGGCCTTCGTAGTCGGCGTGGATGATGGAGGGGTCTGTCAAGGGCGGAGCATCGAAGGCGTGGGAGAGGGAGGCGGAGATGGAGGAGAAGGGCGCGGTATGGATGTAGCCGAGGTCGATGTAGGCTTCTGACGTGACACGCGTGAGGGATGCCATGATGCTGGATTGTTAGGGTTGCTGGGGTAGCAATTGTAGTAGAATTGACATATACGACTGCGGTCCAGCACGGTGTATACAGTGTGAGAAGAGAATGAGATGAAAAGAGGGGAACCGAAGTAAGGAACGAATGAAAGGGTAAGTACACTGCAGGTACCGGTACTGCCTCGATGATGTAGTAGACGGACGAGGTAGCAAAAAATCTCTCAGTCTTGTAGATCCAGTACATACATACACAGCGGGCAGCAATCCCGGCGCGGGCTGACGGCAGTATATATACAATGCTTCCTCACTGCCACACGTGTCCAAAAAGCCTGCCAACAAATACATCACAACGGTAGAATCACGAGTGTGCGCAGTGGATCTTCTGTCTTTGTGGCGTGACAAGTCCTTCGGCAAGCATGGTGGCGCGTATGCCTGCAAAAGCGCGAGACATTGTGGTTGGTCGTGAGGCAATTTCGAAACAGTGGTGCAGTTTCAAAGCCCCACTGCTATCGTGAAATCGTGAAATGCCGCGTTGGATAGGCTACGATGCGTTGTGATAACGATAGCAGAAGACGCCCCATGCGTCATGTGCATGGCAACGTCAACAAAGCTGAGACGACGACAGCAGGGCGGTAACAAAGAGTCTAGGATCGTGATGCTTTGTATACAATGGCACGACCTTGAGGTCTCTGTGGTCAACAGACTGCGAGGCTGTGAATTAGCATCAGCAGCTGCGTCGCATTCTTGTAATGTCGGCATACCCAGCTGACGACCTTTGTTCACGTAATTCGGAGCAATTTCCATCCGTCTCTGCGCAAAGTGCACAGGAACAAGCAGGACGAAGTACGTTGATGCTGTGGCTCACTCCGACATGTCCAAAACATAAGACGAAGACAGCAGAGACAAGACACTGGGCTGTTGGGACAGGATTTGAATTATACGCAGAACTAACAGATGAGAAATGGCATTACGCGTTTAACTCGCTCCAGCCTTCATCACAAAGTCGGCATCCGCTTCAACTCGTTGACGAGATATGCCAGTCCTTGAGCAGCTTCTTGTAACTGCTCCCGCGCAGCTTCTTGCACTACCTCCTCTGCGTCAGTCCCGCTTCGATATTCCAAGCAGCGCTTGATAATCTTTACGAAAGTCCTCGGATGTGGCGCAGTCTCAAAGTCGTTCTGGTCCCAGCCCTGGGCAGTTTGAATGCTGTTTCACGAACAACGCCCTCGTCGGAGGTGTATACAATCTGTTTCCCGGTGCAGATCATGTAGAACATCAATCCGAAGAGCTTGACCAGTATATCTGCAGGCAACTCGGTGCGTCTTGATGTACGTTGGCCAATATTGAAATACCAGCACATTTCCTGTTCCAGTGGGTTTTGCTTCGCGAAAAAGCTCTGCGGTCGTTCTTTACAAGTATGGTATTTGATGTCTGCCAATGAGGGCCAGTACCGCAGATGGTAGATAACGTCCCCAACTTGCACATATCCAAGGACCAATTTGTATGCAATTTGTACGCGTGACAACTCCGTGACAGACTTCCACTGCTGATGCTGGATCAGGTCCAGGAGTGTTTCTGGGACCCTGGACCATATACCATCGCGAGTATCCTCGTGCAGATAGTACGAGTTGTACTGATTTTCTTCGCTGTTCGCACTAGGTCGATGACAGATGAATCCCCATGTGAAGATCTCGCTTGCATATGATGGCGCAGGTTTCCCCACACTCAATAGTTCGGCTGCCGGGTCGTGAGGTGCTTCGTCTGTTAGCAAAGATTCGACAAACAGTTTAGTAGCCGTGTTGGTGAAGGTGTTGTCGGTAGTATTGGTGCTGGCATCCCTCGAAGTCGATTGTGATGTACCGTCCTGGATTGCCAATCGAGACACTTGAGGAAGCTCTATCGGGGCAGATTTATAGAGCTCATAGGTATATCGCTGTTTCCTTGTCAAGCCTACGGCATGTTGAAGATCTCGAGCAGCCTTCTGAAAGTCTCCATGCAGATGAAAGCTCCACATGTAAGCTTTGTCTCCCAAAGAGCTCTGCATGTCGAGTAGCCGCTGGTGGAATCTCTTCAGCAGCTTGCCCGTCTCTCGATCTTTTTGATAATCGTCGCTTGACTTGAGCCATTGTCCTGGTGCGTTTGCACGTTGACTCAATTTCAGCTTGAAAGAGTTCAGTTTGCCCTCCAGCTCAAGCACTTTCCTGTTGAGCTCCTTCAATAGCCTAGCCAGCTGGGGCTCGTCGTCTTTTTTGAACACAATAGTGTGAAACAGACTTGTCGTCTCAACTGATTCGACCGAGGTTAACAAACCAAAGCCGGCAAGTGTCTCAGAAATAGCTAGAGAATCGCTTGTCTGGTCACTAGATGTGGCCCCAGACTTGCTGGTCACCTTGGAATTGGCAGGAATGGGAACATTCTGTGACTTTGCGGTCGTTGGACTTGTGTAGGATGATTTCGGTCTTGGCAGTCTAGAAGAGCTCGTTGACGTTGTGGTAGACGGTTGAGTATGTAGGGTACGGCTGTCTGTGCGTACGGGCGTTGAATGAGTTTCGAGCTGACTATGCTTTCTGGTGTTTGCGATAGCATGCATCAGTTTCAATGAAGTTTTCGCGGTACCCTTTATCATTCGCTTGAGGACCGGGTCGTTGTCTGCGATATAGTTAGAGCTATAAGCTCGATATCATTATTATGCTCTGATAACATACCTCTTGGATCATACTTCGACAGTATTTTGTTAATTGCAAAAGCTTCGGATCGAATTGCTGGAGCATAGATATGCAGTAGCCTCCATTCATCCGTCTCGTCATTGAATCGAAGATGATCGTACTGTTCAAGTATCGCAATTCCTTCCCACTTCTGGAGCATTGCCCTAGCATTACACGCTATACTTGCTATAACAGCACTATTTTGATCCTTTTGCGCGAAGTACACCAAACCTTTCAGAATGATCTCCCCAGTTTTCTCGACCCCAGAGATGGTTGCTCCAGCTTCAGCCATGATGTGAGATAGTGGCGGTCGTGTCAAGAAAGCAGGAGGTTTCGAGAGAGCAGACGGGTGGTTGACAAGCTTTTGAATTGAGTACAACAGGTAACGATTGTTTGTACGAGGGGGGGTCGCACATCAGCCATCAGCCATCAGCTTGACGATCAGCTGTCGGTACACAACCTAAGGCGTTTAGGTATCATTAGTCACGTCACAAACCTGAAGTCTGTCTATGTGCACTACTCCGTTCAATACCACAGAAGCATTTCGAAGGTGTCAAGGATCAGATGCCTATCAGGATAGCTGACAGAAATCGATCGGATAGATTAGCGCCAGCGTTAAGCAGAAGTCACAATGGCGTAGCGCCAGCTTAAGACAGCAAGTCGTATGACATGGCATTTAGCTGTACAAGGGTTGTACAGACCTCGCTTAGAAGCAAGCCGTGTGAGAGTTGTACAAACCTCGCTTCAAAGCAAGCTGTATTGAAATCGTGATTATACAGAGCTCGCAAGCAAGCTATGTAGGAGTTGTGCCACAATCAAGTCAAGGTACAACACAGTATACCACACTCGCTCAAAACAAAATGAGGCTACTATAGCCGTGGAGTCGTGTTGGCGAGATACCGAAGATGTGTGACACGATACTGTAGCCTATTTGTGTTGCGTTGGGTCGGTGACAAACTTGCAACGGCAAGGCAGGATCAGTGCGCTAATGCGCGTGCCTCCTTTCACGTCACGAGTGTTTGTTCACGTCACACTAGAGCGCGCACATCCTTTGTACAACCTGAAGAGCTGCTGTAATGTTTTACTATCAGTCTCTCTCCTCCTGCTGTTTTGTCCTATATGATCCATCCTAACAGCATGCTGCAAGTTGCAACGTAGTCGCGCCACCATGAACAAGAATGAAATTACTGGTACGAAACCTGTCTTGATATGCAAGCTGGTGTGCCTCGTCAGATACATGCTTCATGATGTATCCGACATCATCCGACGCATCAGATTGCTGCAGCCTGTTGAGGAGATGCTGGAACCCTTTGTCTACATCACGAAAGACATACAGTTCGAGATGGAGTGCGTTAGAGCATGGTGTAACGAGCTTCGCTCTCTTCACAGCGATGACCTGCGTGCGGGCAAGTACTACATGTCCTGGGAAGCTGGTCTGGAATGCGACAAACGACTCATAGCTGCCTATTCCTTCACGAAAAGAGCATTTGCTGTCCTGAATGACATCGAACGCATGAGCCGCAAACCAACAAAAGAGACAGCTCTACTCTTACTACAAGATCTTCCTGATCAAGCTGCTCGGATCATCAGATTGCACACAATGCTCGAAGGCGTGGTCATGGGTCTGACCAGAGTCACTACAAGTATCAAAGCAGAACGCAAGACGACCCTCTCAACCAATGGCTTATTCTTCAGATCAGATGATCAGCCGCTGAAGCTGATGTGGGAGGCCGCAGTCGAAGGCTTGTTGACTTTGAAGGAACATCAGCCCGAGGTGTGGAGTGATATGCTGAAAAGGGTCTACTGTTGGGGATGTGGGCAGTTCGAAGAGCCACTTCCCCTCGATCTCTTCTTTGATTATGCTGAGAATACTCACAATTGTCGATATACATTGGAGGATGGACTCTTCTACATCCTTTTCTATACCGGTATGTCACTGCCATTCATCCTGTATGAAAGACGATCTGACTCTGTAGATGTTGCGCTCAAAGCAATTCCTTCCGACAGCGATCTCGCCGTCTCTGCACAGAATTCGCATGGTCGGATCTCGAACCTACTGAAGAAGGAGGTGTTTCTGAACAGAAGCCTTCGTGAATGGTGTGACGCTATACTCAGGCTAGAGAGACCGCGTGGTTGGTATGAGGATTATCTTCCTCCTGACACCTCGAAGGCACTGGACAAACTTGTCTTCGGTATGAAGTTGGTCCTTGCAGCACAGTGCACTATCGACGTAAAGTACGACCTCATGTGGGAAGAGCGCCCGTTCTTGGTGGCTGAGGCAAAAGAGCGCGTTGCGCGTGAGGTCACGCCGCGTCTGCAGACTATGGACAGAAACGGGATACCTAGCACCAAAAGAAGTACTGCTGGCCCTCAAGCAGTCTTACCGCAACATGCTATCGAAACAACGAATCACAAGAAATCAGCAGACCTAGGTCAGTCGATCGAAACTGGCAATCTTCACAGCCCGGATTCTCCTGCCAGCCCCAAATCACTCACAAGGCATATTAGTGTCGTCAACTTCAAAGATGTTGCGGACGATGATGATTCAATGGGTTCGTCTCCGCGAGCGCGTAAGCAGGCTGAGAAGGCGTGGTCTTCGGAAAGAATGAGGTACAACCTGATTCTCGTGACAACTACAGACAAGGGTTTGCACTTCAAGTGACTCATGATTACAAGTACTGACACCTTCTTAGGCACAAAATCGCTTGAACGCCTTTTCGCCTTGGCAGGAATACAAAAGAATACCCTATCTTCAAAGCCTTACACGAACAGGTATCAATCCTTGACGACGACAGAAACAGCAGTCCGGGAGCACGGCTTCAGACTGGTCACAGTGGTGTGAAAGCACACGGGAATACTGGCGGGGCAGCGAGTTGAGTGCGGGGCTGTCATGTTGTGGCTGAGCGGCCTGTGAACTTGCGATGTGTGCGCAATCAACAACAGCTTAGGCCTGCGAACTGGACAATAGGGGCGTTAATGGGCACGATCTGGACAGCCGTAGTGAAAGTGTCGATGCGATGGCACGACTGCCGGCGAGTCGCGTGTCGTGGAGTAATGGCCTGGTCTGTGTTCACAATTCTTCGTGCTATGTGTTTCCACACTTTCGATGTCAATCATCTCCCCCTGATGCCCTTTGCCCTTGCCAAAATGATGAATATCGTGTGCGCACCGTTTGTCACAGCTTCACTCATCACGTACTAAGCTGCATACACGTTTCGAAGCCGATACCACGCCGTGTGTCTACACCAAGAACCTGAACGGCTTCCCGGCCACCGCCACTACATCTCTCACCTTCTCACCCCTCTCCAACTTCTTATTATCCCTACTCAGCACCACCCTCAAGCCCGCCGCCGCCAACACCGCCACCACCGCCGTCGCGCAATTAACCCCAAACGCAATCTCATACCTCGGAGCCATCCTATCCTGATACATATAACTCGTAAAGATACTCGTACAATTACTGACCGCATTAATCAGCGCCAATCCCGCCGCCCTCTTACTCGCCGGCCTCAACAGCGTGTTACTAATCCATGCCAGCACGACGACGAAGGCAGGGTAGAAGGAGGCTGGCATGAGCATAATGGCGACGTAGCGGGGCGCGGTGCCGGTTGTGGCGGCGGCAAGGATGAAGGCGAAGATGGAGACGAGGAGGGGGAGAGCGATGTGCAGGAAGCGTTCGCCGGTGCGGTCGGCGTGCCAGGCGTTGAGGGCCGCGGTGAAGCAGGCGAGGAGGTAGGGCGGGGCCGTGAGGAGAAGGGTGTTGATGTTGTTGTAGCCGAGGGTTTTGACCTGGAGAGATTAGTCTGGGACGTATGATTGGGTGGGAAGTGGTGATCGAAGCCATGATGGGAATGGAAGATTCGAGGTCCCGTGAGTCGGTACGTACCACAGTAGGGAAGAAGTTGGTGATACTGGCGCTTGACACAATGCCCGTCAGGAGCAGCATCAACAACCACATTCTGACGTCGGCCAGCGCAAGCGTAAATCCGTGGAAGAAGCTGTGGTTTATTCCATCACCAGTCTGATCGTCCACGCCAGCATCTTGCTGGAGGCGGTAAACTGCGAGTTCGCGCTCCTCCTCGCTCAGCCACATGGTCGTGCGCGGGAAGTTGGGCAGGACTAAGTAGGCTGAGAAAGCAACGACGACAGTGATGGCACCTTCGATGATGAATCTGGATCTGTATAAGCGGGGACGGCCCGAGGGTCGTGGAGGGAAGAGACACTCACAGCCAACGCCAAGCGCCCAAGCCTCTTGCACCATCCAATCCTTTCGTGATGCCCGCAGCGATCAGTCCAGAGAAAGCTCCACTGATCAAACTCCCAGCATACAGCATAGCCGTGCGCAGTGCAAGCTCCTTGCGCGTGTACCAACTCGACAGGAAGAAGAGACAGCCAGGGAAGTACGCTGCTTCGACAAACCCTAAGCAGAAACGGACTGCGACCAGACCGCCAAATGAGTGGGTGGCACCGCTGCAGCCGGAAACGATGCCCCATACTATCATAATGGTGGGGAGGAAGAGCGAGGGGCGGCCGATATGGGAGAGAAAGAGGTTGGATGGGACTTGCATGAGGATGTAGCCGACGAAGAGGATGGAGACGCATGTCTACGCAGTAAATTAGCAGGTGTGAGGGACGAACGAGTGGCACGGGCAACCAAGGCCTGGCCATTTCGGGGAGAGTGCCGTAGTAACTTACCTGATACTCCACGCCAGTTAAGCCGAGCTCTTTGGTCATACCGACCTTGCCGGCGAGTTTGGCACTGGCAATGTTGTTCCTATCGAGATACTGTGCATACCAAATACTATGTGTCAGCGGGATCCGGACCTCTGTTTTGCAACCTTACTGTGACCTTCGGTCATCACAGCAGGAAAAGCAGGGAAGTGGAGCTATGTCAGCCTGGAAAACGCACGTTCATGATATACATCAGCACCAGCATCGGCAACAGCCTAACATCGATTCTGCGAACCAGCCGTTTCTCCATTTGCGCAAGAGCTTCGGGCTCAAAGTCACGCAAGATGGCGGGCACGGCAAGGTCGGCTTTCACATTGTGACCGGCATCGAGCTCGTGGGAAGGACCCTCTTCGAGATGGTACGTCGCGGTCTTGTCCGGGACCGCTGTCTGTGAGTGTGGTATAGACGTGACACCTGTGGTGCCAGCGCTGATGGAAGGTGCCATGAGGATCTAAAAGCAACGGGAGTGTGAATTTCGCAGCAAGACAAGAATGATTGGGGAGAAGGGCAGGTATATAGGGAGAAGAAAACTTTTTCGTGGATTGTATCGCAGCTTTTGAGTAAGCACCATAAAACACCGCGCCGGGATCCCCCGCATCGAGCGACGATCGGTTCCGGAAAGTGGGGCCCCAGATGGGAGCAGCGCCGAGTCTCCACATTCAGAGGCTCTCTCCAGGCTACTCCTCCACAAATGAGGAGGATAAGTGGAGATGTAGGTGTATCTCGGACTTTTGTCGGCGGTCAATCTGGGATGAGTTTGTCTTTTCCCTGACTAACCAGTGGCTATAATGGTACATAAACCTCGGAGGTTCACTCTGTATACTTTACGGGTACCAGTACGCGGTTCCGAGGCTTGAGGCGTGAGGCGTGAAGCCTTGCCTCAGGAGGTAGGTGTATGCTATGTGGTTGTGCTCGCCGATTGGCAAGAATAAAGTACTTATAACTGTACTATTTTAAGAGTATCTCTATAGGACTCGCAGCCTCAATTCCCTCATCTTTCCTCATGCCCGCTGGAGATCCCTGTGCTCTTTCCCCTTCCTTTCCGTCTCATGCAGCACCCCTCATCCTAGCCTCCTCATCACCATCGTCATTGCGATCACTGCGTCTTTCATCAACATTCCTTGCACTTCAAGCATTCAGACCACATACAAACTCCTCCCTCCCTACACGTGCTCGCGCTCGCCAAGCTAGGCATCGCGCAAGACGTCACCTCCGCGCCCCCAGGCTACCCACCAATCACCTACGACGCGCTCGTCACCACCATCCCCGAGCCTCGCTACCCATTGTCCTCTACTACACCACGACCACCCTCTCTGGCACCTCCCCCAGCATCAACATCGGCGTCACCCCAACCCGTTCGCGCCAGCATAACAGCTACCTACTCCGGCGTCTGCCCCACCAACTTTTCCTCCCCGACTTCTGCTCCCTCCGCCGAATGCATCTATTGTCCCAGCCAGGGTTTCTATTCCTACGCCAACACCCTATGCGGCACGAGCCAGTACCGCACCGCTAGATATAGTGATGGATACGTCCTGGTGGGGATTCAGCCGTCGGGGGGCGCGTATCTCAAGTCGATCGCCTGCTTGCCGAGCGTGTCTGGGTATTGTGTGCTGCCAGCGATTCTGCCGAACATGAGGATCGATTCGTATACTACCACGACGGTGACGTATCCGGATGAGGAGACGTTTACGTCGACGTATAATGGTTAGACACATGTCTTCGCAGCGGGTGTACGTTGATACAGCTGTTCTATCTCAGGATGACGTGTGATCCCGAGCTTACTTTCCCCATAGGTCAACATGCCCGGCACGGGCGGTGCCGTCACCTTGACTCCTCCCGGCTTCTATAGCGGATCTATCACCACCATCACGACGGATGCGCAGACGTTTACGGAAGCCGTGAGAGTGCTACCGAGTGTCTATGTGCAAGCTACCCCGTCTGGCACAGCTATCGCAGCGCCATGTCAGACCTCATCAGGTATAGGAACCCCGACGACTACAAGTCGGGGTTGTTCCAGCGGCTCGTCAGCTTCAAGTACTTCGAGTGTCTCGAGTCGTGCGAATGATGCAAGCAGCGCAGCTTCCAGCAGTACATCCAGCGCCTGTGCAGTCGGTGCTGGGTCTACCTCAGCCAGCGGCACGACCTCCCCAGACTCAAGTTCCGGCTTCGTCGACGGTTCAAGCACCTCAGCTTCAAGCAACCAGTCCTACACCTCCGGCGTCCCACCCGACGTCGGCATCCTCGACCTTCCGAGCAGTGTCGCTGGCTTGCCTTCTGGCGGCAGCGGATCCGTGCTCATGACCTCGGAAGCACCATCAGCCAGTGCCAGCGCTATCACAGTCGAGGTGACACTGTGTCGATTATCGACTCGAAGGTGCAAGTGGTAGTAAGACTACGATTATGGTCGTGCAGACGATGACGAGTCAACGGGCTTCGGGGTCGAGTGCGGGACCTTCGACTGGTGGTAGTGGTGGAAGACGAAGTGCGAGCAGTGTGCTGGCGTAGGTTGGCCGTGCGAATGGGATAGTAGGAGGGAATATGGCGGCAGTTGTGATTGGGGCTCTGGTTGCCAAGGTTCTGGGAGCGGTGATAGAGTATGGCTTAAGACTGATTCCCGCGTGCGTCGGAAATACGCAGCGGAGCGTAACGATAGTATCGAGGGTTCGCGGGGTATTATGGATGCGCAGATGGCGGTGCCGATGGCGGCGTGAGGTGGGACTCAATGTGTGTGCCGTGTGCGGTGATGAGGGGGATGGATGGCGATGGGTAGTGAGTGGAGAGAAACTTGGCGATAGAGATGGAGTCCATGACGTAGATATTGATATGAAGTTCGTTAATGGCAGGACGGTGTGTTTGGTGCTAGAGCGCTTCCAAGAGGAATGGGACGCTGGTGGTTACGTGAGTAAGAGATTCTGGTGGCAATGAGAAGTAAGAGAGGAACAGAGAGAGATAGAAAATTACGGAGGTTCCGCTGATCTTGTTGTTAAGCGTGCAGTATCTCATCTTCCTGATCGTACGACGCGCAAGAAGCCGCAGAGGTGTAAAGAATGTAAGAAGATAAGCCAAGGGCAAGGGAATGAAAAAACGAGCTAACGCGTGCGATTCGCAACAAGCAGCAGATCAGCTCTTTGATATTGAAAAACTAACAAAATAATGACCCTTAAGCATACGCGCAACTAAGCAGGACTCAATGCGGCTTCAGCGTTGGCTCAATTTCAGGGAACTCGACGAAGATAGTCTTGTAAGGAATCTTCTGATAATTCGACATCATACGCATACGCCAGACGGCGGGGAGAGAAGCAGATTTTCTTCGTGTATGCGAGAACATAGAGGATGATTTCGGCCTTCGACTCAGACGGCTGAGCGTTTGTGAGCATTGATATGGCGAGAGAATAAGGAGGTATGGCAGGAGCTCGGTAGTCAGATGAGTGATTGAGGGTCAATGAATGAGGATGGAGTAGGAGCTTGATTTAGCGTGGTTATACTGCGGGGTCAGGTGAGGTGAGCGCGCATGGTATATAGGTGATGTACTGACAGGGCTGATGACGTCCAAGCTTGCAGGGGAAAATGTCCTGTATTAGGATACCACGTCTGACTGGAGTCCCTACGACAGTCTTGCCGAGATGATTCCGACTTTTCGTGCTAGGACAGTAGGCTGGACTCTAGTTGACACGTACGTAGTTCTTATCGTCGTGTCAAACAGTACCGCGTATACTTAATCCAAAAGCGATCGGTCCATCGTAATATGCGATATCGCGTCTGATGTCGCGTCAACGCATGCGATACTGCGTCAGGACATGACACCTTCACTGTTGTATGAGATACAGACAAGTACTCCGATGGACAAAGTGCAAGAATGGCGTGTTAAGCATAGCGAGTTGTGGTCCCATTGCGTATTGTAATACCAGTTGACATTCCATGTCCAAGGACAAGACCAAAATTACAAGTAGACCTGCGCCGCACGGAGTTCAGCCAGCATGCCTTTCACATCGGCTCCAGTAAAAAGGCAAAGTTCCACTCTTCACACTTAACCTCGTACTTCTTGCCAATACCTGCTCGATCATCAGTAGTAATTCATGCACACACACCGCCGTCGCACCAACAGTACTCACGAGGTCCACAAGCTCCCGTACCAACACCCGCCATCTTCTTGTCCAGTCTGAGCAGCACCGCATCTTCCTCCTTGCCGACCAGATCGCACGGATGCTTCGCGGCCTTCAGAGCCTGCGCCGAATATCTCGACAGCGCCCACTCCAACAGTCCTTGCTCATGCTCCTGCTCTTCCTCATCTCCCGACCCGACCATTCTGATCTTGATACCACCCTCGCCACGTTCGTCGCTTATACGCAGCCATCGTGTGTCCATGCGATTGAGATTTTCTTGCGGCACTTCGTACGGAGTATGTAGTTCGTTGACATCAGCATTCCACAGCCCGATACGCTGAGCGGCTTTCTTGTCAGCATAGGCTTCGCCTGGCCCAAGGCCGAACCAGGACGCATGATTGAGAGAGCTGTCAAGGCGTAGAAGGATACCGACGTGGGGAACGGTGCGCGGTGCAGCGCCAGAAGGCTTCATATTCATGGAGACGCGGATAGTGCCGCTGGAACTGATGTGGTAGGTTGTGTTGACGATGAAGGCCCAGGCCAGGATAGGAGGTGCCATGCGGGAGCTCGTTGTGATGGTGATGTGAGATAGAGTTTGTGAAACAGAAATTGATCGTAGTGAGGAAGTCATAGTGTCGAGACCCCACCGTTTCCAGTCTTTGGCATCGCTCGCTGCATCGTTGTCCGTTGGTGCGCGCCAGAAATCTGGGAGGAGCAGTGGCGAACAAGAGTGTAAAGGGAGGAGACCACGATCGTTGTAAGACCAGGATGAAAGAAGACCGGTGGCGCTATCGAACTCAAGAGACCATTCTGCACCGCTGATGGTGTATGCTTGTTGAGTGTGCTCAAGGCTTAGCTTGGACGTTTATATATTGGCAGGAATTGTTGTGGCATGGGCGGCTAATTTTCCGCCAAGTCTAAATTGCATCCAAGCTACCTCATACCCAGCGTCAGCCCAGGCAGTAGATGTTCTTTGACGAAATGTCACAGTCATGAAGACTTCTTCGTGCGGCTCGTGTTCTGGTATTGACGGAAGTGAGATCTTGCCCTGCTTGCCAGGGATTATGTTGGGAACGCGCAGTGGGAATACAGTGGACGAAACCAAGCTATCAACATCAGTCAGTCTTACATACTTGATAAGATAGCGGTGGAACGCACCTGTCACCAAAGACCTCAATCTTCGCGTCGACAGCGAGATGCTCGAGGCCGGTGAACAGATACTCGTTTTGAATGACAAGAGAATTCTCCTCAACCCACCCTCTGACAGGTGCATATGTCTTCTTAAGTTCAATCTTGAAGTCCTTGTCAGCGATTGTGCTGCTACGGTATTAGCACTACTCACCAGGCCAGGACTTGGGGTATGATCAGAGAATAGCAGTCCATCCTGTTGAGGTGTCAGCTCGTATGAAAGATGAGCCAGCGAGGGATTATATACCATCACAAAGGTAGAATCATTTGGCACATCGCCAAAATCACCTCCATAGCCGTAATACGTTCCAGTCTGATCGGTTTTGAGCAAGCCATGATTTGCCCACTCCCAGATGAATCCTCCCTGTAATCTGGGAACAGTGCGGAAGGCTTACACGTTAGCTTTCGGTCTTCTGTAGAAAACCCGACTCACCTTCAGCGTACTCCATCAGCCAGCCGGGCCCATTTCCCATGGCATGTCCATATTCACACAGCACGATTGGCTTTGCAAATGTACCATCCTCCGCCACGCCTTCAGTGTGCGCCATATGCATCAGGTCCTCGACACTGGTATACATTCTCGAGTACATATCAGCAGTCTTAGCTTTAGCATCACCTTCATAATGCACAAGTCTTGAAGGATCGACCTTTTTGGCATATTCATACATTGCTGCATGGTTCTGGCCATAAAATGCCTCATTGCCCAAGCTCCAGATGATGATACTAGGGTGGTTCTTGTCTCGCTGCACAAGCTGCTCCATTCTGTCGAGATAAGCTGTCTTCCAGGTAGGATTATCGGATGTGAAGTCTGCTGCTTTGTCGAACGTGAGAGCTTTTGTATCGTCGTAGCTGAGATGAGCTGGAATGTCCACCAGGCCACACGCTACAGCGGTGTCGAAGCCGTGACACTCTAGATCGGCCTCGTCCATGACATACAAGCCCAGCTCGTCTGCAAGGTCGTACAAGAGTGGATGACTATGATCCGATCAGTGCCCGACATCATCATCAGAGCTCATGTTTGTGCTCACTTCGGGTAGTGCGACGTGCGAAGTGCATTGACGTTGTGCTGCTTCATCAAAAGCAGGTCTTTCCGCATGAAGTCGTACGGTACAGCTCTACCGTATCGTGGGTGATGATCATGGCGATTGACTCCACGCAACAGAACCCTCCTGCCATTGACGGTTATCAGGCCGCCCCTCAGCTCGACCTTCCTGAATCCAACACGTTGATATATCGTTTGGATGATATCATCTCCTGAGCATAATGACAGTTTCAGATCATACAGCGCTGGAGTCTCTGCCGTCCATTTGTGTGGGCATGCTACGTCAAAGGACAGAAAAACTTCCTTCTGATCTGCTGAGACTTTCTTTTTGACACTATCCAGAGCTTTTCCAGAATATGACAACTCCGCCTTGAGCTCACAAGGTGTATCGCTCGAGATTTCGGCGGATATTTTTAGCTCTGCATCATCATAGGTTTCATCAAGATGTGGTACCACTTCAAAGTCTTCGATACGACTGCTGGGAAAACATAGTAAGTAGACATCTCTGAACATACCGGAGAGCCACCACTGATCCTGGTCCTCGATATACGTGCCATCGCTCCACTGGTAAACACGAACAAACAGTATGTTTCCGTCATCCTTGTTCACAGCATGCGTGATATCGAACTCAGCTGGATTGCGACTTCCTTGTGAGTAGCCAATCTCGACGCCATTGAGCCAGATCTGGAAAGCAGAGTCGACACCTTCGAACCTCAGTCGCAATTGAGAGCCTTCTGTCCACCTAGAAGGGACTTGGAAGGTCTTTGTATAGCTGCCTGTCGGGTTTTCTGAGGGAACAAAAGGTGGGCATACAGGTATTGGGAATACAACGTTTGTGTAGTGTGGATGACCGTAGCCCTGAAGCTGCCAATGACCAGGAACAGTGATCTTCTTCCACTCGTGATTGGTGTCCAACAAAGACTCGGAGGCTTCTGTTGAAGGCGTCAAGATCGTTCCGGCCACCTGAGGCGCCAGTCGTGGCGAGGATGCATAGTTGAAGTCCCACTGTCCATTGAGTGAGAGACACTCTTTCGGAAGCCAATATGCTCGTGGAGGGAGTCTATTCTTCTGGACTATCTGCTCATTGCAGTAGTCTGGTACTTGATCTCCGTGCATGCTAGCGCCCTCATAGTATCAACTATGTAGAATACCTTAATGTCTTGCCGGTGATACACAATCACTCGATTAGTGAAGGCAAGTGGTCGGGTTGCTACTGGCGAGCGGGGCAAGCTTCTCGGCTCGGCGTAGAGTGGTCCGAAATGCAGAAAGAGGAAGGCACGACAAGGTCACTTACAAGCACGACAAGGTGTCAACGCGATGGAGTTCTGCTAATCTGCTCACCCCTCGTAAGTCGGCCCATGTTTGTGTACTACGCATGTCAACCTAGCAGAAATGACGAGGAATGCGTGGTCGGCGTTGGGATGTGCATACCGTACTTTTTGGTGCTCTAACTCGTTCTGACCTCGACTATGACATAGCAGACTCGGCAACATGAACTTTCGTGCTGCATTCTCGCTACTTCAGCCATAACGGTAATCGCTGCTCCCTCTTCTTGGCCTGACACACCTTTCGAGACCTCAGGACGTCAAATCGTTAGTCGATCGAGGAAGAATAACGTGTGGATCGAAGTCAATTGGCTTGGAGCAGCAGACATAATGCTGCCAGACGATCTTTGATACCAAAGTATCGAGAACATTGTCAACAAGATATCTAGTCTTGGGGCGAACGTCATTAGGCTGATCTATGCCATCGAGATAATTGACGACATCCTCAGACTCCGCTTTGCAAAACACCTTGTTTAACGCCCATGGGACTGTAAACGGCACTATTGTGCTTTATGCGAACTTGAAGAAGAACTTACATTTCACGCTGTACACAACACGTCTTGAGGTATGCATGAATCCGATCATATGGACGCAAATTCCAATGCTCCATCAGGTTTTCGGCGCTGTTGCTGCCGAGTGTGTAAACCAGCAGACCTACATCCGTCTCGACAATCATGTGTCAAAGGTGATGTGTCAAAGGTGATGTGTCAAAGGTGATGTGTCAAAGGTGATGTGGTGCTATAACAATGATGACGGTAATGCCTGGTTCGGTCATACCTACTTCAATGTCACGTAACGGAAGTGAAGACTCGCGTTCATGGCAAATCATACGAGTAATCAGGTCTTTCCCGGATACCCAAGCTGAGGTTGATCAAGGTCGAATCGTGGAGAGCACTTACTTCAATGGCATTGCGCAATGAGCTTCGACGAGAACCTACTGACAATGCCACATTTGACGGCACCGAGTACAGTTGGGCAGATTGGTACGACAATGTCATCCCAACAGCCAATGTCATTCATGCCAACAATCCCAACACACTGATATTCTTTTCTGGCGAGAACTTTGACATCACGCACTTCTAGGTCGCCGCAAGCAGTTCAACACTACACAAAGCTGTTCATTCGTGAGACGTTGAAAGGCTGATGAATGGTTACATAGCTTGGCGTGTGGCCAAGAGCGTGCAAGGCAGGCTGTAGGGCGGCGACAATGTACAGTAGTGATCAAGTCATGATAATAATGATGCGCTCCAGCTGTTCATGAAGATGTGTGTTTGTAGTCACGTGACATTTATTCAAGGTTCCCAATGGAACAATCGTCATTTCTTCCACGCTTCAAATTACAACACGTTCCGAAATCTGGAGAGATGACGACCTCCAACAATTCCATCCACTAGTCGCGTGCTTGCTGGCTCTCTCTTCCACTTGCGCAAGTGACGCGTGCTCTATCCGCCACGATGGCATCCCAGGAGACGACTGCGAAGCTGCAGCAAGCCACAAACCTCCAATGGCTGTCGACTGCTCACATTTTCTCGATCGCGGCAACAGCATTGGCAGTGACAGTCTTACCTTGGCGATACTTGCTCAGTGGTGCTCCCGTCCTGACTGCCTCCGTTCTCATCGGTGCAGCTAACGGAATCCGCATCTTGCCTTTCGTCAATCTTTGGGTGTTACTTGGATTGATCAACATTTCCTACTCAATCGCGGCCACGTCATGGCTGCTATACTACGCGTTTGCCATAGGTTGTTATCCTGCAGTCTTGATCTCCTGTCTTTTCCAGTTCAGTGCTGTCGCAGATTTCACGCGGGACAATCTTCGCCGAGTCCTACAGATTCTGGATTTCACCGAAGACAAGATCGCATTCTTTGACCTACCTGCACTCGAGATAGACACTCCGGATGTGAAGGGCGGGTTGATGGTGATTCGAGGCTTGACCATATCGTTTTCGACCTTGACGGTGATTGCTCATGGGGTAGAAGTGGGTATCAAACTGAGTGACGACATGGAGCTTGCACTGGTCACAGATGAGGTGAAGATTGAGTTCTTCAGAGGGATTCATGTCAGCGATTGCTATGGCAACTTGAAAGGCGGACTATTCGAGATGACATTTGGCGAGCTTGCGCCGGCCACAAGGAATGACAATGGCGAGCCTGTCATGTTTGAAACAGACACACCAATGTTGCAAGCAGTGGGAAAGGCTATCGATCGCGTGGAGTCTGGGAGTGTGCACCGAAATTCTGTTGATATGGGACAGCCTAGCGGTTCAGGATTCTCTCGAGTGCCGACACTGTCGAATAACGGCGATGTGACACCATTGTCGATCTCGAGGGCCTCGACATTGAGGTCTGTTGAATCTGTTGACACCCTCATTGGCGATCCCTCTCCAGTCATGTCACGGACATCCACCATGAAGTCAGTATATGGCCCTGCTCCTCCACCACTTCAAGACCGAAAATTTGGCCCTGCTCCTCCACCACTTCCAGACCGACAACCTCCACCAACAAACATACCAGAACAGCAGAGTTCACAATCCTGGCAAAAGACGCCTCCACCACTACCGAGTCGTGCACAAGCTGTACCAATGGTTGATCATATGACAGAAGGCTCTCCTCCGAAAGACGACTCATCTCCCATCCACGCAGTCAAGAGTGCGAAAACGCTTACTCCTTCTAATGAAAGCGCAGCGCGGAAGTATCAAGAAGCACTTCGCAACATTGCAGACACCAGCCCAATAAAACAGGGTCAGAATGAACTTGAGACACGCCACTTTGGCGAGCGTTACCTTGGATCAACACGCATCATTGGAGACACCATTGATCCTGCAGACAAGCACGCTCTCCGGTCGGCGACATGCTCCTGGCTTCAGGATCAGTCATCTATTGCACATCCTTCTACCAGATCCATAAAGGTCACCACAATTCAGGCCATGACGCCACCTCACGTTTCGCGCTTCCTCCATCGCTTGCCACTGTTGTTCAGGCTGATGATGTGCCCACTAACCTACTTCCACCCCGTTGCCATAGACTCTATCACAGCTGGAGCATCGGGTGCATGGGTCGAGTCCATGCTTCACCAACATGTCTTTAAGCACTATCCTGAGCAAGATGCAGAACTTCGTCGCTTGTGGGCAAGAGTATCTGCATGGCTGACAGATGCAACCTTTGTGTTTCAACTCGGCCAGATTAACGGGCATGCTCAGACGGCAGTCAACACGGATCACGACATTGAGACATATCTTGACATTAAAGGTATGTATGATCATCCGCCATGATTGAGGTTCAGAATTGACTAAGACTAGACATCATGGCGTACCGCACCATGCCCAACGCGAAAGCCACAGAACTGAAGCAAGTTGTCCGCTTGGGCGGCGCGGATGCCAGGATCTTCGTGCCTACCTTTCTGTGAGTCATGTTAACACTTTCCGTGTCAGCTATCTGACATTTCTCTCAGCATGCCTCACCACGAACACCTTCTTCCCCCATTGCCGACATCAGCCGACCGCCGCGCTGGCGAAGCTGCTGTCCGTGACGCCGATGGTCACCCCGCCACCGTACTCGCCGAACACGAGCTCGGCAAGCTCGAGCGCGACGAAACCGCTGGCAAGCTTTCTGTGCATGCCCGCTTGCCTGCGGTCGTAGACCAGGAACTTCTTAACTTTGTCGCTGCACTGGTCAAAGCGACCAAGCTCATTGAGATGGACAAGTCGGGTCTCACGAGTCCAAAGAGTGTGCCTGTTGATGCCGATTCCGATACTGCTAGTTTGGACGAGCGACTCGACGAGAATGAGAGTCTCTCGAGGGAATCAACTCAGAGCCAGTCTCACGGCCATGGCCGCTTCAAGGCGTTGCACATGGGCTATCTCAAGGACATCAAAGGGGTTACGAAAGACTTTACAGGCATGACGAAAGACTTTACGAAGGCCGTTTCCCACGATATCAGGCACTCCATCAAGCGTACGACGGTAGATGCGGTGGTCAATGATAAATGGATTGCGAAGCTTGTTGGCAAAGTGGCAAAGCAGTTGGAGAATGCACTGGGGGACGTGGGATATTCGGGAGAGTTGCCGATTGCATTGGGGCCATACAGGGATCAGGCGGAGACGGCGTCGAAGATATTGCCATAGTGTACAAACGTTGCGGAATTGCAAAAAGCAGAATGTCCATGGAAGGTTTTGAGCGAATGCATTCCTTCTCGCGGCGATAGGGACTTATAGGACAGTCTGGACGAAACACAGAGGTTCAGCAGGGTTAGCTGAGGAAACGGTTACACAAGGTGGGGTTGTTTCAGGGCTATTTTCAGATTCGTGCATGCGTGCTTCGGCAGCTCTTCCCAGGAGTTGTCTCGATGATTTTCTCTCAACATGACAGCAAGCAGTACAGTATCGTGGTCCTTCCATGCATAATCAACTTAGGTAGACAGAGACTGTTGAATTCGTGCCAGGAAATCATCTGAACGAGCAAGATGCTGGACTGTCCTTGATGTCCTCGAGGAGGCTGGCGGGCCCCTGCAAGTTTCTAAATAAAGATCAGCCCATCACACCCTATCACAGGCTTCTGCATCCGACAAGGATTTGCTGTTTCGCGTTGGTTTAGAAAACACCCTTATGCTTCTGGTTTCAGTGCCTCACTCTCGCTCTACATCACTTGCTACTTCGTCTTGCTGCTTTCTCCCATCTCACGGCGCGGTAAGTACCTCGTTCAGCGCTTCTCGAGCTGGACACAACTGACAAGATCTGAAGAGCGGTACGATAGCATCTGTCGATCCCGTCTCATCTTCGCCTAGCTTCAACCACAACTTGACGACCCCGCTTCTTCACTTCTTCAACTCTACCTCTAGGCCATCCAACCACCAACCATCGTCAGATATACACATCGACTCGACAGTATCAACAGAAGCCACGGCTTCCCAATACACGTCAAGTAAGTTGGTTCGAAGAAAGTCCAATCGGCAAGGCGGACAGGCAGCACGCAGAAAGAGCAGGAGTCAAGGTCAGGCGCGACAACACACGGCTTCTGGGCGGCAACTTTCTGGTCACCGCGTGGTGTCTCTCCTAGACTGGGGGCCTTGGACGACAACCTCAGAGTGATTCTCTTCTGCTCCACGGAGTACATGCATGAACAACAACTTCGGCCTCGTTACGCTCTCTCGTCATGGCGCTGGACTCTAAATCTTCCTCGACTGTCACTCCGATCTCAATACACACCCTCCCAGAATCATGGCAAGATGACCAAGGTCCAGTCACGCGACCCTTCTCACCACGAGGCGCAACTGGAAACCCAAACTTCTCACTCCTACCACCACTGAACACATCCGCACCTTCTCCAGCCCTCGCAGCGACCCCGCCGCACATCCCGACACCACACTCAAGAGCTAGTCCTGCTTTACCAAATCATGCCACCACAATTTCTGCACGATCACGGCCACCGTCAGCTGTCTATCCAGTCTGTCCCTCCAGTCTTCCTCACGCCAACGTCCGCGACTTTGCATATGCATTTACCAACAAACTACAT
>Ga0058702_10000278_pt1 | contig 24452 bp, 19 predicted proteins | sample AgamicOrSfe_FD_83781 | JGI IMG/M metagenome (GOLD analysis project Ga0058702, IMG submission 83781) | Agave microbial communities from Guanajuato, Mexico - Or.Sf.e | ecosystem: Host-associated > Plants > Phyllosphere > Phylloplane/Leaf | place: Guanajuato, Mexico | collected 2012-05-30 | reverse complement strand
GTCTATTCTCGAGCTCGACACACGATTCTTCGGCGATCAGGGCCACGTGCCTGCAACATCCTCCGCCAGTGTCTATTCTCGAGCTCGACACACGATTCTTCGGCGATCAGGGCCACGTGCCTGTAACATCCTCCGCCAGTGTCTATTCTCGAGCTCGACACACGATTCTTCGGCGATCAGGGCCACGTGCCTGCAATATCCTCCGCCAGTGTCTTCATGGTCCCTCCTGTCGGCCTGACGATCAGCTCGGACATCGAGAGTGCTGCGGTTGCTGCATCATCTGCTGGCACTTCTGCGCTTTTTGACGGATCTGGTGCCGCTCTCGTAGCGAAATACAAAGACTTGATCCTAGAGAAGCAGCATTCTAATACTTTCACAGCCGAGTCTTGATGTCGAGGCAGTTGTCGAGGATGGCAAACTTGCTGTCGGGTTCTTTGGGTACGAACGCATGGTTGATCTGGAGGGTACAAGACGGTGAGTTGGGGTAATGGCTCTCTGTCCGGACCAGTCGATCGAAGAAAGTCGGGCAAAGTCTCTGGGTCGAATCTGTTTGAACAGTTGGTTCTCTTGCCTGTAAACCAGTACGAGTTTTCGATTTGTCCCGAACCGCTGGTCTGCTGGACGATCGTCCACTCTTCGTGGTAGCAACACTACCGGATGATCGTCTTATGGGGAAATTATCTACATGTAGTAATGTACTCCTGTTGTATTGACACACCAATAATGCAAAGTCCATGTTGACTCGGACTTGGAGCTTTGATTAATCGATTAATCTATCATGAAATTGCGAGGTTATGATTACATCTATTTCCTTCCCAGATCCCAGCCAGGTATCACTGTCGAAATCCACTGTGCCTCAAGCCCAGAACGCCCTCAAGCCTGCAATATGGCTTGAGTCTCAATGAAGATTTTGTGAAAGAAGCAGCAAATTACTGTCGCCGCGCATCTGTCGACATGCCTGAGGAAGACACGATCAAGACCAACGTCAAGTATCTCGAGGCTGCAGGACAGTTGCGTTCTAAATCTCGAGAGAGACCTCGCAACGTATTTCATGGTGTCTAGCTCGTTCGTGCTCCATCCCGTTCAGATCTCATGCTCAGACCGGGTGTCCATTGGCTTTGCTCAGAGATGCAGCCTTCTCAGCGGCCTTTTCGGTGGTCATGTTCCTCTCACGCATCGATGGCACGATCGAAGCTGGACCGTTGATCTCCGCGTCTAGAGTCATGTACTCCTTTGCAGCGGTTGGACTGCCGGACTGAGACAGGAAGCTTAGGTACTGCTGCGACAGGTTCTTGACTGCATCGACGGAGAGCCTACTGCTTCGGCGCAGCTCTTGATGAACAGCTTGTATGCGCTTGAACTGTGCTGTCTTGGTCTGAAGAGTGGTGGTTTGATCGATCTCGAACCGCAGGTAACCGCTCCAGTACGGCTCGCTTTCGAGATGAGACTGCTTATGGTCCTCAAAGATTGTTCGTCCTTCGTCTGAATTACCACTACTTTGCCAAGCCAGGCGAGCCATCTCGGCGACCAACGCGCCTTTCGTCGCCGACGAGCATTCGGAACTTGCCAAGTAATGCTCGTAGACGCCGATGGCAGCTTCGTCTCCTTGCTGACGACGCTGAAGATTCGCCAGACATATGATGGCGTCTTGGTAGTCGGGCATTGCGATGAGGATCGCCTCGTAGATGGCGGCAGCAACAGTGGACCGGTTGCAACTTTCTTCAAACAAAGCCCATTGTAGCCTCACAGCTGGCCGTGCGATCGGTGTGTAGATGCAACTGGCTCGCTGCAGAATGTTGCGCACTTCCTCCTCCTTGCCTTCTTGTGCAAACATCCAGCGCGCGTACCGTTGCCAGAATTCGTCGTAGTGTGCAGCCGTGACCAAACAACGCTCGTAGAGGAAACCCGTACGCCTGTAGTCACCTTCAGCTTCTTCAAAGTCGAGGTACTTCTGCCAGTTGGTCAATTGACTTTCGTCGAGCTCTGTGACATGAAAGTAGGGACGCTTGATCTCCTGCTCGTAAGTCCATCGTTTTGTCGTCTCGGCTTGTGTGCGTGAGAAGATCTCGAGGTGATGCTGGTCGAGCCTTGTGCGAAGTTCGCGCTCGTAGTCGTGAGGGTTTCCGGAGTTGATGCCTAGACCCTGGGCTACCTCCGCACTAAAGGCTTGCAATTCCTCCGATGATGCCAACTTTTCGATCGGCTGTGAAGAGGCGAGCTGTCTGTATCGCTCGAAATAGCGGGCATATTGGTGTAGGGGAATGGTGATGATGCGCGAAAGGAGGTCGAAGATTCTGTCGTGACGGTCCAGCCGTTCCTCAAGTTCTATGTACTTGTCCCAGAAAGGGTGTGCGAGGAAATCAAGACCGACGCTTTCTGCTGCCCTTTCGAAAAGCCTTGAAATCTGTCAGCTCTGAGTCTCAAGGTAGGGTTGTAGGATGGGGAGGTGAGGTGCAGACAAGAAAGTGATCATGTGGAGAGACATAGATGTTTCACCACAGTCTATGATGCGGCAGAAACCGATCGGTTCGGTAGGGGCATGGGACCATCAAGCAATGGGTAGAGGAGGTATTTTCTGAAAACCAATGTGAGGACATATATCTTCGAGCTGAGCCGGCTTGCTGGGCCTCACCCTTGGCTCTTGGACTGGTTCGTGATGAAAGTTCATACGTCGTCATCGGCTTCGGAAGCGTCTCTGTGGTCATTCGGGGGCATGTTTCGGGGGCATGTTTCGAGGTCATACTCACTCTCTGATGATGTCGCCATCGTGGCATGTGTCGACCTTGAAGCCGCAGTAGTTGGCCCAGAGGTCGACAGAAATTCCGATACTGGCTACGCCGCGCTCGTATACCTGTCTCGTATTAGTGTTTCTACTGGTGAAGCTAACATGTCTCCAAGACTTACCATTTCAGCGGCCTCAGTGCCAGCAATCGCAAATTCAAGATCGGCATATTTTTTCCAGTATCCGAAGAAGAGTGGGAACTTTGCGAGAAAGCGATCATAAACATCTCTGGCAGCAGTGATAGACTGCGCGCTCGAGTTGCGATTGAGACCTCCATCGAGAGTCTCAGCAGCCCTTACGAGCTTCTCCCAGTTCTCAAATTCATCAGGGTTTGCGAGCTAGGGGGCGTCAGTCTCATATAAGGGTCCAATCAAAGTGAGCATTCCAGCCAGTCAACTTACGACTTCGAGATTGAGCTTGTGCAGTTCGCGGTCCTCGTAATCGATGGGTTGATATTGGTATTCGGCCATGTCTAAAGACGTGATCGGCAGAGCGGGTGTTTCTCCGCAGCCTGATGCTCTCTCTCTCTCTTTCTCTCACGCGCGTCGATGAACCAGGTCTGTATATCTAAGAGTATTCAGATCTTGTTAGATGATAGACGATGTCGAATTGTCAAGAAGAATGAGAGGTTAGCAGCAGTTCATGATCATGTCGTTCGCAGATGCAGGGTTGTCAGTAATAAAAGCGTTTGCAAACGGTCGCGGAAGTCCAGGGCACCACCTGCATTCATTCACACTTCCCGTTCTTCACGCTTACCCCAGACTTTCACGTCAGCGTCGGCCCGCAGTTCAACCGACTTGCGCGTCGCGCCGCAAAATTGTGCACTCACGCATAAAACATCTAATGTATACTCGAGAAGGCTTCAAGGCCATGTTTTGATCGTGAACTATGTACAATGATCGTTCGTTAACACGCCGACTGTTCTCAACCCTGTCTAACAATGCCTGCTGTTCTCGGACTCCCCTGCGACGGTGGTTGTTGCTGCTGCTGCTGCTGTTGAATCCCAGGACTCGTCAGTCCTCCTGAGCTCGGGACTCTTACCATCTGAGGTGTTGCACTCCTCGATGGCGGTCTCTGACCATTCATGTTCATTCCAGTCATGTTCGGCACAGCCTGCTGCATGTTCGGACTGACATGCATCATGTTAGGACTCGCGCGCTGTATTTGTGGACTAATGTTAGCCGTCATGTTTGGCGCAGGCATTGCAGCATGCTGTTGACGCAACAATTGCTGTCTGACCGACTGCGAGTATTGCTGCTGCGATTGATGCTGCTGCTGAGTTTGAGGAGACGCGGCGGTGTTGTTGTTGAAATTGCTAGCTTGCGCATTGAAATTGTGATGCGCGTTGTTGGTCGACTGGTTCTGCTGATAAGCCGACTGGTTCTGATTATAGCTGTTGGCGCCAGAGATTACACCATGGCTTCCTGATGCGGCGTTGATAGCGTTTTGCCGAGCTTGCGCCGCCTGGGCTGTCTGGAACTGTCTCTTAATCTGCTCGTTCGCAAGCGTGTCGATCTGCGCCGATGTCATGCTCGGGTTCTGCGTCTGCAGACTGTGCTTGATCTGGCTAATCGCAGGTACATGACCTGAAGACAATCCTTGGGGCTGAGCTACAGGCGTCGCCGGAGGCGGCATTGGTGAGGCAGAGGCATTGTGGGCATTTACCTGGTTAGGGTGATGCTGCTGGTGATGTTGTTGCTGTTGCTGTTGCTGTTGCTGTTGCTGTTGCTGCGGCTGCGGCTGAGCTTGCATCGGAGTCGAGTTGGGTTGTCCATTGTGGCTACCCTGCATCGGCGCCATCATGGCTTGAGCCTGATTATTATGCATTTGGTTGTTCATCATGCCATTTGGCACCTGCTGATTTCCACCTGGGCTCACGCGAGGCGGTTGCTGCTGCTGATGAGAAAGATGCTGTTGCTGTTGCTGCATCGAATATTGCTGGTTCTGCATCTGGGGGTTCTTAAATTGAGACTGCATTGCCATTCTCTGCATCGCCTCTGCTGAAGGCTGATTGGATCCATTCACTCCTCGCATATTAGGTTGCATTTGAGCTTGTGGGATATTACCTTGCATGCCCATCTGTGGCACTGAAGGATGTCCAGCGCGAGAACCTTGCACTCCTGGCTGTTGTGCTTGACCGTTGTGTTGACCGCCAACGTTGGCTTGAGCGTGATTGATACCTTGCATTTGAGCCACCTGCTGGGCTTGCTGTGCATTGGGAATACCAGCACGCTGTTGCTGTTGCATCTGCTGCGTCGCCGCAACCATCGCCGCTTGAGCATTAGGGTACTGTCCAGATCGCTGCAGCTGGTTTGCCTTTTGTTGTGTAGCAAGCACTTGCTGATTGTATCGTTCTTGACGAAGTGCAATCTGAACGTCACGCTCTTGGCGAAGCCTACTAAACTCTTGAGGAGTGTGCATGGTACTCTTAGGTTGCGTGTTCTCGTGTTGCTTTCTAAGCGACGCGGCTTTTTGTGCTGTAATTCAGTCAGTAAAACACAACTCTGCTTCGGTCCGTTCAGCTTACCTTCTGCTTGTTTGTGCTGCTGCTGTTCCCGTTTCCTAGCCAGTTTTCGCATTGAGTCGACAAGGTGAAGATATCTATTGCCGCGTCTCTTCTCCACCCGAATGGGTAGAGTCCGACGGCGTACGGGAGGCTGGCCGGTTGGGTTCTGTTGATGGTGTTGCACTTGAGCCGCGTACCTGGTATCAACGTTACGATTAGCATTTTCCATTCTCTGTCCCCAGGTCCGAAAATAGACTGTCTTTTTCATCTCATTTGGCAATGTCTCGAGCTCAACCCATCTCTCGAAACATTCCCAAGGAGTTCTACGCTCAGCTGCGCCGTGCATTTTGGATGGCAAAGACAACTTGTCCGCAATCAGCGACCAGTTGAAGGAGTATTCCTTGGCAAGCTGTCGCAAATTGGTGTCGTCATCGCCAGTCCACTGAGAAGCAGATCGGAATTCGTAAAAGTGTGTCGATGGCATGGCGAATTCCGAAGGGGGTCGGAAGGCCGTATTGGCATGCAGTCGTTCTTTGATTGACTTGAATTCGGGGTTAAAGAGCGCGACACCGAGCTGATCTGGAGTAAGACCAGAATTTTCATCGCTTGCTTTCGGCCGCTTCTGATCGGGTTCGTCGACTGTATCATCATCATCATCATCTTGATAGTCATATCTGCTTCGCTTCTTTGGAGGAGATGGCATCTTGGCGAGAACCTTGCTGTCACAGAACTTGGACACAGGCGGAGCCCGTCTCTGGGCTCTGGGCTGCAGATTCTGAGCATTACCAGTTTCAGAAGAACCGCCGAACGGTGTGTACAGCGGAAGTTCATTGATAGCCTTCGTAAACTCTTCGGATTCGAGAAGATGTTGAGAAGCATCCGTGACGTTTGCAGCTGCGAAAAGAGAACCGGGGACTGTAGCAAATTGCGGAGTAGAGGGCATGTCATCGCTTTCGGGAGATGAGATATCACCGTGCTTGGAAGGTTCCAATTCTGGTGGAACATCACCGCTCGAGGCATGATACTCACCATTACCACCAGTCGTAGCAGCCGGCGAATGAGGTACCTCGGTCTCGATACTGATCGACTCTTGGTCTTGCGAAGCAGCCTCTCTGACTTTGACCGCAATCTGCATACCTGCACGTTCAGTAGCATCACCGTTCACCCAGTAAGCACACTCTTCGGCCAGGAACTTGGCGATCGCCTTCTTCGCTTTGCGCTCTTGCCTGAAATCCGTGCGCATCCACTTCATTTCTGCGAGCAACCGGTCGTGGTGTCCTTTGGGCGCAGGAGGCTCCGTACATGGCTCCATCTGACGAAGAGACCAATGGTTGGTGTATTGCAAAGCATAGATCCGCTTAAGTATCCTATGATCCTGACGTTCGTGAATGCAAGCCAGTTGATCGTTCGTGCTGACGGCTTTGCTGGCCTTGTGAAGCAATTCTCCCAGAGACCTGCCATTAGGTGGGTCTTGGGCCTGAATGCGGTAGAGAGGCTCAAGATAATCCCGATTCGGATCTTCTGCAGCACCTTTTAGAGCTGCATACCCACCGGACATTGTGGGCAATATTACGGGAGCATGGTCTTCACTCGGTGGCGAAGGGGACTTCTTTTTAAGCGGCGCATCTGCTGGTTGCAATTTTTCTGGTCGAGCACGGGAGACTGGAGTACTTTTCGGTGAAGCCGTGTCAGATAGAGACGAAGGTTCGTGATTCAATCTTGGCGAATTAAAAGCAGTATTCTTGGGCGATTCTGAAATGATCTCGGAGACGGACTTGTGTCGCAGGGCCCCGGACGACACTCTGGTCCTCATTCGTGTTGGTGCTTCTGCAGGAACGGGTGCCGTATGAGGTTCGACTGGCAGATTGTCCGTCGTTGATGGTGTAGCCGTCTGCTTGGCGTCGGTTATTGTCGCTGCTGGCTTCTGGGCAGGTACTGAACCGACATCGTTGGCCTCGGAGATCTTAGGAGTCGGTATCGTCGCTGGTGGGTCCATCCGTGAGGGCGCATCTCGCAGAGCTTTGGCGGCTTGTTCCTCCTCTCGGCGAATCTGATCATCTGGCGATGTGAAATCTTCGCCAAATGCCTCACGACGTGCAATCTCCTTCTGCGATTCCAGCAATGAATCATGATGCTTCGAGGGGGTCTCGTCGACTACTTCGATCTTTTGGGAAGGACCGATTGTAGGATTAGACTCGTGGGTAGGCGCTGAGAAATTTTGTGCAGGTGCTATGTCGGGTACCGAGCTTGTTCCGTTTGGCCGTGAGACTTCTGGCACACCAGCCTGTGAAATTCGTGCCAATGTCCGGGTCTGATCGTTCTCTTGTCCATTCTTCTCAGTCCTTGCGTCACCTTGTGTTTGCGCCTGCGCTGCCGGCGAAGCTTGAGCATCACGAGGATCCAGCAATGACTGTCCAAGACCGGGTTCTGCTGCGCGCGATGTGGTCGGAGCTGGCCCATCTAAGGAAGATTTGCTGGCGATGCCGCCATTCGTAATCGCACTAGACAGTGAGTTCGAGAGGGACGTCGTAGATTTCTCAGTGGTCGATGGCCCTGACACTTCCTGTTTGTAGGCGATCGATAGCGCAAAGGCATTTTGAAGATCGTGAAGCGTAACATCTAGCGAGGCATCTTGAAAGTACCGACCTCTTCAAGTTGTGTTAGGGAATGATAAATGAAAGGACAAGATGCGACTCACTTTTCTAAATCATTTGCATCAAGCAAATGCACTTCTTCAACACTCAATTGAGGTGGTGGGATAGCGTTAAAGTCGGATTGTAGACTTGCGGGAAGGCCGACATGCTGTGTTAGGGCAGCAGTGACTGCGTTCAGCGCCCTCAGCTTGCAAGAACGCCGACGCAGACAGGCTCTGCGACGACGAGTTAGTGAATCTCAACAACGACAGCAGATATATTGAAGCGATAATAGACGGTATTCTCGCATCGATTAGGAGATTCGTTTGACATGAAATGCGCCCGTAAAATAAATACAACACGTACGCTCTTTCAGTTTGTCGCGTTGATAGCTGTCCATCGCGTAGTGCTTGAATTGACATGGGCAATTCTGGACCAAATTGAATTGACCGTCATCTGGCAGCAAAGGCTGGCAGATTCTTGATGGCTACGACAAAGAAGAATGTGAATTGTGATGGCGTGGTGAGGCCAGTTTCACAAAGAGCAGCGCGCGCGTTCGGTTCTCGTGTGTGGTTTGTGCTGTGCGACTTGGAGATGACTTTGGTGCTTTCGTGTTCTTTCGTGCATGGAAGGTGAAGCCCGATGAGCGGAAATCGCGCGACTTCCCGCTCACACCACCAGGGCGTCCAAAGCGACTTCACTTCTTGGCGCCGCCTCTGTCTCAGGCAAATCTTTCCCTGACCAAAATTATTCCGTGATTCAATTTTGATCATCGCAAAGAATATTATTAGAAAGCTAACACACACGATATGGTCAAAAGGAAAATTGATGAAGTGGCTGAGAAGTCTGCAGCAAATGGAAAAGGCTCCGTCAAAACACACGAAAAATCTCTGCCTCCAGCAGAAAAGAAGTCCAAGACATCCAATACCAAGGACAAACCTTCCGAGTCTGCTGTGAAGCCAACTTTCAAGCCATCTTCGATACAAATTATTGTTGGATCATATGAACGAGTACTCCATGGATCTGTTGTCACACTTCACCCAACGAACATCAGTAAACCCGAAAGTACTGGAGAATCAGACAACGACAATGCGACCTTTACCGACACGTTTTTGTTCTCAGCACATTCATCGTCACTACGATCATTAGCAGTCTCTCAATCGTCGGAGAGTCACAAACGGGTTCTTGCCACTGGCGGATCAGACGAGCGCATAAACCTTTACAACATTTCATCCGTTCCTCTCAGCTTTCGCGAGGTCCAAAGAAGCCAACGCTGTCCAGGACCAGCGTTCTCGAGAACCCAAAGAACCGCGAATTGGGCAGTTTGTTGCACCATGCGAGAGCAGTCACCAAAGTGCAATTCCCGACCCGAGGCAAACTCTTTTCGGCAGCCGAGGACAACACGATAGCGATATCTAGGACCCGAGACTGGACTGTGCTATCAACCATCAAAGTACCGATACCGAAGCCGATAGGAAGACCAAGCGGTGACACAGCCGCTGCAGGAGAAGTTCCGGCTGGTGTCAATGATTTCGCCGTGCATCCCAGCATGAAGCTCATGGTCAGTGTTGGACGGGGCGAGAAGAGTATGCGACTCTGGAATCTTGTCACAGGCAAGAAAGCCGGAGTTCTGGCATTTGATAGGGATCTCTTGATCCAGGTCGGAGAAGGCAAGTACAGCAGTGGCGAGGGTCGACGAGTATTATGGACAGATTGCGGTGAAGACTTCATCGTCGGTTTTGAGCGTGGTGCTGCCATTTTCGGCATGGACTGCAAACCAAAGGCAGTAATCCGCCCCTCGCCACCGACCAAGATCCACCAAATGCGTATTCTGCCCTCCGACTTTTTGAGCGGAATAGAAGATGTTGTCGCTCTCTCTACAGAAGACGGCCGCATTATATTTTACGCCATCAACGAAGCAACCTCGCTTTCCGAAGCCACAGACAGCAATTACGCCGTATGCAAACCTTTCGCCCAACTCGGTGGTGTCGAAGCAGGCATCCCCGGCCGTGTCAAGGACTTTGAGATCCTCTCGTTGCCTTCGGCCACCGCCGACTCGAAGACACTGGCTTTCGCAGCCGCGTCCAGCGACGGCGCGGTGCGCATCTGGACATTACATTCGGTGTCGCTGCAAGCTGCTAAGGATGCGCAGAAAGCCGAGAGCGCTGCGGTACAGGTTGGTGACTTGGCCGCGACGCTTGAAACGGGAAACAGGATTACTTGCTTGGCTGCTTTTGTCATGGATGAGCCTGGTGAGGATGATGGAGACGAGGATGGCGAGGAGGCTTTTGGTGGCTTCTCTGATGACGAGTGCTGTGATGAGGAATAGATACAGTGAGAACGTAAATATTCATGGACAAGAACAGTGTTTGACACTTTATCTGCAATTCATGTATAGCGCTTCTGTACCAACGCTGTTGAGAGCTCCTATCGTGGGAGTCGTACCGGGGTGAATTGTCGTTTCTTGACGAATATTTGTCAGGAAGCTACCGATGTGTGTAGTGAGTGTATGGCTAGGCAGGAGCGACCCAATGATAGAGTGAGTGGGGAAAGTCATTGATGACGTGAAAACCTGGCGGTGGGCGGAAAGGGTAAATGCACATTAGACAACGCGGATGGTGAAGAATACTTGTTGATGCTTGAACATCGGAATCGGATGCAATTGCAGGTCTTTATGAGGTGTCACTAGGTATAACTACGATCATACATACAGTCACAGAGGAGAGAGTAAGTTGTTGAAGTGGTAAGCGAATGCAATATAGACAATACTATAATTTATAATCTAGCGACTGTATGCACCACCGTGATCATCATTACCGTTCATCCCCAAAGCGTAACCAAGCCTCTAAACCTCTCTGTGCTGGACTTGGACGTCCTTGACATCGATGGTCTCAAGGTGCATCTCCTCAGCAAGGACACGACCCTTCTCAGTGGCAGCGTTACCACCGACAAGAGCAGCCTCACCGTCGAAGTGCTTGGCAATCTCCTCAAGAGGAGTGTTCTTGGTCTCGATGTAGAAGAACCAGACAACGACAAGCTCAACGGCCAACCAGCAGCAGTAGACGATGTAGTACTTCCAAGCAATGGCGTCGAGGGCGACTGGGTTGACGTACTGGTTGAAGAAGAGCGCAATGTCGACCATCAAGAACATGAGAGTCATACCCTTGGCACGGAGGTTGTATGGGAGAATCTCGCAAGTGTAACCGACGAGGAGACCAGACCAGGCCATGTTGTAGAAGGCGTAGTAGATGAAGATCATGACAATGACACCAGTGGCGGCACCTTGGGTGCCCTTCTCGGCAAAGATGGCGGAGCAGATGGTCCAGATGATGAAGCATGCGAGCATACCGCTGGTGGAGATCAAGAAAAGAGTGCGGCGACCGATCTTGTCAACGAAGAAGCACTGACCGATGGCGACGATGGCGTTACAGATCTGGAGGACACCGTTGATGACGAGCTGAGTGTTGGAGTTGGTAACACCGATCTGGTTGAGGACGATGTGGATGTAGTAGGAAACGAGACCGTTACCAGACCATTGGGAGAAGAGACCAGCGGTCAAGAGAATGATCAGACGGTGACGGTTACCCTTGGTGCTGATGAGCTCCTTCCAGCCGTTACCCTCGAACTCGGCCTCCATCTTGAGAGTGTCCTTGATCTCCTGAAGCTCGAGAACAACGACCTCGTCGTCGAGGTTACCGTTGGCGTGGACGTCCGCGAGAACCTTGTGGGCACGCTCCTCGTGACCCTTGCTGATGTGCCATCTTGGAGACTCTGGAACGAACCAGATGAAGCAGAGCTGGAGGAGGGATGGGAAAGCCTGAACGATGGATGGGATTCTCCAGGCCCAGTTGTTGTCGATCTTGTTGGTACCGAAAGTCAACCAGGCGGCGACGATGGAACCGATGTACCAGGTGGTGTTGTAAATGGTGGTGAAGGTGGCACGGTGCTGAGGGTGGGTGAGCTCAGTGATAAGGAGTGGGGAAGCACCGTGGGCGATGGCGACACCGAAACCGATGAGGAAACGAGCGGCGATGAACATCTGGAAGTCGACGGAGATGGACTGGAGAACGACACCGACAAGCCTGTAGGATTGTTAGGACTCTGCTGGTATGAACAATAGAGTCGAAATACTCACATGATGATGCAACCAATCAAGATACCCATCTTACGTCCGAGAATATCGGCGATGTATGGGGTGATTGGAAGAGCGACGATGGAACCGACGGACATGATGGCAGAGAAGAGACCGATCATAGCACCATCTGGGTGGTGGAAGTAGTCTTGCCAGACATCGAGGGACTGGAGACCGTTGACCATGGAACCATCGTATCCGTTGGTGGCAGAGGTGAGGACGACGAACATCAAGCAGATGTAAGTCTTACGAAGACCTGGGTCCTTGAACCAGGTGACACGTGGGAACTCGCGTTCCGCCATGCGGAAGGTTCCCTTGGTTGGAGCCTCCATTGCGGCGGTGTTGTGGAGATGGTAGTAAAGGTAGTGGTGTGGTGTGTAAAAGACTGAAAGGTTGAACGAAGGACCTGTTGAATGATAGAGAGAACGATTGTAGATGGGCCTTGGGCTGCCAACTGATGTTGTTGTTGCGAATGCCTGGTGGGAAGAAGAGTCTACCTGGGGGGCAGAAACGAGGTCTATATATCCTGTAAGGACCTTACCTTGGACATGGGCACGCACGATCTATGGCGGATAGTATGTGGCTGCATGTACTTGGACATGGACTTTAGCCGCAAGAACAGTACCGTTAAGCCGCGCTGCTTGATATGAAAGTACCGCGCGACGAGGAGCGTGACCTTGTGGAAAGACAATCCAGAACTAGCTTCGGGACTAGTACATGTCGACCTACGATCAAGGCGTGGGAGGCGCGGTGAAGCGAGACCAGATCTGGAACACACTAATCCCTGGAGCGACAAGCGTGGAGTCCCATGGGGAAAACAGGAGATTGACTGGGTAGTGGGGCCTTTTGGTAACGACGGTCAATGGGGAGGAGTCCGAGTCATGTGGAGGAGCGAATAGTCTGGGCGTGCATTTCTACCCGTCTGTAGGGTGTCTGGGAGGTACACCAAAGATGCAACCGCGCCGCTTGGGTCGCGTGGTACCCTACTACCCCGTACCATGCACAAGCGGCAACAGGACTCGGGACATTGGCGTGTACTGGCTGCAGTAGCCTCATGCGTATTGGTCGATAGCGATCACTCCATCAGCAATCGATCCACTATCGCGTAGGCTTATTGCGGGAGCTCCAGACGTTTGTCTCTGCCGCCGGTGGAAAGTCAGATAGGAAAGCGGGTGAAATTGGAGTAATCTGTGGCGGACCCGGTCGACGGACGAACGGTCAGTCGTCTCTATCCAGATGATTTAGCCGGCTTTATCCAGTAGCACTGTTCGCACATGGTTTAAGCCTCGGCTCGATCGACTCTATTGCAACCTCCGAACCAGTTGGAAACTGCGTTGGAAGGACGAGAACGAGGGCGTCAGTGGTGCTGTGATTCAAAACCTCTTTCGCAGTCACGGCGGGGATCCCCTCTTTCTAGAACGTTTGCGATATGGGGTGCTGATCGTGATAGACATGATAGACATACGGGATGGAGAGAACAGCTGGAGTGGTGGACACTCGAGCAAAAAGCACAACCGTCTTTTCCGGGGCTCGTGATAGCTCAGAATGGACGAGTACCAATTAACCGACAGCGCGCTGTATCCACTCACACCTCTCCTGTTTCTAGCCTGCGGTCGGACGAATCCCCACACGAACATCCGGAGGTGTGCGAAAATCCAGTCATTTTCCGGAGAGAGGTCGAGCACATGGCAAGACCTGGAGAAATGCTGCTGAAGATGGAGCCGGAATGTGGAGACTCCAGGTCTCGCCGTCGATGTTCCCATCCATCTCGCGTCGAAACACGGCTGTACCAACGTGTAACGATTTTTCGCGACAGACACGGTCACACGATGTATTCCAGTTGTTACGGATTCATGGTGTCGGACGTTCAGCGTTCAGCACCGATGACACCGTCTTCACCTTTTCGAAGACGTCAAGTCGGGCTGCCGCCCGCCACAATGCTTGTCGAGAGGATGTATCCTCGTACCTCGAATCCGTCGAAGACTGGTGGGTTGGCTGTATACGTATCGATTCAAGCTTTGGGTCATTTTACCACTGTCGGCTCAATTGATTCGCCACTGAAAGTCTAACAGCTGTGGTTGTTCTTGGTGCAATTGTACATCCACGAACTTAACAGGTAACAGGGTACTTGTCGTACAGCCGGCGAACGTTTCCGAAAGTATTGATTCTCGTGTCGAACTTGAATCAGCAACCATCGGGACGTTCCAGAGTACCATCTTGACGTGATTCGACACTTGTTTCCATGTACTTTGCTAGCTAATAACGCTTCCCATATAACGATCGGCTCCGTACGCGATGCAACGGTCGTCCGATAATTGGTCTGCTTCTGACAGTTGTAGACATGTGATGGGCAGTATCTTTCTTGGCACGGTGATTTACACGATGATCTCGAGACGTCCTCTTGACGTCTGCAGTAGGGAGGGCACAGGGTTGACAATGAAACCTATTCACTTCGATAGCAACCTCTTCTGTTGGTCGTCAGTGATAACGCGAGGCTGTTATGCATTTGTTTTGTCATCGGTCTTGATCTCGATCCGTCCATAAGTGATTGGCGACTCTGGGGTGTGGGATAGTACAGCTGAATCGAGTCTCAGACTGCTGCAATCTAACAACGAGCGCGCTTGTGGCCTACTTCGAATTTGGTACCACGCGTGTTAGATCAAAATGGAATTATCGCCTTGGCCGATGGGCTCCGAGTCTGGTTGTGCCCAGATTGCATGGTGGATAAAAGTGATTGGCTGGGCCACGGTAAAAGGGGGCGTTCGCGGCTAAAGTCGAACAGAAGAGCCATCAATTATTTTTTTCCCCAGTCTGGAGCCCCAGTATGTACCCACGTTTGCAAACACATGAATAACAATACTTTCATGCGAGTAGCCTTGTAAGTGCGAACCGTGTCGCGTGAGGTGAACGAGAATCTCGAGTTGTGCTTATCTCTTCGCCCTCAAATCTCGTATCTTGACGAGCAGGATCTAGCGGATGTTTGATCTCGCCATTCCAGCGATGACCGTGTGTCGTTGTGCCGTCGCAGTGTCTGTATCTCAAAAAGAACCGGATATATGGTTAGGCCACGCGAGATCCGAGGGAAAGGCGCCAGACTTTTGCCTCCCGTAACTCGATTCAGGATGAGTGATCTTGAGGCCAGTTGCTCTCCTGTGACGCTCAAGGAACGCGTTTTCGGATCGTATCTGATCTTGATGGCGTGATAGGCTCCCCGTTGCCCCTTCCATGTTAGGGCCAAGCCTTGCGCTGGCTTCGTGCAGTTGGATCGTCGCGATACAGTACAAGAGATCGTCCTGGGCTGGTCTCTGACCACATACAGTTCCCTTACCGCAGATGATGCCATACATCACGCGTTTACATCACACCTCGCTCTTCGGACGAGTCTTCTCGTCGTCTTGAAGGCGATCTTTCGGTCGTCGCTGCTTTTGGTCTCGATCTCTGTTCCAGCACACTCCTGATCCACTGATGACCATCCCAGAAAGCTGGCCTGTTCGAGTGGGTCTCGGGCAACTCGCTTTCGAGAAGAGCCAGATCTCCAGTCGTGCCTAGACTCTGAGCCGCCGTTTCTTCCAGCAAGATTCCCAGGGCTAGAAGGGCCGTCTCATCCATACTTCTCCAGTCTCGTCGCCCACGCGATGGTGTCGCACTACGGTAAAAGTCCGACGCATATGTATGCAGATGCTTCAACATGTCCGAGTCTGGGAGCTTCTGCGTAGGTCCAAGCTGATCATTGGCGAAATAGGGATCGTTCTCGTGATATCGAGGTGGTGCTCCCTGTCGCCTGAATAACACCTCCTCGGGTCGCACGGCTTGGCCTTGCTGGTATTTGGTATTGCGTTCCTTGGTTGTCTTCTCATCCTTCAAGAATGCTTCGTATCCAACACGGCCTGCAAAGTCAATCAGTACCGCGCGATGATCCTGATCATATTACAATGGGAATGTGATACCAGCAACGGCGTCAAACACAGTCGCCGCTCTACGCGGTGATCGAGAGCCTGCTGTCACGCCCTCGCTTTCGTCGCGTCGTCTTTTGCCTGGTGCTACCATATTACAGCAACCTCACGCTCTTCTCTCCAGTAAAAAATGATTGTCAAGGTGCAGAATCGTATGTTGGGAAGTGACATTCCACTTTGGCAGTGTCGCGTGTGCCAAGACTCTCGTCGTGCCTGCCACTCGACGCCAGCCAACATGAATTGACTATCTAATATACCTCGCCTCATATTCTTCTTTGGCCGAAATTTCTGCACGCCGAGCATTCAGTGGACGACCTGGAAATGGTTGATATGGACTGATCTACAATTGGACTGCATGTTGTGGATGAATGAACACATTCCTGCTCAATCGCGCCCTGGGCTCAGTCAGCCATCAAAGCCTCGCAAGAGCCCAGAGTGATCGCTTGGTGCACTCAATACAGCTCGCCAACCGCATCAAGCTCTCGTACAACGGCAGTGATGGTATCAGTGGAGTCAACACCAAAGATGGTTCGACAAAAGTACCCGTGGCTCATCCGGCCGGAGTGAACACAATTACTGTCGACAGATTCGAAGGCAGATAGTAGGTTAAGAATCGTATCGTCTATCAACGTCTCTGGCAATCTGACGTGTTCTTGGCAGTCTCCTTTCTGGCGGTGCAGACTCTTCAGTCGCTATCTGGGACCTCGAAGCAAGTGCGCCGAATGATGAAAATCTCACAGTTCATCAGCCTCTCGGATACGTCTCAAAGTAGGTCGCAAAGCACCAGATGGCAGATGACATGTCTTGCATTTTGCTTACACGCACCAGAGACACTATTGGTCACAGTGCCGGTATCACGCATGTCTCCTTCTATGCTTTTGATTCATTAGCCTTTCTATCGTCTAGTTACGATCACACTCTCAAGCTCTATTCATCCGAGACTTTGCAGTCTTCCGCCAGCTTCGATCTCGGATCGGTGGTGTACTCTCATGCTCTATCTCCAATCGCTTCGCATTTGTTGGTAGCATGTGCAACGCAACACCCAGCTGTTCGTCTGGTCGACCTAAATTCTGGAGCCAGTACCCATTCGCTTGCTGGCCACGGCGGTGCTGTCCTGTCTGTCGCATGGCATCCCAAGAACGAGCACATATTGGCCAGTGCTGCATCTGATGGATCTGTTCGGGTTTGGGACATTCGCCGGAGCGCGAGCAGTCTCGGTGTACTATCCATGGACGATAGCATCGGCTTATTTGGTATCGATGGGTTGGGAGCTGACGTGCGACGTCGGGAGAGGGGCAATTCTCACGCTGGACCTGCGAATGGAGTGCTCTGGACCGATAGCGGAGATTTTTTGATTTCGACTGGACACGACGAGCGTGTCAGAGTCTGGAGTGCAACCACAGGGGCAAACACTCTTGTCAACTTCGGACCCGCGATAAAGAACAGTCATACGTCTACTTTACTGCCCCTTGTATCGCCAAGCCAACACACTGGACCCATGAAAGAGCTCCTTTTCTACCCGAACCCTCGTGAACTGCTGGTATATGAGCTTCACACTGGCAAGCTTATCAACAGGCTTCGTACGCCCTCATACTCATCTCTCCACACTGCCGTAGGTGCAGGTTCTGGCACGAGGAACGTCTTGAACCGCACCACCAGTCTGGCCTGGCGACCATACAATGTTGAGCTTTTCTCTGCCCACACGGATGGGACAATCAGATGTTGGCGACCGCAAGAGCTCCAGGACACGATCGAAAGCGATGACGAGGACGAAGAGTCGAATGAGCGCGAGCACGTGGAAGCTAGCGAGCGAAAACGGAAGCGAGAAGAACTTGATGACATCGTTAGTAGTTTGACGAAGCGAAAGGTGACATTCACATAACCATATCACTGTACCATCCTGCAGAATCACGATTAATGACGAAAAGTGATCAATCCGTCCGTGGCACAGAAAATCTCTCGAGTCACGTACTCAACATGATGGCTAGACTATTTGTGCGCGGAGCCAGAGCGGAGTCTTGTATCCCATGTCGCTTCAGTCCTTCGCTCGTTCGTATGTACCTGACTTGGGTGATTCCTATCCAAAAATAACAAGACATATGACCGCGTGAATACTACAATCTTTCTCTGAACGATAGCTGTTTCTACAAGCTGCACCAACCCCTGTTGATGTGGCCTTGCCTCGGATTGTCGCTAAAATGTGAAGATCGCTCAGATCCAAACAAATCCCGATCGCAGCTGAAGTCAAAAGTCAGCTTTATGGTAATGTAGTCATGAAGCGTGCTATCTGGACCGATATCGTCGGTGTCTAGATACAGCCGGGAGAAGCATCTCGGTCTTCACATAAGGTAACAGTGACACATGATCTCGTTGTTGTCAGTTGCTATCGTTGGTAGAGTAGAAATTGGTATAGGCATCAATATGCAGGAACCCGTCCACGCCGTCATGCCCCTCCCCCACATTCGGCTTCCTCCAGCTTGTGTTCTGACACATCGTTTACCGCACAACAGAATCGCGACTCACAATTCGACATCTACCTATCTGCTCACTCTCAGAATCGAGCATATCTGATCACTTCCTCCTTTCACTACATCTCGATCAGCATGTCGGGTATCAAGGGTATCGGGGGTGCAAAGCAATATGACGGTCAGCGACAACTCCTTCCCGCCAACTCACCCCTACCACGATATTGCAGCTAACACCCGAGTCCAGGGTCCGACTTGCGCATTGGTATCGTGCACGCACGCTGGAATACCAAGATCATAGATGCTCTCCTCGCAGGCACAAAGAAGAAGCTAGCAGAGGCTGGTGTCAAGTCTGAGAACATCGTCATTCAGACCGTACCCGGCAGTTATGAGCTCCCTTACGCAGTGCAGCGCATGTACGCTGCATCGCAAACACAGTCATCCTCATCTGGCCTATTGACATCGGCGACCGACCTGCTCTCGCAATCAACCACGGATCTCACCAAGACTGCCGATCAGAGCAGGCAAGGGGCCAAGCAGCCTTTCGACGCTATCATTGCCATTGGTGTTCTGATCAAGGGATCCACCATGCATTTCGAGTACATCTCAGACGCCGTCAGCCATGGATTGATGAGGGTGCAGCTGGAGAAGGAAGTCCCTCTTATCTTTGGTGTCCTCACACTATTGACTGAAGAGCAAGGGTTGGAAAGAGCTGGTATCGACGCGGCCGGCAAGGGACACAATCACGGAGAGGACTGGGGGGCTGCAGCAGTCGAGCTGGCTCTAAAGAAAAGAGCATGGAATGAAGGCAGCTTCATTGAATAGATTGTCATATATACCAATTGTGTCAGCACCAAGATAGAGACAAAACATGGAGTACCCACGGTCTTCGGTGCTACAGTATCAGGGCTTATACGTCTCGCCGAACCTATTGAATCGCTGAGGACCAGGAATGCTCGCTGGAAGGCTTGTACAACAGCGGTCACGTGACCAAACATGGCCACGTCTGGCACAGACTTATCAGCAGCCATCGACCTTTGATAGCCAGAGCAAAAGTAGGATAAATACAATATACTCACAAAAGAGAATCCAAGAAGTGGCAGACAATATCGGTCGGGGACTGACGCACACTCGGTAACGCGGTCATTGGCAGAAACCGCGGCTCTTGCTGGGCCAGCACTGCAGGCTTGGCGGTTCGCAAAGCGCATCCATTCCAAGGAGCAGCGTCGACTCCCTTTCGCAACAACCATAATCTTACTCGCCCACCAGTCCTCTGGACCTCTTTCATTCAGCGTACTGCAGTCACTTAGCTATCAACTGGTTCTCCAACATTCGACCCGTCTCCTTGCGCCCACTGCCGACTACGCGCTCGATCGCTCTGTCGCGTTTCCGTGTCCGGCTCGCGCTAAGGAAAAAGTCACCTACATCCACCTACAGCTCAGCAGGTTCGCCCTGGCCATACAGTATCGCTGAGGTATCGATCATGATATCACCGCATTTCTGAACACCAATACAGTCAGAGCTTGCAAGTGAGCTGGTCTGCAAGTCGGGCCTGCAGCTCCTTCAGAAGGTCCGCGCTTCCGTACCAACCACACACACCCAGCTCAAGCATCACTAACGAGTTCAACAGCTTGCTGGAATGATCTTGACTTCATTCTCACATCATGGCGAGTCATCAGCAGTCCTCTCGAGATCAGCCCTCTCATTCTAGACATTCTGCTATCAATGATGTCCACGCTGGAGAATCTGGAGATCTGCTAAATGGAGTCAGCTCTGCAAGCTCACTTCAGAGTACGGCTTCTTCCAACCTCAGCTTGAACTCACAAGCTACAAAGCACAACGCCAGAATGTCCTCCGCGACACCTTTGACATCTTACGAAGACTCGCCCTCCAAGGCTCGTAGTCCAGTAACCGCCCAGATTCGAAAGCTAAACGGCTCCTCTCTTCTTCCATCAACAATGGAGAACTCGCAATCTCCATCTCAAAATGCCTCACCTCTTCCTCCTTCTTCTCCACAGAGTAGACCCGAAGCAAGACCTCGACATGGCGAATCGAAAGGGTACAGAGCGGTCTGGGATCCGGAATTGGACAACAAGCTCGGCAAAGAGGAGAAACGGAAACTGAAACCCAAGTTAAAACAATTTGGTCAAGAGGTACGTCTGGACAATTTCATAAAATGATGCTGAGCTTGTATAAAAATAATTGATGAGACCGCTCTGTACCTTGTCGCTGACGCCCTATGGCAGGCATATGAACCTGATCCGCCACCAGACCCTCGACTGGCTATCGTCGGATACTCCACCGGAAATTGCACACCAAAAACCGCCACATGCAAGAGCAAGCTTAGGATCGCTCCCTATGTCCTGAAGCCGCACCCATTCGATGCCAAAACCTCGATTGGTCCGGGACCGCCAAAACAGATCTGTGTAGTGGGCTTTGACCCCTTCACACCCGAGTCACAACTCAAGGCATTCTTAGGAAGTTACGGTGAGATTGCAGAATTGCAAAATCAGACCGATCCAAGTACTGGCAGTTTCCTCGGAATATGCTCGATCAAATACCGAGACAGTAAGCCTGTCAGAGGTGTTGCGGTCTCTGCTGCTCAAGCCGCGAAAAGGGCTGAGAAAGAAGGCAATGGAGAACGGATCGGATTGAATACAATCAAGGTGGAGCGTGATCGCGAGGGCAGGAAGTGCCAGCGTCACGTCGAGCAATTCCTGAAAAAAGCGAGGCAAGAACTTGAAGCGGAACAAGAGCGGTCAAGGCCAAAGTTTGTGGCTCCCGTACCAAGCGCAGCAGTACCTGCTCCCGCTCAGTCGACCCAAGTCAGAGATTCGCCAGGTCCGCCACTCAACGCACCCAAAGGCCCTTCTGGCAAAGGTGCCATCAAACCTCCAGAGGGTCCAAGGGCTGGTCTCGCACCCAGAGGTGGCATTCAATTGCTGGTCGAGCAGGAACCGATCTTGAGCAAGATCAAGCGGAAGCCGTATATTTTTATTGCCAATGCGTCTGTGCCTGTACTTGGAACGACCATCCCTCATATGAAGAAAAGGCTGAAGGCCTTTGATTGGAAAGAGGTTCGGCTCGATCAGACAGGTTACTATGTCATATTCGATGATTCTAAGCGTGGTGAAGACGAAACGGTCCGATGCTTCAATGAGTGCAACAACCAGCTTTTGTTCACGTACACGATGAGCATGGAGTGCCAGCAGTATGGTAACCCCGATTACGAGCGCAGTCCGACTCCAGAGCGCGCCGTCGCAGAACAGCGCAATCAGGAAGAGCGGGAAAGGTTACAACGGGATGAGGACGAGGATGTTGAGGTGGAAAAGAAACATCGCGCAGACAATCTGGATCCCGTCAAGGGTGCCTTGGATCAGTTGCGCAATGAACTGCGAGCGAAAATAATGGACGACATCAAGTCTCGCGTTGCGATTCCCACACTGTACGACTGTCTCGACCCGGCAAGACATGTTGCAAAAAGGCGCAAGCTTGGTCTTTCAGATACCATGGATGCTGAGAACAAAGCGCCTTCGCTCCTGCTGAACAAAGCTTTGGAAACACCGCCAGGAACACCACGTTCAAGACGTCCTTTGTCACACAGCAAGCCCCTTCGACCTCACGATCCAAACTCACAGCGGAACCGTGGCAGTAGTAATGCGTATCTTGACGAGCGTCGTAGAAATCGACCTGCACCGCGAGCGCGCCCATTGCACTTCCGCCTACAAGACATGTTCCGCGATGAGGAAGATGATTCGGATGACGAGCGCAAGACTTCGATGACCAGAGACACGGACGAGATGGAAAGTCGCCCGATGAGTCGTGCGAGCACAGTGACACCCATGGACAGCGAATCTGGGGAGGCTTCAAAGCATAAGAGACGCAAATCCGATCATGCTGAACAGCTCTGGGATGCAGATGAAGAGCAGGAGACGTTCGAAGCACTACACAAACAGTTGCTTGGTGATCTGTTGCAGAAACGACCAGAGGACATGGCGACCAGGGAACTTGAGCTTGTCGTCAACACGCTTCCCAGAAACTCCAAATTCCTCAAGCGCGCCAAGAACGAGCTGTTCTACCGACAGCGGGCCAGATTCGACGACGAGCTGTTCAATATCAAAAACGAAGATTCTCCGTCGGTATCAATCCCATCGTACGAGGCCAACGCAGATGGAGTCGCGGTTGATTCTGAAGCAATGGCCGTGGACGCTGGTGACTTGGCTGTCACTGCGGTCAAGGAGAAGCCCAAGAGGAAGAGAAAGACCAAAAAGCAGATCCTGGAAGAGCAAGAAGCGCTCAAGGCGGAAGCAAAGGCTGCCATGGGAGAATCCGAATCAGCCATCGTCGAAGATGGCGTCATCGAGAAGCTGGAAGAGAAGGCTGTTGATATCGTAATGGAAGAAGAGGAGGAGGAGATTGAGCTCGAGCCCAGAGCACAGGTCGAATGGGGCGCTTCAGCAGACAAGCCACGCAGGACAGTCGAAGATGAGGATGATCTAGTGCTCGATATTGATGGGTGGCAACATCTTGTCAAGGACGAAGAGGATCTGCGCTTCCTTAGGTCAGCGCTGCTCGAGGAGGCCTCAGCAAGCATTCGGGACCCGAAGCTGTGGGCTTGGAAGCAAAAGGACATCAAGTCGCTCAACGCTGGTGGTGCATCTGGACCAGTCAGTCATGCAGTCGAGATTCCTGGATACTACATCCCTAATGCGACTGGTTCCGCTCGGACCGAGGGCACCAAGAAGATACTCAACTCCGAAAAGTCCAAATATCTTCCTCACCATATCCGAGTGCGAAAGGCACGCGAAGAGAGGCAAGCTCTTGCACAAAAAGACCCCAGTCTTGCCGTGGAGGCCGTCAAACAAGCAGCCGCAGCCAAGGTCGCGTCAACCGCAACCTCAAGAAGCAACCGAGCCAACAACCGCCGGCTCGTCAACGACATCAATCTGCAGAAACAGAGCGGCGCCGGCATCGAAACAGACGCATTCCGCTTCAACCAGCTTAAGAAGCGAAAGAAGCTCGTCAAGTTCGACCGATCCGCTATCCACGGATGGGGCCTGTACGCCGAAGAGAACATCGTGGCCGGCGATCTCATCATCGAGTACGTCGGCGAGAAGATCCGGCAGAAAGTCGCAGACATGCGCGAGATCCGTTACGAAAAGCAGGGTGTCGGTAGCAGCTACTTGTTCCGCATGGTCGACGACGAGATTGTCGATGCGACCAAGAAGGGTGGTATTGCTCGTTTCATCAACCACAGCTGCACGCCCAACTGTACTGCGAAGATCATCAAGGTGGAAGGCACGAGGAGAATCGTCATTTATGCGTTGAAAGATGTGGCGAAGAGTGAGTCTTCCGAGCTCCGTATTTTATGTCGACAATAGCTAACAATATGTTTCCAGATGCCGAACTCACGTACGACTACAAGTTCGAGAGGGAATTCGAGGCCACGGATCGTATTCCTTGCCTTTGCGGCTCCGTTGGCTGCAAGGGCTTCCTCAACTAGAGAGAAGAAAAGCATTTTTTGTAATACTAGAGCGGTCCTGGCTCGCTGGCAGGATCATCTGACACGAGTTCTATTTGTGCATGGGGCCGGGCATATCATATAAGACGCGAGCGAGTCAGGAGATGGTGTCCGGGCAAGCACTATTCGATGCATATGCGGACGGCTCGGAAGGCGAGCCCCAGAAGCGACGAGAAATTGTACGATACCCAAACGAATGCATGTGGTGGAGTGAAAGTTGCGATGACCCACCATTTTCTTCTCTCTTCCTTTTTGCTCGTGCTCATTAAGACGTGACTTGTACACCATTATTACCTCCTAAAATTTGGGATTGCGTGACGGCATGGTACAAGGGGTATGCGCTGTAAATATACTTGACAATCACCAACCATTCCAGCGCACACTACACGAGAAGTGATAAAGAATCAAAGATCATAAAATGTTCGTGTCTCTCAAAACCAGCTACACTACCTTACACTAC